>WNGF01000766.1_pt1 | contig 99469 bp, 84 predicted proteins | sample 5400641 | NCBI WGS metagenome assembly WNGF01 (sample SAMN13153371, study PRJNA577476) | soil metagenome | isolation source: 80 cm soil or saprolite under grassland replicate 2 | place: USA:California | collected 2016-06-15 | reverse complement strand
GTCGCCGTGCAGGTCACCGTCGTACTGCCGACGTGGAACATCGACCCGGAGGCCGGCACGCAGACTGTCGTTGCGCCCGGACAATTGTCGCTCGGCGCCGGGATGGTGTAATTCACCTGCGCCTGGCAATCCCCCGCCACCCCGTCCGCGCCCGCGCTGCTGTTCACGGTAATTGGAGCCGGACAGTTCGCCGTCGGCGCTTCGTTGTCCACCACCGTCACCGTGAAGTTGCACGTGTCATGATTGTCGCTGGCGTCAGTCGCCGTGCAGGTCACCGTCGTACTGCCGACGTGGAACATCGACCCGGAGGCCGGCACGCAGACTGTCGTTGCGCCAGGACAATTGTCGCTCGGCGCCGGGATGGTGTAATTCACCTGCGCCTGGCAATCCCCCGCCACTCCGTCGGCTCCCGCACTGCTGTTCACGGTAATTGGAGCCGGACAGTTCGCCGTCGGCGCTTCGTTGTCAGTGACGGTTACAGTGAAGCTGCAACTGCCAGTATGATGGCAAGCGTCGGTCGCTGTGCAGGTGACGGTCGTGACGCCTTTCGGGAAGTCGGAACCGCTGGGCGGCACGCATCCGTAGGTTACGGCCGGACAGTCGTCGTGCGGCGTGGCCGTAAAGGTCACCTTTGCCGTGCACAAGTGCGGATCAGTGTTGACCGAGATGTTGCCTGGACAGTCAATCGTCGGTGGGCTGGTGTCATTGACCAGGAACTCATGGCTGCAAGTGTTGGCACACCCGTCCTTGGTGACCTTGAGTGTCAGCGTGAAACTCTGATTACAGGTTGCGCCGGCGGACACACTCACCGTTTGGCCGTTGGTCGAACCCACGATCGAACCGTTCCCGCTGATCGACCAGGCATAGCTATCCATTCCAGCCAGGCCACTGTAGATGTGGCCGGTGGAGGTCGGACAGACCGTCGCAGCACCGCTGATGGAACAGTCTGGCAACGGCGTAACCGTGGTTGGCACCGAGCACGGAAGAATGCCGCCCGGGTAGATCACCGTGGCGTTGATCGTGTAGGACCCGGCAGCGACGGCATCGACGAAAACGGTTTTATCCAGAGACCCAGGCATTGGATCAAAAGCGGCCCCGGAGCTATTGGGGTTCAATGACCAGGTGATGGAACTGGCGCTCGCCGGAGCCGTCAGATCGTACTGCACGTCCTGCGCGCCGGCGCAGACCGCAATCGGCCCGCTGATCAGGCATCCCGCTTCGAGCGGCGCGATATTCACGACCTGCGCGCAGATGTTCGAACAGCCTCTGTCATCCTCGAGGATCAGAGTGACGGTGAACTCACCTGCAGCCCCGCTGGAGAGGTTGAAGGAAACCGTTTGTGTGTTCGTACCGTTGATATCGGTCAGGTAACCCTGGTTGACCGCGTCGCCGGAAAAGAGCCAGGAATATTTCGTCATGCCCGCCGGCGCGGTGAACATCGCGCCCATCGTTCCGCCGTAGAGATTCGTTTCACCGGTAATCGAGCAGGTCGGCGGCGGTTTAACCGTCAAAAGTACTTCATCGCTCGTGGTGCATCCTCCGGTGGTGTGCACGGTGAACAGCAGTCTGACCGAGGCGGTCGTGACGTGCACGGCGCTCGACAGGCTGGTCGGCGAATCGATCGTCGCCGTGCCGGAGTCCGGGACAACGCTCCAAGTCGTGGAACTGACCGAATCACCCGGGCTGGGTGTGGCGGTGCCCGTGACGGTGAACGCCGTGGAAGCGCCTTCGGAGCACTTCTCCTGATCCATGCCCGCGCTGGCGAGGCCCAGAGTCAGGCTGACCTGGAGGGGAGCGACAAAGTCTCCCAGGGCGGCATCCGCCGCCTGGGACTGCTTCGTCTTCGGAAAAATGGTTTTAACGCCGAGGCTCAGGCAGGGATCGAAGCCGCTGAGCAGCACTGTCAGATCGACGGCTCCCTCAACGAAGAGGTTCGCGGCGTAAGTATTGGCGCCAAAGGCGCCATAGATCACAGGAACAGTCGTCGCATTGACCGCCGCATAGACCGACCCGGCGGGAGGAGCGAAATCAACGTAGTTAAAGCCCCCCATGCCATCAGACTGCCACCGTTTAACCAGGAAATCTGGAGTGGATCCGCCCCCGGTAAAAGCCACGGTGAGAATGAAGTCGTTGACCGTGCGCCCGCCCTGGGTTCCGGCGGAGGCAAAGCCACCCGCGTTGGTGACGCCGGCGTTGGTGGTGAGGGTCAGTGGGTTTTGCAGGAACTCAAAATCGATATAAGCATTGCCATTGGCGCTGCTGCGATCGCCGGCGATGACCACCCAGAGATGACCGTCGCTGCTCCTGGCGAAGTGCATCAGGGCATGGTTAATGTCGACTTTGTTTCCGACCGGGCCGGCCTGCCATAGCCAATTCGTGTTGGGATTACCGTTCAGCTTGCCTTGACTAAAGTTGTCGTCGGGGCTGGTGTAAGGGTCGACCAAATGGAAAGTGGTCAAGAGGTTCACAGGTGTTCCATTGGTAGAGAGCACAAACCCGCCGCCGCTCGAGTTGGTCCCCGTCCAATCCCCGATGTTATTGGTCGGCGTGTTGGCCAGGAGATCCCCATCGATGCCGAAACCTCCCGTAGGCGGCGAGATCAACGCGGTGCCCGCCGGCGGCTCGGCCGCCGGGAGCACTGGCGGGAGCATGAGCCCCACAAAACAGAGCGCGATCAGGCCGCCTGCTTGACATCGGAAAAAGCCCGACCGACGATACAACGGTTCCAGTTCCTCGGCACTTGAATTGTTCGCACTCGTTTTCACGGATTTTCCTTTCTGATTGCACGAGAGCGAACCACTCCCTGTTCTGTGATGTGATGCAGGTTTACGGAATTGGCATTGTCAATGCCCTCCGTCCCTTTTCCCTCCCCCGGACACAACAACACACGTCTCGTGGTTTTATCGCTGCTCGAAACGGTGCGTCAGGCTGGCCAAATGCTCGGGGCTCGTCAACGAAAATTATTGAGGAAATTGAGGAAATCGCGCAACTAACCCGGCATGCGCGCCGTCATCCAACGAGTTTCATCCGCGTCCGTCGCCATCGACGGCCAAATCAAAGGGGCCATCCAGCGCGGCCTGCTCGCCCTGGTCGCCGTCGAGACAACCGATGCGAGCGAGGATATTGAATGGTTGAGCGGCAAACTCGTCCGCTTGCGGATCTTCAACGACGAGCAAGGGGTGATGAATCGCTCGGTCCAGGAAGTCGGCGGCGAGCTTCTGGTCATCAGCCAGTTCACCCTCTTCGCCAGCACGAAGAAAGGAAACCGTCCTTCCTACAGCCGCGCCGCCCGGCCCGAGATCGCGATCCCGTTCTACGAATCGTTCTTGCGCAGGCTCGCCGAAGACTTCGGCAAACCGATCCAGACCGGTGAATTCGGCGCGGAGATGAAGGTGACGCTGGTGAACGACGGACCGGTCACCCTGGTAATCGATACGAAGGAGAGAGAGTAGTGGGAGGATGACCAATGACCAATGACGGAGCAAGTCCCTGAGCATGATGCTCAACCTGTCTGAGCTGCACGGGCAATTTGGCAAGACCCGAAGCGCCTGTTTGGTCATTGGGCATTGGAACTTGGTTATTCTTTGGTCATTGGTCATTGCTCATGGCTCATTGGTCATTGCGAATCCGCCGCAGTTTTGTGAACCTACCCCAACGGGCACGCGCACGCGCCCCAGCCCCGGCCTCACTCCTCCGTGGGCCGCTTGTGTTCGGCGATGATCTTTTGTTCCAGTTCGTGCGGCATCTCTTCGTAGTGGCTGAATCCCTCCGTGTGATAACCACGGCCCCCGGTCAGCGAGCGCAAGACACTGGCGTATTTGTAGAGTTCCTTTTGCGGCACGGTCGCCCGCACAATGGAATAGCCATCGGCCGAATCGGTGCCGGTAATGCGGCCGCGGCGGCTGGAGAGGTCGCCCATCACCGAGCCGAGACAGTCCTCCGGGGCACGGACTTCGACCTGGAAAATCGGCTCGAGCAGGCAGGGCCTGGCGTTGAGGAAACATTCCTTGAAGGCGGCCTTCCCGGCAATCTGGAAGGCGATGTCCTTCGAGTCCACCGGGTGCATCTTGCCATCGTAAAAATCGACCTTCACATCGACCACGCGATAGCCGGCGACCACGCCCTCGGCGCAGGCGGAATTGACCCCTTTCTCGACGGAAGGCACGAAGACTCGATCCACGTTCTGGCCGGTGAGCGATTGCGTGAACTCAACCCCGGTGTTGCGTTCCTTCGGCTCGATGCGCATCCAGACCTCGGCGAACTGGCCGGCCCCGCCCGTCTGCTTCTTGTGCCGGTACTTCGCGTCGGCCGGCATCTGGATCGTCTCGCGATACGGAATCCGTGGCTCGGCCATTTCGAAGTCGACTTTGAAGCGATGCTTGAGTCGCTCGGCCACGACCCGCAGATGCAGCTCGCCCTGGCCCGAGATCACGGTCTGATGCAGCTCGGAATCGACGTGAAACAGGAAGGTCGGATCCTCCTCGTGCAGGGCGGCCAGGCCGCTGGCCATTTTGTCTTCCTCACCCTTGGCCTTGAGCTTGAGGGCCACGTGAATGTTCGGGGTGGGGTATTTGACTTTGGGCAGCGTGACGATCCGTTTGGGGCTGCAGAGGGTGTTGCCGGTGTGGGTGTCCTTCAGCTTAACGGTGGCGCCGATGTCGCCCGGGCCCAGATCGCCGGCGGCGGTGCGGGTCTTGCCATTGAGCACGAAGATTTGCCCGATGCGCTCGGTGCATTTGCGATCCGCGTTGTAGAGGTCCATGCCGCCGTGGACGTGGCCGGAGTAAAGTCGAAAGTAGGAGAGATCGCCAAATTGAGCTTCGCTCATGGTTTTGAAGACGTAGAGGGCGGGCTCGGCGTCGCGCAAGGCCACCTCCACTTCCTTTCCCGCCAGGTCAAGGGCGCTGACGTGCTCGCGATCCACCGGCGAAGAGCCGTACTTGGAGATGAAATCCAGCAGGCGCGCCACGCCGACGTTGCCCTCAGCGTTGGTGCAAAACAGCGGGATGATGGATTGCTTTTGCACGGCCGCATGTTCCCCGGCCCGAAGCTGCTCTTCGGTCAGGCCGCCCTGGCTGAAAAATTTTTCCAGGAGTTCATCGTCGGCCTCGGCGGTCAGTTCGATCAGTTCCTTGTGCAATTGAAAGACGCGCTCCTTGTGAGGGCCACCGGCCAGGGCCTCGGTGTACTTGCCGCTGCCATCGGTGGCGTAGGTGACGACGTCGCTGCGAAGCACGTCGAGCACCTGGTTGAAACCCGGCCCGGGATTGAGCGGGATGTTCAGCGGGAAGACCCGGTTGCCGAAGCGGGCGCGGCACTGCGCCAGGATGGACTCGAAGTCGACGTTCTCCTTGTCCATCGCGTTGATCACGATCATCTTCGGAATCTCATACTGGGTGGCGTACTTCCAGACCTGGTCGGTGCCGACATGAATGCCGTGCACGGCGTGAATGACCACCAGGGCGAAGTCCCCGACCCGCAGCGCGCCGAGTCCCTCGCTGATAAAGTCCAGGTAGCCAGGGGTGTCGATGATGTTGAGTTTTTTGCCCAGCCACTCGGTGTGCAGGAGCGAGGCGTGAATGGAAATGCCTCGCCCCTGTTCATCTTCGTGGTAGTCCGAGACGGTGCTCCCGGCGCTGATGTGGCCCATGCGGTTAATCACGCCACTGCTCATGAGCATGGCTTCGCACAGCATGGTCTTGCCCGCGGAGGCATGGCCGACGAGAGCGAAGTTCCGAATCTCTGCTGGCTGATAATTTTTCATCATACTAGCCCCTTTGCCATGGTGATTATGCTGGCCCGAGTATGGGCAAAAAAACGCCAAATGGCCAACAAATGTTTTCGGGTCGATCCGCCCCCGCCCCGACGCAGAAAGTTGCAAGAACGGCGGGACGCCCTCCGTGTCCTCAGTGTGAGGTTTCGTGATAATTCAACGGCCGTGGGGCGCGCGGTCGACCCCGGCTCTGGCGATTGGGCAAAAATCGGCTTGCGCCTGAAGGGGCGGTTGCTAAATTCCTGCCCTCTTTTTCGGTCCACCTGCAGGAATGGGACAGGTGGGGTATTTACCTTTCGTACCTTTTGCGTTCGGATAGAGGCTCGGGACCATGTGAAAATATTTAGTGGCAACTCCAATCTGCCGCTGGCCCGTGCCATCGCCACGTCCGTCGGCATCGACCTGGGCCGGTGCACGGTCAGCGCGTTTCCCGACGGGGAGACGTTTGTGAAGATCAACGAGAATGTGCGCGGCGAGGATGTTTTCCTTGTGCAATCCACCAGCCCGCCCACCAACCATCATCTGATGGAAATGTTCATCATGATCGATGCGTTGCGCCGCGCCAGCGCCACGCGCATCACCGCGGTGCTCCCCTTTTATGGCTACGCCCGCCAGGACCGCAAGGACCAGCCCCGGGTCCCCATCACCGCCAAGCTCGTCGCCAACCTGCTGGTGGCCGCCGGCGCCAACCGGGTTCTGACGATGGACCTGCACGCCCAGCAGATCCAGGGGTTCTTCGACATTCCGGTGGACCACCTCTACGCCGCGCCGGTCATGTATGAATATCTCAAGTCCAAGAAGTTGGCCGACCTGGTCGTGGTCAGCCCCGACGTGGGCGGGCTCAAGATGGCCCATGCCTACTCGCAGGTGCTCGATGCCGGCCTGGCCATCGTCGCCAAGCGGCGCAAGAACGCCACCGAAGTCGAGTCGGTCGCCGTGATCGGCGAGATTCGCGGCAAGAATGTGCTCATGGTCGATGATCTGACCGAGACGGCGGGCACCCTGACCAACGCCGCCAGCCTGCTGCGCAAGCGCGGCGCAAAGAAGATCTTCGCCTGCGTCTCCCACGCCCTGCTCAACGATTTGGGAGTCGATCGACTGCGAAAATCAAAGATTGACGAACTGATAACGACTGATACTGTCCTGCGCCCTGCCATTGACGGGGTGAAGATCACCACCCTCTCGGTGGCCGGTTTGTTGGGCGAAGCCATCAAGCGAATCAACAGCAATTCGTCCGTCACGTCGTTGTTTGAATTCAAGGGCGGGCGGACCAGTTAGCCCTGGCGCCGCTGGGCCTCAAGCTGACTTAAAGACATGAAATCGGTACCATTGACCGCCTACCCGCGCGCGCTCAACCGCCGCGGTGGAGCCAGGAAACTTCGTAGCGCGGGCCGCGTTCCGGCCGTCATCTATGGAGGCCAAACCAAGCCGCAGAACCTGGAAATAGACCTCAAATCGCTCGAGGACCTGATCCATCATGCCGCTTCGGAGAATCTCCTGGTGGATTTGGCGGTGGAACAGGATGCCCGGCCCAAGCGCCTGGTCCTGGTCAAGGAAGTCCAGCATTACCCGCTGACCGGCAAAGTGCTGCACATCGACTTTCACGAAATTTCCGAGACCGAGAAGGTCACGGTGATGGTGCCCGTCGAGCCGGTGGGCGAAGCCACCGGCGTGAAGAACGGCGGCGGCGTGCTCGAACACGTGCTCTTCAAGGTCAAGGTCCGCAGCCTGCCCAAGGATTTGCCCGAAGTCATCCATGTCGATGTGTCCCGGCTCGAAATTGGCCAGGCCGTCCACATTGGTGAAATCACCGCCCCCCCGGGAGTGGAAGTGCTCGGCGACAAGAATATCCCCGTCCTGGCCGTGGCCGCCCCGATCACCGAAGCCCAGGAAGCGGCGGCGGAAGCCGCGGCCGCGGCGCCGGGCGAGGTCGAGATGATCAAAGAGAAGAAGGAAGAAGGCGAAGGCGCTGCGCCGCCTGCCGGCAAGGCGGCCGCGGCAGCCGGGGCCAAAGCGGGCGCCCCGCCCGCCGGCAAGGCGGCGGAGAAAACTCCGGCGGACAAAGCCCCGGCCAAGGCCGAGGAGAAAAAGCCCGCGGAGAAGAAGAAGTAACCGGGCTCCGGCCTGGTCCCCGCGTCCTGCATGGAGAACTGGTATCTCATTGTGGGCTTGGGGAACCCGGGCCGCCTCTACGCGCGGACCCGGCACAACGCGGGTTTCATGGTGGTGGACCGGCTCGCCGAACGCTGGAAAACCGGTTGGACGGCGGAGAAGCGATTTAACGCCCGCCTGGCGCGGGTGGAGCGGGAGGGGAAAAAGGTGATCCTCTGCCGCCCGGAGACGTTCATGAACGCCAGCGGCGAGGCGGTCGGCGGGCTGGTAAATTTTCAGAAAATCCAGGCCGAACAGGTGCTGGTGGTGGTGGACGACGCCGATTTGGCCTTGGGTGACCTGCGGCTTCGGGGCGGCGGCAGTAGCGGCGGGCATCACGGGCTGGAGTCGGTCGAGCAGCACCTCGGCACGCGCCAATACGCCCGCCAACGTGTTGGCATCGGGCGCGATGACCCGGCGGCGCGGCAGATTAGCGGCTACGTGCTCTCGCCGTTCCGGGCGGCCGAGCGGGAACTGCTGGAAAAAGTTTTGCAAAAAGCCTGCGAACAGATTGAATGCTGGCTGAGCGCCGGCGTAGCCCAGGCGATGAACCGGTTTAATGGCGAAATGAAAGTTTAAAGTCCGCGACGAAAGGCAATTGATTGAAACGATACGAAGGGTTGTTTATCCTCAACACGACGAGCAAGGAAGACGGCGTCAAGGAGATCATCGACAAGATCGCGGCGGAGATCACTGCCGGCGGCGGCACCGTCGAGACGGTGCAAAAAATGGACAAACGCAATTTCACGCGCGTGGCCGACAAGAAGCACAGCGCCGGCTTTTTCGTGAACATCATCTTCGAGAGCGCTCCGGGTGCGCTGCGCACGCTGCAACACCGGCTGACGATGAGCGACGACGTGTTCCGCGTGCTCCTGACCGTGGCGCCCACACTCAAAGCCACTGCCTAACCGACCGCAACTCCCCAGAACTATGGCCAGCTTCAACAAAGTCATCCTCGTCGGCAACCTGACCCGTGACCCGGAGTTGCGCTTCACTTCCAGCGGCAAGGCCATCGCCAAAATCGGCCTGGCCGTCAACCGCGTCTGGACGACCGAGACCGGGGAGAAAAAGGAGGACGTCACTTTCGTCGATGTGGATATGTTTGGACGCACGGCCGAGACTGTCAGCCAATACATGCGCAAGGGAAGCCCCATCCTCATCGAAGGCCGTCTCCGTTTGGATCAGTGGGACGACAAACAAACCGGCCAGAAACGCAGCAAGCTGGGAGTCGTGGCCGAAACGGTCCAGTTCCTTGGCAGCCCGCGCGGTGGGAGCGGTGGTGAGAGTGGGGCGCCGGCTCCCAGTCGCCCGCGTCCGGCTGAGCCGGCAGCCGCGGAGCCGTCCGGGTCAGAAGCCGAAGTCCACGCCCCTTCGGAAGACGACGTGCCATTCTAGAACGTCAACGGCGGGAACGACCGCCCTGGCCGGCGCAGCCGCGCCCAACAAGACGCAACCAGCATCCGCCCATTTCGCTATGTCAAAAACTGAAGTCATCCTTACCCACAACATCGTCGGCCTCGGCGGTGAATCCGATCACGTCAAAGTGGCCGCGGGCTATGCGCGCAATTACTTGTTTCCGCATGGCCTGGCCATTCCGTTGACCCAGGCCAACAAGCGTCGTCTCGAAGTCTTGCGCCAACGGCGCGCGGAGCGCGAGTCCCATGAGTTCAACACCATGAACGAACTGGCCAAGGGCATCACCAAGTTGGTTTGCCTGGTCAAAGTCAAGACCGGTGACGACGGCAAGATGTTCGGCAGCGTGACCAGCGGCACGATCGCCGACGAACTCAAACATCAGTTCGACATCGTGTTGGAGAAACGGAAAATTCACGTCGAACACCCGATCCGGACACTGGGCGATCACGAGATTGAGCTGCGCCTGCATCCGGAAGTGAAAGCCACGCTGAAGGTGAAGATCGAAAGCACCACTCCGCTGCCCGCGCCCCCTGAAGCTCCCGAGGCCAGGCATGGCGAGAAAGGCGCCGGGCCAAGAACCGAAAAGCGCAGCCGCCGACCCGAGCCGAAGGCCGAAGGCAAGGCTCAAGTCAAACCCGAGGCCAAGGCGAAACCCGAGGCCAGGCCCGAAGGCGAAGCGAAGCCCACCGCTGCCAAGGGCAAAAGACCGGAAAGAGCGGACAAGCAAAATTGGAGGTAACTGTTCAGGTGAGAGTTTGAACCGCTAATCTCCGCTAATCTTCGCTAATGAGACAAAGAGAATTGAGTGCTTGGCGCGTGGCTTCGCGACGTGGGCGACGCTACTTCCATAATGTTTGTTCCATGAGGGCTTGTTCGCGCAGAATAGCGTTTTCGCCGATTTTATCCTATTAGCGTGAATTAGCGTAGATTAGCGGTTTGCAGATTAGCGGTTCGGAAAAAGTGAAACTCTTGAGCAAGGACTGCTCGGCGCGGGGCAGAAAAGCGGAATTTACCGGGCCCTGGATCCGGACACAGGCGCCATGGTGTGGAATCGTCAAGTGGGTCCGGGCGGCGAACTCGGCGGCCTCGAATGGGGCTCCAAATCCGGCGCGGGTCGTCTAACCTGCGGACTCCTCCGTAGCGGCGCCGCCAGGCCGCTTCCATTCACCCGGGGTGCCAGCCTGCCCGAGGCCTGGCATCGCGCTGGCCAGTCAGCTTTCCTCACCAATCCTTGAACGCCCGCTCCTGCCGGTTGGTCTTGAGGACCGGTCGGAACGGCATCACTTTCTCTTCGCCCTTGAGCGCTTCGAGCAACTGGATCGCTTGCTGGGGCGTCATGCGCAAGGCGGTCGCGCCCTCGGGTTGGGCTTCGCCTTCTTCCTGCGGTTCCCCCTTGTCCTGCTTCGGCGAAGCCTGCTGGCCCTTCTTCTCCTCAGCCTGCTTCTGATCCTGCTTGGCCCCCTGTTCCTGCGATGGCGGTTGTTCCTGGGACTTTTGGTCGGACTGCGGTTGATTCTTCTGCTGATCCTCCTGTTTCTGTTGGTCTTTTGACTGCTGATCCTTGGACTGCTGCTGCTCCTGCTTGGAGGGATCCTTCTGATCTTTCTGATCCTTCTGATCGTTCTGGTCGTTCTTATTTTGCTGCTGCTGCTGTTGTTGTTGCTGCTGCTTCAATTCCTCCAGCTTTTTCTTCACCAAATCGTGATTGAACTCCGCATCCGTGTCCTTCGGGTCCAGCTTGAGTGCGCTCTCGTAACTTTTCAGCGCGCTTTCCCAGAGATGCTGCTTCTTCTGCGGTTCCCGCTCGCTCTCGCCCAGGCGGTACTGCGTGTTGCCCAGGTTGTAATAGGCCCGCTGTTGCAACGGGACTTCCTGGGTGATGAGCGCCGTATTCAAGTGGGCCAGCGCCTGATCGTATTCCTTGCTCTGAAAAGCAGCCGCGCCCGCGTTGAAATGGAGACGCGGATCATCGGGTTTGGATTTGAGGGAGCGCTCGTACTCCTCCAAGGCCCGGTCGTAGCGGCCGCTTTGATATTGCTTGAGCGCGTTGCCGGGCGAAGACCAGGCGAGGGCCGGCCACATCCACAGAACAATCAGCGCCGCCGCCTTGACCACGGCCGATCCGGCGGGCGACGAGGTGGACTCAGGCGCCGGCTTGGCGGGCTTGCGTTCGGGCAGGAACATTTCGCCCGACAAGAGCAGGATGACGAGTCCCAACAACCACTGGTAACGCTCATGGTAACGCTTGATCTGTTGCGAGGCCCGGTCGCTTTTCGGCAGCGGGGCCAGACCACGCTCGTAGAGCACGTCCACCGTGTTGGCGCCACTGAGCAGCCTGTAAAACCCTCCGGTCGCCTCCGCGATCTCCTGGAGCAGGTCCTCGTTCAGACGCGATTTCACGGCATTTCCGTCCGTGTCCTTGATGAACTCGACGCGTCCTTGCGAGTCAGGCATGCGCAACAATTCGCCATTCTTCGTCCCGACCCCCACCGTGAAGATGAGGAGTCCTCCCTTGGCCGCAGTTTTGGCCGCTTCGAGCGCATGGCCATCGTGGTCTTCTCCGTCGGTAAAGAGCACGAGGACCTTGTGGTTGTCGCTGCCTTCCTTGAAGGCGCCTTTGGCCGCATAAATCGCTTCGGCCAGGGCCGTGCCCCCTTGCGGGATGATGTTCACATCCAGCGCCTCGACGCTTTGGCGGAACGCCTCGTCGTCCAGGGTCAACGGGCATTGCAGAAACGCGCTGCCGGCGAAAGCCACCAAGCCAAGCCGATCGGACTTGGCCAGACGTTTCAAATCCAGCGCGGCCAGTTGCGCGCGGCGGAGGCGATTGGGCGCAACGTCCATGGCCAGCATGCTCCGGGAAGTATCAATCGCCACGACAATGTCGAGTCCGCGCGAACGCGCTTCCTCCCAGTTGAAGCCAATCTGCGGCCTGGCCAGCGCCAGGATGAGCAGGGCCACGGCGGCCACGATTAAGATCATCCGGGCCTTCTGCCGCTCCGTCGAGACACTCACCGTCAAGTTCGCCAGTAATCGCGCCGCGATAAACTGCGTCAACAATTGGCGCTTTTTTCGCCAGGCCCACCAGAAAAATGCGCTCAGGGCCGGCAGGACGACCAGCAGGGACCAGAGGAGTCGGGGATGTTCGAAGCGCATGTTCGAAGTTCAAAGTTCAAAGTTCAATTTAAGAAAACGCTTCGGCTCATGGCAACTTCCTCCAGACCGTGTTGCTCAACAGCACCTCGAGCATTAACAGCCCCAAGCCCGGTGCGACCAGCCAGTGGAACAGTTCTTGGATCTGCACGTAGCGCTTTACCTGGACTTCCGTTTTCTCAAATTTATCGATCTGGTTGTAGATGTTGCGGAGCGTGTCGGTGCTGTCCGCCCGAAAGTAGGCGCCGCCGGTTTTCGAGGCGATCTCCTTGAGGGTCTTTTCATCGATGTCGACCTCCATCTGCGCGTAAACTTTTCGACCGAAGAAATCGGTCCCGCGCGGGATCGGGGCGTAACCGTGCGTGCCCACCCCGATGGTGTAGACCTTGACGCCCAGCGCCTGCGCGGCTTCCGCGGCCGTCAGGGGCTGCACTTTGCCGGAGTTGTTCTGGCCGTCGGTCATCAGGATGACAATCTTGCTCTTGGACTTGAGGTCGCGCAACCGGTTGATCGAGGCGGACAGGCCGGAGCCGATGGCGGTGCCCTCTTCGATGGTGTGCAATTCGAGACGATCCAGGTTCATCTGAAGAAAGTCGTGGTCGAGCGTCAGCGGAGCGGCCACATACGCCTTGCCGGCGAAAGCCACCAACCCGATCCGGTCCCCCGGCCTTTTCTCGATGAACTTCTTGAGCACATCCTTGGCGATTTCCAGGCGGTTGGCCCGCCGGCCCTTTAATTCAAAATCCTCCGACTCCATGCTCCCGGACAAGTCGATGGCCACGACGATGTCGACGCCGCTGGCTTTGACGGCGGTTTCACTCTCGACCAACTGGGGTCGCGCCAGCCCGATGATCAACAAGGCCAGCGTCGCCCAACGCAACGTGAGCAGGGCCCGCCCGGCGCTGGAACGGCTGATGTTCGCCACCCCACTGACCAATTGCACCGAGGAGTACAAAAATGCCGCCGGCTTGCCCTGGCGCCCGCGCCACCACGCCGCCACCGGCAGGAGCAGCAGGAGCAGCAGAAACCAGGGATGAGCGAAAGTGATCCGCATGGTCGATTTTCGATGTTCGATTTGCGATTTAGGACTGGTGGTTTGTCACTTCGGACTCGGTGTGCGCCGTGGGAGCAGGCAGCGCTGGTGGAGCGGGCGGCGCCGGGGGAAGACGTGTCGGGCCCTCGGCCGATGAACTGGTCGCGAGCGCCTCAATCGGGTCGAACTGCGTTTCGTCGACCAACCGCAACGCCGCGTCGTGTAACTGGCGCAACGTCATCTCCGTCGGCTCGAATCGGGCGAACTTCACCAGGTCACAGCTCTGCAGGAATTCGCCCAGCGTCTGCTTCTGGTCCCGCGTCAAGTGCCGGCTGACTTGTAACTCCACGAGGAACTCCTCGGTTGTCCGCTCCGGGGCCCGCAGACTGAATCGTTCCTCGAGGTAGACGCGGACGGTATCGGCCACTCGCGTGCAGAATTTGTTCGGGTCGCTGATGAAGGCCAGCGCTTCGGCCAGTTTTTGCTTCGCGCGCACGTGTGGGGGGACGACCTGGATCGGCGGCAGTAGGGCACGTTGCTTCCGCCATCGCCGCCAGGCAGCCAGCCCCAATCCCAGGAGCACGATCGCCGCGATCGACCACCCAAGCCAGGCCCACTCGTTCGGGATCTCGAGAGGCGGTTTGATCTCGCGAATGTCATTCGTGTTGGCGGCCGCCGCCTGGACGCTGGAAGCGAGGTTCGTTTTCATCCCCTCAGCCTCCGTTTCTCGCGTGTTTCAAAGAAGCGCCCCAGGGCGGCGGCGTAGGGTTGACCGGTCAACAGCTGAATGGAATCGATGTTGGCCGAGCGGAACATGCGGCCCAATTCCGCCTGCGCGCGAGCCTGGCGTTCCTTGAAGGCCGTGCGATGGCGCGGGACGCTGGTGTTCACTTCGACCACGCGGCCGGTCTCCGCATCTTCCAGGATCAACCGGCCCAGGGCGGGCAGTTCCAGCTCGAACCGGTCGGCGATCTGCACGGCGACCACATCGTGGCGCCGGTTGGCCTGGCGCAAGGCGCCGTAGCAGCCGAGCGACATCATCGACTGTCCCGCGCTGGCGGAGGCGCGCGGGCCCCTCATGGCCACGGGCTTGAGCGGACTGGTCTCGTCCAGGAAATCCGAAATGATCACCGCGATGGCTTTGTGGGAAGTGACCCGGCTGAGAAATTGCAAAGCCGTGTTCAGGTTTGTCCCCTTGCGTTTAGGCTCGTAGAACAGGATTTCCCGGATGACGCGCAAGACATGGCGGCGGCCCTTGCGCGGGGGCATGAACTTTTCGATTTCGTCGGTGAAAAGGATCAGGCCGACCTTGTCGTTGTTCCGGATGGCGGAGAAGGCCAGGACGGACGCGATCTCGGCGGCCAACTCGCGCTTGGCCTGGTCGCCGGAGCCGAAGAGGCCCGAGCCGCTCAGGTCCACGATGAGCATCAGGGTCAGCTCGCGTTCCTCGACGAATTTTTTCACGAATGGATGGTTCATGCGGGCCGTGACGTTCCAGTCGATCGCGCGGACTTCGTCGCCCGGCTGATATTCGCGCACTTCCTCGAAGTTCATCCCCTGCCCTTTGAAGACGCTGTGGTATTGGCCGCCGAGGGTCTCGCTGACGAGCCGGTTGGTGCGGAGCTCGATCTGGCGGATTTTTTTAAGGATTTCGCGGGGGATCATGGCGACGCGTCGTGTCACTCTGGTCGAAAGCCGGCTTGCTTAGGGTTCCGCAGGCAGTAGATTAGCGCCGTGAACGCTGGTGAAATCATCGAGCAAATCCGGGCCCTTCCCGCAGAACAACGACGTGAAGTCCTCCAACGTCTGCGTAACGAGTTCGCTGAATTCGATGACCAATTCTCCTCGGAAGGGATCGCTGAACTTGAGCGACGATCGCAAGAGGCTTTGCAGCATCCCGAGCGCGACATTCCTTGGGAGCAAGTCCACGCTGACGTCCTCCTGCGGCTTGGAAGATGAGTCCGGAAGGTGCTCTCGCTCGTCTTCTCCCAAACTTCGGGTTCATCATTCACCCACATCCCAGTTTTCATAGTTCCTCAATACCCAAGTCCCGACAAATTTTGCGCGCTAGATAATCATTGATTTCGCTGTGACGCGGAACAGCGGACCGCAGCTTGCGCTGTCGGTTTTCCCACCATGAATGTTTGGCTCCCTCGCGCACGAGCCGGCAGCCGCAAGCGGTCAGATGCCGGAGGAGCTCCCGGCGTTTCACACCAGAATCGCGGCTTCCTTAAAGTTGTCCTTGGCCGCCTTCAACGCATCGGCGCGATTGAACTCCAAGGCTTCTTTGAGCGCGGATCGGAGATTCACCATCAACTCAGACCGGGTCTTGCCCTGGCTGTTCACGCCGGGGATTTCGGTCACCCAGCCGATCCACCAAACTCCGTCCTTTTTCACAACCGCAGTGAACTTTCTTTTCATGACATCAGGTTACTTCTTGGACTGAAATAATGGAAGCTCACGGCACTGGCAACTCATCGAAAATCTTCTGAATGATCGTTTCGCTCGTCTTCTCCTCCGCCTCGGCTTCGTAGGTGATGGTGACGCGGTGACGGAGCACATCCATGCCGATGCTCTTGACATCCTGAGGGGTGACGTAGCCGCGGCCCTTGAGGAAGGCGTAGGCCTTGGCCGCGAGGGTCAGGGCGATGGTGGCCCGCGGCGAGGCGCCCAGTTGGATGAGACCCTGGAGCTGGATCTTGTAACGGCCCGAATCGCGCGTGGCGCAGACCAAATCGACGATGTAGTCCTTGACCTTGTCGTCGATGTAAATGTGGTTGAGCACCTGGCGGGCTCTAAAGATGTCCTTGGGCTGCACGACCGGTTTGGCTTCGGGCAGATCGGAAGTGCGGGCCATCAGGTCGAGGATCTGCCGCTCCTCCTCGCGCGAGGGGTAGACAATCTTCAACTTGAGCATGAAGCGGTCGACCTGCGCTTCGGGCAGCGGATAGGTGCCTTCCTGTTCAATCGGGTTTTGCGTGGCGAGCACGAGGAACGGTTCTTCCAGTTTGAAGCTCTGTTCGCCGATGGTCACCTGCCGTTCCTGCATGGCTTCGAGCAAGGCGCTTTGCACCTTGGCCGGCGCGCGGTTGATTTCGTCGGCGAGGATGAGGTTGGCGAAGATCGGGCCTTTGCGGGTGGTGAACCCCCCAAATTGGGGATTGTAAATCTGCGTGCCGATGACATCGGCGGGCAGCATATCCGGAGTAAATTGGAGCCGGGAAAACTTCACGTGCAGGCAGGAGGCGAGCGATTTTACGGACAACGTCTTGGCCAGGCCCGGCACGCCTTCCAGCAGGACATGGCCATTGGCGAGCAGGCCGATGACTAACCGCTCGACCAGGTAGGCCTGGCCGATGATCACTCGGCCAATTTCCGTGAAAAGGGGGCGAACGAAGGCGCTGGCCTGCTGAACTTCCTCGTTAATCGCAGTGATTCCGGTGTTCATGAGGCGCACAGTATTGGCGCAAAAACGGCAAAAGCTCAAGGAGGTTGAGCTTTACAGTTTTGTAATGGGCACAGGACGCGATTCAGGTCTGAGGTTGCTTTCGCCCTCACCCCGGCCCTCTCCCCCGGGGAGAGGGGGATCGTGTTGGAGCGTCTTGAAAGCTCCCCTGCTCTCGTTGTTGCCGCGCTAGTAGAATGCGCATGGGACGCTCCATCCGCCGAACAACGCCACTTCGTCCCAACGTGGTAAATGAACCTCCCTCTCCCCGGGGGCTCATCTTTACCCATATCCTTTCCGCTGGACACCGTGGGTATCCAAGCCCCCATCGTTGCGGACCAACGGTTCGTCAGAACCCAGCCGAGGGCTGAGCCAATCGCTGCCCTGGATACCTTCGGCCCGAGAACCTGTTGACGCGTTGCCCAGGTAAATATCCGCGCTATCTGTGACATCCGTGGTCGCCTCAGACTGTTGGTCTCCCAGAATGAGTACCTTCAACGTCGCCATCATTGTCCCAAGCATTTGGTGAGGGAGGTCGTCGAGTTTCACCAGCAGAGGTTGAACAGGGATGACCCGGATTTCACGGATAACGACCGAGCGACGGGGATGAGCCGCCGAGGACGTTGCCATTGACACTGGCCAGAACGGCCCATCCCCGTTCCCTCCACCGACTGGCCGTCCACCGTTCATCAGTCAACAATTTCGCGCTCCGGTTCTCGGGGATCGCGCGCGGCCGACCGATCCAAACAACCGCCTCTTGGCCAAGTCCTCTCTGCGTCTTTGCGCCTCGGCGTCTCTGCGTTGAAACCGACGCCCTTAAAACGCAAAGACGCAAAGACGCAAAGGGGCAAGGCATCAAACCGGCTCGCGCTGGCCGCCGAACCAGATGCTGTCGGAATTGAGTGACTCTCGATATGCCAGTGCGAAGGAGAGAAAGTTGATTCGTTGTCATCGGTTTTCTGAAGGATTGGTCTGAACCCACGGTGTCCAGCAAATAAGATGTGGGACACGGTGAGCCCCGGGGAGAGGGCCGGGGTGAGGGCGGGCGTCTATGACTCCTGAACAGTTAGCGAAAATCAATCCCGCCCTAAATCTTCCATCCCCTGCGATAATGATGCTGCAAATAGCGGTCGGCTTCGGGACAATTCATCGCTTTCATCTCGGCGAAATCCCACTCCAATTTGCGACCCACGTGGAAGGCGACGTTGCCCAGCAGAGCCGTCTCCGTCAACGGACCGGAATAGTCGAAGCGACACGTAGTCGAGCCGCCGAGCTTGATGGCTTCGACCCATTCCTTGTGATGGCCGATCGACTCCTTGATGAACGGCGGTGGTTTGACAAACCCCTCGAATTCCTTTTCCGGCAGCAACACGTGCCGCCCATAATCGGCCAGGAGCATGCCTCTACTTCCGACGAAGAGCACGCCGCTCTTCCATTTGGCGAACTGTTCGTCGGTCAGCCGCTCCGGATGTTTGCCCCCGTGATACCAGGTGAGTTTCACCGGAGGATGTTTGGCGCCTTCCTTGATGCGCTCGGGGAATTCATAGCGAACGATCGCCCAGGGCGGAGTGGATTCGGGATGCACCGGGGGACCCTCCGCTTCGATGGTCGTCGGGTGATGCAAGTCCAGCGCCCAAAATGGCAAATCCATGTAGTGACAGCCGAAGTCGGCCAGGGACCCGCCCCCGAACGCCCACCAGTTGCGCCAGTTGAAGGGGACGTATTCGGGATGATACGGGCGAGACTCGACTGGCCCCAGCCACAACTCCCAATCCAGATTCGAGGGCACGGGCGGGCTATCCTTCGGCAGGTCCTTGCCGCCGTAACTGGAAGCAACCCAAACGTGGACTTCCTCGACGTTGCCGATGGCCCAGCTTCTCACCAGTTCGACGACCCGCCGGTAGTTCGACCCGGAATGAATCTGGGTGCCGATTTGCGTGACCAGATTGGATTTCCGCGCCAGGCCGGTCACGATGCGGGTCTCGGAGACGGTCCGGGCCAGGGGTTTCTCGCAATAGAGATGGCGTCCGCTCTGCAGTGCGGCGACGGAGGCAACCGCGTGCGTGTGGTCGGGTGTGGCCACCACGATGGCGTCGAGATCCTTTTGTTCGATCAGGCGGCGAAAGTCGCGATAAGTCCTGGCGGAAGGAAATCGCTGGGCGGCGGCGGCGAGTTTTTTCTCATCCACGTCACAGAGGGCGGCGATGTTTTGATCCTTGAGATTGCCGAGGCTGAACTCCGCCTGCCCCGCGGTGCCAACGAAGCCGATGTTCAGCTTGTCGTTCGGGGAGAATTTGCGCGACGCGCGGCTGAGGAACGGAGCGGCCAGCCAGAAGCCGGCGACCCCGGCCGCCGTCCGGCCGAGGAAACGGCGGCGGGTCAGCGCGGAGTTCATCGGCAGCCTCCCGGGCAATTGGCCAGGCATCGGGCCCTTCACCGGTAGCAGCCGACGTGAGTCGGCTCTGATCTCTCCGGACGAAATATCGCGCTGGTGAGAAGTGGTCCGGCTTACGCCGGATGCTGCGGGGTCAAAGGGTGGAGTCATGAGACAATTGATTGTTCGTGGGTGCAAGCGGACTCCGTGGCATCATAACTTCTGCAACCGGATGTGGCGGAAGGCAACCGGATCGTTGTGCCCGGCAAGGCCGAAGTGCCCGCTCGTGCGATCCTTGCCCGGGTGGTCGTGCTTGGCCATGTAGTCGGTCACTTTGCTGAGATCGCAGTCCAGCACCACCGTGCCGTTGAGTTCGACCTTGATGGTTGAGCCTTTGACGGTCACTTCCTCGAAATTCCATTGGCCGGCGGGCCGCACATAACCGCGATGCGCCGCCACCATGCCGTAGGCGGAGCAGCAGTACTGGCGCGGGTCGAGTTTGGTGTACTGGGTGCCCTCGTCGTCGAGGATTTGCAATTCGCACATGCCGACGTAAGCCGTGTCACCCTGGCCAGGATAGCGGATGGCCAGGCCATTGTTGCCGCCGGGCGGGAGCTTGAATTCCAACCGGGCCCTGAAGTCGGCGTATTCTTCCTTGGTAAAAATCGTTCCGCCCTTATGCGGCTGGCAAACAATGGCGCCTTCCTTGACCTCATATTCGCTGACCGGGCCGTCCCAACCGGTGAAATCGGTGCCGTTGAACACCGACTGAAAGCCCGCCTCACCTTTCGCGGCGAGAATGCGGTTGGCCTCGTCGGGGGCGATCTCGCGGACAAAAATGTTGCGCCAGCGGATTTCGCCACCGTGCGTTTGCAATTCGATCGGGCCCTTGGCCGGCACCGGCGTCTTGCGATCGTAATAGTTCTCCAGCAAGGCGTGGTCGACGACCAGCTTGTCATTCAACCACACGCTCACGCGCGAGCCCACCATGAGGATGCGGAATTTGTTCCACTCCCCGAATGGCTTATCCGCCAGCACCAGCGGGTCTTTCCCCGGCGCGCCCGGGCTGTTGTTCCAGAGACCGCCGCTCCCCTTATCCGCCCCGAGATTGAACTTTTCCTGTTCGGTGTAATCCCAGATCTGCACTTGCGGCACGCCGCGGAGGTAGATGCCGGAATCGGCTTTGGGCACGGTTTTGTATTCGATCCGCAGCTCGAAGTCACCGTAGTCCTTTTCCGTGGTGGCATATTTGCCATGGCCGTCATTGATCAGTTCATTGTTCTCGGCGCGCCAGTGTGACTTCATGTCGGCGTGCCACTGGGCGTCCTGCTCGGCGCGCTTCTCGGCGGACATGGCCAGGTATTTGCGATGATCGAGCGTGTCGCCTCCGCGCCAGCCGGTGAGATCATTGCCGTTGAACAGCGCGGTGAAACCGGGCGGGGGCGATTGCGATCGGACGGCGGTGGCCGTCGAGAAGAGAACAAGCCCGAGAACAGTCGACGTGAGGAGGCGTGTGATTTGCATAAGCGATGTCATGTGGACGCGCTTGGATAGCACGGTGTTCACTTTGGGAGCAATAAAGTTTTAATTGCGGATTGCGGATTGCGGATTCGGCAATGCGGCGCTCCGCAATCCGCAATCCGCAATCCGCGATCCGTTTACTTTCTCGCCTCCGGCGTCACGGACAGCGTCACGCGTCGACCGTCCCGCAGCACCACGACTTCCGTGGGTTGGCCAATTTTCACGGCGTCCATGGCGTAGGTATAATCATAGATGTTGGCGATTTTCTTGCCGCCAAACTCGACGATGATGTCGCCGCCTTTCAGGCCCGCCTGGTCGGCCGGCCCACCCGCGCGCACACCCGAAAGCTTCACGCCCACGACCTCCGTGGCATAGTCGGGAATCGTGCCCAGATAGGCGCGAAGATTTTCCCGGCTTCCACTCTCCGCATCGCTGCGGGCCACGGTCCGATAGTCCGGACGAGCCGGGCTGCGGAGCAGATCGGTGATGACGCCCCGGGCGAACCTGGTGATGCGTTCGAGTCCATCGTAGTTCAATGTCCCCGGCTGGTCGGTCGGCCGATGGTAGTCCTCGTGGCTGCCCGTAAAAAAGTTCAGCACCGGAACGCCCTTGGCGTAGAGGGCCGTCGTGTCGGTCGGCAAGTAAGGATCCTCCTGCAGGGTGAGATTGAATCCGGCGGCCACGTTGCGCTTTTCGATGAGCCGTCGCCACCAACCGGAGGAACCGACTCCTTGCAGGTTGAGCTTGTTCTCTCGCAGTCGCCCCACCATGTCGAAATTGACGTAGGCGGCAATATTCGAGAGTGGAACGGGGGGATGCTCCGAGAAGTAGGATGAGCCAATCAATCCGATCTCCTCCCCCGACCAAAAAGCAAAGACGGCCCCGCGGGCGAAGCCGTCCGGCTGGCCCTGGCGCTCCCTGGCCAGGGATCGAGCCAGCGCCAGCACCGCCGCGGTGCCGGAAGCGTTGTCGTCGGCGCCCGGATGGATCCGGTTTTCCTCGCCTTTGCGCTGCATGGCCCCGCCCGATTCGCCCAGGCCGAGATGATCGTAATGGGCCCCGACCAGCACGTATTCCGGACGGGGACTTCCGCCGGAGGAGGGGAGGAGGGCGAGGACATTGCGGTCGGATTTCTTGAGATGCTCGAGCGCGGTGGAGATCTGCACCTTGATGTTGGGCAGCACAAAGCCGGATTCGGCGTGCGGATTTTCCTGATCGAGCTTCGACTGCAGCGTCTTCAGATCCTTGCCCGAGCCGGCGAGGAGCGCGTTGGCCACGTTGCTGCTGATGGAGGCCGCGACGATGCCGGAGCCGGCCAGGCTGCTGTCGAAGGTCAAGCCAGCAAGTTCGCCCCCGTTCGGCGAAGCGGGCCCGGTGACAAAGAGAATTGCTTTCGCGCCATGCTCCCGGGCCAGCATGGCCTTGTAGCGAAGCCCGGCGTAACGGTTCAGCTCCGCGCGACGGGCCGGGGCGACGTCTTCGGGCACGTAGCGAAGGACCAGGGCAATCTGGTTGCTGACGGTAACCCCGGCATAGGAATCGTAGCCTTCACCCGGTTTGCCCGGGACGGAAAGGCCATAGCCAGCGAAGACGACCTGGCCCTCCGCCGACGCGCTGGCCGAAAAGGAAAGCGGTCGAAAATCCTGCTCGACCGCGAACGCGTGCTCCGTCCCGTCGTGGCTCACGGCAAGCCGATTCGCGTTCGTCAGCACGCGGACGCCGGCGTTGAATTCGAAGCTCTGGAAGAAATCCGGGGATGAGCCCAGCGGTTTGAGGCCCGCCGCGCGAAGCTGTTCCGCGATGTAGTCCGCGGCCTGACGCGCGCCCCGGCTGCCGGCGGCGCGTCCTTCGAGGGCGTCAGAGGCGAGATACGTGACATCATGGATGAGAGCGTTCGTGCCGAAGTCCGACGAGAGCAAGGACCCATCGTGAGGTGGAAAGGGCGAGGGCGCTTCGCCCTGGACCGCGCTTCGAGGGGGCGCCTGGCGGAGCGCAGCCAGCGCCGCGGGATGGTTCCAATCGGCCAGGAAGAGTTGGGATTGGCCGTCCGAGGTGCGCGCAGAGGTCCAGCAGAGCTTCCGGCCGTCGGGTGAAAAGACCGGCAAACCGTCGAAGCCATCGGTGTAAGTCACCCGCAGCGGTTCGTGCTCACCCAGGGCATCCACCAGGAACAACTCGAAATTCGAGAAACCAAATTTGTTGGCCGTGAAAACGACGTACTGGCCGGACGGATGGAAGTAGGGCGCCCAGGACATGGCGGCGAAATCGGTCAACCGCCGCACCTCCGTCCCGTCAAGATTCATGGTGTAAACATCCGCGTTCACACCCCGCTGATCGAATCGGCGCCAGAGGATGCGCTGCCCGTCAGGCGAGAAAAATGGGCCTCCATCATAGCCAGGCGAGCGGGTGAGCCGACGTTGATTCGACCCGTCGGCATTCATCAGGTAAATCTCGCCGAACCAGGCGGGATCGGTCTCCAGCCGCTTCAATTCCTCGCCGGAAAGCCGGTTCGTCGGGTAAGCATCGCGCAGGGAGCAGAAGACGACGAGTTGGCCGTCGGGGGAGAAGGACCCTTCCGCATCGTAGCCCGGCGACGAGGTAAGCCGCCGGAGCCCGGACCCGTCGCGATTGGCGGAAAAGAGGTCCATCTGCGGGTCGTAATCCCAGGAGTAACGGCGTTGCTGGCCCGTGGCTCGCCGGTCCAGTTCGGCTTTTTGCTTTGCCCGGGCTTCCGGGTCGAGATGAGTGGAGGCGAAAAGCAGCTGGTCGCTTCCGGGACGGAAGAAGGCGCAGGTCGTTTTGCCCCAGCCCGGCGAGATGCGATGCGTGTCGCCGCTTTCGAGGTCAAGCAGGTAGATTTGATAAAATGGATTATCGGGCTCGCGCTCGCTCTGGAAGATCAGCGCCTTGCCGTCCGGAGAGAAGTAGCCTTCGCCGCTTCGTTTGCCTTCGTAGGTCAGTTGCCGGGTGTGGGAGAGAAGCAGCGCTTCGCTCCCGGCCGCGGTCGCAGGAGCGCCGGATCCCCGCGGGCTGACAAGCCCTGCCGCCAGGATCAAGCCGAGGGCCTGGGCCAGGCTGGACTTCATCGAGGACAGACCGGTGGCACGATGCACTGGACGCATTTTGCACGCCCAGTGGAGCAAGTTCAATGAAGGAACAACGGCGGCGGTTGGTTTCCAAGCAGATTGAGGGTTTCCGCAGATGAGCCGGAAGCCAAGTTAGCGGCGGCGCTGAATCTGCGGAGAAACTTTCTGCGAGCTGCCGATGAACCGACTTGTCATTGGCGATTCTCAAAGAAACGTCCTGAGCGTCACTCTGTTTTCAATCACCAGTTACAAGCTACAAGTTACCAGTGACAAGTCTCATCAGTTTGCGCGAGCCTCCGTTTTTCCTGGGGCCTCCCGAATGGCGACACGCTGCGGCCGGGGACCGGCCGCGCTCCGGCCGCGCGCGGCTCACTCCGGCCGGCTGGGTAGGAGATGGACGATGGTCGCGCCCGAGCCGCCATACGCTTCGCCGGCGAGCGAAAACGAATGGACGGCGGGATGCCCGCGCAGCAGGGAGTGAACGGTCTGGCGTAACTGGCCGATCCCTTTGCCGTGGATCACGCGGACTTCGAGGATCCCTTTCACACGACAGGCAGCGAGGTATTCTCCCACGACCTCCTTCACGTCCTGGGGGCGGAAGGTGTGCAGGTCCAGCACCCCATCGATCGGCAGTGAGAACGGTTCGTCCATGTGCCGGCGACTCAATTCCCGGAATGCCGCGTGTGGCCGCGATCTTGGCCCCGGCCTTTTTCGTTCCCCTGATCCGGTCCGGGATCGGCGCCGTGTTTCGCGCGGCCATGACCGCGATCATGCGGCACGGACACCTGCACGGTGCCAAAGGCGCTGTTGTTGGCCAGATCCGTCACTTTGACGTGGATGGTATAAATCCGACCCGAGCCACCTCCGGAGCGCTCGGCGCGAACCATGGCCACGTGCGGCCGAGGGATCGTCCAATCCGGCGAAGTGTGTCCGGAGCCCCGGGCGTCGTCGGACTCGTTGCTCTGAATCGAGTCAACTTCCCAGCTGACCGGTCCGCAAGTGTCCTGGGCCCGCACGACCAGGCGAATCGACTTCATCTTGTGGTTGGGCGGCCAAATGACGTTCGGCGTCGCGGTCAGGCTCAGGATGACGGGCGGCGTGGTATCCTGCACGACCACCGTGCTGGAACACATCACGACGTTGATTCCGTCATCGGTCACGCCGACGCTCACGTCGTTGGTGCCAAAGCGGAACTGGTTCGTGAACGAAAGGGTAACGCCGTTGGAGGTGGCGCCGGCGCCGAGAACATTGGTGAGGGCCGCCTGCCCGTTGACGGCCCAAACGACCATGAGGGCGTCGCCGTCGGCATCGCGGACGGTGGCCTGAACGACGCCGCTGGCGCCATTGCTGGAAGTGCATTCGAGCACCTGATTGGTGGAACAAATGATGGTCGGTGGGCTCGCGGCCTGAACGGTCGAGGACAATAAAGCGGCGGCCAGACTGACAAACTGCGCGATTGAGTATCTCATAGCTGGTATCCTTCAGACGATTTCGAAGCGATCCATCGCGGGTTTAGTGTCAGCCGGATCCAACCCGAAGAACGCCGGCGCCACCAGGCGCTCTTCTCCGTCCTTGGCTTGGGAGCGGTGTGGCAGGGCAATCCTATAGCCGGACCGCGGCCGCTGGCAAGTCAACAGGAAGAAATCGGAGTTGGTGGGGCGCAGCAGAGGATTCTGCTGGTCGAGCGCGAGCAGTACGCAGTCGTTGGGGGCGGCACGTGGGAGCCGGGGATCGTAACTGTTCAGAAATCATAGACACCCGCCCTCTCCCCGGGGGAGAGGGCCGGGGTGGGCGAAAGCAACCACAGACCTGAAGAGTTACCGGGGACCTTAGATCCGTTCAAAAACAACTGCCGGATCTGTGAGACCGCCTTTCCGTCCGGGCCGCCACCTGGCGAGCGAGCCCTGGCCTTCCCGCAGACCGATTCAGGGCGGGGAGGGGATTTTTTTCAGGTCAGGATAATCTTATCACCAGCCTTGAGGGTAATGATGGCCTTTTTCCAGTTCTCGTCGCGGCCGGCTTGCGCGGTGCGCTGACGACGAAGCTTGCCGCGCACGTTGAGCGTGTTGACGCGAACGACTTTCACTTTGAACAGTTCTTCGACGGCGCGTTTGATCTGAGGCTTGTTCGCCCGCCGATCGGCCACGACGGTGAATTGGTTGTATTTGTCCCCTTGGCGCGTGCCTTTTTCCGTCAGGCGGGCGGTCTTGATGATTTCGAAAGAGTTCATGGCGATTCCTTGAGGCGGGCTTCCAGTTTCTCGAACGCGCTCCTGGTGAAGAACAGCTTGTTTGGACGGAGCACCTGATAGGTGTTGAGAAAGTCGGCGGTGGTCAGTTCCACCTGGTTGAGATTCCGCGCCGCGAGCATCAGGTTCCGATCGATGGTCGCGTCCACGACCAGCGCGGTGCCGTCCGCGCCGAGCGCGGCCAGGACCGAAGCAAAGGCCCGGGTCTTGGGGGAATCGAGCTTGAAGTCGGACACGACCTGCACATCGCCCGCCTTCAGGCGTTCGGTCAGCGCCTTGCGGAGCGCGAGTTGCCTGGTCTTCACGTTGACTTTCTTGGCGAAATCCCGGGGCCTGGGTCCGAAGACCACGCCGCCGCCGGCCCAGAGGGGAGATTGATGGGAACCGGCGCGCGCCCGACCGGTGCCCTTCTGGCGCCACGGTTTCTTGTTGCTGCCGGAGACTTCGCCGACGGTTTTGGTGCAGGCGGTGCCCATGCGTTGATTGGCCCGATAAGCGACGATGGTGTCGTGCACGGCCTGGGTGCCACGCTGGCCTTCGACCAGCGGGAAGGTCACGTCGAGTTCGCCCTGCTGGCTGCCGTTGATGTCTTTAACAATGAGCTTCATAGTCGGTTACTTTTTCTCAGCGGCCGCGGCGGGCTTGGCGGCGGCAGCAGCCGCGGCGGGCTTGGCGGCGGCGGCAGCCGCGGCGGGCTTGGCAGCGGCGGCGGCCGGCTTGGCGGCACCCTTCTTGCCCGGGGCCGCCTTGGCCTTGGCCGCGGCCAAGGCCTGCTTTTTAGCGACGACTTCACGGGACATCTTCTTGGCTTCGCGAATGATGACGTAGTCGCCTTCCGAACCGGGAATGGAGCCTTTGATCAGGAGCAGGTTGTCGGCTTCACGGACCTGGATGATTTCGAGATTTTGCACGGTGCGGCGGGCCTGGCCCATGTGACCGGGCATTTTCTGCCCGCGATTGACGGTGCCGGGGAACAGGCGGCAGCCGATGGCGCCGGCCCGACGGTGCCACCCTTTGGCGCCGTGGGTGCTGTCGCCCCCGCGAAAGGCCCAGCGCCCGACCACGCCTTCGAAGCCGCGTCCTTTGGTGATGCCAATGGCGTCGACAAAATCGCCCACCTGGAACAGCGTCGCGCCGACCACATCGCCGGGCTTCACTTCCTTGGGGAAGTCGCGAAATTCCTTGATCTTTTTGACCGGGGTGACGCCGAACTTTTTGAAGTGGCCGAGGAGCGGCTTGGTGACGCGCTGTTCCTTCTGGTCCAGCAGCCCGAGCTGCACCGCGCGGTAACCGTCGGTCTCCGGCAGCTTGCATTGAATGACGCGGTTGGGACCGGCCAGGACCACCGTCACGGGAACGGCCACGCCATTGGCGTCATAAACGCGCGTATGGCCCAATTTCTTTCCGAGGAGTCCGAGAGGCATAGGCGCTAGATTTTGATGGTGATGTCGACGCCCGCCGGCAGGTTGAGCTTCTTCAGCTCGTCCACCGTCTTGGCCGTCGGGTCGAGGATATCGAGCAGGCGCTTGTGCGTGCGTTGCTCGAAGGTTTCCTGGGATTTCTTGTCCGCGTGGGGCGAGCGCAGCACGGTGAAATGCTCGACGCGGGTGGGCAGCGGAATGGGGCCGGCCACGCGGGCGCCGGTGCGCTTGACGGTCTCGACGATATCGTGGGCCGAGGCGTCGATGACCCGGTGGTCGTAGGCCTTGAGGCGAATGCGAATGCGTTGTCCAGCCATAAAAAGAACAAGGGTGAAGGTTTGGTTGTTTCAGGTTCGGGCCGCCGGCCGTTTGGCCGACGTGTCCAGAATTGCTTTTTCGATTTGCGCCGGGACCTGCTCGAAAGTGAACGGCTCCATCGAGTAGGAGGCACGGCCTTTGGAGAGCGAGCGGATGGCCGTGGCGTAGCCGAACATTTCGGCCAGCGGCACGTGCGCATTGAGAATCGTCTGGCCGCTCTTGGCGTCGATGCCGATGATCGTGCCGCGCCGGCGATTGATGTCGCCAAGGAGATCGCCCTGATATTCGTCGGGGGTGGTCACTTCGACCTTCATGATCGGTTCGAGGATGATGGGCCCGGCCTTCTTCACGGCGTCTTTGAGGGCAAAGATGCCGGCCATCTTGAAAGCCAGTTCGTTCGAGTCCACTTCATGGAACGTCCCGTCCACGATGAAAGCCTTGAGGTCGATCAGCTGATAGCCCGCATGCACGCCGCCGCGAATCGCTTCCTCGATGCCGTCGACGACCGCCGGGATGTATTCCCTGGGGATGGCGCCGCCGACGATTTCGTTGACGATCTCGACGCCCTTGCCCTTTTCGTTCGGCTCGATCCGGTCGCAGGCATGGCCGTATTGGCCACGTCCGCCGGACTGGCGGATGAACTTGCCCTCGCCGTCGGCGGGCTTGGTGATGGTCTCGCGGTAAGCGATCTGCGGGGCGCCGACATTGGCCTCGACTTTGAACTCGCGTTTCAGGCGGTCCACGATGATCTCGAGGTGCAACTCGCCCATGCCGGCGATGATGAGCTGGCCGGTTTCCTCGTTGGTAAAACAGCGGAAGGTGGGATCCTCCTCGGCCAGGCGCTGCAATCCCTCGGACATCTTGTCCCGATCGGCCTTGGTCTTGGGTTCAACGGCCATGCTGATGACCGGTTCGGGGAAGGTCGGCGGCTCCAGGGTGACGTCGAAGCTCTCGTCACAGAGCGTGTCTCCGGTGGTGATGTTGCGCAGGCCGACCAGCGCGGCGATATCGCCCGCATAAGCCTGGTCGATGTCCTTGCGTTCGCTGCCTTGAATCACCATCAGACGGCTGACCCGTTCGCGCTTGCGCGTGCGCGGATTGTAGATGGTGTCGCCTTTCTTGAGGCTGCCGGAATAGACCCGGAAAAACACGAGTTTACCCGCGTAGACATCGGTCCAGAGTTTGAAAGCCAGGCAACAGAACTTGTTGTTGTCCGTCGCCTCGACGGTGACGACATTGTCGGTCCCGGGTTCGATGCCCTGGGCGGGGGGGATGTCGAGCGGGCTGGGCAGGTAATCGACGATGGCATCGATCAGCGGCTGCACCCCTTTCTTCTTGAAGGCCGAGCCGCAGAGCACCGGGACCAGCTCGATCTTGCAAGTGAGCCGGCGGATGGCGGCCTTGAGGGTCGGAGGATCGATTGGCTTCTCCTCGAGCACCAATTCGGCGATGGCGTCGTCCTTGTTGGACACCGCGTCGATCAGTTCCTTGAGGGCTTCGCTGGCTTGGCTTTTGAGCGGGTCAGGGATCTCCTTGATCTCGTAGTTGAGGCCTTCGCTGGCGACGTCGCCCGGGCCCCAGACGATGGCCTTCTGGTTGACCAGATCGATCACGCCTTCGAACTTGTCCTCGGCGCCGATGGGCAACAGGATCGGATAAGCATAGGCCTTGAGCTTGGTGCGCATGTCTTGCAAGGCATTCTCGAAGTTGGCGCCGGTCCGGTCCATCTTGTTGACGAACGCGATGCGCGGGACCTTGTATTTGGTGGCCTGGCGCCAGACGGTTTCCGACTGGGGTTGCACGCCGGCCACGCCGCAGAAGACGGCGACGGCGCCGTCGAGCACGCGCATGGAACGCTCGACCTCGGCCGTGAAATCGACGTGGCCGGGGGTATCGATGATGTTCACCCGGTGCGGGATGTTCAGGAAAGCCTTGTAGAGCTCGGTTTCGCGCGGCTTGGTATGCTTTTGCGTCCAGAAACAGGTCACCGCGGCCGAGGTGATGGTGATGCCGCGCTCGCGCTCCTGCTCCATCCAGTCGGTCACCGTGTTGCCGTCATCCACATCGCCGATTTTGTGGATGAGGCCAGTGTAAAAGAGAATGCGTTCGGTCGTCGTGGTTTTGCCCGCGTCGATGTGCGCCGCGATGCCGATGTTGCGCGTCCGCTCCAGGGTAAACTGGCGGTGCGACGAATTAACTGGCGATCGGTCTTGCATTGCTGCTTTTGCGACTGACGGTTGCAATAAAAACGCCCCGACGCGATGCGCGGCCTTCGGGGCGCCAGGCAATGTATCTTACCAGCGGAAATGCGCAAAGGCCTTGTTGGCCTGGGCCATCTTGTGCACCTCGTCGCGTTTGCGAATGGCGTTGCCCTGCCCTTGATAGGCATCGAGGATTTCCGCCGCCAACGCTTTCATCATCGGCGTCCCTTTGCGCGCGTCGGCGAAATCCACCAGCCAACGCAGGGCGAGGGAGGCCTGGCGATCGGCCGTCACTTCCACCGGGACCTGGTAGGTCGCCCCGCCGACGCGGCGAGCCTTGACTTCCAGGCGCGGCTTGGCGTTGTCCACCGCGCGCTGGAGAACCTCCATCGGGTTGGCCGCGGCGTTGTTCGTCGTGAGCTGCTCGAAGGCGCCGTAGACGATGCGCTGGGCCGTGTTTTTCTTGCCCCCGCGCATGACGGTGTTGACCAGCCGCGTGACGAGCGGGCTATGAAACTTCGGATCCTCGGACAGGGGCCGCTTGGTTGCTTGACGACGTCGGGACATGTGAATCGTTCGTTAAATCGTTCAACGATGGGAGCAGGAGGCCGGCTATTTGGCCGCGGCGGGTTTGGCCGCCTTGGGCCGTTTCACGCCGTATTTGGAGCGGCTGACGCGGCGCTTTTCCACGCCGGCGGCATCGAGCGACCCGCGCACGATGTGATAACGCACGCCGGGGAGGTCCTTGACCCGTCCGCCGCGCACCAGCACGATCGAATGCTCCTGCAGGTTGTGACCTTCATCCGGGATGTAGGCGATGACCTCGTAGCCATTGGTCAGGCGGACCTTGGCGACTTTGCGCATGGCCGTGTTGGGCTTCTTGGGCGTCCGCGTCATGACCTGCAGGCAGACGCCGCGGCGGAACGGCGAATTCTGCAACGCAGGCGATTTCGATTTGCTGCGAATTTTGCTGCGTCCACTTCGGACCAGTTGGTTGATCGTCGGCATTAGATTGATGACCGGCCCCGGCTCTCCACGTTCAGAGAAACGGAGCGCGGATTATTAACACTCGTGTTTGCCGTGGCAACAAGTATTTGCGGGCGTCCTGGCCCCGGGGCTAGCCGGCAATCGGCTCCTCGGCGAGGGCCGTCGGCTCGGCCGGAGGCGGTTCCTCCTCGATCTCGACCAGCGCCTTGAGCTTGACTTTGCGGTGTTCGTGGAAGCCGGTGCCGGCGGGGATGATGTGGCCCATGATCACGTTTTCCTTGAACCCGTGCAGGTAATCCACCCGGCTCATCGTCGCGGCTTCGGTCAGCACTCGCGTCGTGTCCTGGAAACTGGCGGCGCTCAGGAAGGATTCGGTCTCCAGCGAAGCCTTGGTGATGCCCAGCAACACCGGCTGCGCTTCGGCCGGTTTTCCACCCATCTTCTCGACGCGCTGATTCTCATTGTCGAACTCGATCTTGTCGATTTGTTCGCCCCAGAGGAAGGAGGTGTCGCCCGGTTCGGTGATGCGCACTTTGCGCAGCATTTGACGGACGATGATCTCGATGTGCTTGTCGTTGATGGTCACACCCTGCAGGCGATAAACCTCCTGGACTTCGTTGACCAGGTGCTCCTGCAGCTCCTGCGGTCCGCAGATATCGAGAATTTCGTGTGGATCAATCGGGCCCTCCGTCATCTGCTGGCCCTTTTTGACGAAGTCGCCTTTGAACACGATGACGTGTTTGCCGATCGGGATGAGGTGCTCCTCCTCCGTGCCCGTCTGCGCGTCCTTGATCAGAATGCAACGCTTGCCCCGGACACTCGGGCCGAAGTCGACGATGCCGTCGATCTTGGAGATCTCGGAAGCGTCCTTGGGATGGCGCGCTTCGAACAGCTCGGCCACCCGCGGCAGGCCGCCGGTAATATCCTTGGTCTTGGCCGTCTTGCGCGGTGTCTTGGCCATGAGCGTGCCGGCCACGATCTTGTCGCCTTCGTCGACCACCACGTGGGCGCCGGAGGGGATCGGGTAACTGGCGACGGGTTCGTTGCGGTCATCGAGGATGATGATTTGCGGGTGCAAATCCTCCTTGTGCTCGATGATGAGAATGGTTTCCTGGCCGGTGGTCTGGTCCATCTCCTGGCGCATGGTGACCCCGTCGATGATGTCGTGGAATTTCACCTTGCCGGCTTTTTCGGAGAGGATCGGCACATTGTAGGGGTCCCACTGGACGAGGGTGTCGGCCTTCTTGACCTTGCCGCCGTTGGCCACCGAGATGACGGAGCCGATGACGATGTTGTGCGCTTCGAGTTCGCGGCCGTCATCGGCGCAGATGCTGATGGAACCGTTTTTATTGAGGACGATGTTGTTGCCGTCCTCCAGTTCGACGCAGCGGACTTCATTGTAGCGGACGATGCCGTCGTGCTTGGGCTTGATCATGGGCTGTTTGAACTGGCCGGCGGCCACGCCACCGGTGTGGAAGGTGCGCATGGTCAGCTGGGTCCCCGGTTCGCCGATGGACTGAGCGGCGATGATGCCGACGGCTTCGCCGAGCTTGACCCGCGCGCCGGTCGCCAGGTTGCGGCCGTAGCAATTCATGCAGATGCCGAGCTTGCTTTCGCAGGTCAAGACGGAGCGGATCTTGACCCGCTCGATGCCGGCGTTCTCGATGGCCTTGGCCTTGAGTTCGTCGATTTCATCGTTGGCTTTGACCAGGATGGTCCTGGGGCTGCGCGGATCGTGCAGATCGTCGCAGGAGCATCGGCCGACCAGGCGGTCGCTGAGTTTGACCACTTCGTCTTCGCCCTCGTAGATGGCCTGCACCCAGATGCCGTTGGAGGTGCCGCAGTCCTCCTCGCGGATGATCACATCCTGGGAGACATCGACCAGCTTGCGCGTCATGTAACCGGAGTCGGCGGTCTTGAGCGCGGTGTCGGCCAGGCCCTTGCGCGCGCCGTGGGTGGAGATGAAGTATTCCAGCACGGTCAGTCCCTCGCGGAAGTTGGATAGAATCGGCTTCTCGATGATTTCGCCGCTGGGCTTGGCCATGAGGCCGCGCAGACCGGCGAGCTGGCGGACCTGCTGTTTGTTGCCGCGCGCGCCGGAGTCGACCATCAGGCTGATCGGGTTGTATTCGCGTTTGCCCTGGTTCTGATCGAAGGTGCGCAGCATCACGCCGGAAATCTGGTCGGTGCAGTGCGTCCAGATATCGACGATCTTGTTGTAGCGTTCCCCGGAGGTGATCACCCCTTTGCGGTGCTGCTTTTCGACCTCGGCGATTTGCTTTTGCGCGGTTTCGATTTCCTGGCTCTTTTCCTTGGGGATGATCATGTCATCGATGCCGATGGAGACGCCGGCCTGGGTCGCTTCGCGGAAGCCGAGTTCCTTGAGGCGATCGAGGGTCTGGACGGTGGCCTCGTGGCCGCAGATTTTGTAGCACTTCCAGATCAGGTTGCCGAGCTGTGCCTTGCCGACGACGATGTTGGGAAAGCCCATTTCCTCCGGCCAGATTTCGCTGAAGATGACGCGGCCGACCGTCGTTTCGATCACTTTTTTGTCCGCGGACCCGTATTCGGTCTTGCGGCCATAATCGGGGTTGGAGAGCAGGACGCGGTCGTGTGTTTTGAGGGCGCCGTCGGCGTGGGCGAAGAGGACTTCCTGCTTGGAGCCGAAGAGCATCAAGCGGTCGACCTTCTTGTGGCCGATGGTGCGGGGCTCGGCCGTGAGGTAATAGCAGCCCAGGGTGATGTCCTGGGTTGGCGTCATGATCGGTTTGCCGCTGGAGGGGCTGAAGATGTTGAGCGGCGCCATCATGAGCAGACGCGCTTCCATCTGCGCCTCGACGGAGAGCGGGACGTGCACGGCCATTTGGTCGCCGTCGAAGTCGGCGTTATAGGCGGTGCAGACCAGGGGATGGATCCGGATGGCTTCCCCTTCGATGAGGAGCGGTTCGAACGCCTGGATGGAGAGACGATGCAGGGTGGGCGCCCGATTGAGCAGGACGGGGTGTCCCTTGGTGACTTCCTCGAGGATGTCCCACACTTCGGGCGACTGGCGTTCGATCATTTTTTTGGCGCTGCGCACGGTGTGGACGTAGCCAAGTTCCTTGAGACGGCGGATGATGAACGGCTCGAAGAGCACGAGCGCCATCTTCTTGGGCAGGCCGCACTGGCTGAGCTTGAGTTCCGGGCCGATCACGATGACGGAACGGCCGGAGTAATCGACGCGTTTGCCGAGCAGGTTTTGGCGGAAGCGGCCGGACTTGCCCTTGAGCATGTCGCTGAGGGATTTGAGGGAGCGATTGCCGGCGCCGGTGACGGCGCGGCCGTGCCGGCCATTGTCGAAGAGGGCATCGACGGCCTCCTGCAACATGCGCTTTTCGTTGCGGATAATGACTTCGGGCGTCTTGAGTTGGAGCAGGTTTTTCAACCGGTTATTGCGGTTGATCACGCGCCGGTAAAGGTCGTTGAGGTCGGAGGTCGCAAAACGGCCCCCTTCCAGCGGCACGAGCGGACGCAGGTCGGGCGGGATGACCGGGAGCACGGTGAGGATCATCCACTCGGGACGGACCTTGGTGGCATGGAAGGCGGAGAGCAACTTGATGCGTTTGGCGATTTTCTTGCGGATCTGTTTGCTCTTGGTCTCGGTCATCGCGACCTGGAGGTGCTCGACCTGTTTGTGCAAGTCGACCTGGGCGAGGGCATCGCGCACGGCCTCGGCGCCCATCTTGGCCACGAAGGCGTCGGGGCCGTAAGTTTCGCGGGCTTCGCGGAATTCGTGTTCGCTGAGGAGTTGGTGCAGTTTGAGGGGCGTGGAGCCAGGGTCGATCACCAGGTAATCCTCGTAGTAGATCACCCGCTCGAGGTTGCGCGCGGTGACATCGAGCACGAGGCCGATGCGCGAGGGCATGCATTTGAAGAACCAGATGTGCGAGACGGGCACGGCCAGCTCGATATGGCCCATGCGTTCGCGCCGCACCCGGGCCAGGGTCACTTCCACGCCGCACCGATCGCAGACCACGCCGCGATGTTTGATCCGTTTGTACTTCCCGCAGGAGCATTCCCAGTCCTTGACCGGGCCAAAAATGCGTTCGCAAAACAGGCCGCCCTTTTCCGGTTTGAACGTGCGGTAATTGATGGTCTCCGGATTTTTGATTTCACCCTTGGACCAGGAGCGGATGGATTCGGGCGAGGCCACGGAGATGGCGACATGGTCCACTTGATTGACCTTGTCGAGGCCGAGTAATTCACGAGTGGATTCTTTGGTGTTGATCATAAGTTCAACGATAGTTCATTTGCGCCGCTGCCCTCAGCTGCCGAGGCTGGCCAGGGTCGTCTGGGGCGTAGCCGGCTGGTCGATCGGATTGGAGTAACCGACCTTGACGTCCAGCCCGAGCGACTGCATTTCCTTGACCAGGACGTTAAAGGATTCGGGGATGCCCGCCTCGAGGCAGTTGTCGCCTTTGACAATGCTCTCGTAAATGCGGGTGCGGCCCTGGACATCGTCGGATTTGACGGTGAGCAATTCCTGGAGGGTGTAAGCGGCGCCATAGGCTTCCATGGCCCACACTTCCATTTCGCCGAAGCGCTGGCCGCCGTATTGGGCCTTTCCGCCCAGCGGTTGCTGGGTCACCAGGGAGTAGGGACCGACGGCACGGGCATGGATCTTGTCGGCGACCAGGTGGCCCAGTTTCATCATGTAGATATAGCCGACGACGATTTCCTGATCGAAGGGCTCACCGGTGCGCCCGTCGTACAATTGAATCTTGGCATGCTCGGGCAGCTTGGCTTCCTTGAGGTAAGCGCGGATGTCCTTTTCCTTGATGCCGTCGAAGACGGGGGTGGCGAACTTCAAGCTGAGCAGCTTGGCGGCCCAGCCCAGGTGGGTTTCCAGCACCTGACCGACATTCATGCGGGAGGGCACACCCAGCGGGTTCAGGACGATATCGACCGGCGTGCCGTCTTGGAGGAACGGCATGTCCGATTCGGCGACGATCTTGGCGACGACACCTTTGTTGCCGTGGCGGCCGGCCATCTTGTCACCGACCGAGAGTTTGCGCTTGGAGGCGATGTAGACCTTGACCTGTTTGATAATGCCGACGTCGACTTCATCGCCGGCCTCGGCGCGCTCGACCTCCTCGTCGTGCTGCATCTGGAGGTCGTCGAATTTCTTTTTAAACTGGCCGATGATTTCGTTGATTTTGTTGCGAATGGGCGAAGGGTCGATCTCGATGCGATCGTAGACCTGGGCCAGCTTGCGCAGGAGGGTCTTGGTGATCTTCCGGTTGGCCGGGATGATGATTTCACCGGTCTCGCTGTTCACCACGTCGAGCGGTATTTTTTCGCCCAGCAGAATGTTGGAGAGCGCCTCGGTCAATTGCTCGCGCAACTCTTCCATCTTCATTTTGTATTCTTCCTGGACCTGCTTGGCGGCTTTCTTGTTGTCGGAAGAAATCGGCTTTTCTTTTTCGTTGTCCCGCTCCTTTTTCGAGGAGACCTTGACGTCCATGACGATGCCATAGGTGCCGGAAGGGACCTTGAGCGAGGTGTCTTTGACGTCGGCGGCTTTTTCCCCGAAGATGGCGCGAAGCAGGCGCTCTTCGGGCGCGAGCTCCGTTTCGCTCTTGGGGGTAATTTTGCCAACCAGGATGTCCCCGGGCTTGACCTCGGCGCCCACGCGGATGACACCGTCGGGGCCGAGATTCTTGAGCGCTTCATCGCCCAGGTTTGGGATGTCGCGCGTGATTTCCTCGGGGCCGAGCTTGGTGTCGCGGGCGCCGACTTCGAACTCGTCGATATGGATGCTGGTGAAGATGTCATCTTTGACGATGCGTTCGCTGATGAGGATGGCATCCTCGAAGTTGTAACCGTTCCAGGGCATGAAGGCGCAAAGGACGTTGCGGCCGAGGGCCAGTTCGCCCCCCTGGGTGCAGGGTCCATCGGCGATGACCTGGCCCTTCTTCACATGGTCGCCCTTGTCGACCAGGATCTTCTGGTTGATGCAGGTGGCGGCGTTGGAGCGCATGAATTTGCGGACCTGGTAGACGTAAATGCCGTTGGCCGGGTCGTGTTTGATCTTCTTCTTGCCTTCGGGCAGGTCACCTTTCTCGGTGATGATGATTTGGCTACCGGTAACGGAGGCGACTTTGCCGGCTTCCTCGGCGACGAGGACGGCGCGGGAATCGCGCGCAACCCGCTCTTCCAGGCCGGTGGCCACGAAAGGCGCTTCGGTGACGAGCAGCGGGACGGCCTGCCGTTGCATGTTCGAACCCATCAGGGCGCGATTGGCATCGTCGTGCTCCAGGAAGGGAATGAGCGAGGCGGCCACCGAGACCAGCTGTTTGGGCGAGACGTCCATGTAATCGACGCGCTCCTGCTCGACGTCGATGAAGTCGCCCTTGGCCCGGCAGGTGACCGTCTTGGTCGTGAAATGGCCCTTCTCGTCCACCGCCGCGTTGGCCTGGGCGACGATGTATTGCTCTTCGCGGTCCGCGGTCAGGTAGTCGATGTGGTGGGTGACGCGGCCTTTTTCGGCCTTGCGGTACGGGGTCTCCAGGAAGCCGAAATCGTTGACGCGCGCGAAGGTCGCCAGCGAAGCGATCAGCCCGATATTGGGGCCTTCGGGCGTCTCGACGGGGCAGATACGGCCGTAATGGGAGGGATGGACGTCGCGGACTTCGAAGCCGGCGCGATCCCGGGAGAGGCCCCCTGGCCCCAGGGCGGAGAGACGCCGCTTGTGGGTCAGTTCGGCCAGCGGATTGATCTGGTCCATGAACTGGCTGAGCTGGCTGCGGCCGAAGAAATCGCGGATGACGGCGGAAAGGGCCTTGGGGTTGATCAGCTTTTGCGGCGTCATGGCCTCCAGGCCCTGGTCGAAGAGCGTCATGCGCTCTTTCACGAGCCGCTCGGTCCGCGCCAGGCCGACCCGGCACTGATTGGCGAGCAACTCGCCCACGGTGCGGATGCGGCGGCTGCCCAAATGATCGATGTCGTCCAGGCTGCCTTCCCCCTTTTTGAGGCGGAGCAAATACTTGGTCGCGGCGATCAAATCGTCCTTGGTCAGAATGCGCGAGTCGTTCTTGTCGTCGTGGCCGAGCTTTTGATTGATCTTGTAGCGGCCGACCCGGCCGAGATCGTAGCGTTTGGGATCGAAGAACAGGCGTTTGATCAGGGCGCGGGCGTTGGCGGCGGTCGGCGGATCGCCGGGGCGCAGGCGCCGATAGATGTCCTTCAAGGCCTCTTCCTCATCCTTGGTGGGATCCTTCTTCATGCACTTGATGATGATCCCGTCATCGACGGTGGTATCGACGACCTTGATCTTGTTGACGCCCAGTTCGGCGATCTGCTTGACCACGGCCTTGGAGAGCGGCTCGAAGGCGCGCGCCACCACCACACCCTTGTCCGGATCGATGGCGTCTTCGATCAGCACCTTGTTGCTGATGTCCTCGAGCTTTTCAGCCTCCTTCACCGTGAGGTCCTCGATGTCGTAGAACATTTTGAGGATGTCGGCGTCGGAGCCGGTCCCCTTCTTTTTGTCGTCGCCGTCGAGGAAGTTAAGGGCGCGGAAGAAGGTGGTGGTCAAAAATTTGCGACGCCGTTTCTTGCGGTCGAGATAGACGTAAAGCAGGTCGCTCGTGTCAAACTGGGCCTCGTACCAGGAGCCGCGGTCGGGGATGATGCGGAAGCTGTGGAGCATCTTGCCGTTGGGATGTTGGGTGGCCTCGAAGGCCAGGCCGGGCGAACGGTGCAGTTGACTGACGATGACCCGCTCGGCCCCGTTGATCACGAAAGTGCCCTGGGGCGTCATGAGCGGCAGTTCGCCCATGAAGACCTTTTCCTCCTTGGTGCCCTTTTCCTCCTTGAGCAGGAAGGTCACGTAAAGCGGGGCGCCGAAGGTGATTCCTTCCCGGAGGCACTCGAGCCAGTCGCTTTTGGGTTCGCCGATGTCGTAGCTATGGTAATCGAGGACGACTTTGCCGTCGTAGCTTTCAATCGGGAAAACCTCCTTGAACACGGCCTGGAGCCCGACGTTCTTGCGCTTGGTGGGAGCGACGTCGAGCTGCAGGAATTCCGCATAGGAATTGGTTTGCAGCTCGATGAGGTTGGGCGGCGCGATGATCTCTTTGATTTTGCCGAAGTTGATTCGTTCAGTGGCTCGCGATGGCATGGTCTTTTCCAGGTTGGCTGGCTAATCGCCAGACCGTTATTGATCCGCAACGACACAAGGCAACTGCCCCGCCTGGCGGGAAACTTGCCGAAAACTTACTGCAATGTCTGCTTTTACAATGGTCTGTCTACGTTTCGCTGTCTGGCGGCCGACTCGCCGCTGGGCACGCGCCGGGCGTGCCTGGATGCCAGGCACATCGTGAGCCGCGCGGGCCGATGAGACAGCCCGCCGCCCCCGCGTATTCAAACTTACTTGACCGTCACCTTGCCTCCGGCTTCCTCGAGCTTTTTCTTGGCAGCCTCAGAGTCGGCCTTGTTGGCCCCTTCGAGCACGGGCTTGGGAGCGCCTTCGACGAGGGCCTTGGCCTCGGCCAGGCCCAGGCCGGCCTTGACCTCGCGCACCGCCTTGATTACGGCGATCTTCTTGTCGGCGGCGACGGACTCCAGGATCACGTCAAAGGCATCCTTGGCTTCGGCCGCGGGAGCGGCTGCGCCCCCGGCGGCGGCACCACCGGCCACGGCGACCGTCGCCACCGGAGCGGCTGCGGTCACGCCCCAGGCGTCTTCCAGTTTCTTGACGAGATCCGCGGTCTCGACCACGGTCAGTTTGCTCAGTTGATCCACGATTGATGCGATGTCAGCCATTGGTGCCTTTCAGTCTCGTCGCCACCGGGAGCCCCGGATGAATTAAGTTCGCGGCCGCGAGCCGACGATTTACTCTATTGGTTGTTCGATTGTTGGTTGTCACTCCCGCCGGTCGACTGGACCAGCGGGAAAATGGTTGCGATGACGAAGTTCGAGTTTCGAATTGGGCATTCGGCATGGGCGATTGGCTCGTGTTCTCAGCCTTTGTCGACTTTCGCCTTGAGCACGCGGGCCAATTGGGTGGCCGGGGTGTTGAGGAGTTGCACCAGGCGGGTGGCCGGCGTGTTGAGCAAGCCCAAGAGCTTGCTGCGCAGCGCTTCGATGCTGGGCAGGTCGGCCAGGGTCAGCAACTCTTTGCTCTCAAGTCGTTGATTATTCAAATAACCGAACTTGAGTTTCGGTTTGTCGAACTCGGAAGAAAACGTCTTGAGCACTTTGGCGGCGGTCGAGACGTCCTGGCGGCCGGTCACCACGGCCAGCTGGCCGGACAGCGTGCCGCTGAGGTCAACCAGGCCGGCTTCCTTCACCGCGATGCGGAAGATGGAATTCTTCACGACGTGCATTTCGGCGCCGGCCTTGTTCAGGCGCTTGCGGAGCTCGGTGATGGGCCCGACTTTCAGCCCCTGGTAGTCCACCACGATGAAGAAAGGAGAGCGGTTCAGCCGCTCGATGTACTCGGCGGAAATGTTTTGCTTTTCGGCGCGCATGGTTTGGTGTGGGGATGAAGCTTAGTGGAGCGAAGCGAATTCTTTGGGGTCGATCCGCACGGGCGGACTCATCGTGGCGGAGATCGTGCAACTCTGGATGTAATCGCCCTTGGCCGTGTGCGGACGGGCCTTGGCCACGGCTTCGATGACCGCCCGGGCGTTTTCCTCGATCTGGGCGGCTTTGAACGACGCCTTGCCCACCGGGACGTGCACATTGCCGGCCTTGTCAATCTTGAATTCCACCCGGCCGGCCTTGACTTCCTTGACCGCCTTGCCGGTGTCGTCCGTGACCGTGCCCGTCTTGGGGTTGGGCATCAGGCCGCGGGGACCGAGGACCTTGCCCAATTTGCGGACTTCGCCCATGGCTTCGGGCGTGGCGATGGCCACGTCGAAGTCAGACCAGCCCTCCTGACACTTCTTGATCATGTCTTCGAAGCCGACGAATTCGGCGCCGGCGGTTTTGGCAGCATCGGCCGACGGGCCGCTCTTGGCGAAGACGAGGACCTTGACGGTCTTGCCGCTGCCGTGCGGGAGCGGGACGGTGCCGCGGACCATCTGGTCGGACTGTTTTGGATCCACGCCGAGGCGGAAGGCGAGGTCGATGGTCTCGTTAAACTTGGCTTTCGGGAATTTGGCCAGGACCTCGACGGCGGCCTTGAGGGGATACAATTTACTGGCATCCACGGCCTCGGCGGCTTTGTTGTATCTTTTACTGGGCATGTTTGATGGAGCGGTGCAAGCGAGCGTCAGCTCTCCCGCGTTTGGTTGCGTTGCGTCAGGCCACGACTTCGATGCCCATGCTGCGGGCGGTGCCGGCGATGGTGCGGATGGCGGCTTCTTCGCTACTGGCATTCATGTCGTTGAATTTCAATTTGACGATCTCCAGGACTTGTTTCCTGGTGACTTTCCCGACTTTTTCCTTGTTGGGGGTCTTGGCCCCGGAAGCGATGCCGGCGGCCTTTTTGAGCAGGACCGAGGCGGGCGGAGACTTGGTGATGAAGGTGAAGGATTTGTCCTGGAACACGGTGATGACGACGGGAATGATCATGCCGGCCTGGCTCTTGGTGGCGGCGTTGAATTCCTTGCAGAAAGCCATGATGTTGACCCCCTGCTGACCGAGGGCGGGGCCCACCGGCGGGGCCGGGTTGGCCTGTCCGCCGGGAATCTGCAATTTGATCTGTCCAATAACTTTCTTTGCCATAAAAACTCGCTGGCTGGCGGAGGGCCGATGGGTCATTTCCCATTCCCAACCGGCCATCTTTAAATCGATCAGGCCTTTTCCACTTGCCAATACTCCAGTTCCACCGGGGTGTTTCGACCGAAGATGTTGACCGTGACTTTGAGTTTGCCCCGCTCCGGTTCAATTTCCTCGATCACACCGCTGAAGTTCAGGAACGGACCGTCGTTGATTTTGATGGTCTCGCCCACTTCGAAATTGACTTTGGGTTTCTCGCTTTCTTCGGACTCGGAGATGGTGGCTTTGATCACGGCGATTTCGTCGGGGGTCACGGCGATGGGCCGCTCGCCGCCGACGAAGCCGATGATGCCCGGGGTTTCCCGGATGAAATACCAGGGTTTATCGAGCACGCGCCGGTTATCATCCAGCAGGCGCATGTCGATATAAACGTAACCGGGATGCAGTTTGCGGGTGCTGACGGTTTTCTTGCCGCCGCGCACCTCGGCAACCTTCTCCATGGGGACCAGGACTTCCTGGATGTACTCGCCCATTTCCTCGGCTTTCATGCGTTTCTCGATGCTGTCTTTGACCTTCTGTTCCTGGCCGGACAGCGTATGGATGACGAACCACTGACTTTGCATGGCGTTGGTTTAAGACGGCTAGATTTTGGCGATCACGTTGACGAACATGACCAGCACGTAGTCGACGGCGACGGTGAAGGCGCCCAGGAGGACGATGGAGATCATGACCACCACGGTGGATCCTTTCAATTCATCCCAGGTGGGCCAGGTGCATTTGCGCAGTTCCTCGCGCGTTTCCAGCACGTAATTGCGCAACTTCACGAGGTTGCCCGTGAACCACAAGACGGCGAAGGCGACGGCGATGACGCCCGCCCAGATGCCGATCTCCCAGTATTGCTTGTCCACAGTTTTTTTCTGGCGGAGGGGGAGGGATTCGAACCCCCGTTGGCGGTTAAGCCAAAGCGGTTTTCAAGACCGCCGCGATAGACCACTCTGCCACCCCTCCGGCTTGTTGCCTGTATGGCCGAGTCTGGCACGGCGTGAGGGACTCGAACCCCCAACCAACGGTTTTGGAGACCGCTACTCTACCAATTGAGCTAACGCCGTACTCACCGCCGTTTTTCGTTGTTCTATTCGTGTTAAGACCAAAAAGGAGAGCGGAGGCAGCAGCCCCCGCACTCCTGCAATTGAGATTTAACATTATCAGGCGACGACTTCGCTCACCCGGCCGGCCCCGATGGTGCGGCCTCCCTCGCGAATGGCGAAGCGCTGGCCCTTTTCCATGGCCACCGGGGCGATGACTTCGACTTCGACCGAGACGTTGTCCCCCGGCATCACCATCTCGACGCCCTGGGGCAAGGTCACATTGCCCGTCACGTCGGAGGTGCGGAAATAGAATTGCGGACGGTATTTGTTGAAAAACGGCGTATGCCGGCCGCCTTCGTCTTTCGACAGCACATAGACCTCCGCCTTGAACTTGACGTGGGGCGTGATGCTGCCCGGCTTGGCCAGCACCATGCCACGCTCGACCTCTTCCTTCTTGGTCCCGCGGAGCAGCACCCCGACGTTGTCGCCGGCGGTGGCTTTGTCGAGCAACTTGCGGAACATCTCGATGTCGGTGGCGACGGTCTTGCGGGTGTCCTTCAAGCCGACGATCTCGACTTCGTCCATGCGATTGAGCACGCCCCGTTCGACGCGCCCGGTCACGACCGTGCCGCGACCTTCGATATTGAACACGTCCTCGACGCACATCAGGAAGGGCTTGTCGACTTCGCGAGTGGGCAGGGGGATGAAGTTGTCGATGGCGTCGAGCAGTTCCTCGACGGACTTCTCACCTTCGGGTTTACCCGCCATGGCGGCGGTGGCGCTGCCGCGGATGATCGGAGTCTTGTCGCCCGGAAAACCGTACTTGGTCAGCAGGTCGCGGATTTCCATATCGACCAGGTCGAGCAACTCCTTGTCATCGACGAGGTCGACCTTGTTGAGGTAGACGACGATGGCGGGCACGCCGACCTGGCGCGCCAGGAGAATATGTTCACGGGTCTGGGGCATGGGACCGTCGGCGGCGCTGACCACGAGGATGGCCCCATCCATCTGGGCGGCGCCGGTGATCATGTTCTTGACATAGTCCGCGTGGCCGGGGCAATCGACATGGGCATAGTGCCGCTTGGGACTTTCGTATTCGACATGCGAGACGGCGATGGTGACCGTCTTGGTTTCGTCACGCACCGTGCCCCCCTTGGTGATCTCCGCATAGCTGATCTTCGGAGCCATCCCCTTGCGGTTCTGCACTTCGACGATCGCAGCCGTCAAGGTCGATTTTCCATGGTCAACGTGACCAATCGTCCCCACATTCACATGCGGTTTTGTGCGTTGAAAATTCTCTTTTGCCATTGCTTTCTCCCGCGTTCGCTGAGTTGTGTTGCGTTTAAACTTAATTCAATTGACAGTCTGGAGCCCATGATCGGGATTGAACCGATGACCTCGTCCTTACCAAGGACGTGCTCTGCCAGCTGAGCTACATGGGCAGGAGCCGAACTGCCGCCGAGCGCCCGGAGCAAACGACAAAACACCATGAACCCCGGCTTTCTGCGATCAAAAGCCAAAAGGGCTCACGGTCTTTTACTCTTTCCGGCCCAATGACTGAGGGCAAAACCTAGGAAAGCCACCCCGGGGTGTCAACGGTTTTCTGCAAGATTTTTCATCCGTAGCGCAACGGGTCAGGATCCAGCCGCCAAACGACCTCGGGGTGGGTCAACGCGCCCAACCTTTCACCCCTCGCCGTAGAAGCAAGAATCTGCGACGCACTTCCTTGTATTCCAGGTTTTAATCCCCACGTGGTGCTCAAGATTCTGATTGAGGGCATGATCAGCACTAGAACCTGGATGCAGCCGCGCCCCCCGCCTGGCGGTTAGTCTTCCGCCTTGGATTCACGCCCAATCAAGTCCTCCAAGGCTTTAGCCACGTCCTTGCCCTCGTAAAGAATCGCGTAGACCTCGTCGATGATGGGCGTGCTGATGGCCAACTTTCTGGCCAGTTGAAACGCCGCCTGGGCCGTCGGATAGCCTTCGGCGACCGTGACGGCGCCGGCCAGGATGGCTTCAAGCTTCTCGCCCCGACCCATGCGTTCGCCTAAACCCCGGTTTCGACTCAACTTGGAAAAGCAGGTCACCGTCAAATCCCCCAGTCCGCTCAGACCGGAAAACGTTTCACCCTGCGCGCCGCAGGCGATGCCCAGGCGGCGAATCTCGGCGATGCCACGGGTGAGCAAGGCGGCCTTGGAATTATCTCCGAAGCCCAGACCGTCGCCCACGCCCGCGGCGATGGCCACCACGTTCTTGAGGGCACCGCCCATTTCCACGCCGGCCAAATCGTTGCTGGTGTAAACCCGGAAACGCACGGTGTGGAAGAGTTGCTGGATCCTCCGGGCGGTGGCGAGGTCATCGCTGGCTGCCACGATGGCGGTGGGAATGCCACGCGCCACTTCCGCAGCGAGCGACGGGCCGGACAACGCGCCGACTTTGGCCCGCGGCGCATTGGCCCGGAGCACCCCGCACATCGTCAGACCGGTGTCGTGCTCGATGCCTTTGGTGACGCTGACGAGGATCCGATCGTAATCAGCCAGGGCCTTGGTCGCGGCTCGCATGGCCCTGGAAGGGACGGCCACGATCACGCAATCACTTCCCTGGCTGGCCCGGCTGATGTCCGGTTCGAAGTGCCATTCCTTTGGCAAATCAATCCCGGGCAGGTATCGCTCATTGCGTCCGACGCGTCGCATCTCCTCCAGATGACCGGTGTCATGGCCCCAGAGCACCACCGGGTGCCGGCTTCGATGCAAGACCAGCGCCAGAGCCGTGCCCCAGGCGCCGGCGCCCAGCACGGTCACTTTCACTTCGATACCTCCTTGGTCTTTCGCGTGAAACGCGCTTCCGTGCCGTTGAGCAGACGTTGAATGTTCTCCTTGTGTTTGTAGATCGCCAACGCGCCCATCACTCCTGTGACGATGACTTTGCTGACGCTTTCGTGCGTGGCCCAACTCGCGAAAGGCAGCGCGGCCGACGCGGCAATCGAACCGAGCGAGACGTAGCGTGTCACCACGAACACGACAATCCAAATGGCCAGGATGCTCGCGAAAGCCGATGGCACCAATGCCAGCAGGACGCCGGCCGACGTGGCAATCCCTTTGCCCCCCTTGAAATGGAGCCAGCAGGTGTAGTTGTGTCCCAGGATCGCGCAAAGCCCGGCGACGATCTCGGCCATTTCCCGCGTCGCGGCATCCGAGGCCGCCCCGAACAGGAGCAACACCAACCGAGGCATCGGGACAACGGCCACCCACCCCTTGAGCGCGTCCATCAGGAGCACGAAAATCCCCGCCGGCTTGCCCAGCGCCCGGAGCACGTTGGTCGCGCCGATGTTCCCGCTCCCCACCGTCCGGATATCCACCCCTCTGGCTTGCGCCACGAGAAATCCCGTGGGAATGGATCCCAGGAGATACGCCACCAGCGCAGTCGATGCGTAGCTCACAATTTCCACACGCCGACTTTAGGAGTTCAAAGTTCAAAGTTCAAAGTTCAAAGTTCAATTGGCAATGGGCAATGGGCAATGGCAAGCTGCGCCCGTCGCGACCATGAATCACCAGCCAAATCCCAAAGACAAACTTCGCGTCGCGGTCCTCGGCGCCGGCTCGCTGGGAAAGGAACACGCCCGGATCTACGCCGAACTGGCCCAGGCTGGAGTCGTCGAGTTCGTCGGCGTCTACGACGTGGTCCCCGACACGTCCCGCCGCGTGGCGGACAAGCTTCACACGCGCGCCTTCGCTTCCGTGCCCGAAATCGCGGCGGCCGCGGAGGCGTTCAGCCTGGTCACACCGACCTCGACGCATTTCGATCTCGCCAAACTTCTGCTGCTCGAAGGCAAACATGTGTTGGTGGAAAAGCCGATGACGGAGAGCGCGGCGCAGGCCGGCGAATTGATCCAGGTGGCCGGACAACACCACTGCGTCCTGCAAGTCGGCCACGTCGAACGCTTCAACCCCGTTTTCAAGTACCTCGAGAGTGTGGCCACCGAACCGCGCTTCATTGAGACCCACCGGCTCTCACCCTACCCCGCGCGCAGCACGGACATCGGCGTCGTGCTCGATCTGATGATTCACGATCTGGACGTCGTTCTCGCCTTCGTCAAGTCGCCCGTCGTCAGCGTCGACGCCGTCGGCATCCCGGTTCTCAGCCAGTCCGAAGATATCGCCAATGCCCGGCTTCGCTTCGCCAACGGTTGCGTGGCCAACATGACGGTCAGCCGGGTCAGTCCGGAGCGGATGCGAAAAATTCGCGCGTTCTGCGGCCCGACCCGCACCTGCTACATCTCGCTGGATTACCGGGCGCAGGAAGGGTTCATCTATCGCATCGCCCGCGACGGGGAGGAGGAGAGTTCGCTGCTGAAGAAACTGTTGGCTTCCAAGGACACCGCCATCGTCAGCGAATTCGCCGGCAAACGGATTGTGCGCGAACCGGTCCCCATTACCAAGGAGGAACCGCTCAAGCTGGAGTTACAACATTAGCGGCGAATCGGCCAAACGCGCGCTCGACCTGGCTTTCGAAATCACCCGGCAGATTCAAGCGGCTTCCGCCACCGCCACCAACTTGCCAATTTAGATTGGCGATTGGCGATTGGCGATTGGAAGCCGACGCGTTGACAGGACTCTGACATGTTCTCAATCCTCAATCGCAAATCGCAAATCGCAAATCGCAAATCTAAAACCACAAATTCCATGCCTCTGCTGACTTGCTCCGTATGAAGCCAATGAGTTTCATGCTCATCGCGGGCGAGCCGAGCGGCGACTTGCTCGCGGCGGAACTGGTCAAGGCGCTCCGGCGCGCCGTGCTGGAACGACAGTCGCGTCCGGCCGCCGACGCGCAACCGCTTCAAACCGGCCTGGCGCCCGTTGTTTTTGGAGCGGGTGGACCGAAGATGGCCGAGGCCGGCGTCACGTTGGCCGTGGACATGACGCCGCACGCGGTCATCGGTTTGTGGGAGGTGCTGAAAAACTACGCGAAGTTCCGGCGCCTGTTCCAGCAGTTGCTGCAACTCGCCGTCGACCGTCAACCCGACGCCATTGTCTGCGTCGACTTCTCCGGCTTCAACCGGCGCTTTGCCCATGCGGTCAAGGCGCACGTGCGCGCCCACCGTGGCCCCTTTTACAACTGGAATCCGAGAATCATTCAATATGTCTCGCCCCAGGTCTGGGCGTCGCGCCCGGGGCGGGCCAGGGCGATGGCCGACGATTTCGACCTGCTCCTGTCGATTTTTCCGTTCGAAAAGCAGTGGTATGTGGACCACGCCCCGGGCCTGCGCGTCGAGTTCGTCGGCCATCCAATCGTCGACCGCTACGCCACCCCAAGCCAGACCCGCCAGGCCAGGCCCGTCCGGCCCAAGCCGTTGTTGCTTTTGCTGCCCGGCAGCCGGCCGGCCGAGTTGAAACGGCATCTGCCCATCATGGTCGAAGCGGCGCGTCGGGTCGACCAGCATCACCCCGTTCGACGGGAGATCGTCCTGCCCAATGATTCCCTGGTCGAGCAAGCCCGCACCCTGATGGTGCCCGGGCCGGGAACCGAAGCGCGGGCCGGTGGGTTGGCCGAATCACTCACCCAGGCCGATCTCGCCATCGCCTCGACCGGCACGGTCACGCTCGAGTGCGCTTATTTTGGCCTCCCCACGATCGCCGTCTACAAGACCTCCTGGAGCACTTACCAGATTGGGCGGCGCATCGTTCGCGTGAAGCACCTGGCCATGCCCAATCTGCTGGCCAACGAGGAGATCTTTCCGGAATTCATTCAACACGAGGCCACCGCCGAGAACCTCGCCCGCGCCGCGCTCGACTTGCTCAACTCCCCGGCGCGCCGCGAGGCCATCCGCTCGAAACTCGCTACAGTGATTGCGTCGCTCGGCCCCCCGGGGGCAAACCAAAGAGCCGCCGAGTCGATACTGAATATTCTGTAGGTTGCCGGCCGCCGCTGCCGCCAACTCCGCGACGAAGTCGATTGCTCCCGGATGCTCCTGGGCGGGCCGAGCCTTGCTCCATCCTTCCCGGCACGCGCCACGTTCCCCGCCTCCGCCGCCAGGTTCTGGATCAACCGTGGTTGCGGCGAATCGCCAGCGCTCCGATTAACAGGCCGGCTCCAAAGGCGATCCCCAACGTTTCATAAGGGTGTTTGCGGATCACTCCATCCGTGGCGCGGAGGCCGGCGACGGCTTTGTCCTGCATGCGCTCGCAAGTGTCTTTGGCGGATCGCAAGGCGGCCGTCAACCGGGAGCGTGCTTCGCGGGCCTTGTCGGTCAAATCGTCGGCCGTGGCGGCCAACAAACCTTCCGCGTCCCGCGTCAACGTTTTCAGATCACGTACGACTTTATCAGTGTTCATAACGTTTCCTTTCCCTTTCTCTTGCGCCTTCGCTTTTTGCGAATTGCGCTTCGCACTCTAACCCCGCCCGCTCGCATGTTCCAGCGAAACCCTGCATTTGACTTTGCGGCTTTTGGCCAATCATGACTCTTTCTTGTCGCCCGGGCCCAAGGCGGTGAGCCCACCAGCGGGAGTGAACCGGCCGCGCCGGCTGAATTTCCAGGCGAAAAATCCCGTCAGCCTTCAACATCATGAACTCCCCAGTGCCTCGATCTGCGCTCTTTTCCCTCGCGACACTCCTGTTGGTCCTGACCCGACCCACCGTGGCCGCGCCGCTGATCCTCTACGTTTCTCCGGCCGGGCGGGACACCTGGTCCGGTCGGCTCACGGCGCCGGACGCGGCTGCTCAGGACGGGCCGTTGGCCTCCCTGCCCGCCGCAGTGCAGGCGGCGCGTCAAGCCCGTCAGAAAATTGGTGGCGCGCCGGAGAGTATCACCCTCTTGCTGCGCGCGGGGACCTACGAGTTGAACGATCCGCTGATCTTGACGCCGGACGACTCCGGCGCGAGCGCGAAGAAGCCCTTCACCATCGCGAACTACCCGAACGAGAGAGTCGTCTTGAGCGGCGGTCGACGCATCACCGGTTGGAAGCGCGTCCAAGGCGATGGAGACAAATGGCAGGCCGACGTCGCGGCGGTCCGCGCGGGGCAATGGTATTTCCGCTCGCTCTTCGTCAACGGCGCGAGAGCCACCCGCGCACGCACACCGAACGCCGGGTCGTTCTTCACCATGCAAGGCGAACGATTCAGCGACCAACCGGTCCGGTTCAAATTCAAGCCGGGCGACCTCAAGCCGCAGTGGACCAATGAGCCCGATGCCGAAGTGGTCGCGTTCGAGAAATGGACCGACTTCCGCCAGCACATCCGCGCGGTTTCTCCCGGGAATAACGTCGTTGAACTCTCCAGTCGTGCCGCGGTGCACACGCACGAAGCCGGGGCCCGATTCTTTGTCGAGAATACGGCGGACTCACTCGATGCGCCGGGGGAATGGTATCTCGATCGCCGGAACGGCCTGGTCAACTACTGGGCGCGGCCGGGCGAAGACCTTACCCAGGCCGAAGTCATCGCGCCGCATCTCACCGAGTTGCTGTTGTTCCGGGGCGATGCCGTCAAGCAACGAGCGGTGCGCCACATCGTCCTGCGCGGGTTGACCTTCAGCGACACCGACTGGACCATGCCCGACCACGGTTACACCGACACCCAGGCCGCGGTCCAGATCCAGGGAGTTCTGCGCGGCGAGGCGACAACCGATTGTGTGATTGAAGACTGCCGCTTCGCCCACCTGGGCGGTTATGCCATCGAATTGGGTCGCGGCTGCCAGCGCGATCAGATCAGCGGCAATGAAATGTTCGACCTTGGCGCGGGCGGCGTGCGCCTCGGCGAACCGGGGAACAAAAATCCCGATCCGTTCGATGCGAATCACACCCATGCCATCACCGCCAACCACCTCCACGCCCTCGGCCGCATTTATGCGCCGGCCGTCGGAGTCCTCATCCTCCAGAGTGGCACCAATCGTGTGGCCCATAACCATATCCACGATCTTTACTATACGGCGGTGTCGGTGGGCTGGAACTGGGGTTACCAGGAAACCCCCTGTCGCGCGAACCGGATCGAGTTCAATCACCTTCACGACATCGGCCAGTCGATGCTCAGCGACATGGGCGCGGTCTATACGCTGGGCATTCAGAAGGGGACCGTGATCCGCAACAACCTGATCCACGACGTCAATTCGTTCACCTACGGCGGCTGGGGATTGTATCCCGACGAAGGCAGCACCGACATCGTCTGGGAAAACAACGTGGTCTATCGCACCAAGAGCGCCGGTTTCCACCAGCACTACGGGCGCGACAATATTGTTCGCAATAATGTCTTCGCCTTCGGCCGGGAATACCAACTCATGCGCAGCCGCGAGGAAGAACACACCTCGTTCGTTTTCTCCAATAACATCGTCTATTTCGATTCCGGCCACCTGCTCGGGAGCAGCTGGAAGAACGACCATTTCGTGATGGACCAGAACATTTACTTCGACGCCCGTCCCGGCGCGTCGGACAGGTCAATCGACTTTGCCGGCGCCACGATCGAACAATGGCGCGCCCGTGGCCACGACCTCCATTCCCGGATCGCCGACCCCATGTTCGTCGCGCCCGAGCGGTTCGACTTCAGGCTCAAGCCGGGTTCACCCGCGCTGGAAATGGGCTTCAAACCGATCGATTTCAAGCCAGCTGGCATCCCCGGGAAACCGTAGCGCACGAGCGCGGGCCGTCCCGGCCCGCAGCGCGTGACTCCGTTCCGCGGCCTGCAACATGCCCGGCCTTCTGCTGCGGGCGACGCGCTGCGGGCCGGGACGCGGATGGTCCCCGTCCGCAGCGTGTGGCCAGAACCCGCGCGTGGTAGCAATCCGAACGTTCGGCTCCGGGCGACGCGCTGCGGGCCGGGACGGCCCGCGCTCCGGCCGCGCTCTTGGCTGGCTCTGGCAGATTGGTCCGACTACCGCTATTTGGTTTTTCCGTTCTTGGAGGACGGGCGGATGCCGGTGATGAGCATGACATCGAAGATCTCCAAGTCCTCGTCAGCGCCATAGACGACGACAGTCCGACCGGTAGGATGGATTGAGATGAAGTCACGGTGCGGCACCTTGAGGGCTCGTCCCTCGGCCACATTGAGGAAAAAGGGCTGAAAGGGCTCGCGGTGGATCGCCTTGTTGAGAGCTTCTTTCGTCACCAGCAACGATTAGCATCATTCGCGCTGATTGGGAAGCCACTCGGCCACATAACAGGCGCCGCGGGAACGCCACGACAAACCCTCGCCTTCCCCGAGCGGCCGGTGTAATCTGGTTCCCAGCTAGCGCACCTATGTCGCAATTCTACGACCAGATCGCGGCCGCCTTGGGGGAAGGCGAGCCGTTCGCGCTCGGGATCATCTCCGGCATCAAGGGATCCAGCCCGCAGAAACAGGGAGCGAAAGCCCTCTTTTTCGCCGATGGCCGGATTGTCGGCACGCTCGGCGGCGGCTGCCTGGAAGCCGAGATCCAGGACCGGGCGCGGCGCGCGCTGCGATCCGGAAATCCCGCCACGTTCGATCTCGTGCTCGACCACGATTTCGGCTGGGACGACGGCCTCATTTGCGGCGGTAAAGTTTGCGGCCTGATTCTGCCGCGCGCCCGTGAAGCCGCGGAGCTCTGGGAAACGCTGCGCCGGCGCGAGACCACGCGAACCTGGGGCGTAAAAAGTGATTTCTCGATCGCCTGGGCCGACGGCGACACCTCGGGCCACTGGCTCTACCGGGAAACCTTGTCCCCGCCCTGCCCGCTTTGGATCGCTGGTTCCGGTCACGTCGCCCAGGCCGTGGCGCCCCTGGCGCTCCAGCTGGATTTTGCGATCACGGTGTTCGATGATCGGCCGGCGCTGGCCAACCGACGCTTCTTCCCCGAAGCGACGCACTTTCGCGTCGGCGCCTGGGAAACGCTGCTCGAGGAACCGTTGCCAGGGCGCCCCACCTTCGGTCTCATTGTCACGCGCGGACACCAGCGGGACGCCCTCGTCCTGGCCAGCTGGATTCGCCGTCCGTTCGCCTTCCTTGGCATGATCGGCAGCCGACGCAAGGCGCGGCTCATTTTCAGCCAATTCATCGAAGAAAAAATCGCGACCCAGGAACAGCTGGCCAAAGTCGCCTGCCCGGTCGGAATCGAGATCGATTCCCGGACCGTCCCCGAGATCGCGGTGAGCATCCTGGCGCAATTCATCCAGAAGCGATTCGACACGCTCCGGGCGCTGGAGGAGCAACCCGTCCGGCACTCCATGGAAACGCATCACGCGGGGGCCGCGACGCTTCAATCGGCCGGGCCATGAAGTTGGGGGTGGTCATCCTGGCGGCGGGCGCGTCTTCGCGCATGAAGCGACCGAAACTGCTCTTGCCCTGGGGCGACACCACCATCATCGGGCACTTGCTCAACCAGTGGCGCGAGTTGGGAGCCGCACCCATCACGATCGTCTGCGCTGCGGCCGACCGACTCCTGCCGGCCGAACTTGATCGACTCGGCTTCCCAACGGCGCAGCGGGTTTCCAACCCGGATCCGGAGCGCGGCATGTTCAGCTCGATCCAATACGCCGCCTCGTGGAATGGAGAGCAACTTGATATCAGTCACTGGGCGATCGCGCTCGGCGACCAACCGCACGTGCGCACCGAGACGTTGCGGCGGCTGCTCGAGTTCGCCGTCGGCCACGCCGACCGGGTTTGCCAGCCGAGCTTTAACGGGCGTGGACGCCACCCGGTGATCCTGCCGGTCGAGGTGTTCGCTCACGTGAAGGATTCCCGCGCCGAGAGCTTGAAGCAATTCCTCGCCAGCGGCGCCTGGGCGGTGGCCCGATGCGCGTTGGACGATGCCGGCCTGGACCTTGACCTCGATGAGCCGGCCGACTACGAGCGGGCCCTGGCGTTGCCGCATGTCGGCCCACAGTTGTCCCAATGACACAAATACCCAATGACCGATGTCCCGCGTCAAAAGCATGACCAGCCAGCAATGACCAGACCTGTCACTTCGGGTGGAAGGATCATCGGAGCCTTGGCCTGCTTCATTCACTGTCACTGGGCCATTAGACCTGGGCCACTGCTCCTGGCCGGTTTGCTGGCAGCTGCCCGGCCAGTGTCCGGCGAAGAGCCGCGCCCAGATCCCGCCGCGCAAGTCAGAGAGATAGAACTGCGAGGTCGGGTCGTCTGCCTGGCGGAGGAGATGCACCACAAGCATCAAGCCCTCCTCCCCACGCGCCACGATCATTTGTGGGGTTTCAAGGCCGAGGACGGAACGTTCTACACGCTGCTGCGAACCAAGTATTCGGAGGCGATTTTTTCCGACGACCGCGTGCGCCAAAAGGAACTGCTGGTAAAGGCCCGGCTCTTTCCCGGCACCAGGATCATCGAGTTGACCAACCTCCATTCCGTGAAACATGGCGTGGTCCAGGACCTGTATTACTACTGCGACGTCTGCGCCATCAAAGCCGTCGCGCCCGAACCGTGCGGCTGCTGTCAAGGGCCGGTGCGGTTGGTGGAGGAGCCGCTTTCCGATCGAAAAGAGTGAGGCAAAGCCGTGTTTTATTTCAGGTTAAGCTTGCGTTTGGCGAGCGCGAATAACACGCCCGAACAGGCGTAAATGACGACTCCACCCGCCGCCAGGCCGAGCAGCCAGTGCAAGTGGAAGGCGGTCCCGGCCTCTTCCAGTTTGTTCCCTTCCAGAGGATTGTCGCTCATGGCGAGCGTCAGGTAGTGGGCGTAACCAACCAGGAACACCGTGAGCAGGGCCACGAAGCATCCGAGGAACGCGCCGGCCAGGATGATCCCGACCACCCGCTGGCCCAGGTAGATCAAGCCGGCCCCGGGCAGGAACACGTTGAGAGCGGCGGCCAGTCGCAGGCTCTTCTGCGCGGGCAGCGGCGGAGGTCGGGTCGACATGCAGAGTGGCGCCGCGCAGGGTCTGCGCGGCAAAGGTTCACGGCCGTGCCGGCAGGACGATGGCGAAGGTCAGCTTCTGCGGCTTGTAACAGACCGCTCCGCGGCAAGCCTGAAAAGTCAGCGTGGCGGGAATGGTCAGGGGCAGTTTTGCCGCAGCGCCCAGTCCGAGAGGCACCGATATTTCGAAGGAGCCTTCGTAAACCGACAGCGGTTGGTCGAGTCCGGCGACCTTCTCCAATTTTCCCTTCGGGTAAGCGACGTTGCCAAGCTTTGCGCCGGCCGTCGCTTCGAGAGTGAGCCGCGTGCCGATGTACCTTGGGTCCGAAGGCCGGTTGGAGTGAACGTGGTATCCCTTGGCCACGCGCGCCTGGATCACGGCAACCACTTTGCCGCCCGGGAAGGCGTCACCCTTGATTTCAACCCGATCAAGGTTGACGGCTTCGCCGGGTTTCTCCTGGGCAAACCCGGCGAGCGACAGCAGGAAAAGCCCAAAGAGGCAGAGCCGACTTCTCATTTCGGGCGTCCAGGGAATCGTCATCCGCCGTCAAATTTGCGGGCGCTCAGTGCGACATCGGCCAACCGGCCTGGAGCATCGCCTTATAGCCACCGATGAGCGAAGCTACCTTTTTATAACCCATGCGCTGCGCGACATCACACGTCAGGGCCGAACGATATCCGCCTCCGCAATACATGATGATCTCCGCGCCCGTGTCTGGAAAGCGCTTTTCCAGGTCGCGCTCGAGCACGCCTTTGCCGAGGTGCTGCGCCTCGACCGCATGACCGGCGGCCCACTCCTGATCCTCCCGCACGTCGAGCAGGACGGCTCCGGGGTTGGCCGCCAGGCGGGCGCGTGCTTCTTCCAGCGTGATTTCCTTGATCCGAGGGCGTGCCTCGTTGACGATTTTCAGGAAACCTGGTGAATGGTCCATGGCGGGACCATAGGTTGGCCGGCGCCCGGGTCAAACAGTTTTCTCTTTCCCCTGCCGGAGGATTTCTCCAGCATGTTGGACCAATATGGAAATTGTCAGTTTGCGGGCCGCGCCGCCGTTCATCACCAAGGACGGCTCGGAGATTCGCGAGTTGCTCGCCTATCGCAACTCGTCCATCCGCAACCAGAGCCTGGCCGAGGCGCGTTTGCCGGTCGGGGCGAGCACCCAGGAGCATTATCATGCCCGGACCGAGGAGATTTATTTCATCACCTCGGGTCGCGGGCAGATGCGTCTGGAAGGCGAAGTGGCCGAAGTCCAGGCGGGCGATGCCATTGCCATTGCGCCGGGCAAGAAACACAAGCTCTGGAACACTGGTAATGAGCCGCTCACCCTGCTCTGCTGCTGCGCGCCGTGCTACGAACACAGCGACACGTTCATGACGGAATGAAACCCGAAAAGGTCCGCCTCTACATCAAGCCAGCCTGCGGTTGGTGCGACGAAGCGATGGCCTGGCTCAAGGAGCGCGGCATCCCTTACGAAACGCGGGACGTGATCGCGGATCCCGCGGCGTTCAAGCAGATGATCGCGCTCTCCGGCCAGACCCTGGCGCCCGTCATCGAGGCGGGTGGCGCCGTCCTGGCCGACTTCGGCGCGGAGGAACTGGCCCAGTGGTGGGAAGAACAAGGATTCGAACCCCGGAACCGATGACGAGCAAACTCATGGACATGCATGAACCGCGTTGAAGCCTCCCCCAAGCCGCGTCCGCGCCTGCCGAATTGGTTGCGTTTGCCGCTGCCCACGGCCGACACGTTCGGCCAGACTCGCCGTCTCCTGAGCGATCTTCGGCTGCACACGGTGTGTGAAAGCGCCCGTTGCCCGAACCATTGGGAGTGCTGGAGCAAAGGCACGGCCACGTTCATGATCGCCGGGGATCGTTGCACGCGCGCCTGCGGCTTTTGCGCGGTCACCACCGCCCGACCGTTCGCCCTTCAAGCCGATGAACCGCAGCGCGTCGCTCAGGCCACCCGCCGCATGAATCTCAAGCACGTCGTCATTACCGCCGTGGCGCGCGATGATCTGGCCGATGGCGGCGCCCAACATTTTCGCGAGACCATCGAGGCGGTCCGCGCGCTCAATCCCGGGACCGTCATCGAGATCCTCGTGCCCGATTTCCTCGGCCAGGATGCGGCCATCGCCACGGTGCTGGCGGCCAACCCGGACCTCTTTAATCACAATCTCGAAACCGTCCGCCGCCTGACGCCGTCGGTTCGCTCCCGCGCCACTTACGACCGTTCGCTCGAGGTGTTGCGCAAGGTGAAGGAGAAATGCGGCGATCGCATTTACACCAAGTCGGGGCTCATGCTCGGCCTCGGCGAGACGGAGACGGAATTGATGACCGCGCTGGAAGACCTGCGCCGCGCCCAATGCGACATCCTCACCCTCGGCCAGTATCTGCAACCGACGCTCAAACATTTGCCCGTGGTCGAATTCATTCCGCCGGCGACTTTTGCCGAATATGGCCAGCGGGCTCGCCAGATGGGTTTCGTGCACGTGGCCAGCGGCCCAATGGTGCGCAGTTCCTATCACGCGGACGATTTCACCCCCGCCAGGCCAAAGGAAATTCCCCGTTCGTAGTCCCGGCTTTAGCCGGCCCGTGCCGCCATTCCATGAACCTGGCGATTCGGACCGGGCGGTCTCTCGGGCCCAGCGATTTACGATGGACGATTTACGATGGACGAGCCTCCGATGGAGTAATCGGGCTCTACTCGATTCGCGTGTCCGGCGATCTGCGCTGGGCGGCGCTCGTAAATCGTACAACGTAAATCGTCAATGGCTGCGGGATCGGCGGCGCTCCGGTTCATGGTCCCAAGGCGCGGTCGATAAACCGTGGTGGCTTATGGCGCGGGCGGCGGCGGCGGCGGCGCCTTGGGCGCGGCGTTGGTGGCGGTGGCGGCGGCGAGTTGATTGGTCAACTTTCTCGTCAGAGTTCTCCGGCTGACGGCCAGCAGTTCATTGGTGACGAGGTTCAAATTCTTTCGGGCCTCGTCGAAACGGCCGGAATTGATCTGCCAACGAGTGAAGTGAAGGTGAACGCTCTCGCGTTCGAGATCGTTTCGGGCCAATCGCAGAGCCACCTGCCAGGCGGCCAGCGCCTCGTCCGCCAGCTTGAGTTCAGCCGCGCGATTGACCGCGGCGTCATCTGACTTCGGCGGCTTGATGCCGTAATAAGTCTGAGCCACCTCCGCCGCCAGGTTGAAATTCTCCGGATCCAGGGAGAGCGCCTTGCGGTACAACTCCATCGCCTTCGCGAACACTTCCTGCTCGGTGATGTTGTAAAACTCCATCGAGTCTTTCCGGAAGAGAAAGACGGTCGTGGCATAGTTCTGGTAGTAGACCGGCTCGGCCGGCTGCAGTGCGATGGCCTTGGCGTAATATTCGAAGGCTTTCCGGACGTTGCCGTCGTGCCCGTAGTGGTTGGCCAGGTTGTTCCAGGCTGCCGGGTTCGTCGGATCCGCTTCGCGCGCCATTTCCCACTGCGCCTCGGCGGCGTCCTCCTCCCCGATGTCATTCAGGAAGCTCCCGTAGGCGAGGCGGGCCTTGGCGTGGTGCGGGTGAGCCTCGAGAAAGTCTTCATAGCCCTTGAGGACCGGCTGGAAGCGCCGCTTGATCCGGGTTCGGAACGCGGCCTTCTCCACCTCCGACTCGTTCAACCCGGCTTTCTGCCGTTGCACGATCCAGTCATCCACTTCGGCCTGGGCGGCGTCGTCCTCGGCCATGAGCTTCTGGTAGGCCATCTCCACGGGATCGTTCGGATCCGCGACGGCCACGCTCAGGCCGGTTTTCTTCTGCACGAGGTTGCTCAATGCCGCCGGCGGGTTGGTCGCGACCAGGGCGCTGAGCAGGCCGATGAGAAGGTCATTCACGCCCTCACGCTACCATGGCCGTCGGGGACTAAGCAACCGCGGGAGGAAGAACCGGCTAGACTGGGCAATCCGACTTACGGCGGCGGGAAAAGAAAGACCAGGGCGCGCCAGGCGCGCAGGCGCCAATAGAATTCATTGTGCTGGCTCGTCCTGGCTTCGGGCCATTTGTCGCGGCGAAGACCGGTTCGTTCCAGTTCGGCCTCATGGAGCGGACGGAGGTCGGTGAAGCGCTGCAGGTTTTTCGCGTCCTTCCACCCGAGCCGGCGCAGTTCGTCGGCCACCGCGTCGGTTTGCTTGCGATCGTCGTCGTCGCCGGTGTAGTCAACGGTGCCGCTGTCGAGATAAATGCGGATCGGCTTGCGCTTTGCCGCCGAGGCACGCAGGCCGCAGTTGAGAAAATTCATCGCCTCGATGTGAAACGAGCCGGAAAGGCTGGCCGCCAAGCCGAACGTTTTGGGAAACTCCCAGGCCAGTCCCAGGCTGCAAATGCCGCCGAGGGATGAGCCCATCAGCGCCGTGTTGGCGGCGGTTTTGAGAGTGCGATAGTCGCGGTCGATCTTCGGTTTGAGCTCTTTGATGAGAAAATTGGCGTAAGCTTCGAAGCGGGCGTTGTCCAGGGCATTGGTTCCCGCGCCGCGCAAAGCTTTCCGCGCTGGGCCATCCTGGGGATACAACATTCCCCGATACTCCTTGTAGCGCGAGCGGCTGTGATCCACGGCGACCATGATGATTTCGCGCATCCTGCCGGCGGCGCACAGCTCGTCGACGGTTCTGTCCAGCTCCCAACTTCCCCAGCCGAAGCAGCTGTTCGTGCCGGCCGGGCTGAACACGTTTTGTCCATCGTGCAGATAAAGCACCGGATAGCGGCGCTTCGGCTCGGCTTCGTAGGACGGCGGCAGATAAATGCGCACGGTGCGCGGCGCGCCCAGGAACCGCGAAGGCACGCCGGTTTCCGTCAACAGTTTTCCCTGACTCGTCTTCGTCGTCATCAGCAACAGCAACAGCAGCGTCACCCTGTGGATAATCCACATGCGCCGGGGAAGCTAGCGGGCGTGCCGCGGAAAGTCGAATCACGAATTCTCCAAGCCGGCAGCGACAAACCACCGAACCTTGAACCTCGAACTTCGAACTTCGAACCTTGAACCTTGAACTTCGAACCTTGAACCTTGAACTTCGAACTTTGAACCTTGAACTTCGAACTTTGAACTTCGAACTTTGAACTTCGAACCTCTCCCCCTACCTTCTTTGCCGTGAGCGCCGCATTGCCTCTGGTCACGATCATCATCCCGACACGGCCGGGACAGGCGGACATTCCCGCGGTGGCCGCCGCTCGCTTGCTGGAGTATCCCCAGGACCGGCTGGAAATCCTCGTCACACGCGGCCGGCAACCGGCGGTCCAGCGCAATGCCGCCATCCAGGCCGCCCAAGGGGAACTGATTTATTTTCTCGATGATGACTCGCGCCCTCAACCCGGCAACGTCCGGCGGGCCCTGGCGCATTTCGCGGATGCGCAAGTCAAGATGCTCGGCGGACCGAATCTCTGTCCCGCGGATGCTCCGCCGCTCGAACAGGTCTTCGCGGTCGTCCTCGGCAGCTGGCTGGCGTTCGGCCCCAGTCGTGCCCGCTACGATGGCGTCGGCCGGACCCGCCCCAGCAATGAGAAGGAGCTCATCCTCTGCAACCTGATGGCGCGGCGCGACGCCCTGCGCGACCTCGGCGGGTTCAACGAGGCGCTTTATCCAAACGAAGAAAATGCCCTGATGGATGAGTTACAGAAAACGGGTGCCAAGCTCCTCTACGATCCGGAATTCTCCGTCTACCGCCGCCCGCGTCCGACGCTGGCAGCCTTTGGCAAAATGCTGTTCACTTACGGACGGGGGCGGGCCGAGCAGTTCCGCGTGCATCCCACCCCCGGTTCGGGGCTGAACTTCGTGCCGCCGCTCTTCTGCCTTTACCTGGTTGTTCTGCTTTTCTTGAACTTTCTGGACGCCCGGTCGTTTCCAGGGATGCGGTTGCTCGCGACCATTCCGCTCCTGCTCTACACGGTCATGGTCCTGGCGCAAACGCTGGTCTCGGCGCTCGGCAAAGGCGTGCCACGCTCCCTGCTCGCCATGCCCTTGCTCGTGGCCAGCCACCTCTGCTACGGCCTCGGTTTCTGGCGCGGGCTCTGCACCCGGCTCAGTCTTCCCGGCGCGAAAACCCGGAGCGACGTTACTCTCGAAAAGGTCAAACTCTGACCTGCCGTGGCGGGACCCGGAACCTTGAAGTCATCCAAGCTGAATCCTGTTTTGCAGAGGGCCAGTCGGACTTCCGTCGACCCGGTCCGCGCCCGGCATGGGCTGGAGCAGCTGATGGACACGGCGGCCGGCGACGCCCTGGCGAGGATCACGGTGGAGCATGCGCGCATCCTCGCGGCGATCTTCGGCGGATCGCAGGCCATGGGCCAGTTACTGCTCAAGCATCCCGAGTGGGCCCACACCACCCTCGAACCGGATAACCTGGTTTACCCGCGCCAGGAGCAGGGGCTGCGGCGGGAAGTCAACGCCTGGCTTCAGCCGGCCTTGCGGGCGAAGGATTATGCGGGCGCCTTCGCCAAACTTCGCCACTTCAAGCAACGCGAGATGCTCCGCATCGCCGCGCGCGATCTCGCCCGACTCGGCGACGCGCCTCGCATCACCCGCGAGATCTCCGATGTCGCCGACCTCTGCCTCGACACCACTTTCCAGCTCTGCGGCCAGCAACTCGTCGAGCGCCTCGGCCAGCCCTATCATCAGGACGCCGACGGCCGGTGGTTTCCGACCCACTTTGCCGTGCTCGGCCTCGGCAAATTGGGCGGACAGGAGCTCAACTACAGTTCCGACGTGGACCTGCTTTTCCTTTACAGCGAAGAAGGCCACGTCTTCAAGGAGACGCCGCGGTCGCCGTCCAACACCGAGCGCGCGCTGACCAACCATCAGTTCTTCAAGCGCCTGGCGGAAAGCTTCATCGCCGAAGTCACCCGCACGACTCCCGATGGCACGCTCTATCGCATCGACCTGCGCCTGCGACCGGAAGGCGACGCCGGCCCGATCGTGCGCAGTTTCGCCAGCTACGAAAACTTCTACGCCCAGTGGGGCCAGACCTGGGAACGCATGATGCTCCTCAAGGCCCGCCCGGTGGCCGGCGACGACGCCCTCGCCGCCGAATTCCTCGAGATGGTCCAGCCCTTCCGCTACCCGCGTTCGCTCGGTGAAGGCGCCCTCCGCGAAATCGCCGCGATGAAGACGCGCATCGAAAATGAAATCGTCCGCAGCGGCGAACTCGATCGTCACGTGAAACTCGGCCGCGGCGGCATCCGGGAAATCGAATTCATCGTCCAAACCGCCCAGGTGCTCCACGCCGGGCGCATTCCTTTCCTGCAAGGCCCGCAGACGCTCCCGGTCCTGCAAAAGCTCTCGGAGTACAAACTCCTCTCCACCGACCAGGCCCGCGACCTCGATGTCGCCTACTGCTTCCTGCGCGACATCGAGCATCGCCTGCAGATGGAGCACAATCTCCAGACCCACACCATTCCCGCCGACCCCCGGGCGCGCGAACGTCTCGCCCGTCTCATGGGCTTCTCAAACCGGAACCAGTTCGACGCCGCGCTCAAAAAGCATCTCCGTCGCGTGCGCGACATTTACGAGACCTTCGTTCAGGTCGAAGCCCCGGAACCGCCGTGGCCATTCCCGCAGCATTTCCAAGGCGCGGAAGCGGAGTGGAAACGAATCCTGGCCGAGCATCGCTTCCGGGATGTTGATAAGTCCTTCCGCCGGCTCAACGAATTCGCCAACGGGCCCGGTTATCTCCACGTCAGCCAGCGCACCACCGAATTGGCCCGGCAGCTCATCGCCCATATTCTCGCGCTTTGCCGCAAGGGAGCAGAGGCTCCCCGCCGGGCCAGCGGGAAGGCAGGCGCTCGGCCGCGTCCGGCGCTCTCCAGATCCGCCGCCTCGGCGGCGCCGGACCTGCCCGACGCCCATCCCATTTTATCGGATCCGGACCGCGTTCTCGCGCGGCTCGACAGCTTCATCACCGCGTATGGCGCGCGCGCCTTGCTCTTTGAGACCTGGGCGGCCAACCCCCCGCTTTTCGACTTGCTGCTGCGACTCTTCGATCGATCGGAGTTTCTTGCCGAGATCGCCATTCGCACCCCCGACCTGGTCGATGAACTCGTGCTCAGCGGACGGCTCAACCGGAGCAAGACCGCCCCCGAGATCCTGCGAGAGCTGCGCCATGGCCGGCACGACGCCGACCAGCGCCTCTGGTTGCGACGTTATCACCAGGCCGAATTCATGCGCATCGGCCTGCGCGGCATCCTCGGCCTGGCGGACCCGGAGCGGAACCTCCTTGAACTTTCGGCCCTGGCCGACGCCTGTCTCCAATACGCGCTCGAGATCACCGTGCGCAAACTTCAGCTCGCCTCCTCACCGCTGGTCATCATCGGCCTGGGCAAACTCGGCGGACGCGAACTCAACTACGGCTCCGACCTCGACATCGTCTTTGTCGCGGGCGAGCCGGCCAGGAAAAACCTGCCGAAACTCCAGAAAGTCGCCATCGGGGTCATGGAACTGCTCGGCAGCCAGACGGAGTTGGGCAGCGCGTTCGTGACCGACGCCCGCCTGCGGCCTGACGGCGAAAAAGGTCTGCTCGTCAACACCCTCTCCGCTTACGAGGAATACTATCGCCGCCGCGCGCAGCTCTGGGAGATCCAGGCGTTGACCCGCACGCGTCCGATCGCCGGCGATCTCAAGCTCGGCGAACAGTTCCAACAACTCGCCGCTGACTTGACCAACTTCCTGAAGCTCGCCAGGAGCCCGACGGTTTCATCCCCGGCCAGGAAAAGCCGGGGAGCTCGCGCTCCGCTCGCTCTGCCGCCGGCTTGTTTCACGCCCGATTGGAAACAGCAAATCGCCCACATGCGGGCCCGCATCGAGAAGGAACGCACCCCTCCCGGCCAGGACGCGCTGGCCTTCAAGACCGGCTGCGGGGGATTGATCGACGCCGAGTTCATCGCGCAAGCCACCTGCCTCGAACAAGGCTGGCAGGAAGCCAATACCCTGCGCGCCCTCGAACGCATCCGGGCTGAGGAACTCCTGCCTCGCGCCGATCTGGACAAGCTGATCGACCATTATCGCCAGCTGCGCCGACTCGAAAGCATCCTGCGCCGATGGAGCTTCGAGGGCGAAGCGGTTCTTCCGTCGGATCCGGAGGCTTATTATCGCGTCGCGGTGCGGTGTGGTTTTGCGACCGCGGAAGCCTTCCGCCGCGCGCTGGCCTCCTGGAGAAAAGCGATCCGGCAAGTCTACCTCGAGGTCTTCGCGCCGCAGCCGGGGCGCTCATGAACCTCCCGATTGCGGATTGCGTGCTCCGCCACGGTTCATGGTCCCAATGCGTGGCGAAAAACCGTGGAGGCTTCCCATGAACCGACTTGTCACTGGTAACTTGTAACTTGTAACTGGCGATTTGGAGAAGCTCATCCCGGGCGTGACCCTGTTTTCCATTTCCAGTTACCAGTTACCAGTTACCAATTACCAGTCTAAACGGTTCATGGCCTAGCGCGCACCGGTCTGCGTCCCATCGCCAGCAAAATGCCGTGCAAAAGGGCGTGCGGGTTGGGCGGACAACCGGGAATGTAAACGTCCACGGGAATGACCGCATCCACGCTCCCGACGGTGGCGTAGTTGACGCCGAAAATGCCGCCGCTACAACCGCAGGCGCCGACCGCCACGACCAGGCGCGGCTCGGGCACCGCGTCGTAGGTCTTCTTCAAGGCCAGCTCCATGTTGCGCGTGACCGGACCGGTCACGAGCAGCATGTCGGCATGGCGCGGCGAGGCCACGAAGTGCATCCCGAAGCGTTCCAGGTCGTAAACCGGGCTGTTCAGGCCGACGATCTCCACCTCGCAGCCGTTGCAGGAGCCCGCGTCCACTTCGCGAATGTGGAGTGAGCGGCCGAACATTCGATCCGCGCGCGCCCTGATTTGCCGGCCGAGGGCTTCGCCAGCGTCACCGGATTTGAGGGTGGCCAGGTCGCCGCCCGGCCGAGCGGAAGCGCGGACGCTCTCGAGCTCTCCCGCGTTCCCGCCCGCCGGTGTCGGCGAAGGGCCGGCCACCATCCGGGCGTGCGTGCCGTCAGGGTTGAGTTGGTAAATCGCGCCGCTCACCAGGTCAGCGCGACGGCGCGCGGCGCATTCGCAAACGTTCGTCATCCGGATGGCCGGATCGACCTCGGCGCAGAGACCGCAGAAGATACACTTGGCCAGGTCGAGCCGGGCGTGGCGCTGGCCGCCGGTGTCCTCGTGGGAAATCGCGCCGGTGGGACAGATCGCCGCGGCCGGCCGCGCGTCCGCCCACTTCGGCCAATCGATTTCCGGGCGTCCGCGCGCCGCGCGCGAAACTTCCGGTGGCGTGGCCGGATAACGGGTGGTGACGATGCCGGTCCCCAGGTTTTTGCGAAGCAGATTGAGCATAGAGAAATCAGCGATCCGTGCCGGAGTAGGAAAGATTGAAGCTTTTGTTCACCACCGGGAAGTCAGGGATGATGTTGCCGAGGATGGCCTCGCTTAAGGCCGGCCAGTTTTGCAACGATGGATCTTTTACCTTGCAACGCGCCAGACGGTCGCCCGGCGCCGTGCGGACCCAGTGAAAGATCTCGCCGCGCCACCCCTCGACGTAGCCGAGGGCGACGCGGTCGGCGGGCCATGGGCCGATCGGTTCGGAAATGGGGCCGGGTGGCAGTTTCTCGAGGACCTGGCGCAGGATGGCGAAGGATTGGCCAATTTCCTCGCGACGCACGGCCAGGCGGCGTTGCACGTCGCCTTCGGTGAAGACGGGCACGGTAAACCGGACTTGATCGTAGAAAGCGTGCGGGAAGTCGCGCCGCAGGTCGCGGTCGATGCCGGAAGCGCGTGCCGCCAGGCCCACGACCCCGAGGTCGCGCGCGACTTCGGGTCTGAGGACGCCGGTGGTTTCGAGGCGATCGCGCGTGGAAGAGGAACCCCGGATGAGTTCGACCAGCGACTGCAACTCCGGTTCAAGTTCGTTGACCAGGTTCGCCAGCAGAGCGCGCTGGTCCGCGCCCCAATCGAAGCGCACGCCGCCCAGGCAGGCCATGCCGCGCAGCAGGCGGTTGCCGGTGAGTTGTTCGTTCGCGCGCAGCACCCGTTCCTTGAGCCGCATGGCGTGCATGTTCGCCGTGACAAACGCCACATCCGTGCAGATCGCCCCGATGTCCGCCAGATGATTGTAGATCCGTTCCAGCTCCAGGCAGGCCGTGCGCAGCGCGCGAGCCCGCGGCGGCGCCGCGACGCCGCAGGCGCGTTCCACCGCGTGGCAAAACGCGGTGGCGTGCGCAAAACTCGAATCACCCGAGATGCTCTCGGCCAACCGCACCCCGTGGCTCGCCGGCAGATTCTCGAAAAGCTTCTCCGTGCCTTTGTGCACGTAAAACATCCGCAGTTGCAGGTAAAGCACCGGTTCGCCCGCCACGCTGAACAGGAAGTGACCCGGTTCGATGATGCCCGCGTGCACCGGGCCCACCGGCACCTGGAACACCCCTTCGCCCTCGACCGCGCGGAACCGGTGACGCTGGCTCTGAAATGGAGGCAATTTCGCGCGCAAGTCGAAATCCTTGCGCAAGGGATGAACCTCGGGCCAGTCGTCGTGCAGCGCGCACCGGCGCGGATTGGGATGGCCGAGCAGTTTCAAGCCGAACAGGTCCTGCACCTCCCGCTCCTGCCAGTTGACCGCCGGAATCGCGTTCGTGAGCGACGCGAACTCTGGTTGCTCGGCCGGCACCGGCACGCGCAGGATGAAGAAGGCGTGGCTGGCATCGAGCGCATAGACGTAGTAAAGGTGGAACACTTTATCCCGCTCGCGCGCGTCGTCGGCGAACACGATCACGAGCCGCCCGTTCCACTTTTTGTAGAGGTGGCCGCAGAAACCGGCGACCAGTTCCATCCGGGCCTGGAAGTAGATCTCATTCGGTCGGCTGGCGTCGAGGAGCTCGAGCCGGTCGTCGAAGCGCTGTTGCACCTCGGCCAGGATCTCTTTCACGTCCGGCCATCCGTTCATGGAACACCTCCAATGATCTGCGCGGTCTGGTTCACCAGTTCGTAAAGCGGGCCAGGCAGCCAGAACCCCAGCGTGACGACCGGCGCGGCCACCACGGCCATCGCGCCCAGTTTCCACGGACATTCCGCCGCGCGTGACTCCCCCGGCGGCGGCCGGCCCAGGCTCAGTTTGGACATATGCACGAGGAACCCGGCGAAAATTGTCACCACGCCGCCCAGGAACAGCGCCGCCGCCCAACCGCGGTCGGCGGCCAGCGCGGCACTCAGGATGTTGAACTCGCTTTGAAAAATGCTGAAAGGCGGCGTGCCCGTCACCGCCAGCGTGCCCATGAGAAAGAGCCCGCCCGTCCATGGCAGCAAGCGGATCACGCCGCGCACTTTCCAAAAATAAGGCGTGGCGAACTGCTGCTGCACGTTGCCGGCGCAAAAGAACAGCAGCGGCTTGGTCACGCCGTGGAAGAGCATGTGCAGGGCAGCTCCCAACGCGCCCAGCTTGCCGCCAAAGCCCAACCCCGCCACCATGATCCCCGCGTGGTCGATGCTCGAATAAGCCAGCAGCCGCCGAAAATTTCGTTGCACGAGCACAAACGGCGCCGCCACCAGGATGGAGGCGACGCCAAAGCCCGCCAGCAGTTTGCCGGGAAAATCGTGGCCGAGACATTTTTCCGCCAGCACGTCGAAGCGGATGATGCCGTAGAGGGCGCAGTTGATGAAGCCGGCGCCGAGCAGCGCGGCGGACGGGACGGGGGCTTCGGCGTAGGCGTCGGGTTTCCAGGTGTGCATCGGCGCCAGGCCGGCCTTGGTGCCGTAGCCCAGCAGCACCAGGATAAATGCCAGCCGCATCGCCTGCGGGTTGAGCTGGTCGGCCACCCCGACGAGCACCGACCAGTTCATGCCCCCGTGCGTCCGCGGACCCAGCACGCCGACCGCCGAATAGTAACTGAACACCGTGCCGAACAGGGCCAGGGCAATGCCGACGCTGCCGATGATGATGTACTTCCATCCCGCCTCGAACGAAGTCTTCTGGTTGTAGAAAGTGACCAGCAGCACCGAAGCCAGGGTGGTGCTCTCGATGGCGACCCACATGACTCCCAGGTTGTCGGCCAGCGGCACCACCAGCATCGCGGCGACAAAGAGGGGGGTGAGCACATAGTAATGCCGCAATTGCGCGTGTTGCACCCGGCCCTCCCGCTCATCGCGGCGGAAGTAGCCCACCGCGTAAATCGCGCAGACCAACGACACGAACCCGGTCAAAGCCAGCACGAGCGCGCTCAATGCGTCGGCGCGCAGAGAGCCGTTGAGCGCGGAGATCGTGCCGTGGCTCGCGACGTCGCCGGCCACCTTGAACGCCAGACCCGCCACCAGGGCGAACGCCGCCAGGTTCACCCGCTCCCACCACGCGCGCGAATTCATCGCCAAGCAAACCAGGCCGGCCAGCAGCGGAACCAGGAGCAAAACAATCAGCAGCATGGGCTCACCTCACCGCGACGCCTGCCCGGCAGACTCAGGTTGGTTGGATACGTCGTCCGGCATCTTTCGTTTCTGCATTAATTTGGAGAGGCGGCGGACGGTCATTTTCGCATCGCTGGGTTTCCGGATCCTCAGGAGTTCCCTCCAATGATTCCCGCCGCCTGTTGGAGAAGCTGCAACACCGGCCCGGGCAGCCACACGCTGAACACCAGCAGCCCGCCCAGCAGCAGGGTCATTCCCCCCACGCCGTCCCACGGCGTCGCGTCGCTGGCCCGCTCGTGTTTCGGCGCGCCGAGCAAAATACGTGTCAATTGTTGGAGGAGACCGCAGAACGCCGCCACCAGGGCCACCAGGATGAGCACGCTGATGGACGTTTGGTTCGCGGCGAACCCGCCACTGATCACGGTGAATTCGCTGTAGAACAAACCAAAGGGCGGCAGACCCGTCGCCGCCACCGCCGCCAGGCCCATGAACAGCACGGTGATCGGCAGCACCTTGGCCACGCCCGGCCCGATGATCCGCAGTTCCAGCGAGTGGAACGTTTGATGGATGTTGCCCGCCGCAAAGAACAGGACAGGTTTGGTCAGCGCGTGATAACCCATGTGCAGCAACGCGCCGAAAATGGTCACCGAGGTGTTCATGCCGATGCCGGCGCAGATCAAGCCGACATGTTCGAGACTGGAGTAGGCGAGCAGGCGCTTGAGGTTCGTTTGCACGAGGATGAATGGGGCGGCGAGGAACATCGAAAACAGCCCGAAACAGAGCAGGAGCGTGCAGTTGAAACCGGAGTCCAGGCAGTGCGTGGCCAGGATGTGAAAGCGCAGCAGGGCGTAGAGGGCGATTTTCAGCGAGACGCCCGAAAGCATCGCGCTGGTCGGCGAAGGCGCTTCGCTGTGCGCGTCGGGCAGCCAGGTGTGCATGGGCGCGAGACCGGCCTTGGTGCCATAGCCCACCAGGGCGAAAACAAAGGCGAGTTTGATCAGGCGCCGGTCCAGCTGCGGCGCCATCGTCATCAAGTGCGACCAATTGAAGCTGGGCAAATGGCCGGAGGGCTGCGGGCCGATGGCCGCGGCGTAGGTGAACACGGTGGCAAAGAGGGCCAGCGCCAGGCCCAGGCTGCCGAGCATGACGTATTTCCACGCCGCTTCGAGCGAGGTCTTGCGGTTGTAAAGGGCGACGAGCAGCACGGAGGAGAGCGCGGTGCCTTCGAGCGCAAACCACATCACCCCGAGGTTGTTCGCCAACACCACCAGGAACATGCCCGCGGCAAACAGCGGCGTGAGCACGAAGAACTCCCGCACCCGTCCCGCCGTCACCAGGTTCGCCGCCAGATCGCGACGGAAGTAGCGTCCGGCGTAGAGCGACGTGGCCAGCGAGACCGTGGCGACGAGCAACACCATCCAGGCGCTCAGCGCGTCGGCGGAGAGGAACCCCGACCATTCGACGACGAGGCGGCGGGCCAGCACCTGGTGGAGCAATCGTAGTCCCAGTGCCAGGGCCGCGGCAAAAGCAAGCGTGTTCAGCCCTTCCATCACCCGCCGCGACCGCACGAGCAGGCAGGCCAAACCGGCGACGAGCGGCACCAGGAGGATGGGCGTCAGCAGCATCGCGTCATCCCTTCAACTGGCTCAGCTTGCTCGTGTCCATCGAAGCGAAACTTTCGCGGATGCGATAGACCAGGATGCCCAACACCATGACCGCCACCATCACGTCGAAGAAGATGCCCAGTTCGACCACCAGCGGCATGCCGTAGGTGGTCAGCGCCACGGCGGCGAGCATGACGCCGTTTTCGACGGTGAGCAAGGCGAGCACCTGGGTGATGGCTTTGCGGCGATTGAACATGAGGAAGAATCCCGTCAGCAGCAGCGTAATGGCGATGGCGAGGGTATTGTTGCCCAGCTTCTCCAGGGTCGTGAAAGGCCGCGCCACGACGTAGCCGAGCAACGTCAACCCGCCGCACAGGAGCATGGAGGTCGGCGCGTTGAGCAGCGGCTCGATTTCCTGGGTGATCTGGATGCGGCGCACCAGCCGCTGGAGCAATCGCGGCAGGAGCAGCACCTTGCCCAGGAGGGTCAGCACCGCGACGACATAGACATGGGTCGCGTTGTAGTAGTAGGCGACGACCGTCGCGATCCCGGCGAGCATGAGCGACTGGAGCGCGAAGAGGTGAATATTGGTGAGCAACATGCGCTGGACCACCAGCAGCAGTTGCAAGACGAGCATCAAGGAGGCGAACAGCGCGATGAGCTGGGAGCCGACTTCGGTGGTCGATGGCAGGTCCATGGTTATTGAAACAAAAACGTCGAGAGCAACGCCAGCGTCGCGAGCACAAACGCCGCGCTCAACAAGTCCGGCACCCGGAAGAGGCGCAACTTGGCATTCGCGGTTTCGACCAGCACCACCGCGGCCGAGAGCACGAACAGTTTCAGCAAGAACACCCCCAGGGCCAGGCCGAGCGACCCCGCCGAAACGTCCGACGCCAGGCCGACCGGCAAAAAAAGGTTGACCAGGATCGCCATCAGCACCAGTTGCTTGATCGACGCGCCCCATTCCATCAAGGCCAGGTAACGGCCCGAGTATTCCAGCAGCATCGCCTCGTGGATCATCGTCAGTTCCAGGTGCGTGGCCGGATTGTCCACCGGCACGCGGCCGGTCTCGGCCAGCAGGACGATAAACAGCGCCGCAAACGCCATCAGGTGCGCCGGGTTGACCAGCTTCAAGCTCGCCCCTTGGAAGGCGCCGACCATGCGGCTGAGGTCAGTCGACCCCGCCGTGATGGCGACGGTGAAGATGGCCAGCATCAAAGCCGGCTCCGCCAGGGCCGAGAGGGTCATCTCGCGGCTGCTACCCATGCCGCCGAAGGCGCTGCCGGGATCCAGCCCGGCCAGGGCGAGGAAGAAGCGGCCCAGGGCCAGCAGGCCGATGATGGCGAGCGCTCCGCCAAACAGGCTCAACGGCGCCGGAGTCGTCACCAGGGGGACCATCAGTCCCACCAGGAGCGAGCTGAGAAAGACGACATAGGGCGCGACCGAAAACACCCACGAGGCGTGCTCCGAGATCACCATGTCTTTGCCGAGAAATTTTATGAGATCGAAATAAGGCTGCCAGATGCGGGGTCCGCGCCGGTTTTGCAACTTGGCTTTCCAGTTCTTGATGCAGCCGCTCAGGAGCGGCGCGAGCACCAAGAGCAGGAGCAGTTGAAACACGATGGCCCAAACGTTCATAACGCAAACAAAAGCAGCAGGAGCAGCGTGATAAAGATGTAAATGAGATACGCCTGGATGCTGCCCGCTTGCAGGGCGCGCATCCGGCGCGAGACCCACAGCACCCAACGGTTGAGCGGACGATAAATGCGGGTCTCAAAAATCTCCTCGACATGCGCCTCGAAGCGGATGGTTTTGGCGAAGTAGGGCGAGAAATCGTACTCGCGCTGCACTTCGCGACGCGGACGGAAGAGCGCCTTGAAAATCATCCGAATCGGTTTGGAGAACCCGGTGGCGGTGTACTCCATCTGCGGCGTCAAACCCTCGAGGCCGCAGTCCCACGTCGGGCCGATGCGCTTCTTGGCGCTGCGCCCGAAGCAGAGCCAGAGCAACCAAGGCAAAGGCAACAGGCCCGCGGCCGTCAGCGTGATGCCGAGGGTGGAGACCGTGCCGCCGCCCGAAAGCACGCCGGACAAGACGAGCCCGTTGGCCGCGCTGAGCTGTGAACTGAGTTGCTGGCCGGTTAGTTGTTGGGTCACCGGGTCGAACAACTGCAGGAACTGCGTCGGGAACAAGCCCAGGAACAGGCACGCCGCCACGAGAATTCCCTGGCCGAGCAACATGGGGAAGGAAGCTTCCCGGGCCTGCGCGGCCTGTTCACTGCGGGCCTGGGCCAGGAAAGTGATGCCAAATGCCTTGACGAAACACGCCGCGGCCAGCGCCCCGGTCAACGCCAGCATCGCGCCGCTCAAGGGAAACATGAGCCGAATCAGACTCGGTGTGGTGCCGAAACCTTGCAGGAGCGATTGGTAGGTGAGCCATTCACTGACGAACCCGTTGAGCGGCGGCAAGGCGGAGATCGCCACCGCGCCGACCAGGAAAAAGAAGGCCGTCGCCGGCATGCGCCTCGCCAGCCCGCCCATCTCTTCCATGTTCCGCGTATGGGTCGAATGCAAGACCGCGCCGGCGCCGAGGAACAGCAGCGCCTTGAAGACCGCGTGGTTGATGGTGTGATAGAGCCCGGCGATGAGGGCCAGCGACGCCAGCATGGGATGGTCGGTGTGCCAGAACATGAGCGACGCGCCCAGGCCCATGAGGATGATGCCAATGTTCTCGATGCTGTGATAGGCCAGCAGCCGTTTCAGGTCGTGCTCCATCAACGCGTAGAGCACGCCGAGCACGGCGGAAATCGTGCCGATGCTCAGCACCGTCACCCCCCACCAGTTCGGCGGCGTGCCCAGAAACTCGAACAAGACACGCGTCAGCCCGTAGATCCCGGTCTTGATCAGCACCCCGGACATGAGCGCGGAAACGTTGCTCGGCGCCACCGGGTGGGCGGCCGGCAACCAGATGTGCAACGGCACGATGCCAGCCTTGACGCCGAAGCCAGCCAGGAAGAGCAGAAACGCCGCGTGCCGCGCGCCAGGCGACATCCGGTTGCCCAGCCCGTGGAAGCCGTCGAAACCGTAGCCGCCCGAAGCCTGGAAAAGCAGGAGGAAGCCGAGCATGATGCAACCCGTGCCGACGTGCGACATGACGAAGAAAAGAACGCCGGCGTTGCGTGTTTCCTCCTTCTCGTGCTCGAAGCTCACGAGGCAATAAGCCGTCAGCGCCATGATTTCCCAGGCGATCAGGAAGAAAAACGCGTTGTTGGCCACGAAGACGAGCGTCGTGGCCAGGAGCAAGGCGTTAAAAAACGCGCCGAGCAGGCCGACGTTTTTGCGGCCGTAAAATCCACGCGCGTAACCGAGCGAATAGATCGACAGGGCCAGCCCGAGGAGGGAGACAATCAATCCGAAAAACGCGCCCAGCGGGTCGAGTCGCGCGGTGAACTGCACGTAGGGGATGAGCGAGGGAAACAGGACGACCACCGGATTGGTCGCCGCGCCGCCCGTGGCCAGGGCGGCGGCGCAGGCGATCCCGCCGCACAGAGCGGCCAGGGAGGCGCAGCCGAAGGCGCAGAGGCTGGCCGCCCGGGCAAAGCGCAGCAACAACAACCCCGCGACGGCTCCAACGACGTAACCCAGCAGGCCAAGATCGAGGAGCGTCGCGGAGAGATGGTCCATGATCGTCGTCTTTCGGTCAGCGCCCGGCGCCGCGGGATCGCGCGGGTCGCCCGGAATCCGCCCACCCTTCAGTTCTTTTTGCCATCGCCGTCGCCGACGCTAGTGGATTGTCCCGTGCTCGACAACGTTCGATTATTTCCCGGGGACGCGTTGAGCACCTCCTGGACTTTTTCCAACGCGCTGGCCAGTTCCTGGCGCGCGGCCTCCAGCCGTTGCTTCTCCTCGTGATGCGGGTCGCTGGGCGGCGCGGGCGGCAGGCCGAGAATTTCCCGGGCGCGGGCCAGCGCGGCGTCGATGTGCGCGCAGACATTTTCCCGTCCAATCCGGTCGAGGAAACCGGCCTTGTCCATCACCAGGAGCGGATGGGTGTGCGGGGCGCTCAGGACGAGGTGCTTGCCCTTGCGATGCAGCCGCTCGTAAAGGTCCTCCAAGGCGTTGAGACCGGTCGCGTCCATCGCCATGACTTTCCTCATGCGCAGGATCAGCACTTCCGGCTCCTGCTTGAGCCGTTGCAGCGCGCTCTCCAGTTTATCCACCGCGCCGAAAAAGAACGCGCCCATCATCCGATAGATCAGCACGCCGGGCGGCACCTCTTTGCCGACCAGCGAATGCTGCGAGCCTTCCGTTTCCGTGCTCTCGTCCACCGCCATGATTTGCGTCGTCTCGGAGGAGCGTTTGATGAAGAGCATGGCGGCCAGCACCATGCCGATTTCCACCGCCACCGTCAGGTCGATCACGACGGTGAGCAGGAACGCCGTCAGGAACACGGCCGAATCGCAAACGGGCCATTTGGCCAGGCGACCGAAGTTGTGCCACTCGCCCATGTGCAGGGCGACGTTCACCAGGACGGCGCTGAGGGTGGCCAGCGGGATGAATTTCGCCAGCGGGGCGGCGGCCAGGACGATGACCAGCAGCGTCAACGCGTGGATGATGCCGGCGATGGGCGAACGGGCTCCGCTCTTGACGTTGGTGGCGGTGCGGGCGATGGCGCTGGTGGCGGCGATGCCACCGAACAGCGGGCTGACGATGTTGGCGATGCCCTGGGCCATCAACTCCTGGTTGGAGTCATGGCGGTCGTCCACCATGCCGTCGGCCACGACCGCGCAGAGCAGCGACTCGATGGCCGCGAGAATGGCAATGGTCATGGCGGGCTGGAAGAGCTGATGGAGGTTGTCCCACGAGAGCGACGGCCAATGGGGCGCCGGCAACCCTTGCGGGATGCCGCCGAACTTGCTGCCGATGGTCGCCACGGGAAGACCGCACCACGCGACCACCGCGGTGCCCAACAGCAACGCGACGATCGAGCCGGGCACGCGCCGCTGCCACCGCGTCGGCCACAGTTTGATGATGGCGAACGACGCGGCCGCCAGGCCCAGGGTGGGCCACTGGAACGTGTTCCAGTGCTCGCCCAGCGCCTTCATCTTCGCGATGAACTCCGACGGCACCTGGTCGACTTGCAGCCCGAAGAAGTCCTTGATCTGCGTGGTGAAGATGAGCACGGCGATCCCGCTGGTGAAGCCCATCGTGACCGGATAGGGAATGTATTTAATCATCGTGCCCAGCCGGGCCAGGCCCATCACCAGCAGGACCACCCCCGCCATGACCGTGCAGATGGCCAGGTTGTCCAGCCCATATTTCACCCCGATCCCGTAGAGGATGACGATGAACGCGCCCGTCGGCCCGCCGATGCAAACTTTCGTGCCGCCGCAGGCCGAGATGAGGAACCCGGCGATGACCGCCGTGAAGATGCCCGCTTCGGGTTTGACCCCGGACGCGATGGCGAATGCCATGGCCAGGGGCAACGCCACGATGCCGACGGTGAGGCCCGAGGTCAGGTCGGCCAGGAAGTCGCGGGCCTGGTAGCCTTTCAACGTGTCAATCAACTTGGGTCGGAATGGCAGGTTCATAATTAAATCGTCCAGTCGGTCGGGCTTGGCCGCGCCGTTGCGGTCCGGGCGAACTTCCCCTTCATGCGGGGGCCTGGCTGCCGGGCATTTTCACCTGGCGCAGCAGGTCGAAGATTTGCGACGCATCGGCCGCCTTGAGCAATCGATCCAGCAACTGAGTTTCCTTGCTCAAGCGAGACAGGCCGAGAATGAGCGTCATATAACCCCGCGCGTCGGTTTCCGGAGCCGCCAGGAGAAAAATCAATTGCACGCGGAGCAAGCTGGTACCGGGCCAGGCGATGGGCACCCTGGTTCGGCCGAGGGCAAAGCAGGGATTGAGCAACCCCTTCACGAGCACATGGGGCATAGCCCAGCCGGGTTCGGTGACCGTGCTGCAAAGGTATTCGCGGTTGAGCGCCGCCTGGTAAAACGGGAGCAGGTCGTTGATGCGCCGTTCCCGCAGGAGCGACGCGCTCAGTTCCTGAATGACCGCGGGAGCGTCCACGCCGCCCAAATGGGCCAGAATCAGGCCCGGGCTCGTGTAGTCCGCAAGCTCCATGTTGGAGGCCGACGTGGAGGGAAAGCTACTTGACATGGGCCGGCGCTTCCTTGGTTCGCCGGGGAGGTTTGGCCGGAGCGGTGGACATTTCCGGGACGGCCGGTTCGTCCTCCGGCAGGTAGAGGAAGCGCCCACAGTGGCTACAAACCTCGAGCCCGTGCCCAAACGCCAATGCGCCGAGCGAGGCGACGGGCAGCTGGAGATGGCACCCGTTGCACGCGCCGTGGCTCACCGACGAAACGGGCTGCTTGCCGCGCCGGAGCCAGCGGTCAAACACCGCCAGCACAGTGTCCGGGATCTGCCGGCGGAGCGACTCAATCTTCCGGTCACCGTCGGCCGCAACTTTTCCGTCACGGAACTGCAGCTGCTGGAGTTCCCACAGCGTCTCAACGATCTCGTTCATCAGTTCCTTCGCTTGCAAGGTCCGTGCCGGAGGCCCGAGTGAAGTCACGAGGAGGTTGATGCCGCGGCAGTTGGAGAAGGCCGGCAGCGCCCACGCTGCGCGCCGGCCAAGGCGGGGGAACCCTTTTGTGCATTACTTGCACCGGAGAACCCGGCTTTGTGCAAGCCTCGCGCGAGCCCCGCCGCCGCTTCGGGCGTGGTTAGGCGCCGGTCAGCGGCGCGCGATTTTTCGCGAGCAATCCGTATTGCTTGAGCTTGTATTGCAAGGCGCGCCGGCTAATGCCAAGGGCCCTGGCCGCCGCTTCGCGGTTGTCCGTCACGTGGGTGAGGGTTTGGCGGATGAGAATTTTTTCCACCTCGGCCAGTGACATGCCCGCGCGCACGGTGAAGGTGGTGGCGTTGCGGTCGTAAGCGCGCAAAAAGTCGGGCAGGTCGGTCACCTCGAAGGTCGGGCCGCGTTGGGTGATCACCAATCGCTCGGCCATATTGCGCAATTGCCGCACGTTGCCCGGCCATGAGTAGCGCTGGCAAAGTTGCATCGCTTCGGCCGACATGGCCTTGCGGCGCCGCTGATGTTTGGCGGCGAAATGATCCAGAAAATTTCTGATGAGCAGCGGAATGTCTTCCGCCCGTTCGCGCAGCGGCGGGATGTGGATCGGCACGATTTGCAGCCGGTAGAAAAGGTCTTCGCGAAATTTCCCGGCGCTGACCGCCTCCTGGAGCTTCTTGTTGGTCGCGACCACGACGCGGACGTTGACGCGGACCAGCTCGGTGCCGCCGACCATGCGGAAGGCGCCGTCCTCCAGCACGCGCAGCAAGTCGCCCTGCCCCTTGGGCGAGAGGTCGCCGATTTCATCGAGCAACAGCGTGCCGCGGTCGGCCAGTTGGAACCGGCCCGGCTTGTTGGCGATGGCGCCGGTGAATGCGCCTTTGACGTGGCCAAACAACTCCGCTTCGAGCAACTGCTCCGGCAACGCGGCACAATTGACGGAGATGAAGGCGTTGTCGCGCCGCACGCTCTTGAGGTGAATCGAACGGGCCACGAGCTCCTTGCCCGTGCCGCTCTCCCCTTCGATGAGCACGGTCACGTCACTCTGCGCCACTTCGTCGATCAACCGGGCGATGGCCTGGATGCCGTCACTTTCGCCCAACAGGGGACTGGGCTCGGAGCGTTTTTGCAAGCGCAGGCGCAGCTCGTGGTTCTCGGCGACGAGCGCCTGGAATTCCAGCGCCTTGAGCACGAGCGCCCGCAGCCGTTTCATGTCGAGCGGCTTGGGCAGGTAGTCGTAAGCGCCTTCTTTCATCGCTTGCACGGCGCTTTCCACCGTGCCGAAGGCGGTCATGAGAATGAAGAGTGTGTCCCGGTTCTTGCCCTTGATCTGCCGGAGCAACTCCAGCCCATCCAGGCCCGGCATCTTCACATCGGTGAGGACGAGGTTGTAGAGCCGCTGCGCGGTCAGCTCGATCGCCCGGCGCGGGTCGTCGGTGGCCTCGACCGCGTAACCTTCCCGCTGCAGCGCCTCCTGCACCCCAGCGCAGAGCCCGCGCTCGTTGTCGACGACGAGGATGTTGATCTTGGACTTATCCATCCGCCTTTTCTTCGCGCACCAAGGGGAGGCGCACGGCGAACACCGCGCCGCCGCCCGGCACGTTGGCCACCTGAAGAGTGCCCCCGTGAGCGATGATGATCTGTTGGGCAATCCACAGCCCGAGGCCACTGCCTTCGGGCTTGGTCGTATAGTACGGCTCGAAGATGGTGCTGAGCCTTTCCGGGGGCACACCGGGACCGCTGTCGCCGACCTCCAGGAGCAGGGCATCTCCTGCCCGGGCCACGCGCACTTCCACCCGGCCCTGCTTTTCGATCGCTTGCAGCGCGTTGATCACCAGGTTGAGGAGCGCCTGGATGAGTTGATCGGGATCCGCCTTCACCGGCGGCAGGTCCCCGGCCAGGCGCGTGACGATCTCGATTTGCCGCGCCGCGGCTTCCGGCCGCAGCAACCCGCAGACGCGCTCCACGACTTTGGCCAGATCCACGGCAGCCAGGTCCAGCGCCGACGGCCCGGCCAGGCGGAGGAATTGCTTCACAATGTTCTCCAGGCGGTGCAATTCGCCGTGAATGATTTCCAGGCGACCGGAGAGTTTTTCCTTGGTCTGCGGCGCCAGGTGGACCAGGTCTTCTTCGAGCAACTGGACATGGATGTCGAGCGAGCTGAGCGGGTTGCGGATTTCGTGCGCCAGCCGCGCCAGCAACCGGGAGAGCAGTCGCTGCTTTTCCTCCGCGGCAAGCTTGGTCAGGTCTTCTCCCAGCGCATTGGCCAACATTCTTTCCACGGCTTCAGCGTAGGGATGGAACCTCGGAAAGGCGAGCTTCCTGATTGCGGATTGCGGATTGCGGATTGCGGATTGCGTACTCCGCCACGGTTCATGGCCGGTGAGCAGGTCCGAAAGGAACAAGGAGCTCGCCATGAACGATCCGTTGCGCGGGCGCCAATGGCCAATGAGCAATGAGCAATGAGCAATGAGCAATTTGAATGGCCCCGGATATTGCACATTGCACATTGCTCATTGCTCATTGCTCATTCTGGCGCAAGATTCCACGCCCGCAGGTTCATGGTCCCAAAGCGCGGTCAATAAACCGTGGAGGCTCTCTCTTGGGCCGCGGCGATCCGTGACGAAGCCAGTCGGTCAGCGAGGTTCATCGTCCTGCTGGCGCGGGCGCAGACCGAGATGAGTGAGCTTTTCGCGCAGGGTCAAGCGGGAGATGCCGAGCCAGCGGGAGGCCTGGGCCTGATTGCCGCCGGCCAGGGCGATGGCCTGGGTGAGGATTTCCCGCTCGGCTTCCGCCAGGAGCCGGGCGTAGGCATCACTCAATTCGCCCCGTTGGGCGCGGGCGAGCAGGTCGCCGGCCAGCCCTGGCAGCGTGCTCACCAGCGGCCCGGGATCGGCTCCGCGAATCGACAGGGTGCGGCCCGGCCAGGAGTCCGCCTGCAGTTGCGCGAGGGCATCGGGGGCGATGGCGGGCGGCTCGAGGCCGAACTCGGCGGCGTATTTCCAAAGAAAATGGCGGACCAGCACCGGGATGTCCTCGCGCCGTTCCCGCAGCGGCGGGAGGTGCAGGGTCACGACGTTCAGACGGTGGAAAAGATCCTCGCGGAATTTGCCTTCACGGATCATGGTTTCCAGGCCGCAATGCGTGGCGGCGAGGACCCGCACGTCCACGCAGACCGTTTCGGTCCCGCCCACGCGCTGGAAGGTTTGTTGCTGGAGGACGCGCAGAAGCTTGACCTGCATGTGGGCGCTGAGGTCGCCGATCTCGTCGAGGAAAAGCGTCCCGCGGTGGGCCTGCTCGAAGCGGCCGATGCGGCGCTGATCGGCCCCGGTGAACGCGCCGCGTTCGTGGCCGAACAGCTCGCTCTCCAGGAGATTCTCCGGAATGGCCGCGCAGTTCACCGCGATGAAAGGGGCGTTGGCCCGATGGCTGTGCTGGTAAAGCGCGCGCGCAATGAGTTCCTTGCCGGTGCCGGTTTCGCCGCGGATGAGCACGGTCACGGGCTTGGCGGCGACCCGCCCGATCTCCTTGCAGACTTCCTGCATGACGCGGCTGGTGCCGACGAGGGCGGTGCGGGTGGGAGGCGCATCGGAGAGCGCGACCGGCTCGCGCATCAGCCGGCTGGCGTGAACAGCCTTGTGGAGCAGGCCCAGGAAGGGCTCCATCTCGAAAGGCTTTTGCAGATAGTCATAGGCGCCGAGCTTGGTGGCCTCGATCGCCGTTTCGATCGTGCCGTGGGCGGTCATGAGAATGATCGGCAGACGCGGCTGCGCCTCGTGCAGTTGACCGACCAGGTCCAGTCCGCCCAGGCCGGGCAGTCGCAGGTCGGTGAGGACGACGTCGAAGGGGGCCGAGCCCGCCTGGGAAAGGCCGTCATCGCCCCGCGTGCAATGCGTCACCGTGAAGCCCTCGTCCTCCAGCACTTGGCGGAGGTTTGCCGCCAGATTGGTGTCGTCTTCGATGAGAAGAACGTGTGCCGGAGCGCCCATGATTCGAGACGAAACTTAGCAGCGCACCAGACCGGCTGGAATCACAAATCCGCTCGGGACCGCGACTGTGGGGCAATGACCAAGGACCAAGGAATGACCCAGCTCTAATGCCCAAGGCTCGACTCACACTTCTCAAGTTTTGCGGGCAAGCGCCAGTCTCGAATCAGTGAGTTGCGGAGCAGCGTGAGAAAGTAGCCCACGGCGTGAGCCGTGGGGGGCTGGTGTTGGAGGACAAGAGCCGCGGAGCGGCGAAAGAACCGCTCAAAGCGATGCGCTGAGCGCCGTCGGCCCGGGAACCTCTTGACGCGTTGAACCGGTAGCTATCCGTGTTATCCGAGACATCCGTGGTCACCTCAGGCTGTTCGTTTCCCAGCATGAGTACGTTCAACATCGCCATCCTTGCGCCAAGGATGCGGTGAGACAGGTCGTCGAGTTTCGCCAGCAGAGGTTGACCACGGATAACGCGGATTTCACGGATTACCATATGCAGTCGGAAAAGAGCGACTTTCACTATTGCAGCGCAAAGGAGAGAAAGTCGCCTCGTTGTCATCAGCGAAAGGGTTTGGTAGAGGACGCTAAGCAGGCGCTCGGACACAGCCACGGTCCGTTTGGGTCGCTTCACGGCTAACCGCCTTACCATCCGCGGATAATTCGCTTACCAAGGCGCGGCCGGGGCGGGAGGGAAAAAGGCTGATTTCACGGGGCTTGGAGACCGGGGCAATCGTGGCATTCCACCCGCTAATCCGAACGCGTGAAATCACGGACACTTGGCGCCGAAGGGCTCTGCCTTCCCTTGTTCGCCGCCGCCTGGTTGGGCGGGGTGGCGACCGGCTTCGGGGGCCCGCATCACTTCCAAAAATGGATCGAGGGAGAGGTGGTGACCGTGGACACGAACCGACATCTCCTGGCCATTCGCCAGGGAGCCGCCAACGCCAGAACAACCCTGACCTGGGACAACCAGACGACGCTCTTTTCCGAAACAAACGAGTCAAGCAAACCGGCGATCCATCCCGGAGCGATGGAGACCGACCACCTCCGGGCCGGTGAACACGTGCGGGTCCTCTACCTGAACCAAGGCAAGGACCTGCTGGCACGACGGATCGTGCGCCGGCCGGATCCGGAGCACGTGGACCGGAAGTAGCCCGTCGACGAGACGAACCACGAACCACAGTCCAAATCCGAGTCTTATGAGCGATCCACGCACCACCAGCGGGTTGGCCAACGCGGTGAACACCGGCGATGGGCCAGTTGTTCCTGGCGCGCCCTGGCCACCGGCACCCGCTTCGCCCGGTCGCTCCCGGCCGCTCCTGACCTGGGCGTTGGCCGTGGGTTGGAGCCTCTGCTTCCACCTTCGCGCGGCCGAAGCCAATGCGCCCGAGCCGGCCCCCAACCCGCTCAAGCTAGGCCTCGACGGCGCCAGGCGCCTCGCCTTCCAACGCAACTGGGATCTGCTCGCCGTCACCGCCGATGTCGACATCGCCGCCGCTCAAAAAATCGTCGCCCGACAGTTTCTCAATCCGGTCGCGGCACTGGCGGTGAACAAAATCTCGGTCGACCCGGCCCACGGTTCGAGCACCGCGTCCGGCAACGGCCTGACCGAGCGCAGCTACGACAGCATCGTTGCGGTCGGACAACTCCTGGAGATTGGCGGCAAGCGCTCGGCGCGCAAAGCTTCGGCCGAAGCGGGCTGGGCCGGGGCGCAGGCGCGCTTCGCCGACGCGCGGCGCCAGCTTGACCTGGGCGTGACGCGCGCCTACGTCGCGGTGCTGACCGACGAGGAGGCCACCCGCATCCTGCGCGACAGCGCCAGCTCGTTGCGCAAGGAAGCCGGGATCGCCGAAGCGCGCCTCAAAGCCGGTGACATCTCCGCCAGTGACAAATCCCAGATCGAGATCGCCGCCGAACGACTCGAACTCGAGGCCCGGCACGCGGAAAGCGAAGCGGCTTCGGCGCGGATCGCGGTGGAAACGCTGCTGGGCGAACGCGAGCCAAAAGGCACCTTCGTGCCGGCCGATTCGCTCGAAATGCTCGTGACCGCCTCCAGCGTGTCCGCCGGGGAACCGACGGCTGCGATTGCCTCCCGACCGGACGTGCGCGCCGCCGAGGCGGAGGCCCAGCGCGCCCGCTCGGAACTCGACCTGCAAAAGGCGCTGCGCGTGCCCGACCCGACGCTGCAGTTTCAATATGAACACGAGCCACCCGATCAGCCGCACACCTTGGGCCTGGGAGTGTCGTTTCCGTTGCCCCTCTGGAATCGCAATCGCGGCAACATCGCCGCGGCCGACGCCGCCCGGCAGCAGGCCGATCGGAAGGCGACCAAGATCGCCGCCCAGGCCGCCGCCGAGGTCGCCGTGGCCCGACGCGAATACGAATCGGCCCTGGCCCGACGCGAGGAATACGCGCGGAACATCGTGCCCAAGTCGTCGTCCATTCGGGAAACAGTAACCTTCGCCTACCAGAAAGGCGGCGCCTCGCTCCTCGATCTGCTTTCCGCCGAGCGAAACGATAACGAAGTGCGGCTCGGTGCCGCGCAAGCCGCCGCCGAGGTGATCGTCACGCGCGCGGCCCTCGCGGCGGCGCTCAATGAAAACCCTGATCCTTCCAAACCCAAGCCTCGACCATGAATGCGAAACGTTTCTTGCAAAATTCCCTTGTCCTGCCGGCCACGTTCCTCCTGGGCGCCGGCTGTCACCCCCCGCCGGGCGGAGAGCGAGCGGAAATGGCGGGATCGTTGACCCCGGCCATTTCGGAAAACCGCATCACTTTCCCGGAGAATGCGCCCGAACTGGTCTCTCTCAGGATCACCGACGCGAAAGATTCTCCCGAAGGCATCGCTCGTTTTAACGGCCGTCTGACCTGGGATGAGAATGTGACCGTGCGCGTCTTCTCCCCCTTTGCCGGGCGAGTGATGCGGGTGGCCGCCGAGCTTGGGGCACAGGTGGCCAAGGACACGCCGCTGGCTTTCATTGCCTCGCCGGATTTTGGCCAGGCCCAGGCGGAGGCGCGCAAGGCGGCGACCGACCTGGCGCAGGCGGAGCGCAACGCCGCCCGGCTGCGCGAACTCCTCGATCACGGGGCCGCCGCCGCCAAAGACGTCGCCACCGCCGAGGCCGACCTGGCGCGGGCGCAAGCCGAAGCGGCCCGGACCAAGGCACGCCTGGCGCTCTACGGCGCGGCCGCCGATACGATCGACAACAACTACCTGCTGAAAAGTCCGATCGACGGCGTCATCGTCGAACGCAACGTCAGCGCCGGCCAGGAAGTTCGCCCGGACCAGATGCTGGCCGGCCTGGACAAGGTTGCCGCCCCGCTCTTCGTCATCACCGATCCGACACGGTTGTGGGCCCAACTCGACGTGCTCGAGGCCGATTTGCCGAAAGTGCACCGGGGTCAGTCCGTGCAAGTGCGCTCGACGACCCTGCCCGAACGGGTTTACCCGGCGACCATCGAGGTGATCGCCGACGCGTTCGACCCGATCAGCCGCACGGTCAAAGCGCGCGCCGCGGTGCTGAATCCGGATCGCCAGTTGAAGAGCGAGATGCTCGTGTGCATCGAGGCGCGTTCGTCCACCGCCCACGCCGTGGAAGTGCCGTCCCAGGCCGTGTTTTTCCTCGGGGATCGTCACTATGCCTTCGCCATGGTGAGCGCGCAGGCCTTCGAGCGGCGCGAAGTCCAGATCGGCAATAGCCTCGGCGGATCGGTCCAGGTGCTGCACGGCCTGCGGCCAGGAGAACGGGTCGTGTCGGACGGCGCCCTGCTGCTGGAACAAATCTGGGAGCAACGTGCCCAAACGACGCCGGGCAACGCCACGACGCGCGCCAGGGTCAAAGCCAGCTGGCCACCGCTGGAGATGGTTTCCTCGCGCCCCTCCGGAGCTGCCGAGTAACTCTCCAAGCCGACCTCCCGACTTCCCCGCCGCATGATCCGCCGGATCGTCCACTTCGCGCTGCATCAACCATTCTTTGTCTTCCTGCTCCTGCTCACGTTCATCGGCGCAGGAGTGGCGGCGTTTCGAGCATTGCCCATCGAGGCCTTTCCGGATGTCAGCGACATCCAGGTCACGGTCATCAGCCTGTTTCCGGGGCGGGCGGCGGAGGAGGTGGAAAAGCAAGTCACCATCCCGGTCGAAGTGGCGCTGGCCGGGGTGCCGCATTGTGTGCGGCTGTTTTCCCACACCCAGTTCGGGCTTTCCTTCGTCGTGCTGACCTTCGACGAGCAGGTCACCGACTACTTCGCGCGACAGCAAGTGATGGAGCGCCTGACGGGCGCAGACCTGCCCCCGGGCGTCCAGCCCTCCCTGGCTCCGCTGAGCACGCCGATCGGCGAATTGTTTCGCTACCGGCTGAAGGGCGAAGGCCTGGATTCTCGCGAGCTGCGCACGCTGGAAGATTGGGTGGTGGAACGGCAGCTCAAGACGGTTCCGGGAGTAGCGGATGTGGTGAGCATCGGCGGGCTGGTCAAGCAATACGAAGTGCAGCCCGACCTGGGCAAGCTCAAGGGTTACAACATTCCGCTGCAACAGCTCTGCTCCGCGCTGGGCCGCGGCAACGCCAATGCCGGCGGCAGCTACACCGAGCGTGGTTCCCAGCAGTTCCTCATCCGCGGCCTGGGCTTGCTTCGTTCCCCCGATGACATCGGCTCGATTGTCGTCGCCGCCCACAACGGCACGCCCATCCTGGTGAAAGACGTGGTGGCCACCGTCAAAGTCAGCGCCATGCCGCGTCAAGGCATCGTCGGCCAGGACAGCGACGACGACATCGTTTCAGGCATCGTGCTGATGCGTAAAGGGGAGAACCCAAGCGACGTGCTCGCGCGGGTGAAGGACCGGGTGACGCAGCTCAACACCCGGATGTTGCCCAAGGGCGTGAAGGTGGTTCCGTATTACGACCGCCTGTGGCTCATCAGCACCACGCTCCATACCGTCTTCCACAATCTCGCGGAGGGCGCCCTGCTCGTCGCCGCGGTGCTGCTGTTGTTCCTGGGCAACCTCCGGGCCGCCCTGATCGTCGCCCTGATTATTCCCCTGTCGCTGCTGGCGACCTTCCTGGGATTGACCTGGCGCGGCATCCCGGCAAACCTGCTCTCCCTCGGCGCGATCGATTTCGGGATCATCGTCGATGGCGCGGTCATCGTGGTGGAAAATATCTTCCGCCACCTGAGCGAAGACCGGGCCGGGGACGAGGCCAGGAAACCGGGAGACAGCGCCACGGAAAGTCGGACGACGGCTGAGGCCGGCGGGTTGGATCCAGCGCGTTTCCGCGAAGTCATCCTGCGGGCCGCCGCCGAAGTTGGCCGGCCGACCTTCTTCTCGATGCTCATCATCATCGCGGCGCACTTGCCCATCTTCACGTTGCAACGGCACGAGGGCCGCATCTTCGCCCCGATGGCCTGGACGGTGACGAGCGCCCTGGTCGGCTCGCTGCTTTGTTCGCTGACCATCGTTCCACTGCTCTGCTTTTTTCTGTTCCGCCAGAAGCTGCCGCACGAGGACAACCTGCTGGTTCGCTGCGCCAAGCAGGTTTACCAGCCATGTCTGGCCTGGGCGCTTTCCCATGGGAAGATCGTCCTGGGCAGCGCGTTGGCCTCGCTCCTGGTGGCCTTGGGCATCTTCACCCGGCTCGGCACGGAGTTCCTGCCCGAGTTGAACGAAGGCACCGTCTGGGTCAACACCACGCTGCCGGCCGGCGTTTCCGTGGACGAAGCCCGGCAGCGCTGCACGCAGATGCGCCAACTGCTCCACACGGTGCCGGAGGTCAAAACGGTCGTCTCCAAAGCCGGCCGCCCGGAGGACGGCACGGATCCCAAGCCGATCAACATGCTGGAATGTTTCGTGGATTTGAAACCGGTCGAGCAATGGCGCCCCGGGGTGACCAAGGAGCAACTCCTGGCGGAGATGGACCAGGCGCTCGACGCCTTGCCGGGCTTGGAGACAAGCTTCTCCCAGCCCATTCGGGACAACGTGCTCGAATCGATCAGCCAAATCGACGGCCAGGTTGTCATCAAGGTCTTCGGCGAAGAAGCCGCCACCCTGCAGCAACAAGTGGACGTCATTTTGCGGAAAATTCGCGGCGTGCCCGGGGTGGGTCGCGCCTTCATCGATCGCGCCGGCGAAGTGCCGCAGAGTGTCATCGAGATCGACCGGGCACGGGCGGCGCGTTACGGCCTCAACGTGCAGGACGTCCAGGATGTGATCGAAACCGCGCTGGGCGGTAGAACGGCGACCGAGATTTGGGAAGGGGAAAAGCACTTTCCGGTGGTCGTGCGCCTGGCGGAGAATGCGCGCGGGCTGGACCGGCTGGAGAACGTGCTGGTGGATGCGCCGGACGGCGCGCACATCCCGCTCTCCCACGTGGCGAACTTCAGGCTCGCCCACGGCGCGATGAATATCAGCCGCGAAGCGGGCGGGCGGGTCAAGGCCATCGGGGTCTTCATCCACGGCCGTGACATGGGCAGCGTGGTCAAGGAGATGCAGGAACGGCTGAGCGACCTGAAGCTGCCCGCGGGTTATTACGTGACCTGGAGCGGGGAGTTTGAGAATCAGCAGCGGGCCATGAAACGGCTCGCCATCGTGCTGCCCGTGAGCGTTTTTCTGATCTTCGTGCTCCTCTTCAACACCTTCAGGTCGGTCAAGCATTCACTGCTCATTCTCCTCAATGTGCCATTCGCCGTGATCGGCGGCATCCTGGCGCTCTGGGTCTGGCAAATCCCGCTCAGCGTCAGCGCGGCCATCGGGTTCATCGCCCTGTTCGGACAAGCGGTGCTCAATGGCGTCGTCATGGTCAGCTACTTCAACCAGCTGGTCGAGGAAGGCAGGCGTCCGCTGGAAGCCGTCCTCCAGGGCGCCCCCACGCGCTTGCGGACGGTGCTGATGACGGCGCTGCTCGCCATGCTGGGCCTGCTGCCGATGGCCCTGTCCCACGGCATCGGCTCGGAAACACAACGTCCGCTGGCGATGGTCATCATCGGCGGGCTGCTCAGCGCGACGCCATTGACCTTGCTGGTTCTGCCGACCCTTTACCTGCTCTTCGCCCGCGAGAAACTGCCGGAGCCAAAGTCGGCCGAACTGAGGACCGAGCCGGCCGCGGCGCCAGTCACCTCGTAAGGGACGACGGTTCAGGGCAACTGTTTAACGCCCTCTACCAGACCGCGCCTTCTTCGCCTAACCGGATTGCACATTGCTCATCGCTCATTGCTCATTGCTCATTCCGCTCCTTCCGTCCAGCTTTCACCTCCACAAGTGAAAAATGAGCAATGTGCAATGTGCAATGAGCGATGGGCAGGCCGACGAGTGGACGCCAAACACATACGGTTCAGGCGTCGGGCGAGCGTTCCTCTCGGCCGAATTGTGCCTGCGGAGGACCATTCCGAACCTGAGGCAACACGATGCCGAAGGTGGTGCCGTGGCCAACGCGGGTGTGATACTGGAGAGCGCCCCCATGCTTTTCGATGATGCGCGCGGCGATGGGAAGACCCAAACCCGTGCCGCCTTCCTTGGTGGTGAAGAACGGGTCGAACAAGCGCTTCTGAACAATGGGCGAAATGCCCTGTCCGGTATCGGTCACTTCGAGGATGGCAACGTCGACCTGTTTTCCGCGGAGTTTGGCATGGCCGGCGCGCACGCGGAGCACGACCGTGCCCTGCTGTTCAATGGCCTCGGCGGCGTTGCGGACCAGGTTGATCAAGACTTGCTTGATCAGCGCCACGTCCATCGAGACGAAGAGTGGCGGACCGGGTTCGAGCCGGAGTTGCACGCGGGATTTTTCCAGGGTGGGCGCCATGAGGGCATGGACTTCACGGAGCGGAGCTTCGGCGGGGGTAAGTTCGAGTTTCGGGTCCGAAGGGCGGGCGAACTGCAAGACGTCCTGCACGATGCGCTCGAGCCGGGTGATTTCGGCGCTGATAATGCCCGCGTCGTCCGTGCCCGCTTCATTACCCCGGATATGTTTGCCCAGAGTGTAGAGGCGGGCCTTGATGGAGGTAAGCGGATTGCGGATTTCGTGGGCGATGCCGGTGGCGAGCGTGCCGAGGGTGGCGAGTTTCTCCTGCCGTTCGAGCAGCGCCTCGCTCTGGACGAGCTTGGTGCGCAGCGGTGCGATCATGTCGCGGTAAATCACCCAGCCCAGGCCGGCGACCAAGGCCAGCGAGAGCGCGACACCGCCGAAGAGAAAGGTGCGCAGTTGGTCGAGTTCCTCATTGGCTTTGCCCAGGAAAGATTCGCGCGCTTCGCGATGAGCATCGGCCAGCAGGTGGCCAAGTTGGAGGAGACGCTGAGCCTGACCCTCGAATTCGTTGAGCTGCGCGAACGCTTCGGCGCTGACCAGGGCGGGCTGGGCATTGCTCCGCACCACTCGGGCGGCGGTGAGGTAATCATCATAGGCGTCGTTCAGTTGCTTGAGCACGATCCGCTCCCGCTCGGTATTGAGTTTCGGATCCTGTTCGTCGATCCAGCGGTCGAGGCTGGCGCTGGCCTGTTCGAATTCCGTCCAGGTGACCTGCTCGCGGCGGGCGGCGAAACGCAACATCGAGTTGTTCAATTTCAGCAGCCGGTGCTGGAAGTCGTCGGCCAACCGGAAGCTGTCGAGGTGCGCGGCGGTCAGTCGATCTTCGAGTTCATTGATGCGACGCCAGGAATTTTGCACACCCCAAAGGGTCAGGCCCGCCATCAGGGCGATGGCCGCCACCAACAAGGCAAGTCGCAAACGAATGGCCGCATTCATTTCCGTGGTTGGCAGGTTACCAATGATCGGCCAGCCCTGAACGAAAAACAACGAGCCGATTGAACCGGATCCATCGGATGCCGGGGATTAACCCGTCACCAGTGTGCCGACTTTTTCGCCGAGGACGACCCGACGCAGGTTGTGCGGCTTGAAGAGGTCGAAAACAATAATCGGCATGCGATTGTCCATGCACATGGAGAAGGCCGTTGAGTCCATCACCTTGAGCTGCTGCTGCAGGGCGTCGAGGTAGCTGATTTGCGGGAAACGTTTGGCTTCGGGATGCTTTTTGGGGTCGGAGTCGTAGATGCCGTCGACCTTGGTGGCCTTGAGGATCACTTCCGCGCCGATCTCATTGGCCCGCAGGGCGGCGGCGGTATCGGTTGAAAAGTAAGGGTTGCCCGTGCCTCCGCCGAAAATGACAACGCGCCCTTTCTCCAGGTGGCGGACGGCGCGGCGGCGTATAAACGGCTCGGCCACCTGATGCATGGTGATGGCGCTTTGAACCCGGGTGGCGACGCCGAGTTTCTCCAGCGCGTCCTGCAAGGCCAGGGAGTTGATCACGGTGGCCAACATGCCCATGTAATCGCCGGTCGCCCGCTCGATGCCCCGCTCGCTGCCGGACAAGCCGCGAAAGATGTTGCCTCCGCCAATCACAATCACTACCTGCACCCCCAAATCGCGCACCTCCTGGATTTGGCAGGCCATGTCATGCACCGCGTCCGGGCAGATGCCGACGGCTTTGCTCCCGCCGAGGGCTTCTCCGCTAAGTTTGAGCAGTATCCGACGGTATTTGGCGCTCTTCATCCGGCGCAGCGGTTCTACACGGGCAAGCAGAGGGCGTCAAATGAAGTTGTCAAGGACGGCGAGCAATTGCGGATTGCGGATTGCGCATTGCGGATTGTGTCGAGATCACTGAAACCTGCGCTGCGCTACACCACCGGGCAATCCGCAATCCGCGATCCGCAATCCGCAATCCGCAATCCGCAATCTGGAGCCTCACCCCGTCACTTCGCCCACTTGGAAGCGGACGAAGCGGCGGATGGTAATGGCGTCTCCCAATTGCTTGGCGACCGAGGCGACATGTTCCTTGACCGTCACTTCCGAGTTGCGCTTCACGAAACCCTGATCGACCAGGCAATAGGTTTGGTAAAACTTTTCCAGCTTGCCTTCGACGATCTTGGCGATCGCTTGGGGCGGCTTGTTCTTCACCTGCTCGGCCGCGATCTCCCTTTCCTTGGCGATCACGGCGGGATCGACCTGGTCGCGGCTGACCACGTAAGGATGAGCCGCCGCGATTTGCAGGGTGATGTCACGCACCAGTTGCTTGAAATCGTCGTGGGCCACGGTTGCGCCCTGGCCGGCGCCGACCTCGAGAAGCACCCCCACTTTGGCCCCGGTGTGGATGTAGGCAGCCACCATCCCTTCGCCGCTGACTTCCATGCGGTGATGGCGGGAGATCTTGATGTTTTCGCCGATCTTGGCGACGGCCGCAACCCGGTCGCTTTCGAGATCGGCCTTCGGGTCGAGCGCGAGTTTCTTCGCGGCCTCGTCACAAAAGGCCCGGAAGGTTTCGTTGAGCGCGACGAAATCACTTTCGCAATTGATCTCGACGAGAATTCCGAGGCGGGCGCCCGGCTGGATATATTGCACGATCACACCTTCCTTGGCTTCGCGCCCGGCTTTCTTGCCGGCGGAGGCGACGCCTTTCTTGCGCAGGACATCCACGGCGAGATCTTTGTTGCCGCCGGATTCGATCAGAGCCTTCTTGCACTCCATCAAACCGGCGCCGGTCATTTCGCGGAGCTTGGCCACGTCCGCTGCGGTTATATCGGCCATAATCTTCTCGGTTGATCCTCCCTAAGCGGGCACGCTCGCTTCGGCGGGCGAGGCCGTGGGGACACCGGGCTCGGCCGGCGGCACGGCCTCGGAAGCCGGCTCGTCGGGTTTGCGCCGCGCGGCGCGGCTCTCGAACTCGGAGCGGGCCTGGGTGATGGTCTGGACCACGGTGGTCAAAATCATCCGGACGGAGCGAATCGCGTCGTCGTTGGCGGCGATGGGATGATCGACCAGGTCGGGATCGCAGTTGGTATCCACGATGGCGACGATGGGGATTTTCAGGCGGCGCCCTTCCGCCACCGCGTTATGCTCGCGCTTGATATCGACGATGAACATCGCGGCCGGGAACCGTTCCATGGCGCGGATACCCTCAAAATTCTTCGAGAGCCGGGCCGCCTCGCGCCGGAGCATCGATTGCTCCTGCTTGACGTAATGGTTGATGCTGCCGTCGGCTTCCATCTTTTCGATCTGCTTCATCCGGGCGATGGAACGTTTGACCGTATTGAAATTGGTCAGGGTGCCGCCCAGCCAGCGTTCCGTCACGTAATGCTGGCTGCAAGCCTTGGCCGCCTCCTTGACGGCTTCCTGGGCCTGTTTTTTGGTGCCGACGAAGAGGACCTGGCCGCCTTTGCGGCAGGTGCCGGACAGAAAATCGCACGCGGTCTGCAATTGCGTGAGGGTCTTGCTCAGGTCGATGATGTGAATCCCATTGCGCGCATCGAAGATGAACTGCTTCATCTTGGGATTCCAACGCTTGGTCTGGTGTCCGAAGTGGACGCCCGCTTCCAACAGTTCCTTAATGCCTATGCTCAGCACGATCTTTCCTTTGGTTAAAAGCTCGCGCTCGTGGCGAGCCATCCCGCGGAACACGGGATTGTCGTTCGATGTTATTATGGCCCGCCGCCTTCACTCGAAGGCGGCCGTTTCCGGCCGTTCGTGCCCTCCGCGCCCAGCCGGCAAACCGGCCCCGGCGAAAGGGACGTGCAAACTAGCAAAGCCACCCGGCAGAGCAACCTTTATTTTCCGGGAACGGCACGCTAAATCAGCGGCGTGCACAGGATCCGCCCGGAAGGCAAACCAGCTCCGTCTCCAGGGAGCGTCGCCGTCAGCATCCTGGCGGGAGGGCTAAGCACGCGGATGGGGCGGGACAAGGCCCGGTTGCGATTCGGGCCGCGTTCGTTGCTCGGGCAGGTGCGGGCTGCGGCCAGAAAATCGGGCTGGCCGGCGCGCGTCATCCGGAAGGACCTGGTGACACGATGCGGACCGCTCGGTGGTGTCTACACCGCGCTCAAGACCAGTCCGGCAGACATCGAGTTGTTCCTGGCCTGTGATATGCCGTTTGTCACCCCTGCCCTCCTGGAGAAGCTGCTCAGAAACCTGGGCCGGACACGGCAGGCGGTCTTCGCCACGCTCGATGGCACGGCAGGTTTCCCCTTCCTGGTGCGAGCCAGGGCGCTGCCGATCGTCGAGCGGCAAATCCGGCAGAAACGATACTCGATTCAAGCACTGGCCTTGGCCCTCCGGGCCAGGCTTGTCTGGTTGCCCCGCCGTTACGAGATGGAGTTGTGCAACGTCAACACCCGGGAAGAATGGGAGCGCGCGCGAAAGTGGCTGGAAACCAGCGATGGGACCACGGACAGGCGTCTCCGTGCGGACAAGGCTGTCCGCGCTCCCGGTTTATGAAAAGCCGACTTGGGCCGATGGAACTGGAAGGTCAACTCGGTGAGCTAGTCGTCCAGATGCTGGGCTGAGCGAGAATCATCCGCGTCATCCGAGTAATCCGTGGTTAACCTCGGGAACTAAATTCGGAGGAGACCACGGATGGCTCGGATTTCACGGATACTGGTGGATGGCTTATCCCACCGCGACCTGTTCCTTTCTTCATGGCGATCGGCTCAAAAATACCGGACAGTCGTGGTCCCCAATCTCTGTCCCGTGCGGCGCTGACGGTCGAAAGCGCGAGATCGATTCCACCGAAAACGTCGAGAAAGCGCATGCTACTTAATCTCAAAATTCGCGGTTTTCACGATTTGGCGCTGTCGTCGCGGAAATCGTCTCACGTGTCCCACGCGCTGCTTGTCATGCCCGTCGGGCGCGGTTATGGTCTGGCCATGCTAGTGCGTATTGCCACGGTCGCGGCTCTGTTGGGCGGCTTGAGCCCCGCCTCCGCCGAGGTGGTGCTCTTGAAAGACAAGGTCACGGTCATCGGAAAGATTCTGGCCGAGAAGAAAGATATCGTCGTCGTCGATTTGGGCTACACCGTCCTCTCGATCCCGCGATCGCAAATCCTGCGGGTGGCCAAGGAAGGAGAGAGAGTGGCGCGGGACCCGAAAGGCAAACCGGCTTCGACCACGCCCGCTTCGTCTCCGGCGGCTTCCGCCCAGGACAGCTCCGCTTTGTATAGCACGGCCAAAGCCACCACGGCGGAGGAGTCGGTGCGCGAACTGGTCGCCCAGCTTGGGGAAGCGGTCGTGCAGGTGCGCACGCCCGGCGGGCTCGGTTCCGGTTTCTTCATCAACGATGAGGGCTATTTGATTACCAACTTTCACGTCATCGAAGGCGAGACCCAAATTGCGGTCGAAGTCTATCACCAACGGAACGGTCAGTTGGAGCGGCGCGTCTACAAGCAGGTTCGCATCGTGGCCATGAACAAATTTCAAGACCTGACCCTGCTCAAGGTGGACGACAAGGATGCCCCGAAGTTTGTCTCGGTGCCGCTGGGTGATTCCGACGCGCTGGCGGTGGGGGAACGGGTGTTCGCCATCGGCAGTCCGCTGGGACTGGAGCGGACGGTCACCGAAGGCATCGTCAGCACCAAGACCCGACAATACCAGGGGCAGCTTTACATTCAGACCACGGCGCAAATCAACCCGGGCAACAGTGGCGGCCCGCTCTTCAACCTCAAAGGGGAAGTTACCGGGGTGACCAACATGAAGGTCTTCGGGGAAGGTCTGGGCTTCGCCATCCCGGTCGAGAACGTAAAACATTTTCTCAAACACCGGGACGCGTTTGCCTACGACACTGACAACCCGAGCAATCCCTACCGCTATCTGGAACCCCCCAGCCGCCTCAAGCAGGCCGGGACCAAAACGCCGTAGAGAAGCGATGACCGCCCGGTCCAATTGGGCTTTGTGCCCAGGTGCCTTTCAGCGCCCTTTACCAGACCGCGCCTTTACTGCCTAACAACGACGGCCGAACATTGCACATTGCGCATTTGCCGATTTCGGATTTCGGATTTCGGATTTCGGATTTGCGGATTGCAGGTGGCCGTTGGGCGATCGTGGGAGCGGTTGGTGAAGCGTGAGGCTCGTCTCGCGCACGTTCTGCGGCAGCACGCGGGTTAATCGTCAATCGCAATCCGCAATCCGCAATCCCGTGGCCGGGCCATGAAATGATGGCTTGCCACTGGGCCCTTAACTTGTGGATGCTTCGCCGAACGATCGCCCGTCGTTCCGCGCGGTCGGCGCAGCTTCGAGTGACGTCAAAGTCGATTTGGGCGCACGCAAAAATTCTATGAAATGCCAATTCTGTTTCGCGGGACTGTTATTCGCCGTTGCTGCCGCCGGCCCGGCGGCCACTCCCCCGCCGGAGAAACTGCTTCCCGTCGACACGGTGGCGGTCCTGACCATCCCCGACTACGCCAAGACCAGCGCGACCTTCAAACAATGGCCCTCGGCCCTGCTCTGGGGCGATGCGTCGATGAAGCCGTTCAAGGACAAATTCACGGCCAAGTTCCAGTCGGATGTGATCGGGCCGTTGGAAAAGGAGTTCGGGATTAAATTGGCGGATTTTGCCGGCCTCGCCCAGGGCCAGCTCACCGTGGCCCTCACGCCCAATGGCTGGGAGGGCAATGCGCCGAAGGAACCCGGTTTCCTGCTGCTCCTCGACGCGCGCGACAAAAGCGGCGACTTAAAAACCAACCTGGCCACCCTGAAAAACAAATGGGTGGACAGTGGCAAACAGGTTCGACCGGAGAAAATTCGTGACGTGGAATTCACCACGCTCATCTTCAAGCCGGACGACCTGAAGAAAAGCCTGGGCAAAGTCTTCCCGGACCCGAACGGGAGCAATGAAGCACTCGAGGCGCCCAAGCCCGAGAAGCCGGGCAAGAGCGTGGAACTTCTGGTTGGCCAGTCCGATTCGCTGCTCGTGATCGGCAATTCGGCGAAGGACATCGAAAAGGTTCTGATCAACCAGTCGGGCGGGACGGTGGCGACGTTGTCGGATCAGGCATCCTTTGCTTCGAGCTACGGATCGCTTTTCCGCGACTCGCAAGTCTACGGGTGGATTAACACCAAGAGCATCATCGACACCATTACGAAAGTGCTCGGCAAGGAAGCGGGAGCCGGGGGCCAGGATCGGCCGCAGGGCGGACCGAAGCCGGACAAAATACTGGCGGCGATCGGGCTGAACGGGTTGCAGACGGTCGCTTTCAATCTGCGCGATTCCGGCAACGGTTGCCTGGTGAATGTCAGTCTGAACGTGCCGGAAGGCAGCCGGCGGGGGATCTTTAAAGTCCTTTCCTACGAAGCGAAGGACGCCAACCCGCCGGCGTTCGTCCCGGCCGACGCGGTGAAGTTCAGCCGTTGGCGGCTCGATTTGCCCAGGGCCTTTGCCGCGCTGGAGAGTGCGTTGACCGAAGCGATCCCGCAGGCGGCCGGCTTCATCAAGCTGATCGTGGACAACGCCGGCAAGGACAAAGACCCCAATTTCGACTTGCGCAAGAATCTCATCGCGAACCTCGGCGACGACATCATCAGCTACGCGAAAGCTCCGCGCAAATCGACGCTGGTCGACTTGAACTCTCCGCCGACGCTGTTTCTTGTCAGTTCGGCCAGGGCGGAGCAGGTCGCCTCCGCCATCAAGGCGCTGGGCGCCGTCATGCCCCAGCCGAAAGTGAAGGAACGCGAATTCCTGGGGCGGACGGTCTATACGCTCAACCTTCCGCCGTCCCAGGGTCTGGGGGGAAAACCGATCGACCGCGTGTTGCACTACACGGCCAGCGGAAGCTATGTCGCCATGTCGACGGATGTGGCCTTGCTCGAGGAATTCATGCGCAGCGGTGAGAGCGCCGCCAAAACTCTGCGCGAGACGCCCGGACTGTCGGATGCCGCGCAAAAGGTCGGCGGCATGAGCACCGGGCTTTTCGGCTACGAGAACCAGGCCGAAACCATGCGCGCGGTGGTTGAGACCTTGAAGAAGGAGTCCGGGACGTTGGCCAACCTTTTTAATGGATCGCCGCTGGCCGGGCGGCTGGGCGTGGGCGACGACGCCAACAAATTCAAGGAGTGGCTGGATTTCTCGCTCCTGCCCTCGTTCGACAAGATCGTGAAATATTTTTACATCAACGTCTGGTCGGGCAGCGTGAGCTCCGAAGGTTTGAGCTTCAAACTTTACGCGCCGAATCCACCCCAGATGAAGAAGTAGGTCGGGAGCCTGGCTATTCCTGCGGGTAAACCAGGATGCGGTCGTGCACGACGACGACGAGGTCGTTTTTCTTGTCGCCGGTCACGTCGATAATCATCGCTTCGCGCGGCTCGGGCTGGTCGCTGCGCCGGCCGCGGAAAGTGCGTTCTTCAAACACCTGCCACCGGTTGGCCGGCACCAGCCGGCCGGAACGGTCGAAGATCACCAGGTCGAGATAATTCTTGGCCGTCTCGAGAAATACCAGGTCCTTGCGACCGTCCTGGTTCAAGTCGCCGGAAACCACGTCGTTCAAGCGCCCGTCCTTGATCGGCGTTTCATAGCCGTCCAGTTCCACAAAGTCCCACGCGCCGCCCGCCAGGGAGAGCCAGCCGACGGCATTCAAGCCGAGAAAGGCGATGCTGTTCGGGGCGTTGGTCCCGAGGGCCAGGGGTTCCAGTTCACTAAATTCGGCAAAGGGCAAAGGCAGGTTGCGAATCACTTGCCACACGCCGTTGGAGTCACGCTCCGAGAGCGTCACAGCCTTGCGCTCGGCATCGAGCAGGAAGAGCGAGGCGACGGCGTTGGTGCCGTTGCGTAGCGGGCAGGCGCCGACGATGCGGGAGTTGCTCGTGGCCCCGTTGATCTGGTCTTTCACGGCAAAGGACCAACTCCGGTTCGTGTCGCTCGCCGTGTCGGCCTTGAGGACCACGGCGCGCAGGAAGTTTTTCTGGGCGAGCAACAACTCCGGTTTGCCGTCCCCATCCACGTCGGCCACGCTCATCCACGGCTGCTCCGCACTGCCGCCCGGAGGCGCCACGTCGGTCTCCTCGAAATCCTTGCCCGGAACCTGGATCAGGACTTTGATTTTCTCGTACGGGATGAGGACGATCAAATCGGCCAAACCGTCCTGGTTGACATCGTGAAAGATCAAGGACGACGGATTGGATTTAAAGTTCTCGTTGAGCTTCTGCGTTTTGGCCCGGCCCTCGGCCGTGCGGGTGAAGAGGGCGCGCCGGCCGTCCTGGTCGACAATGACGGCGAGGGCGGGTTTCTGGCCGGCCTGGAGGCGGCCAACCGCCATGGACAACGGTTTGCCTTCCAGCAGGACCACGTTCGGGAAGGGCATGCGCCCCTGTTTGTCGAAGGTGGTCAGGCCGACCTGCCGTTCGTCCGCGCTGAGCAGGTAAACCTGCGCCGGATGATCCTTGTCGCCTTCGACCACGGCGATCTCGCTGACGCCGGTGAGGGTAGAGAATTTTTTTCCCGCCGGCAGCGAACCGTCGGGTTGCTGGAGATAAACCGCGGCCTGGCCGCTGTCCGGCTCGGCCACGAGCAAGTCGGGCAGGCCGTCGCCGTTGAGGTCGGCCCAAGCGGTGCCGCGCCTGGCTTTGCTGGTCTTGCTCAGGGGCAACACTTGAAACTGGCCGCTCTTGAAAGTGCCCACGAGCGGCTCGGCGGGCTTTTTGACAAAGTGGGAGATCTGCGCGCGACCCGAGTTCTGCGCGATGGTGATGATTTCCGTCTTGTGGTCGCCGTCCAGGTCATCCGCCCAGTAAGAGCGGATGGGCGGCAGGGAAAAATGAATCTCCGGGTCGAGCTGTCCGGAAGCCATCTGCAGGCGAAAACGGAACGGGTTCGGACTGTCCCAGTTGACTAACAGAAGATCCTCACGGCCGTCTCCGTCGATGTCGAGGACTTGCGCCGATTTGACTGAGCCGGAATAGGCGATTCTCTCCGGTTCATTCAGGGTATGGTCGGCATTTTGCGCCAGCCAATAGAGGTTGTTTTCGCCGAGCAAAACGATGCCCGGCCGGCCGGTTCCGGTGAGATCGCCGGTGGACATCGCGTTCGGCGTGAGTTGGCCGTCCTCGATCGGCCACCGTTTGGGCGAGCTCCATCCGTTGGTGCCTTCGTTGTATTGCACGACCAGTTCTTTGGGCTCGCCGTAATAAGCGATGTCAGGACGATGGTCGCCGTTGAGGTCGGCCACCACGAGCGAGGCAATCCGCTTTTCCGACGCGATGGAATCGATGCGAAACCGCGCGTCCGGGGGCAATTCATTGAGCTCGCGCTTGGGGTCGGCGAGCCGTGTCAAATTCGTCTTACCCGTCTGGTTGTAGAGCAGCGTAATCTTGGAGCGGGAATTATTCACCACCACCAGGTCGATCAAGCCATCGCCATTCAGATCCGCCGCTCTCAGGTCCGAGATGAACGGATCGATGGGGAATGTCTCGGGTCCCGTGAAGCCGAAGTAGGTGTCGTTGGTCGGCGCGGCGTGGACGGCGGACAGGGCGAGGGCCGAGAGTGAGACGCGCGTGGCCATGCGGAAAAGGATCCTGTAAGAGGCGCGAAATATCTTCATGCAGGGGGGCGAAAATGGCATTCACCAAAGCATTTGACCAGCTCAATCCGGGTTGGGCGTGCCAGCAACGTCCAGGCCACGAGCTGAAAACCGACGAGCGCCAAGCCACCAACCCGCAGAGAGGAATTGGTCAGGATTGAGATTTGCCGTCACAGAACGCAAAGAGCGCTAAGAATAAGTCAGACAGCAAGTTCTCTTTTTGCGTTCTTTGCGTTCTCTCGCGGCGTCAGACCTGCGAGACATTCTTACGAGATTTTCAAACTAAAAATCTAATCTGCTCGCGCTGGAGATGTCGAAGAACCGTTTGGGTTACGACGCGGGGCCCGCTGCTTTCAGCGGCCGGTTCGGCCGCGAGTGTGATGCCTTGCGACTTGGCGTCTTTGCGCCTTTGCGTTTGGACGGCACCGGTTTCAACGCGGAGACGCAAAGGCGCAGAGACGCCGAGGAAGCAGAACGGCGAGAATGATCCTCTCCTCCGTCGCCCGCGCAATGGCCCGTTCATGGGAAGTATCCACGGTTTATTGACCGCGCCTTGGGACCATGAACCTGACGGCGTGGAATTTTGCCCCACAATGTGCAATGAGCAATGTGCAATGAGCAATGTGCAATATCAGGGGCCGTTCGGATTGCTCATTGCTCATTGCTCATTGCTCATTGCTCATTGCTCATTGCTCATTGCTCATTGGCGATTGGCAACCGTTCACAGCAGGTTCATCGGAACAGGAAACGCCAGCGGCCTCTATTCTCCAAGAAGGTGGAGAGCAACGCGCCGGCGGTGCGGTTGGAGACGGTGTTCCCACAAGTAGAGACCCTGCCACGTGCCCAGGGTGAGCCGGGCGCCCGC
>WNGF01000145.1_pt1 | contig 99725 bp, 104 predicted proteins | sample 5400641 | NCBI WGS metagenome assembly WNGF01 (sample SAMN13153371, study PRJNA577476) | soil metagenome | isolation source: 80 cm soil or saprolite under grassland replicate 2 | place: USA:California | collected 2016-06-15 | reverse complement strand
CGCGCACGGCGGTGGCGGCCGCCATGATCCAGTACACGGCCTCGGCCAGCTCGGGCCGGTAGCGCGTGTCGTCCCGGGCGGGGCGCGGGAACATCCAGGTGGCCACGCCCATGACCATCATCAGCATGAAGCCCACGAGAAGCAGGTGGGCATGGGTCGTGATGACCAGCCGCGGTGGATAGCTCTCGAAGACGAACTCGTCCACGACGATCCAGGTACCCAGCAGGAGACCCGCCATCAGAAAGACGAAGCTGGTCTTGATGTAGCGTCGGATGAGCGGCGTCACCCTCAGTCCGCCTCGCCTTCGGCCAGGGCCCGCAGGGCCTTGATGTCCACCACTCGCAGCCGAGCGCCGTCATCGGCGAGCAGGCCGTCCTTGAGCCAGCGGCTCACGATGCGGATCGCCGTTTCCACCGTGGTCCCCGTCATGTCGGCCAGGCTTTGTCGGGTGAGGTGGAAGGGCAGGGTCAAGCCCTGCTTGCTCGGCGTTCCCTCCCGCTCGGCCAGACGAAGGAGCGTCGCGGCCAGGCGCGCCTCCACGGGGTCCACGGACAAGGACTTGACCGAGTCGTGCGCCTGGCGGAGCCGCCGGCCGATCATCAGCGCCAGCTCCTTAACGAGCGACGGGTGGCGCTCGGTGAGCGCATTGACGGCGTCGGCGGGGATTTTGAGCACCACGGTGGGCTCGGTGGTCTGGGCGGCCGCGGGGTAGGCGCGCCGCTCGATCACGGCGACGCCGCCGAAGATCTCGCCCGGACCCACCAGCTCGAGCACCACGTCCTTGCCGGTCTTGGAGTGGCGGACGATCTTCACGCGGCCGGTCTTGACCAGGCAGAACCAGCGCGCCGGATCACCCTCCATGAAGACGAACTCGCGGGGCCGGTAGGCTTCCTCGACGGCGACGGCGCCGAGGGACTCGATCTCTCGGGCCGGCAACCCCGCGAAGACCGGGCTCTGGCGGAGCAGCGCCGCCGCATCCCTGGCTGACATCGGCGGCAGGATAGCATGCGCCGGCTCCGGGCGCAGGCGCCCCACCTGAGGTCAGCCCTCCCCACCATCCGATGGACTCAGGCTGATAACCGCCTGAATTGTCGGGCGTCCTTCGTGGCACCTCCGTTGCACCCCGATACCGTGGCCGGCCGCGTTGAGCCGGGGTCACCTTCTCAGGAGGCAGCCATGCAGGTAAGAAATCTGATGAGCAGACCGGTGGTGACGATCGAGCCGTCGGACTCGTGCCAGGAGACGGTAGCGCGAATGCATCGGGCGCGGGTGCGGCATCTGCCGGTGGTCAACCGCGAGGGAGATCTGGTGGGCGTCGTCACCGACCGGGACTTGCGCCACCACCTCTTTTCGCCGCATGTCTTCAAGGAGCTGGGCAGCACGTCGGTCGATATCCTGCTCAGGGCCGTGCCGGTGAGCGCGATCATGTCCACGGACGTGATCAGCGTGGAGGCCGACGCAGACCTGGCCGAGGCCGCAAGGACCATGCTCGAGGACAAGGTGGGCTCGCTGCCGGTGCTGGAGCACGGCCGGCTGGTCGGGATCCTCACCGAAACCGACATGCTCCGCCAGATCTGCCGCAGCGATGCGTACTGCTCGCCGGAGGTCGCCGAGATCGTCGTGTCCTATCCGTGAGCTGATTGTTCCGCGGCAGGGCCTGATGACGGCTCACCCGGCGGCCCACCTCCTCGGCCGCGACTGGCACACCCTTTCGAGTGAGGAGGTCCTTGCCCATCTGGGCAGCGACGCCGAGCGGGGGCTCGAGGCCGAGGAGGCTCGCCGTCGCCTCGAGCGTGTCGGCCCGAACCGGGTCGGCGAGCAGCCCGAGACGCCGCTCTGGCGACTGGCGCTCGCCCAGTTCTGCAGTCTCGTCGTGGTGCTCCTGCTCGCGGCGGCTGTTGTCGCGGGAGCGTTGGGCGAGCGGGCCGAGGCCTTGGCCATCCTCGCAGCCCTCGTGCTCAATGCCGCCATCGGCTTCGGCTCCGAATGGCGCGCGCGGGTGTCCCTCGCCGGACTCCGCGACCTTGCCATTCCCCAGGCCCTCGTGCGTCGCGACGGCCGTGTCGCCCGCGTCCCGAGCGCCATACTCGTCCCCGGGGATTTGATCATCCTCGATGCCGGGGCCCAGATTCCCGCCGACGCCCGGCTCGTGCGCAGCGCCGCGCTGCAGCTCACCGAAGCCGCGCTGACCGGCGAGAGTGACGCGGTCGGCAAGGACGCCGCCGCTCTGCTTCCCCTGGAGACCCCGCTCGGCGAGCGGCGCAACATGGTGTATCTCGGCACCACGGCCCTGGCGGGGAGCGGGCTCGCCGTCGTGACGGCGACGGGGCTGGCCACCGAGCTCGGGCGGATCGGCCAGCTGGTCGCGCTGGCCGAAGAGCGGACGACACCGCTCGAAGGGCAAATCGAAACCCTGGGCCGCCGCCTCATGGTGCTGGCGCTCGGCATCTGCGCCGTCGTGGGGCTGGCCGGTATCCTCCACGGCGAGGCCGTCGGACTCATGCTTGAAACGGCCATCAGCCTGGCAGTGGCGGCGATTCCCGAAGGCCTGCCTGCGGTGACGACTGTGGCCCTCGCGGCCGGGCTCTGGCGGCTGGCCCGCCGGGGCGCGCTCGTGAGACGACTTCCCGCGGTCGAGACGCTCGGCTCGACCACCGTGATCTGCGCCGACAAGACCGGTACGATGACCGAGAACCAGATGACGGTGGTCCGCCTGACGTTCGGCGGCCGTACGATCCACGTGACGGGTGGAGGGCGCTCGGCGACGGGAAGCTTCCTCGAGAGCGGCGCGCCCATCACGCCCCATGCCGATCCCCACCTCATCCTTCTCCTCACAGTCGCCGCGCTCGTCAACAATGCCACGGTTGAATCGGCCCGCCAGGGCCTTGAGCTCCACGGCGATCCCAGCGAGGCGGCCCTGCTCGTCGCGGCCGTCAAGGCCGGCGTCGAGCCGGTTGCGCTCGCGCAGACCTGGCCCCGACGGCGCGAAATCCCGTTCGATCCGGCGACGCGGATGATGGCGACCGTCCATGTCATGCCGAGCGGCGGCTCAGTCCTGCTCGTCAAGGGCGCGCCGGGCATCGTTCTTGAGCGGTCTCGCTGGCGCTACACGGTATTCGGCGACCAGCCGCTCGCCGATCGGGATCGCCAGGGCCTCCTCGAGGAGAACCGCGCCATGGCACGGGAGGGACTGCGCGTCCTGGCAGTGGCGTGGCGGCCCGTGGACGGCCGCGAGGATGAGCTGCTGGAACGCCTGACCTTCCTCGGCTTGATCGGGCTCGAGGATCCCCTGAGACCGGGCGTGAGGGAGGCCATCGCCGAATGCGGCGCTGCCGGCATCCGCACCATTATGCTGACCGGCGACCAGCAGCTCACGGCCGAATCCATCGGCCGCGCGCTCGGTCTTGCCCCCGATTCGATCCGCAGCCGGGTAAGCCCCGAGGGGAAGCTGGCGCTCATCGAATCCCTTCAGGCGGAGGGCCAGGTGGTGGCCATGACGGGAGACGGCGTCAACGACGCGCCGGCCCTCGCCCGCGCCGATATCGGCGTGGCGATGGGCCGGCACGGGACCGACGTGGCACGCGAATCCGCCGACCTGGTTCTGACCGACGACAACTTCGCCACGCTCACGCACGCGGTGGAGGAAGGCCGCGTGATCTACGCCAACCTTCGCAAGGTCATCCACTTCCTGTTCTCATGTAACCTTTCCGAGATCCTCACCATCTTCATCGCCATTCTCGCCGGCTTTCCGGCGCCGCTGCTGCCGTTGCAGATCCTTTGGGTCAATCTCGTCACCGATATCCTGCCGGCGGTCGCGCTGATCAGGGATCCCGCGGAGCCGGACGTGATGCGGCGGCCGCCGCGGGATCCCGGCGAGGCGCTGGTGACGTGGCGATTCGGCGGCCGGATGTTGGCCGAGGGCGCGCTGCTCGCCGCGGGCGTGCTCAGCGCGTATCTGTGGGTGGTGTGGCAGGCCGGATCGGGACCGCGGGCCAGCACCATGGCGTTCATGGCGGTCGTGCTGATCCATCCATTTCAGGCCATGAACTGCCGGTCCGAGCGGCTCAGCTGGTGGCGGCTGCCGAGCAATCCATGGATCTGGGTCGCGCTGCTCGCTCTGGTCAGCCTTCAGTGGCTTTCGGTTGCCGCACCGACGCTCTCGCGCCTTCTCTCGACGGCTCCGCTTGCGATGACTGATTGGGCAGTGCTGGCCGCTGGCGTGCTCTGGCCTGTCGTGCTCATGGAGCTCGTCAAGGGGATACGGTCGCGCCGTCTGGGGCAGTCCTGCCCCACTCGAGAGTATCCGGAGGTCCCAGCGCTCGGAGAAACTCGCCGGAATCATTGAGGTTCGCTCTTGGCATCACCGATGCTCCGTTTCAAAGGGGAGCAAGGGCTTCGAGCGGGAGAACGACCATGACCATCGAGATCAAGGGAATTCGGCGTGACCCCGGCCTGCGGGCGCGAGTGCAAGAGCAGGTCCAGGCCGCCCTGAAGCGGCTGCAGCTCAAGCCCATCACGGCACAGGCGGCCTTCTTCGACGACAACGGCCCGAAGGGGGGCCTGGCCATCCGCTGCGCCTTGACGGCGCGACTGCCCTATCGCCCAGCGATCCGCGTCGAGGATACGGCGGCCGACCCGCGAACCGCCTTCGACGGCGCCTTTGCGGCCTTCGAGCGTCGGCTCCGGCGCTATCGCGAGCGCGACCGCGACAGCCGCCGCCACCCCAAGAAATATTTCGTCGCCAAGCGGCTGTTCGAGTCCGAGCCGGGCGCGACCGCCAAGCCATCGCGGAAGGCCGGGTAGCGCCCAGGCGAGAGGAGCGATCCATGGCAAAAAGGATTCTGGTGCCGCTCGATCAATCGATGCTTGCCGAAACCATTCTGCCTCTGGTGGACGACCTCGCCCGCGGTGAAGGCGCGATCGTGCGCCTGCTCTACGTGGCGCCGGCTCCGCATACCCGCATGAGTGAGGACGGCATTGTCGTGGCCTACGCGGATCAGGAAATGGAGCGCCTCGAGGCCGAAGGCCGGGACTATCTCAGCAAGGCCGAAGTCCAGCTCGGGGGCGTGACGGTGGAGTGCGTGGTTCGCTTCGGGAATCCGCTGGACGAGATCCTGAGCGACGCCGCGGCGTTCGAGGCCGATCTGATCACGGTGACCACCGCGGGCCGCAGCGGCCTGAGTCGGGCCATTCTGGGCAGCGTGGCCGAGCAGGTGATGCGGAAGGCCGAGGTCCCGGTGCTGCTCCTTCGGCCCGGCCGAAACGGACTCTCCTAAGAGGGCCAGGAGTCGGAGTGACCATGAATATGAGAGAGCAATTGGACCGACTGTCTCGAATGGGCGGCTCCCCCATGCCGGTCGTCAGCGTGTACCTCAACACGCACTGGGCCGATGAGCATCAGCGCGGCCGGGTGCGCGTGTTCCTCAAGAACGAGCTACGCAAGGCGCGCGAGACCGGCGCCCACGCGCCATCCCGGGCCGATCTGGACTGGATCCAGGAGCAGGGTGAAGCGCTGATCGGCCAGACGAGCTTTCCGGACGCCCAGGGCGTGGCGCTCTTTGCCTGCGAGGCGCTGGGATTGCGTGAGGTGCTGCCGATTCGCGTGCCGTTCGATGACGCGTTCGCGGTCTCCGACGCCCCAGCGCTCGGGCCCCTCGCCGCCGCGCTGGAGAGGGCGCCCGAGGCGCTCGTGGTCTTCGTGGACGCGGAATCGGCGCGGCTGATTCCGCTCGCGCCGGACGGCAACGGCGAGGAAATCATCCTGACGAACGAGTCGCCTTCCCATCCGCGCCGCGAGGGATGGCCGCAGCGCGCCTACTCACACTACCGGCGCCATATCCTCGACATGCGGCGTCCGCACTTCGACGCCGTCGCGCAGAGCCTGCTCGGACTTGCCCAGGGCTCCGGTGCCCGTCGCCTCGTGCTGGCTGGTGAGCCCCGCAACGTCGCCGGTCTCACGAAGGCGCTGCCGCCGTTGCTGGCCGCGTCCGTGGTGGGAACGGTGTCCGGTACGGCCTACGAGCCGGCCGCGGACCTTGTCGCCCGGGCTGTCGAGCTCCTGGCGCGGTTCGAGGGCCGACGGGCCGCCGCTGAGGTCGATGCGGTGCTGACTGAGGCGGCCAAAGGGGGCCAGGGTTCGGCGGGGGTCGAAACCACGCTGGAAGCGATCAACCGCAGCGCCGTCCAGCGCCTGTACCTCGCCAGAGCCTTCGCCGAGGCGGGCCGTGCTTGCGGCGGCTGCGGCGCGCTCCAGCGCGGAGCAGCCACCTCATGCAGATTGTGCGGACAGCCGACGAAGGCCGTGGAGCTCGCCGAGGCCATGGCGGATCGCGCCCTTGCATCGGGTGGCTCGGTGCAACGCGTTGACCTCGACATGGCGCTGGTCCGCTCCGGGGGTGTCGCAGCACGGCTCCGATATCCCCTGTGAGCGAAGAGAAGGCGCAGCTGGACGATTCGCGGCTGCCGCGCAGCACCTGGCCGCCGCCCTCTCCGTGTGACGCGTCCAGCTTCAGCATCATGAGCGCTCCTGCCGGTACGATAGCAGGGATGAGAAGCGACGCCAGAGCGGAATCATGAAGAACTTCGGTTGCCCGCCAGTTCGGCCTGATGGCCGATCTGCTCGAAATCAAGGGTGCGTCCCAATCTGCCTCCGTGACCTCCGCCGTGCGCAGAGCCGGCCGGGGGGTTAGAGTTCTTCTTGAAGGACCCAAATCGGATCAGTGCGCACGGGATGAGCAGGACCGTGTCCCCGACTGAGGCAGTCTGATCGAAAGGAGCCGACCCATGAGCCGCATCCGCCGAATTCTGCACGCCACCGACTTCTCCCCCGCCTCCAGCGCGGCCTTCGCCAAAGCCGTCGAGCTAGCCAAGAGCAATCGAGCCGAGCTGCTGTTTGTCCACGTGCTCACGCCGGTCGTCCCGATGGTGGGTGATGGGTATACCTCGCCCAAGGTCTACGAGACTCTGGAAGCCTCGGTGCGCGCCGAAGGCCAGAAGCGCCTGAGCCACTTGCTGGCCAAAGCGAGAAAGGCTGGGGTCCGGGCCAGAGGGTTCCTCGTGGACGGCGTCCCATACGAACAGATCGCGCGAACCGCAAAGTCCAAGAAGGCTGGCATGATCGTGATCGGCACCCATGGGCGCACCGGGCTGGCCAAGTTCGTCCTGGGCAGCGTGGCCGGGCGTGTGATCGCCATCGCGCCTTGTCCGGTACTGACAGTTCGCGGAAGGTAGCGCGCGGTCCAGCGGGATAAAACCGTGAAGCAATGAAGAACTTCGAAATCGCCCGCCAGTTCGACCTGATGGCCGATCTGCTCGAGATCAAGGGCGAGAATCCATTCCGCATCCGCGCCTACCGCCGCGCCGCCCAAAACGTCGAGAGCCTCGCGGAAGACGTCGAAGCCCTCGTCGCCGAGAGTCGCCTCGATCGGGTGGCCGGCATCGGCAAGGATCTGGCGGCGAAGATCGCCGAGTATCTCGAAACGGGGGCTATGCAGACCGTGGAGGATGCCAAGAAGGAAATCCCGGCCGGGGTCGTGGAGCTGATGAATGTGCCGGGTGTGGGTCCGAAGACCGCCAAGCTTCTCTATGAAAAAGCCGGTGTCCACGACGTGACCATGCTCGAGGAGCTGGCGAAGGCCGGCCGACTCAAGGGCCTGCCCGGTATTCAGGCCAAGAGCGAGGCGAACATCCTCAAGGGCATCGCGGTGGTGCGCCGGGGCCAGTCGCGGATGCTGCTCGGGCATGCGCTGCCCCTGGCGGAGGATCTCGGGCAGACTCTCGAGCGCCTGGAGGAGGTCACACGGCTGAGCCTGGCCGGCTCGATCCGTCGGCGCAAAGAGACCGTCGGCGATTTCGACATCCTGGTCGCGTCTGAGAAGCCCGCGAAGGTCATGGACGCCTTTGTGCGATTGCCCCAGGTGGCGGACATGCTCGAGCGGGGCGAGACCAAGGCCTCGGTGCGCCACCGCGAGGGAATCCAGGTCGACCTGCGCGTGGTGGAGCCCGATGCCTTCGGCGCCGCGCTCGTCTACTTCACCGGCTCCAAGCAGCACAATATCCGCATCCGGGAGATGGCCCAGAGGAAGGGGCTCAAGATCTCCGAGTACGGCGTCTTCGAGGAGTCCACGGGGCACCGCGTGGCGGGCAAGACCGAAGAAGAGGTTTACGCGGCCGTCGGCCTGCCCTGGATCCCGCCCGAGCTCCGGGAGGACGCCGGAGAGATCGAGGCGGCGCTCGAGCGCCGGCTGCCGGAGCTGGTGGAGATCACGCACATTCGCGGCGATCTTCACGACCACACCCATGCCTCCGACGGCCACCACAGCGTCGAGGTCCTGGTGGAGAAGGCGCGCGAGCGCGGCTACGAATACGTCGTCGTCTCAGATCACAGCCGCTCCGCGACCATTGCCCGCGGGCTCTCCATCGAGGCCCTCTGGGCTCATGTGAAGAAGATTCGAGCCGCCCAGGAGAAGGTTCGCGGTATCACGATCCTGGCCGGCAGCGAATGCGACATCCTGGCCGACGGCGCTATGGATTATCCCGACGAGGTGTTGGCGGAGCTGGATATCGTGCTCGCGGCGGTCCACGCTCGGTTCAAGCAGCCGCGGGAGGAGATGACGCGCAGGATCTGTCGGGCCCTGGAGAACCCGTACGTCAGCATCCTGGCGCACCCGACGGGGCGCCTGATCGGCGAGCGCGATCCCTACGACGTGGACCTAGAGGCCGTCTTCCGCACCGCGAAGGCGCACGGCAAGGCCGTCGAGATCAACTGCTATCCCCAGCGGCTGGATCTCAACGACGTCCACGCCCGGCGCGCTGCCGAGCTCGGCGTTCTGATCGCTATCAATACGGACACCCACTACCTCGAGAATCTCGAGAACGTGAGGTTCGGCGTGGCCACGGCCCGGCGCGCCTGGATCGGGCCCGGGCAGGTCATCAATACCTGGCCGCTTGAGAAGCTCCTGCCTTGGGCGCACAACGCCCGCCCGCGCCGCATCCCCGATCGCCTGCGCTGAAACGTGGGCGGGGTGCGGATGCCCCATGTGGGGCGATGAGGGCCCAGACCGCCCGCTCGCATCGTGAAAATGGGGCCGGTTTTTCAAGCGCATACACTTCACGGCCAGGGGTACGCGCTTTGCATTGCCTTTCATCGTGGTCGTCCGCGTTGCGGACGGCGCGTGGGAAAGGAGACCAGCCATGGCCTACAAACAGGTGCTGTTTCGAGCCGAAGCGCGAGAGAAGATCCTCCGGGGCGTCAGCGCCCTGGCCGACGCCGTCCGCGTCACCCTCGGGCCGAAGTCCAAGAGCGTGCTGATCGAAAGGAAATTTGGGGCGCCGGTCGTCTGCAATGAGGGGGTCACGATTGCCAAGGAGATGGAGCTCAAGGATCCGGCGGAGAACCTCGGCGCCCAGATGATCCGCCAGGCGGCGGAACGGACCGGTGAGGCCGTGGGCGACGGGACGAGCACCTCGACCATCCTCGCCCACGCGATCTTCGCCGACGGCGTCCGCAACGTGGTCGCCGGGGCCAGCGCCGTGGACCTCAAGCGCGGGCTGGACCGTGGGGCGCGCGCCGCCGTCGACAGCCTCCGCGAGCTCTCGAGGCCGGTGAAGAGTCGTCTCGAGAAGGCCCAGGTCGCGGCGATCTCTGCTCACAACGATCCCGCCATCGGTGAACTGGTGGCTGACGCCATGGAGAAGGTCGGTGACGAGGGCGTGATCACCGTCGAGGAATCGAAGACGACTGAGACCCAGCTGGAGGTCGTGGAGGGCCTGCAGTTCGACCGCGGCTATCTCTCGCCCTATTTCATCACCGACCCCGAGAAGATGGAGGCGGTTCTCGACGAGCCGCTCGTCCTCCTCACCGACCGAAAGATCGGCGTGATGAAGGACCTGCTGCCGATCCTCGAGCAGGTGGCGCGGGCGGCCGCGGCGATTCTGATCATCGCCGAGGACGTGGAAGGCGAGGCCCTGGCCACCCTCGTCGTCAACAAGCTTCGGGGCGCGCTCAAGTGCGTCGCCGTGAAGGCGCCCGGCTTCGGCGACCGCCGCAAGGAGATGCTGGAGGACATGGCCATTCTCACGGGCGGGCAGGTGGTGGCCGAAGAGATCGGAATCAAGTTCGAGAGCCTCGAGCTGAAGCAGCTCGGCCGCGCGGAGCGGGTCGTCGTCAACAAGGACACGACCACCTTGATTGGCGGTAAGGGCGACAAGAAGGCCATTGAAGGCCGCAAGCAGCAGATCCGCCAGCAGATCGACAAGTCGACGAGCGATTACGACAAAGAGAAGCTCCAGGAGCGGCTCGCCAAGCTTTCTGGCGGCGTGGCGGTCATCCGCGTCGGGGCGCCGTCGGAGGCGGAGATGAAGAGCAAGAAGGAGGCGCTCGATGACGCGATCAGCTCGACGAAGGCGGCCGTGGCCGAGGGCATCGTGCCCGGCGGCGGGCTGGCGCTGCTGCGCGCGACGGGGGCCATCGAGCGCGAAGAGGGCAAGTGCGACGGCGACGAGCGCACCGGGCTGCAGATCTTGAGACGGGCCCTGGAGACGCCCGCCCGTCAGCTCGCGGAAAACTCCGCGGTGGACGGCGGCGTGGTGGTCAACGAGATGCGGCGAGGCACCGGCAACATGGGCTTCGACGCCGCGCGGAAGGAGTACGTGGATCTGGTGGAGGCCGGCATCATTGATCCCACCAAGGTGGTGCGGATCGCGCTGGAGAATGCTGTGTCGGTGGCCAGCGTGCTGCTGCTGACCGAGGCCACGCTCACCGAGGTGCCGGAGAGGAAGGAGGAGCGCATGCCGGGGCTCGAGGGGGCCTGATCGGTGATCGTCGGCGTTCCGCGCGAGATCAAGACGGGCGAGCAGCGCGTGGCGCTCACCCCGGCCGGCGCTCGCGCGCTCAGCGAAGCGGGACACCGCGTGCTCGTCGAGCGAGGAGCGGGGCAGGGCAGCGGGATTCGCGATGAAGACTACACGGCGGCGGGCGCCGCGCTCGACTCGGTGGAGGCCGTGTGGGCCCGGGCCGAGATGATCCTCAAGGTCAAGGAGCCGGTGCCGCCCGAGTATCCACGACTGCGGCCCCGCCAGGTTCTCTTCACGTATCTGCACCTGGCGGCGGTGCCCGAGCTGGCCCGCGAGCTGAAAAGGGCCGACGTCATCGCCATCGCGTACGAGACCGTCCAGCGCACAGACGGCAGTCTGCCGCTGCTCACACCCATGAGCGAGGTCGCGGGCCGACTCGCCGTCCAGGAAGGGGCCTTCTACCTCGGCAAAGCCCATGGCGGCCGTGGGATTCTCTTATCGGGCGTGCCGGGCGTGCCGCGCGGCAATGTGGCGATCCTGGGCGCGGGCACCGCGGGGCTCAATGCCGTCAAGGCCGCGGTCGGCTTGGGTGCCGACGTCTCGATCCTCGACATCAATCTCGACCGCCTCCGCCACGTCGACGATCTCTTCGGCGGCCGCGTGGTGACCCTGGCCTCCAATAGCTTCAACATCGCCCAGGTCGTCCAGCGGGCCGATCTCCTTATCGGCGCGGTCCTGATGGCGGGGGCCCGAGCGCCCGTGCTCGTGAGCAAGGAGACGGTGGAGCGGATGAAGCCTGGCGCCGTCATCGTGGATATCGCGGTGGATCAGGGCGGCTGCGTCGCGACGATTCGGCCCACGACCCTGCTCGAGCCGGTGTACGAGGTAGCCGGCGTGCTGCACTATGGCGTCGCCAATATGCCGGCCCTGGTGCCGCGCACGTCGACCTTCGCGCTGACGAATGCCACGCTGCCCTATGCGCTCGAGCTAGCCAACCGCGGTGCGACGGCCGCGGCGCGAGCCAGCGCCGAGCTGGCGCACGGGGTCAATATCTGGCGCGGCAAGGTTGTCCATCCCGGAGTGGCGGCGGCGCTAGGTGAACAGCCCGCCGTCATCGAGGCCTGCCTGGCTGAGGGAGGCGACTGATGCTGGTCCAAGACATCATGCAGACACAGGTCATCACGGCCACGATCAAGACAACGCTGCCGGAGATCTTGCGGCTGCTCGAGCGGCGCGGGTTCCGCCACGTGCCGGTGGTGGACGACGGCGCGCTCGTCGGGATCATCGCGGACCGAGACGTCAAGGGAGCGATGATCTCTGCCGCGACGAGCACCGAGGGGCGCGAGCGCGACCGGCTGCTCGAGCGGTTGACAGCGGGCGAGATCATGACGCGCACGGTGACCACCGTCGCGCCCATGTTCGCCGTGGAAGAGGCAGCCCGGCTCATGGTGACCCAGAAGATCAGCGCGCTGCCCGTTACCGAGGGCGGCCGGCTGGTCGGGATCGTCACCGAAACCGACGTGCTGCGGCTCTTCGTCAGGGCCATGGGCGCCCTCGAGCCGTCGAGCCGGATCGATGTCTTGCTTGGCGACCAGCCTGGGGCTTTGCCCGATGTGATCCAGACAGTCGAGCGCTCCGGTGCCGCCATTTCCAGCGTGATGACCCTCATTGGCCGCAGCGGAACCCGGGAAGCTGTCATCCGCGTCGCGACCATCAACCCTGGCGCGGCCATCAAGGCCCTGGAGGCCAAGGGCTACACTGTGCGCGACTCCTGGCGCGGCTAGGCCGGGAGGCCGCAGGGCCCGGTGAAGCCCCGTCGCCAAGCGGGCGATGGCCTCAGAGGGGAAACTGACTCCCACCGTGAGGCGTTCTCGCCTCACTGTGGTGACGCCGAGCCGCGTCTGCCGCCGCCAACCGCATGGATTTGCTTCCTGTCGGCACTGGCATGGAATGAGCACTACAAAGTGAAACGTTGGTTAGCGAGCAGGAGGCGACTGCGCTCATGCCGGCCGACGACTTCGCCCGAGCCCGGGAGACCATGGTCCAGACCCAGATCGCCGCGCGTGGCGTCCGGGACCCGATGGTTCTCGATGCCATGCGGACGGTGCCGCGTGAGGCATTTGTCCCGGAACGGCTGAGGCGGTTCGCCTATGAGGACGAACCACTCTCGATTGGGGAGGGTCAGACGATCTCCCAGCCCTATATCGTGGCGGTAATGACTGAGGCCGTTGAGCTGAAGCCGGGGGACCGGGCGCTCGAGATCGGGACAGGGTCGGGTTACGGGGCCGCCGTCCTCTCCCGCATCGCCGCCGAGGTCTACACCGTAGAGCGGCACCCCGGCCTCGCGGAGTCGGCTCGGCGGCGTCTCGGGGAGGTCGGCTACCACAATGTCCACGTCCTCGTTGGCGACGGCACGCTGGGCTGGCCAGAGCACGCGCCCTACGACGCCATTGTGGTGACCGCCGGAGGCCCCAAGGCCCCGCCGGCCCTGCTGGATCAACTGGCCGTCGGTGGCCGCCTCGTTATGCCCATCGGATCGCAGTCACGCTTTCAGCGGCTCGTGCGGGTTGTCCGAAGGGGAGCCGACTACTACGACCACGAGGAGCTCGAAGAGGTGGCCTTCGTCCCGCTCATCGGCGCGGAAGGCTGGCCGGAGGCGGAGCCTGCGGGGAACTCGGGGCCACACCACTGAAGGCGCAAGCCCGTAAGCGACGTAGGGGGCCGCCGATGAGCAAGCTGTTTGCGGGGACTCATGCACGCGGGCACGGGCGAGGAAGACCCGGACAACGTCGAGTGGCCCACGACCCAATGTGATCGCTGCGGCCGGTCGGAGGAGGAGATCGAATGAATCGCGACGGAGGGAGACCGTGAGGATCGAAACCAAGCAGCGGCAATCGGCTTTGCATGTCGCTCCCACCGACCAGGGCATCGAGCTGAGGATCGGTGAGGAGGACGACGCCCGCGCCCGCATGGCGGCGCTGGCGCTGCCTCAGGCGCGGATGCTGCTCCATGCGCTCGGCCTGGCCGTCGCGCAGGTGGAGGAGCGGCAGCGCGTCGAGGCCGAAGAGCGGGCCAACCTGGCCGAGAGGATCCTCGAGCAGGAGTTTCGCCGAGATGCGAGTCCCAGGCCAGCGCGCGCCTCCGGCGGCGAGTGGAAGCCCGTGGTCTTGGGCCCGCGCGCCCATCCGAGCGTCGTGCGACCGCTCACGGACGACGGGCTTCGCGGCCAGCCCTACGACTACGGGATCGCGGTCCGCGACGAGCCGGGGCCATCGCAGGACGAAGGCGGCGGAAACTCGAGCAGCTGACGGCGCTCATCGTCTCGCGCTCATCAAGGAATCGGCGGCCGGGAGACTGTCGTCGCCATGGATAGACCGCCATTCTGGATGCTGAGCGCGGAGCAGGCGCTCAAGCAGGCGGAGAGCCGGAAGGGCGGTCTCAGCTCGGAGGAGGCCGCGGCGCGGCTCAAGCGATGGGGCCCCAACGATCTGGCGCCGCCCCGCCGTTTCGAGGCGCTGCGCGAGATCGCCCGCACCGTCGCCAATCCGCTGGTGGTGATCCTGCTGCTGGCCTGCGGCATCTCGGCTGCCTTCGGCCAGGTGGCGAGCTCGGTCATCATCGCGCTCATGGTCGTTTTGGGCGTGGCGCTCAACTTTCTCCAAGCCTATCGCTCCCAGAAAGCGGTGGAGCGTCTGCGACAGGAAGTGGGCCAGACCGCCTCGGTCATGCGTGACGGGTCCCTTCATGAGATCCCCACCCGTGAGGTCGTCCCGGGCGATGTCGTCCAGCTGAGAGCGGGAGACCTGGTCCCCGCCGACTGCCGCCTGCTCATCACCAAGGACCTGTTCGTGAACGAGGCGGCGCTGACCGGCGAGTCGCTGCCTGTCGAGAAGCATTGCGAGGCGATGGCCCGGGACGGCGAGGAGCCCGCCCGCCCCGACGCGGCGGCCTTCCGCGGCACCTCCGTCATCAGCGGCCTCGGCGTCGCGGTGGTCATGGTGACGGGCGCGGCAACCGAGTTCGGCCAGGTGGCCGCCAGCCTGGTGGGCCGGCCGCCCGAAACCGAGTTCGAGCGCGGCACCCGTCGGTTCGGGTTTCTGATCCTGCAGGTCGTGGTGTTCCTGGTGCTCTTCGTGTTTCTCGTGAACGCGCTGCTTCGCCGCGATCTGCTCGAATCGTTCATGTTCTCGGTGGCGCTGGCCGTGGGGCTCACGCCCGAGCTGCTCCCGATGATCGTGTCCGTAACGCTGTCGAGGGGCGCCGTGCGCATGGCGAGGAAGAAGGTCATCGTCAAGCAGCTGGTCGCCATCGAGAACTTCGGCAGCATGGACATCCTCTGCAGCGACAAGACTGGGACGCTGACCACGGGCGAGATCACGGTGGACCGCCACGTGAATCTGCGCGGCGAGAACGACGAGGCGGTGATCCGGCTCGCGGCGCTCAACAGCGTGTACCAGACGGGGCTGCGCAGCCCCATGGACGAGGCCATCCTCCGCCACGAGCACCCGGCGGTGGCCCGCTACCGGCGGGTGGACGAGATCCCGTTCGATTTCCAGCGTCGGCGGGTGTCGGTCGTCGTGGAGGGCGAGGGCCGCCGGCTCCTGATCTCCAAGGGCGCGCCGGAGAGCGTGCTGCCGATCTGCGGCCAGGCCGAGACGGATGGGATCGTCCGGCCGCTCGACGCCGCGGCCCGGTCCGAGGCCGACGCGCTGTTCCGCCGGCTCAGCGCCGACGGCTATCGCGTCCTGGCCGTCGCCTACCGGTCCGTGGACGGCCAGGCCGGCTATGCGACGGCGGACGAACGCGATCTGACCCTCGTGGGCTTGGCCGCCTTCCTCGACCCGCCCCACGAAGGAGTCAAGGAGACGCTCGCTGCGCTTCGCGCCGACGGGATCGAGGTGAAGATCATCACGGGCGACAACGAGCTGGTCACGCGCAAGATCTGCCAGGACGTGGGCATCGACGCGGGCTCCATCGTGCTGGGCGACGAGGTCGAGCGCATGTCCGACCCCGCGCTCATGGCGGTGACCGAGCGCGTGGCCGTCTTCGCCCGCGTCTCGCCCATCCAGAAGAACCGCATCGTGCGCGCGCTTCACGCGCGCGGCCACGTCGTGGGCTGCCTGGGCGACGGCATCAACGACGCCCCGGCCCTGCGGTCGGCCGACGTGGGCATCTCGGTCCAGAACGCCGTGGACGTCGCCAAGGACGCCGCCGACATCATCCTGCTCGAGAAGCGGCTCGCGGTGCTGCACGACGGGGTGGTCGAGGGGCGGCGGAGCTTCGGCAATATCATGAAGTACGTGCTCATGGGCACCAGCTCCAACTTCGGCAATATGCTGAGCATGGCGGCGGCGTCGCTCTTCCTGCCCTTCCTGCCCATGCTGCCGCTCCAGATCCTGCTCAATAACTTCCTCTATGACCTCTCGCAGGTGCCCATCCCCTCGGATCGCGTGGATGCGACCTACACGCTCAAGCCCAAGCGCTGGAACATCAGCTTCATCCGGCGCTATATGCTGCTGATCGGCCCGCTCTCCTCCGTCTACGACTTCCTGACCTTCGCAGTCATGCTCTGGGTCTTCCACGCGGGTCCGGCGCTCTTCCGCACCGGCTGGTTCGTGGAGTCCTTGGCCACCCAGACTCTGGTTATCTTCGTGATCCGGACGGCTGACCGGCCCTGGGCGAGCCGGCCCAGCCGCGCCCTCGGCTGGGGAGTGGGAAGCTGCGCCGCCGTCGGCGCCGTGCTGCCGTTCACGCCGCTGGCGCCGTGGCTCGGGTTCACGCCGCTGCCGCCGCTGTTCTTTGGATTCCTGCTCGTCATGGTCGTGACTTACCTCGGCGTGGTCGAGGTGGCGAAGCGCTGGTTCTACCGGCGATATCCGACGTAGTGAGTCCCCTAGATGGCACACAGCGCCGAATTGCCCGGAGTAGGCAATCAAGCCTAGGAAAATGAGCCGGTCTCCTCATGCGCGCTCATTCGATATAGCGATATAGCTATGTCGAGATGACAAGCACAGTCAGGCGGAGAGTGGCCGACAACGCCGAGCGGGCCGGACAGATCGCCGAGATCCTGAAGGCCGTCGCCCACCCGCTGCGCCTGCGCATCGTCGCCCTGCTCTGCAAGAGCGAGGCGGAGGTGAACGCGCTGGCGGAACAGCTGGGTGCGCCCCAGGCCATCGTGTCGCAGCAGCTGCGGATCCTGCGCATGCACCGGCTCGTCCGGGCCTCTCGCTCGAATGGGCGGGCCACGTATCGGCTGCTCGAGTCGAGGCTGCGCGACCTGGTCAACTGCATGGAACACTGCTCGGTCCAGTAGGCGCGGGCAGCGGGAGCAGACGCGTCAGAGCACTCAAGGAGGCAGACCATGTCGCTCGAACGCTGGATTCGCCTGATCGCCGGCAGCTTCGTCACCCTGAGCCTGGTTCTTGGCTACTTCCACAGTCCCTACTGGCTGCTGTTCACCCTCTTCGTCGGCCTCAACCTTTTCCAGTCCGCTCTGACGCGCTGGTGCCTGATGGAGGATCTCCTCCAGAAGCTCGGCGTCAAGAGCGAGGCCGCGGCGAGCCGCGTCTGAGCGCCATGGCCGTACGCGTGTGGGCCGTCGCGGTCACCGTGGCGCTGCTGCTCGTTGCCTGCAAGGGCGAGCGGGCGGCAGAGGCCCCCGGTGCTCAGCCCGCCGTGGCGCGGGGGATCCGCATCGAGGCCGTTGGGCTCGAGCCGGTGCGGGAGAGCATCGAGGCGGTCGGCACCGTGCGGTCCAAGACCCAGACGCTGGTCGCCAGCAAGGTGCAGGGCTATGTGCGAGAGGTGCGGGTCCGCGAAGGCGATCAGGTCGAGCCGGGCAACCTCCTGATCGCGGTGGAGGAGCGCGAGTTCCGGGCCCAGGTGGACCGGGACCACGCCGCGGTGGAGGAGGCCGTCTCCGGCCTCGATGAGGTCCGTCGCCTCCTGGAAGAGGCCGAGGCGGCGCTCCGCTCGGCCAAGGCGGATCACGAGTACGCCGCCGCCACGGCCGCGCGCTACCGCCGGCTGAACGATCAGCACCTGGTCGCGGCCCAGGACTACGAGCAGATGGACGCCCGACGCAAGAGCACGGAGGCTGCCGTCGAGCAGGGCCGCGCGAGAATTCTCTCGCTCCGCGCCCGCGAGCAGCAGATGCTCCGGCGCATCGAGCACGCGCGCGCCCAGCTCAGGATCTCCGAGGTCTCGCTCAGCGACACGCGGATCGTGGCGCCTTCCACCGGAGTCGTCGTGAGCCGCCGGGTGGAGCCGGGCAATGTGGCGGTGCCCGGACAGCCCCTGCTGGTCCTGGACGACCCCCGGCGCTACCGGCTCGAGGCCGAAGTCGGGGAATCCGCCATGCGGGCGATCCGGCTCGGCCAGCGCGTGCCCGTGACGCTCGACTCGATCGGCCAGGCGCTGGAGGGCTCGGTGGTGGAGATCGTTCCCGCCTCCGACCCGGCGAGCCGCAGCGTGACGGTGAAGCTCGAGCTGCCGTCCCTGCCGTCGCTGCGCTCGGGTCTCTTCGGCCGCGCCAGCTTCACCACCGGCGAGCGGATGGCGCTGCTGGCGCCGGCGGGCGCGCTGGTGGATCGGGGCCAGCTCACGGGGGTGTACGTCGTGGATGATCGCAGCATCGCGCGCTTCCGCCTCGTCACGGCCGGCGCGCGCCGCGGCGAGCGGGTCGAGATCCTGTCCGGCCTCAACCCCGGCGAGCGGCTGGTGGCAGCCGGTGTCGAGCGCGTCACCGACGGCGGCCGCGTCGAGTCAGCGCCGTGATCGGAGGGCTCGGGCTCGCGGGGCGCGTCGCCCGCGCCTTCATCGATTCCAAGCTCACCCAGCTTGCGATCCTGGGCTCGCTCCTGCTCGGCCTCTTCGCGGTGCTGGCGACCCCGCGGGAGGAGGAGCCCCAGATCGTCGTGCCGTTCGCCGACGTCTTCGTGGAGATGCCGGGCGCCACCGCGAAGGAGGTCGAGGAGCGCGTCAGCATCCCGATGGAGAAGAAGCTGCGGGAGATCCCGGGCGTCGAGTACGTCTACTCTATCAGCCAGCCGGGAGCGAGCGTGGCCATCGTGCGCTTTTACGTGGGCGAGGACCAAGAGCGGAGCATGGTCAAGCTGAACGACAAGCTCCGCGCGAACTTCGACCTGATTCCGCCGGGCGCCTCGCAGCCCCTGGTCAAGCCTCGCTCCATCGACGATGTGCCGATTCTGGCGCTCACACTCTGGGGAGAGCGCGCCGATCCGTTCACGCTGAGGCGGATCGCCGCCGAGCTCGACGAGCAGGTGAAGGCGGTGCCCGAGGTCTCGGAGACCCGTCTCATCGGCGGGCTCCGCCGGCAGCTGCGGGTGACGCTGGACCGGGATCGCCTGGCTGGCTTCGGCGTGGCGCCGGGCGCGGTGCTGGCGGCGCTCGGCGAATCGAACCGCGCGCTGCGGGTGGGGAGCTTCGCCCGCGACAACCGCGAGTATCTGGTGGACGCGGGCAGCTTTCTCGGCGAAGCGGGGGAGCTGGGCCAGGTGGTCGTCGGCGTCTCGCGCGGACGCCCGGTGCATCTGCGCGACGTCGCCTCCGTGGACGACGGACCCGAGGAGCCGCGGGAATACGTGCTGATGGCCCCCGGCGCGGCGGCGGGCCGAGCCGCGGCTGCCGCCTTTCCCGCCGTGACACTGTCGGTGGCCAAGCGCAAGGGCACCAATGCCGTGGTGATCGCGGAGCGCGTGCTGGCCAAGGTGGAGACGATGCGCGGACGCCTGATCCCGAGCGACGTGCATCTCACCATCACGCGCAACTACGGGGAGACCGCGCGGGAGAAGTCCAATGAGCTGCTCAAGCATCTCCTGCTCGCCACGGTGTCGGTGACGGTGCTCATCGCGCTCTTCCTCGGCCTCCGCGCCTCGCTGGTCGTGCTGGTCGCCATTCCGGTGACGCTGTCCCTCACGCTCTTCCTCTACTACGTCTACGGCTACACGCTCAACCGGGTCACGCTCTTCGCCCTGATCTTCTCGATCGGGATCCTGGTGGATGACGCCATCGTGGTCGTCGAGAACATCGCCCGCCATTTCCATCTGCCGGAGAACCGTGGCCGCAGGCCGACGGCCGTGGCCGTGGAGGCGGTGGACGAGGTCGGCAACCCAACCATCCTGGCCACCTTCGCCGTGATCGGCGCCATCCTGCCCATGGCCTTCGTGGGCGGGCTCATGGGGCCGTACATGCGCCCGATCCCGGTCGGCGCCTCGGCGGCGATGCTGTTCTCGCTGCTCATCGCCTTCATCGTCTCGCCCTGGGCCGCCACACGACTGCTCCGGCACAGCGGATCGCGGGAGCATGCCGGCGAGGATTGGACCACTCGGCTCTATCGGCGGATCATGGCGCCGCTCATCGCCGACTGGAAGCATCGCGCCGTCTTCCTCGGTGCCGTCGCGGTCCTCCTGCTGGGCTCATGCTCGCTCGTGTATTTCAAGCTGGTGCGTGTCAAGATGCTGCCCTTCGACAACAAGAGCGAGCTCCAGGTCATCGTCGACATGCCTGAGGGGACCACGCTCGAAGACACGGCGCGGGTGACACGCGGGCTGGCCGAGGCGCTGGCGGCCGACCCCGAGGTGCGCGACGCCCAGCTCTACGTGGGGACGGCGGCCCCTTACAACTTCAATGGGCTGATCCGCCATTACCTTCCGCCATTCCGGCAGAAGCCCAATGTCGCCGACATCCAGGTGAACCTTCGCTCCAAGGGCGATCGGCGGGCCCAGAGCCACGACATCGCCCGGCGCCTGAGGCCGCTGCTCCAGCAAGTTGCGGCGCCCGCGGGCGCCCGGATCAAAGTCGCCGAGGTGCCGCCGGGACCGCCGGTGCTCCAGACTCTGGTGGCGGAGGTCTACGGCGACGACCGCGCCGCCCAGCTCGACACCGCGCGGCGCGTGCTGCGCATATTCGGAGCGACCCCGGGCGTCGTGGACGTGGACTGGTATGTGGAAGCGGCGCAGCCCGGTTACCGCTTCGTCCTGGACAAGGAGAAGGCGGCGCTCTACGGGACTTCGACCGACCAGATGGTCGAGACGCTCCGGGCCGCGCTCGGCGGGACGGCCATCGGCATCGCCCACCTCCCGAGAGAGAGAGAGGATGTGGCCATCGTCCTCCGGCTGCCCCGGGAGCAGCGGAGCAGTATCGACGCGCTCGCGGCGCTCAAGCTGCGGAGCGCCGGCGGGACCCTCGTGCCGCTCGGCGAGCTGGCGCGCATCGAGCCCATGACGGAGCCTCCCTTCATCTACCGGAAAAATCTCCAGCGCGTCGTGTACGTGACCGGCGACGTCGCCGGTCAGGAGGAGAGTCCCGTGTACGCGATCTTGAGGATCAACCGCGAGCTGGACGGGCTCACGCAGGCGGACGGCGGGTCGGTGCCGCGCTACGTGGCGAGCCAGCCCTTCCTCACGGATCGCGTCTCGATCAAGTGGGATGGCGAGTGGCAGGTGACCTACGAAGTCTTCCGCGACCTCGGCATCGCCTTCGCGGCGGTCATGGTGCTGATCTACGTCCTGGTCGTCGGCTGGTTTCACTCGTTCCGAGCCCCGCTCGTGATCATGGCGCCGATCCCGCTGACGCTCGTCGGCATCCTGCCGGCCCACGGGCTCCTGGGCGCGTTTTTCACCGCCACCTCCATGATCGGCTTCATCGCGGGCGCCGGCATTATCGTGCGGAACTCCATCATCCTCGTGGACTTCATCGAGCTCCGCCGCGCCCAGGGGATGCCGCTCGCGGAGGCGGTGGTGGACGCGGGCGCGGTCCGCTTCCGTCCCATGCTGCTCACCGCCGCGGCGGTGGTCGTGGGCGCCTCGGTGATTCTGTTCGACCCGATCTTCCAGGGGCTGGCGCTGTCGCTGATGGCGGGCGAGGTGGCCTCCACGCTCCTGTCCAGGATGGCGGTGCCGGTGCTCTACTATATGGCTGAGCGCGGGCGGAAGCCGGGGCACCCGAGCGTCGCCGCTCCAGCCGGTCTCGAAACCGCATAGCCGAAAGGAGTGAGCGATGCTTCATATCGTCGAGTCGAAGAAGCCGCTCGAGCAGGTGGCCAAGGATCTGGAGGAGGCCGTGACGCGACACAAGTTCGGCGTGCTGGGGGTCCACGATCTCAAGGCGACCATGGCCAAGAAAGGCGTGGCCTTCGCCCGCGAGTGCCGGATCTTCGAAGTGTGCAACCCGCATCAGGCCAAGAAGGTGCTGGAGACGAATCTCGAGATCTCCACGGCGCTGCCTTGCCGGATCTCGGTGTACGAGGAAGGCGGGGCGGTCAAGCTCGCGACCATCAAGCCGACCACGATGATCGATCTCTACGCGACTCCGGGGCTCACGGGCGTGGCCAAGGAGGTCGAGGACACGCTGGAGGCGATCATGGCCGAGGCGGCGCGCTAACCTGAGAGTCCGGCCATGGCGGCCGTGAGCGGGTCCTGGAAAGGGAGCGCCGTGGGCCGATACCGCTTTCTCGAGGACGTGGCGCTGTCCGATTGCGCGGTGGAGATCGACGGGAGGGATCTCAGCGACCTCTTCGAGACCGCCGCGGCGGCGCTGGCATCCGTCATGGTGGATCCGGCGACCCTGGAGATCACGATCGAGCGCGAGATCACCCTCACGGCGGCACAGCTGGATCTTCTCCTCTTCGACTGGTTGTCCGAGCTCATCTTTCTGAAGGATCGAGATCGCCAGGTGTTCCCTCGGGCCCAGGTTGAGGTGAGCGGCTCCGGACCCTATGAGCTGCGCGCCAGGGTCCACGGCGGAGTGATCGATCTCGAGCGCACCGCGCTGGGAGCCGATCCCAAGGCGGTGACCTTCCACCAGTTCGCGCTGCAGCGGGTCGACGGCGGCTGGCGGGCCCGCGTGGTCATCGATATATAAGGAGAGAGGTAACCATGAAGCTCACCGAGAATCTGCCGGCCCAGGCCCGACGGGTCGGCGAATGCGTCTGGGAGATCCCGGCCACGGCCAAGCCGGGGATGCATGTCCCCGCGCGGATCTACGCGTCAGAGGCCCTGCTCGGCCAGATGGATGCGGGCGTGTTCGAGCAGGTCACGAATGTGGCCTGTCTGCCCGGCATCGTGCGGGCCGCTCTCTGCATGCCCGACGGCCACTGGGGGTATGGCTTCCCGATTGGCGGCGTCGCCGCCTTCCACGCGGAGTCTGGCGTCATCTCGCCCGGCGGCATCGGCTTCGATATCAACTGTGGCATGCGGGTGATCCGCACGGGGCTCACCGAGGACGAGGTGCGGCCGCGGCTCCGCGAGCTGATCGCGGCGCTCTTCGGGTCGGTGCCGACGGGCGTCGGGGCGAAGGGGTTCGTGCGATTGACCGACGCGACCTTTAGGGAGGTGATGGTCGAAGGCGCCGGCTGGTGCGTCGGCCAGGGGTATGGGTGGCCCGAGGATCTGGCGCACACCGAGGGGAGGGGCTGCCTGCCGGGCGCCGATCCGGCGCATGTGAGCGCGCGGGCCATGTCGCGCGGGATGGAGCAGCTCGGCACCCTCGGCTCGGGCAATCACTATCTCGAGATCCAGGTCGTTCGCCCCGGGGCCATCCATGACGCGCGGGCCGCCAAGATCCTGGGCGTCGAGGGAGCCGGCCAGATCTTCGTCATGCTCCACTGCGGCTCCCGCGGCTTCGGCCACCAGATCGGCACCGACTACCTCCGCCTGTTCGATGAAATCATGCCGCGATACGGTATCAGCGTTCGGGACCGGGAGCTGGCCTGCGCGCCGTTCAAGTCGAAAGAGGGCCGGGCCTACTTCGGCGCCATGAACGCCGCGGCCAACTCGGCCTTCGCGAACCGGCAGGTGATCACCCATCGCGTGCGCGAGGTCTTCTCCAAGGTCTTCGGCAAGGACGCGCGCGAGCTCGGTCTCTTCGTCGTCTACGACGTGTGCCATAACACGGCCAAGCTCGAGCGCCACGACGTCGACGGCGCCCCCGCGGAGCTGGTGGTCCACCGGAAAGGTGCGACGCGGGCCTTCGGGCCCGGTGCGCCCGACATCCCCGAGGACTACCGGGAGATCGGCCAGCCCGTCATCATCGGCGGCTCGATGGAGACGGGATCGGCTCTGCTCGTGGGCACGGCGCATGCGATGGAGGAGACCTGGGGCTCGACGGCGCACGGCGCGGGGCGGACGATGTCGCGAACCGAGGCCAAGCGGCGCGTCTGGGGCGAGACCCTGCTCAAGGACATGGCCGCTCGCGGCATCATCGTCCAGGCCGCCTCCAAATCCGGCGTAGCCGAGGAGGCGGGCTTCGCGTACAAAGATCTCGACTCGGTGGTGGACGTGCTCGACCGCGCCGGTCTCTCGCGCCCCGTTGTCTCGCTGACGCCCATCGGGAACATCAAGGGCTAGCCGGTGGACCAAGAGCGGATGGCGCGGAAGACAGCCGCAGCCCCCACGGTGGCGGACATCATGATGAAGCCCGTGCTCACGGCGACTCCGGACACGACCGTGGCCGAAGCGCGTCGGATCCTGATGGATTCGTGGATCCGACACCTGCCCATCTTGGAGGACGAGCTCCTCGTCGGTATCGTGTCGGACCGCGATCTCCGCGCCGTCCGGGACCACGCGACGCCGCTGAGCGCGATCATGCGCTCGCCCGTCTTCGTCCTCTCCCCCTGTACCCCACTCAAGCAGGCCGTGCGGCTGCTCCGCGACCGCCGCTTCGGCGCGGTGCCCGTGCTGGACGGCCGTCGTCTCGTGGGCATCATCTCGGTCGTGGACGTGCTCCGCGAGCTCAACGGACGCCTGAGCCATCTGCTCCGCCGCCGGCGGGACACCGCCGCCCCAACCGGGTGAGCGCCGCCCCACTCCGGGAGCGGCGCGATTTAGTCAAGTCACTGATTTTCCAGCCAGCCAGCCAAACATTTCCGTGGCACCCGCCTTGCACCTTTTGTTTCTCAAACGTTCACCTCGGTATTGGTCTGGTCTGTTTCAAGAGGCAAGGAGGAAGATATGAAGCAGATACTCGTAGCCGCTCTCAGCATCGCGCTGGTCAATCTCAGCATTCCCGCCGTCGGCAACGCCGCGGATCCGTGCCCGGGCGAGCTCACGCAGGCAAAAAGCGCGCTCAAGAATGCCCAGGCCGCACTCAAGACGGGTAAACAGGTGGCAAAGAACCAGGACATTCAGGCCCCGCGCAGCCAGGACATTCAGGCGCCTCGCAGCCAGGCCGGTGCGAAGTCTCAGGATATCCAGGCGCCGCGTAGTCAGGATATCCAGGCACCGCGATCCCAGGACATTCAGGCGCCCCGGAGCCAGGACATCCAAGCGCCTCGGAGCCAGGACATTCAGGCCCCGCGCAGTCAGCAGGATGTGCCGGTACCTCGCGCTCAGGACATTCAGGCCCCGCGCGTGAACAAGGCGGCGGCGCTGATTCGCCAGTCAGAGGCCGCGTGCAAGCGGGGAGACATGACACAGTCAAGCGCCAAAGCCAAGGAAGCGCTCGGGCTGCTCAAGTAGGACGGGAAAACGGAGAAGCAGTGACGGAACGAGCGGGGTGTGGTCATGAGCAGGATCGAGCAGGGCATGGGCAAGGTACTGAGGGCGGAGTTCGGCCGGCGGCTCGACCTTGCCCGGGACACGCTCTTTCGTACGCTGGCGCTCACGGATGAGGAAATCGCATCGCTGGAGGCGCCCGGACCCGCCGCGCAGTTGGAGGGCGGCGCGCAGCAGTCCGCGACGACCCTGCTGACCCGCCTGGAAGAGCGGGAGCGGCGCGAGCTCGCCGAGATCTTGGCCGCCAAGGCGAGGCTGGAGGCCGGCCGCTTCGGCTTCTGCCTGCGCTGCGGCGAGGCGATCTCTCTGGCTCGACTGCGCGCCATGCCGGCCACGCGCTACTGCGTCACATGCCAGACCCGGGAGGAGAACCGGTGAAGACCACGTTCATTCTCGCGCTTACCATCGCGCTCGCGGCGGCGCCCGGCTGGGCCCAGGAGGGCACCGCGCTCACCGCCCAAGGCAAGCGGCTGTTCGTCGAGCAGGGCTGCTATGGGTGCCACACTCTCGGGAAGGCCGGGACGCCCATTGCGCTCGATCTGTCGCGCGTCGGGGCCAAGTACTCCGAGAGCGACCTGACGAAGTGGCTGCGCGACCCCTCCGCCCAGAAGCCGCGTTCCCACATGCCGAAGATCCAGCTCAACGAGCCCGAGGTGCGGGCGCTTGCGGCCTACCTGGCCTCGCTGCGGGGATGAAGCGGCTCCGGCGGATCTTCCACGCGACGGATTTCTCACGGGCCTCGGGCGCGGCCTTCAGCGAGGCCGTCGCGCTCGCGCGGAGCGATCGCGGCTGTTCATTCTTCATGTCCTCCTGCCGGCCTCGCCGTTTCTCGCCGGTGACGTCAATCTCCCGCCCAGTTATTTGGAGCTCCAGGCCCGCGCTCGCCGGCAGGCCGAGCGTCGGCTCGAGGCGCTGCTCGCCCGCGCGCGGCGTGAAGGCGTGCGCGCCAAGGCGCGGCTGACCGGTGGCGCGCCCGCCCAGGACATCCTCCGCTGGGCGCGCCGCAAGCGGGCCGACCTGATCGTGATTGGCACCCATGGCCGCTCGGCCCTGGGGCGCTTCTTCATGGGCAGCGTGGCCGAGCGCGTGGTGCGCCTCTCACCCATTCCCGTCCTCACCGTCCGCGGTCGCTAAACGGGGGGTGACAGCGATGATGCGCTCCCGACATATCGGAGTGCTCACGGGTGGCGGCGACTGCCCAGGGATGAACGCCGCCCTCCGTGCCATCGTGAAGTCGGCCGTCCACGGCCACCAGATGCGCGTCACGGGCTTCTTCGACGGCTTCGCCGGGCTTGTCGAGGATCGGTCCCGCCCGCTCGGCTTCGATGACGTGTCGGGCATCCTCATCCAGGGCGGCACCGTTCTCGGCGCCACCAATCGCCTCGACCCATTCCACTGGCCGGTGGGGGCGGCCGGCCGGAAGACCGCCGTCGACCGCTCCCGAGCGGTGCTGGATACCATCGGCCGCCACCATCTGGACGCGCTGGTCGCGGTGGGCGGGGACGGCAGCCTCGCCATCACTCAGAAGCTGGCGGCCAGGGGCGTCCCCGTCGTGGCCGTCCCCAAGACCATCGACAATGACATCGGCGGCACCGACGTGAGCATCGGCTTCGACTCGGCGCGCGCCATTGCCACCGAGGCGGTGGACCGGCTCCACTCCACGGCCGCCTCCCACCACCGCGTCATGATCGTCGAGGTGATGGGTCGGCGCGCCGGCTGGATCGCGCTGGAGGCGAGCCTGGCCGGCGGCGGCGACGTCACCCTGATTCCCGAGATTCCCTTCCACTACGACGCCATCGCCCGCGGAGTGTTCGAGCGCACGGCCCGCGGTCGCCGCTTCTCGATCGTGGTGGTGGCGGAAGGGGCCCAGTGCCCTGACGGCCGCGAGGTAATCCGCCAAGTGGTGGAAGGCAGCCCTGATCCCGTCCGCCTGGGCGGGATCGGGGCGCTCGTGGCCCACGAGCTCGAGCGGCGGCTCTTGTTCGAGGTGCGCTGTGTGGTGCTCGGCCATGTCCAGCGGGGCGGCCCACCCACCGCGTTCGACCGCATCCTCGCCGCGCGCTTCGGCGTCGCCGCGATTGAGGCGGTGGCCGATGGGGCCTTCGGCTCCATGGTGGGCCTCCGGGGAGACCGTATCGAGCGGCTGCCCATCGCCGAGGCTCTGGCCCGGCCAAAGCACGTGGATCCTTACGGCGATCGCGTCGCTGCCGCACGAAGTCTCGGTACAATCTTCGGCGACGAAAAGGAATAGCCGGCGCGGTGGGGCGAGGGCGCCCCAAGGGGACGCCGACGCCTCGCTCCAGCCACCACAGCCGTTCCGCAACTAGCTGAATTGGTGAACGTTCTCTCTGGCACCTCGGATGCACCCTTTTTCTTCCGGCTACCGCCCAAGGTGGCCACGTCCGCGCCGAACAAGGAGGCGAAGCGATGAGAGCCCTAGCACCCTGGATGGACTTGAAGCGTGAGATGGACCGGCTGTTCGACCGGTTCCCGATGGGGCAGTTCGAGTTCGGGCCCAAGTGGGACGAGTTCCCGGCCCTGGGCGAGTGGGCGCCGAGCCTGGACCTGTCGGAGACGAAGGAAGCCCTGGTGGTGAAGCTGGAGATCCCGGGCATGGACCCCGCCGACATTCAGATCTCGCTCCAGGAAAATCTCCTCACCGTCAAGGGGGAAAAGAAGCAGGAGAAGGAGGAGAAGGACGAACGGTTCCACCGGGTGGAGCGCGCCTATGGCGCGTTCACGCGCACGGTGAGGCTACCGGTGGCCGTGGATGGGAGCAAGGTTGTCGCCGGCTTCAAGAACGGCCTGCTGACGGTGACCCTGCCCAAGACGCCCGCGGCGAAGGGCACCGTGATTCCGATCAAGGCCGCGTAGCGCCATGACCGAGGCGGCCGCCAAGCCCAGCCGGACCACGCTGACGCGGGAGGAGGGGTTCCGTTTCCGCGTCCGCTTCGATCAGGATGGCATGGGGGAGCTGGTGACGGACGAGCCCTCGCCACTCGGCGCGGGGCGGGGACCGGATCCGTCGCGGCTGCTGGCGGCCGCCATCGGCAATTGCCTGGCGGCCAGCTTGCTGTTCTGTCTCGGCAAAGCGCGGCTCGAAGTCCGCGGACTCGAGGCCGCGGTGGAGACGACGATAGACCGCAGCCCTGAAGGACGGCTGAGAATCCAGACGGTCGAGGTGCGGCTGGTGCCGACGGTATCGGCCGAGGTCAAGGCCCAGATGGGCCGCTGCCTCGGGCTGTTCGAGTCCTTCTGCACGGTGACCGAGAGCGTGCGCCGGGGCATCGACGTCAAGGTGAGCGTGAATCCGGAGATTGCGGCATGAGGTCGCGGAGGGGAGACATCATGAACAGGCACAACGGGAAGCCGTCAGGCCGGATCCGCCCTTCGCCGATCCTCGAAGACCGGGGCGAGATCGTCGCCCTGCTGGACGAAGTGATCAGTCACCGCGAGACGAGTCCCGCCGCGAGCGGGGGCGATATCGACGCCGACTGGCAGCGCGCTGAGAGCTCAGGGGAGGAAGCCGTGGGGGGGAGCGAGCCGACCCCTGATCAGGACATCGTGGACGAGATCGGCCATGCCCTGGGCGTGGAGCAGGCTTCGGACGCGCCCGTCATCTGCTCTGAGGAGATCCTCCGGGCGCGCGACCGGCTCTACTGGCATCTCGAACGACTGGCGGCCGAAAAGGACGAAGGATGACGGCTGAGCGCGTGTTCCATCGGATCGTGGTTCCCACGGACTTCTCCGCCTGCGCGGAGGAGGCCTGGGGCCTCGCCCAGCGCGTGGCCGCCGGCTTCGACGCCGAGCTGGTGCTGACCCATGTGCTGGTGGAAACGCCGCTCTACAGCGAAGGGCCCTTCACGATGGAGAAAACGCGTCAGGTATTCGAGTCCGCGCGCCGGTGGGCGGCGGAGATGCTCGAGCTGTGGGCCGCCAAGGCCCGCGGCGCCGGTCTCCACGTCCGGGTCGTGTTGCGAAAGGGCGTGCCGCACGAGGAGATCGTCGCGCTGGCCACGGACGAGAAGGCGGATCTGGTCGTCATCGGGATTCATGGGCGTGGCGGCGTGGCCGATCGCGTGGTGCGCCTGGCGCCGTGCCCGGTGCTCATCGTTCGCGAGCCGTGATCAGCGCGGCGTCAGGGAGACCTCAGGCATGAAGGCCGGCTCGAACCTCCGCCCGATCGGCTCCTCGCTGGGAACCGTGAGCGACTGGATGTCCCATGAGCCATCCGCCGTGGTGGAGGACTGCCCGATTCGCTGGGCGCTCACCCAGATGGAGCAGGGCGGCTTCCGGCATTTGCTGGTGCTCGACGGCGAGCGGCTGTCGGGGATCGTGTCGAGCCGGGATGTCCGCCGGCTGGCTGTGGGCGACCTCCACGCGCCGCTGCTGGCCGAGCCCGTCCGAAAGATCATGACGGAAGATCCTGTCACGATCGGAGCCGGCGAGCCCGTCACCGACGCCGCGCGATTGCTGCTGGAGTTGAAGATCGGCGCGCTGCCGGTGCGCGGCCCCGACGGCATCGTCGGGATCTTCACCACCGCGGACGCCCTCGAAGCGCTGCTCGCCGTGGTGGAGACATCCGCGTCGTGACCCCATCCCCGCTCGCCCCGTTCTTCGCGCCCCGCAGCGTCGCCGTCATCGGCGCGTCGCGCGATCCCTCCAAGGTTGGCGGCAGCGTGCTGGCCAATCTCCGCTCAGCCGGCTTCGACGGACGGCTGATCGCGGTGAATCCCCATGCGGCGCTGGTGCAGGGAGTCGAGGCCGTTCCCTCGCTGCTGGCAGTGGAGGGCCCGGTAGATCTGGCGGTCATCACCATCCCCGCGGCGGCCGTGCTGCCGGCGCTCAAGGAATGTGTGAGCAAGGGCGTGGGCGGCGCCGTGGTCATCTCGGCGGGATTCCGGGAGTCCAATGCCGAAGGGCGCGAGCGAGAAGCCGAGCTTCGCCGATGGCTGAGCGAGCAGCCCATCCGCGTCCTCGGCCCCAACTGCCTCGGTTGGATCCGGCCGTCCCGGCGGCTCAACCTGACCTTCGCGCCGGGAATGCCGGAAGCCGGCGGCATCGCCTTCATTTCCCATTCCGGCGCGCTGGCCGTTGCGATCCTCGACTGGGCTCGCGAGCGCCGCGTGGGCTTCTCGTTTTTCGCGAGTTTGGGCAATCAGGCTGATCTCAATGAGTCGGATCTCCTCGAGGCGGCTGCCGCTGACCCTGAGACGCGGGTGATCGTGGCCTATATGGAGGGCGTCGCCGACGGCCGGCGATTTTTCGACACGCTGAGCGCCGCCGCGATGCTCAAGCCCGTGGTGGTGCTCAAGGCCGGCCGCTCGGCCGAGGGCGCCCGGGCCGTGTCGTCCCACACGGGGGCGCTCGCCGGCTCCGACCGGGCCTTCGACGCCGCCGTGAGGCAGGCGGGCGCCGTGCGGGCTTCGAGCGTCGAGGATCTCTTCGACCTGGCGCGGGGGCTGGCCAGCCAGCCGCTGCCGCGCGGCCGGCGCCTGCTGGTGCTGACCAATGGGGGCGGGCTCGGCGTCATCGCCACCGATGCCGCACGTGAGGCCGGCCTCGATGTCTCCCCGCTCGATGAGGCCACGCGCGGCCGGCTCGCCGCGGTGCTCCCGCCCACCGCGAGCCTCGGAAATCCGGTGGACCTGGTCGGCGATGCCGATGCCGCCCGCTACAGTCATGCGCTGCATGCGATCGGCGGTGAGACCGCCGATGCAGCGCTCGTGGTGCTCACCGCCCAGGCGGCCACCGATTCGACTGCTGTCGCGCGCGCTGTCATCGGAGCCACCCGCGGATGGAAGACCCCCGTCGCCGCGGCATTCGTCGGCGGCGCGCGGGTGGCGCCGGGGGCGCGCGCTCTTGAGGAAGCCGGGATCCCGTGCTATCCATTCCCGGAGCCGGCCGTGAGAACGCTTGCGGGAATGGCGCTGCTGCACCAGCGACGCGTCGGACGCTCCGGCCGGGCCTCGCGCGCGGAGGCGCCGGCCGTGGCACGAGCGTTCGCTGAGCGGCTTCGCGGCGGCGTCGCGGGCACGCTGGGGATGCTCGACCTCCAGCCGCTGCTCGAGGCCTATGGCATCGCGTGCGCGGCCGGCCGAAGGGCCGCGACCCCGGAGGAAGCCGCGGCCATCGCCGAGCGGATGGGCTTGCCCGTCGCGCTCAAGGTGATTTCGTCCGATATCAGCCACAAGACCGAGGTGGGCGGCGTGCGGCTCGGACTTCGCTCCGCGGCTGAAGTTGCCGGCGCCGCGAGCGAGATGCTCCGGCGCGTGAGCGCGGCGCGGCCTCAGGCGGCCATCGAGGGTTTCCTCCTCCAGCCGATGGTGGCGCCGGGCACCGAGCTGCTGCTCGGCATGGTGCGGGATGCGCAGTTCGGTCCGCTCGTCATGATCGGCTTCGGCGGGATTTATGTCGAGGTGCTCAAGGACACGGCGGCGCGGCTGGCGCCGGTGAGCGCAACCGATGCCGCGGCCATGCTCGACGAGCTCAGAATGGCGCCGGTGCTGCGGGGCGTGCGCGGTGAGGCGCCCGTGAATCGCGACGCGCTCATTCAAACGATCTGCAGCTTCTCCCGGCTGGCCGTGGATGTCCCCGAGCTGGTCGAGCTCGAGATCAATCCGCTGGTGGCAGGACCCGCAGCCGTCGTCGCGGTAGATGCGAGGGGGAAAAACGCCGCAGGCGTCCCTCCGCCGGCCGGCGAGAGGGGAGGAGCGTAATGGGCATCAGGAGAAATCAGCAAAAGAACAAAAAGATGAGTCGCCACGAGCTGATGGCGAAGACGCAGCGCGCGGATATGGTCCGCAGGGTGCCGAAGACCCGCCGGGGCCGTGCCGGCCGAGGGCGATAGGCGCGCACTCAATGCCGGCGCGCGTCGTTCTCGGCCTCGATGGCTCGGTCCACGCCCGTCGGGCGGAGGCCTTCCTGGCCACGTTACGACCCGCGGGCCGGGTGAGGGTCGTGCGCGTAGTGGAGCCGGTCGGGCCGTTCACCACGGGGCTGCTGCCGGCGCCCGTGCGGAACCATATTCTCGGCGAAGCCGGGCGGCTCGAGGCGGCGCGCCGGCGGATGGCTCAGCGCGATGTCGAGGCCGCGGCGCGCCGGCTCAGGCGGTCGGGGTGGCGAGCGACCGCCGAAGTTCGACGGGGCGTGCCGCTGGAGGAGCTGATGAAGTCGGTCCGGGCCGCGCATGCCGACATGCTGGTGGTAGGGGCCCGCGGCGTCGGCGGCGCGACGCGGCTGCTGCTGGGCAGCGTGGCCGATGGCGCGCTCAGGCACGCGCCCTGCGCGGTACTCGTGATCCGGTGAGAAGCGAGGTGCAGCCATGAACATCAAGGGAGTGCTGTTCGCGACGGATTTCTCTTTGGCCTCGTCGCAGGCCGGGCAGATGGCGCGGGACATGGCGCGCACATACGGCGCCGCGCTCCACGTCATCCACGTCGTCCCGCCGGTCACCGATCCCGCCGACGCGCCGGCCAAGCTCGAGCGCGTGAAGGCGAAGCTGGCCAACGGCGTCCATATCGAGACCGAGCTGCGCACGGGCCGGGTGGCGCGACATATCGTCGACTATGCCCGCGAGCACGACATCGGCCTGATCGTGGTGGGCACCCACGGGCGCACCGGGGTCACCCGCGTGCTCCTCGGCAGCGTGGCCGAGGCGGTGGTACGGCTGGCGCCGTGCCCGGTGCTGACGGTGTCGCCGACCACCCTGGTCGCTTCGAGTCCGGCCGCGGCCCCGGAGGCGCCGCCCGCCGGTCGCTGCGTGGTCTGCGCGCGCGAGACCGAGGAGTTGATCTGCGAGCCCTGTCGCGCGAAGATTCGCGGCGAGGCCCTGGAGCACAAGGTCGAGGAGGAGCGCCCCGGGCGCCGGGGCCTGCCCGTCTGAAACGCTGAGATGCCAACAGGGGGAGGCGAATGGCCGAGAACGAGCACCCGAGAGGCGCGCTGCTCTTCATCCTGATCTTTCTGGTGATCGTCGTCGTCTTCTGGGTCAATACCTATATGCGGCTCTGGCTCAGGTACTAGCCCATGAGGAACGGCGCGACGGTCTATCTGTATGAGCTGGCCTGGATCCTGCCGAGCATCGCCATCCCGGTCGGCATGCTCGCCGCACTCCTCGTGACGGCATTCGGCGCCGGCATCCACGTGCCGAGCGTCGCCGGCCGTGTCGATCCCACGAAAGTGCTCGAGACGCCTCCGTTCGACAAGCCGGGCCTGGTGCAGACCGGGCCGCTGCGGTACGAAGTCCGGATGGTCGGCCAGATCTGGTCCTTCACGCCCAACGAAGTCCACGTGCCGGTGGGCTCGACGGTGACCTTCGTCGCCACGAGCCGGGACGTGATCCACGGTCTGTTCATCCCCGGCGTCAATGTCAATGTCATGCTGATCCCCGGACAGATCGCGCGCGTCACCGCGCACTTCGACCGCGTGGGCGAGTACTTCATCGCCTGCCACGAGTACTGCGGGATCGCGCATCACACCATGGGCGGCAAGGTCATCGTCGAGCCGCGGTCCTGACCGCGCCGGCTCAGGGAGACCGGAGACCGTGACGACCGCGACCGCAATCGAGGCGGAGAAGCGCGCAAGCGACCCGGAGAAGCGACTCACCGCTGCCCATCTGCTGGTGGCCCACGTGGCGCTGCTGGGCGGCGTGCTGACGGGACTGCTCCAGGGTCTCGAGCACGCCGGATTCGAATTCCCCGCGAGCCAGTACTTCCTGCAGTCCTACTACCACAGCGTGAGCGTGCACGGCGTGCTCAACGTGCTCGTGTGGACCACGTTCTTCATCAGCGGCTTCCTGCCGTTCATCGCCGCCCGCGGGTACCCGAGCCCCCTGGTGAGCCCTGCGCTCGGGTGGCTCACGTTCTGGCTGATGTTGGCCGGCCTCGTCCTCGCCGCCATCCCGCTCGTCGGCAACGCGGCGACCGTGATGTTCACCTTCTACGCCCCGCTCAAGGCGCACTGGGCCTTCTATATCGGCCTCACCCTCGTGGTGGTCGGCACCTGGCTCGTGACGCTCCGCCTCGCGCTGACTCACCGGGTCTGGCGGGCGCAGCATCCTGGCGAGCGGACTCCGCTGCCGGCCTTCATGGCGCTGGTGACCATGGCCATGTGGACGCTGGCGTCGGTCGGGCTGGCCGCCGAGATGCTCTTCCTGCTGATTCCGTGGTCGCTCGGGCTGGTGTCGGGCACTGACCCGCTACTGGCCCGAACTCTCTTCTGGCTCACGGGGCATCCGATCGTCTACTTCTGGCTGCTGCCGGCCTACATCTCGTGGTACATGCTGATACCGAAGCAGGTGGGCGGCAAGCTCTTCAGCGACCCGATGGCGCGCGCCTCATTCCTCCTCTTTTTGATCCTCTCCGCGCCCCTCGGCCTGCACCACCAGGTGACCGATCCGGGGATCCACGAAGGGTGGAAGCTCTTTCAGGCCTTTCTCACCTTTGCCGTCTTCTTTCCGAGCCTGCTGACCTTCTTCAATGTCGTGGCCTCGCTGGAGAGCGGCGCGCGCGCGCGAGGAGGCACAGGCTGGTTCGCGTGGTTCGGCAAGCTGCCGTGGGGGGAGCCGTCCGTCGCGGCGCAGGTGCTCGCGATGCTCATGTTCTGCGCCGGCGGCATCGGGGGCCTGATCAATGCCTCGTACAACGTCAATCTGGTCGTGCACAACACGGCCTATATCGTGGGCCACTTCCACACGACGGTGGGCACCGCCGTGACGCTCACGTTCATGGGAATCTCCTACTGGCTGGTGCCGCATCTGGCGGGGCGGGCGCTCTGGAGCCGGGGCATGGCGCTCGCGCAGTCCTGGCTCTGGTTCATCGGCATGCTGATCTTCTCCATCGCGCTGCACGAGCTGGGCCTCAGAGGCATGCCGCGCCGGACCATGATCAGCCAGGCCACGTACTTCCAGCCTGAATGGAACGCGCTGCTCCCCTGGGTCGGCGTGGGCGGCACGCTGCTCTTCGTCAGCGGCATCCTGTATCTGCTGAATCTGCTGCTGACGGTCACCCTCTCGCGCCAGCCAGCGCCGGCCATGCCGGAGTTCGCCGAGCCCATCTCGCCGGCCGAAGAAGGACCCGCCTTCCTCGATCGGCTGCGGCCCTGGGTGGTCGTGGCCGCGGTCATGATCATCATCGCCTATGGGCCCACCTTTGCGCGGCTGATCTCGAGCGCCGCGTTGAACGCGCCGGGCTTCAGGGTGTGGTGACCGCCCGGCTTGACGCCGGCGCCCCGGATTGCTAGCGTAGCGGCTCGACTCGAACCCCGCTGGATTGGAGACGACCGATGAAAGCACGGCTGATCCTCGTCACGCTGTCCCTTGTGCTCCTCGCATCGCTGCTGGCGCTGCCGGCCGGCGATGCCGCCGCCCAGGCACTCGTCAAGATCGGCTTCATCCAGGGGCTGAGCGGGCCGCTCGAGGTGTACGCGAAGCAGGAGGTCAATGGCTTCAAGATGGGGCTCGAGTATGCTACGGGCGGCAAGATGCAAGTGCTCGGGCGCAAGATCGAGGTCCTGGTCGAGGACGATCAGCTCAAGCCGGACGTGGGCAAACGGCTGATCACCAAGCTCTACGCCGACGACAAGGTGGACCTGGCGGTGGGCGGTACGGGCAGCAATGTGGCGCTCGCCATGCTGCCGGTTGCGGCCGAGTTCAAGAAGATCTACCTGGTCGAGCCCGCCGTTGCCGACAGCATCACCGGTGAGCAGTGGAACCGCTACATCTTCCGCACGGGCCGGAGCTCGGGCCAGGATGCGATCGCCAACGCGCTGGCGGTGGCCAAACCCGGTGTGTCCATCGCCACCATCGCCCAGGACTACGCCTTCGGCCGCGACGGTGTGGCGGCCTACAAGGCCGCGGCGGAGAAGCTCGGCGCGAAGATCGTCCACGAGGAGTACACGCCGACCACGGCGACGGACTTCACCGCCCCCATCCAGAAGATCATCGCCGCTCTCAAGGACAAGAGTGGCCCCAAGTACGTCTTCGTGATCTGGGCAGGGAAGGGCGGGCCGCTGTCGCAGCTCGTTGACAACCGCCTCGACAAGTACGGCATCACCATCACCAGCGGCGGCAACGTGCTGGACGCGCTCAAGGCCATGAAGGCCCAGAAGCTCGACGGGATGGTCGGCGGCGCCTACTACTATTACGAGATCCCGAAGAACCCGGTTAATGACTGGCTGGTCCGCGAGCACATGAAGCGGTTCAACGAGCCGCCCGACTTCTTCACCTGCGGCGGCTTCGCGGCGGCCATGGCCGTCGTCACCGCGATCCAAAAGGCCGGCGGCACCGATACCGAGAAGCTCATCGCCGCCATGGAAGGCATGGAGTTCCAGACGCCCAAGGGCAAGATGATCTTCCGGAAGGAGGACCATCAGGCCCTGCAGAGCATGTACGCGTTTAAGATGACCTCCAAGCCCGACGTGGCCTGGCTCATCCCGGTGCTGACCAAGGAGCTGAGCCCGCAGGAGACGGCGCCGCCCCTCCAGAACAAGCGGTAGCTCGCCGCTCGCCATGCCGCGCGTCGCGCTCGACGGGATCACGCTGACGGTGAAGGAGTGGCCGGGCCCCGCCAAGGGCCCGGCCATTGTCTGCATCCACGGCCTCACGGCGAATCATACCTGCTGGGCCAGCATGGCCGACGCGCTGTCGCCCGGGCATCGGCTGATCGCCTACGATCTCCGCGGCCGGGGCGAGAGCGATAAGCCGGACAAGGGCTATAGCCTCGAGATCCACGGCGAGGACCTGGGCCGGCTGCTCGATCACTTCAAGCTCAAGACGGCGATCGTGATGGGCCACTCCCTCGGCGCCCACATCGCGCTGCGGTTCGCGGTCAAGCATCCGGCGCGGGTGTCCAAGCTGGTGCTCGTGGACGGCGGGCTCGACGTGCGCGCCGAGATCCTCGACTCGCTGCGCCCGGCCATCAACCGGCTGGGCGTCGAGTTCCCATCGCTGGAGAGGTTCCTCCAGTTCATCCGGGCGCTGCCGATGTTCGAGAGGCGCTGGAACGATTACCTCGACCGCTACTTCCGCTACGACGTCGAGACGCTGCCCTCCGGCGCCGTGCGCTCGAAGACCGCCAAGCACGCCATCGAGGAAGAGCTGGCGAATCTGGAGCGGGAGCGGCTGTGGGTCTGGCATCACCAGGTCAAGTGCCCGACCCTGATCTTTCGCGCTCCCGACGGGCTGCTCACGCCAACCGACTGCCTGATGACTCAAGAGGAGGGCCAGGCGATGACGCATGCCATCCCCAAGTCCAGGCTGGTCGTCGTGCCGAAGACCAACCACTACACGGTGCTCCTGGGCTCGCACCCGAAGGTCAAGACCGCTCTACGCGCCTTCCTCACGGGGAGGTAGCGACGGCCAGCCCGCCGCTGATCTCGACTCGCGGGCTGACCATCCGCTTCGGCGGCCACGTGGCCGTGGACCATGTCACGCTGGACGTGGCCCCGGCCACGCTCAAGTCCATCATCGGCCCCAACGGCGCCGGCAAGACCTCCTTCTTCAATCTCCTGTCCGGCCAGTACCGGCCCAGCGATGGGACCATCCAGTTCAAAGGCCGGGATGTCACCGGCCTGGGCGCGGCCGCCCGCACCCGGCTCGGGATCGGCCGTTCCTTCCAGCTCACCAACATCTTTCCCACTCTCACCGTCCTGGAAAACGTGCGCTTGGCCGCGCAGTCCCGCCGCGGCCTCGGCTTCAATGCCTGGCAGAATTACCGCCGCTTTCCGGAGCTGGAAGACCAGGCCTATGCGCTGCTCGCCACCGTTCTCCTCGAGGCGAAATGGAGCGCGCGGGCGGGCGATCTGGCCCATGGCGAGAAGCGCAAGCTCGAGCTGGGCATTCTCCTGGCGCTCGAGCCCGAGGTCCTCCTGCTCGACGAGCCCACCGCCGGCATGTCCCTCGAGGAGGTTCCGACCATCATCGCCCTGATCGAGCGGATCAAGGCCCGGCGCGATAAGACCATCCTGCTGGTCGAGCACAAGATCGACATGGTCATGGCGCTGTCCGACTCGATCGCCGTCCTCAAGGACGGCCGGCTCATCGCCGACGGCCCGCCGGCGGCGGTGAGCGCCGATCCCGAGGTCTTGGCGGCCTACTTCGGCGGAGCGGCGCATGCCTGACTGGGTGCTCGAGGTCGAGGACGTTCACACCTATATCGGCCAGCATCACATCCTGCAGGGCGTCTCGCTTCGGGTGCGGCCCGACGCCGTCACCGTGCTCCTCGGCCGCAACGGGGCGGGGAAGACCACGACGATGCGGACGGTCATGGGCGTGCTCCATCCCGAGCGTGGCGTGGTGCGCTTCGGCGGGCGCGAGATCCACCGGCTGCCGCCCTTCGAGATCGCGCGGCTCGGCATCGGCTACGTGCCCGAGGGGCAGGGCATCTTCGCCACGCTCACGGTGGAAGAGAACCTGCACGTGGCGACGCTGGTGGAGGGCGCCGAATCGCGGGAGCGCCTCAGGCGCATCTTCGAGCTCTTCCCCGATCTGGACCGCTTCCGCCGATCGCGCGCCGGCACGCTCTCGGGCGGCCAGAAGCAGATGCTCTCCATCGCCCGCGCCTTTATCAATCCCACCCGACTGCTCCTGATCGACGAGCCCTCCAAGGGTCTGGCGCCCATCATCGTCCAGCACCTCACCGAGGCCCTGCGGGCCATGAAGCAGCACGCCACCGTGGTGCTGGTCGAGCAGAACTTCGTCATGGCGAGCGCGCTGGCCGACGACTTCTATCTGATCGACGACGGCCGCACGGTGCACGCGGGCGCGATGGCGGCGCTGGCCGCGGATGTCGCGCTCAAGAAGAAGTACCTCGGGATATGAGCCGCCGGGCGCCCCTCCTCGTCGCGCTGATCGCATTTCTGCTGCCCTTGCTCTGGATCGAGCCGCGCACTTACCTCACGCTCACCGTCGCCGGGCTGGCGATGGGGATGCTGATCTTCCTGGTGGCCGCCGGGCTCACCCTGATCTTCGGTCTCATGGACGTGCTCAACTTCGCCCACGGCGCGCTGTTCTCCTGGGGCGCCTACGCGGGCTTCACGGCCGCGGTGCTTCTCAACGGGCGCTGGGGGTGGGCGGCCGCGCCCTCGGTGGCGGCCAATGTCGCGCTGCTCGTGGGCGCGCTCCTGGCGGCGGCGCTCGTCGCCATCGGGCTGGGCATCGTGCTCGAGCGCGTGATCGTCCGGCCCGTGTACGGTCAGCACCTCTTCCAGATTCTGATCACGCTGGGCGCGACCATCGTGCTGGAGGAGCTGATCCGGATCGTCTGGGGGCCGAATGACCAGGTGGTGCCGGTCCCGTTCACCTTCCAGGGCTCCTGGGACATCGCCGACGTGATCGTGCTGCGCTTTCCCGTGGTCGCCATCGTCCTGGGCATCCTCGTCTACGCGGGCATGATGCTGGCGCTCAACCGCACCCGGGTCGGGCTCATCGTCCGGGCGGGCGTCGAGAACAACGAGATGGTGCAGGTGATGGGCCACAATATCTACCGCTACTTCACCGGCGTCTTCGCCGCAGGCTCGGCGCTGGCGGGCATGGGCGGCCTCATGTGGGCCATCTTCAGCCAGTCGGTGCGCCCCGCGATGGGCGGCGAGCAGCTGATCTTCGCCTTCGTCGTGGTGATCATCGGGGGGCTCGGCAGCGTGACCGGCTCCCTCGTGGGCGCCCTGCTGGTCGGGCTCTCGTACAATTACGTCGCGTTCCTCGTCCCCAAGGCGGCGATCGGCGTGACCATGGCGCTCATGGTGCTGATCCTCCTCTTCCGCCCCACCGGGCTGTACGGAACGCCCCGATGACCGCCGCGCCGAGTCCGGTCGAGCAGGCGCGCCTCGACGAGCGGCGCCGGCGGCTGCGCGCTCCCACCCTCTACCTGCGCCTCGGCCTCGTGGCCGTCTTCTGCCTGGTTCCGCTCGCGCCCTCGTTCCAGATCGTGGACCTCGCGCTCAAGATCGCGCTCTTCGCCACGCTGGTGGCCAGCTACGACGTGGTCATCGGCTACACCGGCATCGTCTCCTTCGGCCACGCCATGTTCTTCGGCTTCGGGGCCTACGCCGTGGCGCTGTCGTTGGGCAAGTTCGGAGGTGCGACCTACGGTCATCTCCTGCTGGGCCTTGTCGCGGGAGTCCTCGTCTCCGCGGTGGTGGCCGGCGCCATCGGCGCCTTCTCGCTCAGGGTCAAGGCGCTGTTCTTCGCCATGATCACGCTGGCGTTCGCCGAATTCGCACTGATCCTGGCCGTGCAGTGGAGCCAGGTGACGGGCGGCGAAGACGGCCTGAGCCCCAAGCTGCCCGGCGTCTTCGCGGTGAGCTTCGAAGCCGGGCGCGTCCTGGGCGTGGCGGTCACGGGGCGGAACGTCACGTACTACGCGGTGCTGGCCCTCTGCGTTGCGCTCTTTCTGATGATGAGCCGCTTCGTCCACTCACCGCTCGGCCGCACGCTGCAGGCGATCCGGGACAATGAGCTGCGGGCCGAGGCGCTGGGCTTCCGGACCTTCGTCTTCCAGATCATCGCCACCTCGTTCGGTAGCGTCGTGGCCAGCCTGCTCGGCGGCTGCTACGTCCTCTGGGTCCGCTACGTGAATCCCGACTCGACGCTGGGCGTGCCCATCATGCTCGACGTGCTGCTGATGGTGATCATCGGCGGCATCGGCACGCTCTACGGCGGAATCATCGGCGCCGCCGTCCTGCTCACGGCGCGCACCCTGCTCCCCGATCTCCGCGCCGTCGGTGCGGCGCTCTTCCCGGGCTCGGAGATCCTCCAGCGCCTGGCCGACCGGTGGCTCCTCTACTTCGGCGTGCTCTTCATCCTCGTGGTCTTCTTCTTCCCCAAAGGCGTGCTCGGCACCTTGCGCGACCGCATGGCCGGCCGTATCGGGCGCGCTCCCTCCTGAGCCGGGAACCGCCGGGAATCTTTGCGGTTCTCATCAATAGATGAGACAGGTTATTCTGGTTCGAGAATGACCCACCGGGACTATGACGTCATCGTGGTGGGAGCCAGCTTCGCCGGCCTGGCAGTGGCTCGACGGCTGCGGGGCCGCGTCCTCCTGCTCGACCGGAATGAAGTCGGCAGCGTGCAGACCTCGGCCTGCGGCACACCCCTCTGGCTGCCTCAGCGGCTCGGCGTCGAGGACAGCGTGCTCCAGGTCCACGATCGGCTTACCGTTCGCACCCCTACGCGCTCGGTGTCCTACGACCTCTCGGCGGTGCCGTTCTGCACCTTCGACTACAAGATCTTCTGTCGCGGCCTGCTGGCCCAGAGTGACGCACGCTTCCTCCGCACGCCGGTGACCGGCATCGAGGACGGCGCGGTCGTCACGGGCGAGGGGCGCTTCCGGGCGCCCGTGATCGTGGACTGCTCCGGCTGGCGCCGCGCGCTCGTCAAGCCACGCGTACCGGAATCCGACGCCCGCGCTCCCTCCTTCGGACTCGAGGCGCGCACCGAGCTTGCCGACGAGGGGCTGTCGTTCTGGCTCGATCGCCGCGTCGTTCCCCACGGCCTCGGCTGGGTCTTCCCCGTGGGAGAGGGAAGCCTGATCGGCCTGGGCTCCTATCTGGGGCGATCCAAGCTCAAGCCCGCGCTCGACCGATTCCTCCGTGAGTGCGGCGCCGAAGCCTCCTCGTATCACGGCACGTATTTTCCGAACCGGCTGTGGCGCCCCACGGTGGGGCGGCTGTTCGCCGTGGGCGATGCCGCGGGCCAATGCCTGCCGCTCACGGCCGAGGGAATCCGCCCCGCCATCTATTTCGGCGCCGAATGCGGTCGCCTCGTCCAGCGCGTGCTCGACGGCTGCCTCACGCTCGAGGCCGCGCTCGACGGCTACCGCCGGCTGGTGGAGCGGTACCGGGGCGCCTACCGCATCCTCGAATGGGCGCAGTGGCTCGCCACGCACGCGCCAAGCCGCTGGCTCGCCGTGATCTCCGATCTGGCGGCCCGCCATCCGTTTCTCCCGCGCTGGTGGCCGCGGTACGGGTGGTTCGGGCGCTTTGACTCCGACGCGGTGGCGGCCGCGCGATGACGGCCAATGCCGGGGAGGGCGGCGGCGAGCGCACCGCCGGCGGGTCGGTGTCCCGCTACGCCTGGCTCATCGGGCTCGGGCTCATCGCATTGGGTTTGATCTACTGCGCGTGGCTCGTCTACACCGACGCCCCGTCGTATCGCTTCGTCGTGCGCTTGTACGAGGACCCGCACTTCCTCAAGAAGACGCTGCGGCAGTGGGGCGTCATGGCGCCTGTCATCTTCATCGCGCTCCAGGCGCTGCAGGTCATCATCTCGCCCATTCCCGGCGAGGCCACGGGCTTTCTTGGCGGCTATATCTTCGGCGAATGGCTCGGTCTGATCTACTCGACCATCGGCCTCACCATCGGCTCGCTGGCCGCCTTTGGCATCGGCCGGTGGCTGGGGGCCCACTACGTCAAGGGTCTCGTGAGCAAGGAGACCTGGGACAAGATGGGCTTCATCGTCGAGGCCGAGGGCGCGATCCTCTGCTTCATCATCTATCTGATCCCCGGGCTGCCGAAGGACATGACCTGCTACCTCTTCGGCATCAGCCCCATGCCGTTCTGGGTCTTCACGGTGGTCTCGACGCTCGGCCGCATCCCCGGCACCTGGGTGCTCTCGACCCAGGGCGCCCATACGGCGACGGGCAATTATCTTCAGGTGATCCTGATCACCGCGGTGGCGGTGGCTGTCGCGCTGCCGCTGTACTACTACCGGCACCGGATCGTGGCCTGGTTCCAAGGCCGGACCAATGGCCAAGGGGACGACGAGCGGCGGCCGGAAGGGCTTGACAGGAACAAGCGGGAATCGTAGAGTGTGGGGCACTTTCTCCACGGACGGGAGGACGCAGCCGGTGAGCAGCAGGGAGCTGAGCGGTACGGTAAAAGGGCGGGCGGCCAGCCAGTGGTCGTACTTTTACTTTCCCTGCGTCTGCCCACTGGCTCCCATGAGCTGAACCCAAGGAGCCACGGGCGGACGAACCGCCGGCCCGTGGCCCAGATCGCTCAACGCCGCGGGCAAGTAACCCGCGGCGTTTCGCTTTTCCGCGCGTGGTGAAAGGACGGACCGATGATCATCGTCTTGAAGCCGGGATGGACCGAGGCCGAGATCGAGGACGTCTCGCGCCGGGTAAAGGAGCTCGGGTTCAAGACCCACCTCTCCCGGGGCGAGGTGCGAACCATCATCGGCGTCGTCGGCGACGATCGCGCCAAGGAGCAGCTGCTGGCGCTGCAGTCGCTCGACTGCGTCGAGAGCGTGGTGCGGATCCTGCAGCCCTTCAAGCTCGCGAGCCGCGAGGCCCATCCCCAGGACACCCAGTTCAAGGTGGGCGGGGTGAGCATCGGCGGCAAACCCCTGGTCGTGATGGCCGGCCCCTGCTCCGTCGAGTCGCGCCCCCAGCTCATGGAGGTCGCCAAGAGCGTGAAGCAGGGCGGCGCCCAGATCCTGCGCGGCGGCGCCTTCAAGCCGCGCACCTCGCCCTACGCCTTCCAGGGGCTGGAGGAGGAGGGACTCAGGCTGCTCAAGGATGCCAGCAAGGCCACCGGGCTGCCCGTGGTCACCGAGGTGATGGAGCCCGACAAGGTGGAGGTGGTGGCCGAGCACGCCGATATCCTTCAGATCGGCGCGCGCAATGTCCAGAACTTCTCCCTCCTCAAGCGCGTGGCCGAGTGCGGCAAGCCCGTGCTGCTCAAGCGCGGCATGTCCACGTCCATCCAGGAGTGGCTGCTCTCGGCCGAGTACGTGCTGGCCGGCGGCAATCCCAATGTCATCCTCTGCGAGCGCGGCATCCGCACCTTCGAGACCTCGACGCGCTACACCCTCGATCTCAACGCCATTCCAGTGGTGAAGAAGCTCTCGCACCTGCCGGTCATCGTCGATCCCTCCCACGGCACCGGCCTCTGGGAGTACGTGGGCGCGATGGCCAAGGCGGGGCTGGCCGCCGGGGCCGACGGCCTCATCATCGAGGTGCATAACAATCCGGCGGAGGCCCTCTCCGACGGCCCGCAGTCGCTCAAACCGGACAAGTTCGCCAAGCTGATGAGCGAGCTCCGCCCATTGGCCGAGGTGCTGGGGAGAACACTATGATCATCGTGCTGAAATCGGGTGTCGGGGACGCCGAGATCGACGACATCTGCCGGCGGGTGACCGAGATGGGCTACGCCCCCCACATCATCCGCGGCGAGTTCAAGACCATCGTGGCCGCGGTGGGCGAAGAGCGGGGACGGCCCGATCTGAGGTTGCTCGAGGCCGTCGAGACCGTGGAGTCGGTGATGCCCGTCCAGCAGCCCTTCAAGCTGGCGAGCAAGGAGGTGCGGGGCGAGCCGAGCGAGATCCGGGTCAACGACGTCGTGATCGGCGGCAAGGCCGTCGTGGTGATGGCCGGGCCCTGCTCGGTGGAGTCGGAGTCCCAGGTGCTCGAAGTCGCCGATGCCGTCAAGGCGGCCGGCGCGCGCATCCTCCGCGGCGGCGCCTACAAGCCGCGCACCTCGCCCTATGCTTTCCAGGGCCTCAAGGAGCAGGGGCTCAAGTATCTCGCGGAGGCGCGCAAGCGCACGGGCCTGCCCGTGGTCACGGAGGTGCTGGAGACCGAGAGCGTGGAGCAGGTCGCGGAGTACGCCGACATCCTTCAAATCGGCGCGCGCAATATCCAGAACTTCACCCTGCTGCGCCGGGTCGGCGAGATGGGCAAGCCCGTGCTGCTCAAGCGCGGCATGGCGACCAGCATCCAGGAGTTCCTGCTCTCGGCCGAGTACATCCTCTCGGCGGGCAATCCCAATGTGCTCCTCTGCGAGCGCGGCATCCGCACCTTCGAGACCTCGACGCGCTTCACGCTCGACCTCAATGCGGTGCCGGTTCTCAAGAAGCTCTCCCACCTGCCCGTGGTGGTGGATCCCTCCCATGGCACCGGGCACTGGGACCTGGTGGCGCCCATGGCCAAGGGCGCGGTGGCCTGCGGCGCGGACGCCCTCATCATCGAGGTGCACCCGCGTCCGGAAGAGGCCCTGTCCGACGGCCCGCAGTCGCTCAAGCCGTCGAAGTTCGTCCAGCTGATGAAGGAGCTGCGCCCGGTGGCGGAGGCCGTCGGCCGCACCCTCTAGTGGGGTCAGGTCTTGAATTACGACATCGGCTGCCCGAAATCGTCAGGAATGTGTTAATTCAAGACCTGACCCCGAAGTGGCATAATCGCGGGGTATGCGGTTGAGGGTGCCGCGGCTCCAGGACCCGCCCCCGCGGGCATTGGCCATCGCCATTGTCTGCTCGATCCTGCTGCATCTGCTGCTGCTGGCGCCCGTCTTCCTGGGCTTCCCGATCTTCGGCTCGCCGATGTACATCAAGAAGGGCGAGGCGCTCTTCGTCGATATGCATCCGGAGCGGCCCGACGAGAAGGCGCCGCTCGGCAATCCGTCTCGGCCGGTGGGTCCGGATGCCAAGGAGGCCGAGCCGCCCAAGGCCGTCGTGCCGCCCGCGCCCAAGCTCGCGGAGGCGCCCAAGCCGCCCGCGCCCAAGGCGCCGCCGCGCGCGCAGGTCGCCAAGGCCGAGCCACGCCCCGCACCGCCCGCCGCTCGCCCCGCCGAATCCGGGCCCGCGGCGCCTGCGCCCCAGCCGGCCGCGCCGCCCAAGCCCGAGACCACCCAGGCGCCCAGCCAGGGGAGCCAGCCGTCGGCCGCGTCTCAGCCCTCGAATCCGCAGGTGGCCTCGGCCCCGCCGCCCAGTCTCCTCCGCCCGCCGGCCGGCGGTGGAGGGCTTCAGGGCGGCGGCCGCGCGGGCGTCGAAGGCGAGCCCATCCCGCTCGACACGCCCGAGCCGAAGTACCAGGACTACTTCAACAAGATCCGCGAGAGGATCAAGGCGAACTGGATCTATCCCTATGAAGCCGGCTCGCGCGGCATCGAGGGCGACCTCAGCATCGAATTCGTGATCGCCAAGGACGGCCACCTGCAGTTCATCGAGCTGCGCCGCTCGTCCCGCGTCCTCATTCTCGATAACGCGGCGCTGAACGCGGTGAAGCTGGCTCAGCCCTTTCCCCCCGTTCCGGATGATCTGGCCAAGCAGGCCCTCGCCATCAATGGGCTCTTCGTGTATCGGATCCGGGAGGATGCCGCCAGTCTCGTGAACCGCTTCCGCTAACGGACCCCGGCGTGCCGCGCGGCATCGGATTCGCTCTGGCGCTGCTCGTCTGCGCCGGCTGCGCCGCGGCGCCGTGCGAGCGGCGGCCGCCCGCCCGGCTGCAGCTCCTCTCGGTCAATGACGTCTACCGGCTCGACCCCGACGCCGAGGGGCGGGGCGGCCTGGCGCGCGTGGCCACCCTGGTGCGCGGTCTCCGGCGCGAGAATCCCGATACGCTCTTCGCGCTGGCCGGTGATACCATCTCGCCGTCGCTGCTCTCGTCCATCCTGCGCGGCAAGCACATGATCGAGGCGTGGAACGCGCTCGGGCTGGATGCCGCTACCTTCGGCAATCACGAGTTCGACTTCGGCCCCGACGTGCTCCGCGAGCGGGTGCGCGAGTCCCACTTCCCCTGGCTCTCGGCCAATGTCTTCGAGCTGCCCATCGGCCGTCCGGTCGCGGGCGCCCGGCGCTGGCTCACGCGCGACCTCGGCGGACTGCGCGTAGGTCTCGTCGGGCTCACGACGGTCGAGACGGCGCGGACGTCGAACGCGGGACCGAGCGTTCAGTTCGAAGGCGTGGAGGGCGCGGCGCGCGCCGCTTTCGCCGACATGGGGCGCGTTGACGTGCGCGTGGCCCTCAGCCATTTGCCCCTGCGGCAGGACCGCTCGCTGGCCGCGGCCATGCCGTTGCACGCCATTCTGGGCGGTCACGATCATGACCCGATGATCGTGGATCAGGGGTCCACCGTCATCGTCAAGGCGGGGGCCGACGCGATCAACGTGGGTCAGGTCGAATACGAGCTGGGCTGCGGCGGGACGGTTGTCCAGCGCCGCCAGCGCCTGATCCCCGTCGACGCCGGTATCGCCGAGGCGCCCGACGTGGCGGACCTGGTCGCCCGGTACGCGGCGCTGGTCGAGCGCGAGCTGGACGTGGTGATCGGCCGAACGTCGGTGCCGCTGGACGCGCGCGAGGTGGTGATCCGCCGGCAGCAGACCGCCCTCGGCCACTATCTCGCCGAGGTGATGCGAGAGCGCGTCGGCGCCGAGATGGGCCTGCTCAATAGCGGGGCCGTGCGGGGCAATCGGCTCATCGTGCCCGGCCCGCTCACGCGGCGGCACTTCCACGAGATGCTGCCCTTCAACAATACCGTGGCGCTCCTCGAGCTGACCGGCGCCGTGCTCGGCGAGGTGCTCGAGCGCTCGGCGGACGCCCTGCCGCGCCCCTCGGGTCATTTTCTTCAGACGGCAGGCCTGACGTTTTCGGTCGATGCGACCCAGCCGGCCGGCCGGCGCGTAAGCGAAATCCGCGTCCAGGGCCAGCCGCTCGACCGCGGGCGCCGCTACCGCGTGGCCGTGCCCGACTACCTGGCCCGCGGGCAGGACGGCTATACGATGCTGGCGGTCGCGGCGCACGCGCTGCTTCCGCCCGAAGACGGCCCGGGACTCATCGACACCGTCTTTCAGGCCCTCGCAAAAGGGCGCTCCCCTTGACAGCTATGTCATCTATCTTGTAGTCTATTCGATACTTTTTCGTGATGCAGGGTGTAGGCTCGTAGCTCAGTGGGAGAGCGCTACCTTGACACGGTAGAGGTCGGCGGTTCGAAACCGCCCGAGCCTACCATTCGCTTTTGGAGCCACCCGGGGGTGCCCATCGCCAGCGAGTTGAGCGTGCGCGAGTGAGGGAAACCGAGCATCACCGGGCACAGTCCCGAGTGGTGCTTTGCTGTCTTTAGAGGCCTGAGACCGGCGAGTATGCTGAGTTAATGCAAGCCGAAGAAGAGCGACATCTCAAGTTCGCGGGAGACTTCGACTGCCTCCCCGAGCCCCTGCCGACGCTCCGCCATTCGACCTCGCACGTGATGGCCCAGGCGGTGAAGCGGCTGTTTCCCGAGGTCAAGGTCGCGATCGGCCCCGCCATCGAGGACGGCTTCTATTACGATTTCCTCAAGCCGACGCCGTTCACGCCGGAGGATCTCGAGCGCATCGAAGGCGTGATGCGCGAGATCATCAAGGCCGATCACCGGTTCGAGCGCGAGGAGATGCCGCGCGAGCAGGCCATCCGGTTCTTCGAAGAGCGCGACGAGCCATTCAAGGTCGAGATCCTCAAGGGCATCGACGCGGCCACGGTGTCCCTGTACCGGCAGGGCGACTTCGTGGACCTCTGCCGCGGCCCCCACGTGCCCTCGACGGGCCACATCAAGGCGTTCAAGCTCTTATCCACCTCGGGCGCCTACTGGCGCGGGGACGAGCGGAACGCCATGCTCCAGCGCATCTACGGCACCGCCTGGGCGACCCAGGAGGAGCTCGACAAGCATCTCTGGCGCCTGGAGGAGGCCAAGAAGCGTGACCATCGCAAGCTCGGCCGCGAGCTCGACCTCTTCGAGTTTCACGACGTGGCGCCCGGGGCGCCCTTCTGGCTGCCGAACGGCATGATCCTGGTGCGGGAGCTCGAGAAGTTCGCGCGCGAGCACCTCGACGCCCAGGGCTACCAGGAGATCTCGACACCGATGCTGGTGAACAAGCGGCTCTGGGAGGAGTCGGGGCACTGGGATCTGTACCAGGAGAACATGTTCAAGATCGAGGTGGAGGAAGAGATTTTCAGCCTCAAGCCGATGAACTGCCCGGAGTCCACCTTCGTCTACCGGCGCGCGCTTCGCTCGTACCGCGATCTGCCCATGCGGCTTAGCGAGATGGGGCGCTGTCACCGCAATGAGCGCTCAGGGACGCTGACGGGATTGATCCGCGTGAGGCAGTTCACCCAGGACGACGCTCACATCTACTGCCGGCCGGATCAGCTCCAGGACGAGATCACCGCGCTGATCGAGCTCGTTCGCGAGTGGTACAAGACCTTCAACCTCCAGCCCTCGTTCAGGCTGTCCACTCGTCCCGCAGAGAAGCTCGGGACCGAGGCGCAGTGGGACGCGGCCGAGGCGGCGCTGGCGCAGGCGCTCAAATCGAACGGGCTCGCCTACCAGGCCGATCCGGGCGGCGGGGCCTTCTACGGGCCCAAGATTGACATTGACGTGCACGACGTGCTGGGTCGGCCGTGGCAGCTCGCGACGATCCAGGCGGACCTCACGATGCTGCCCGAGCGCTTCAAGCTCGAGTACATCGACACCGACGGCCAGCCCAAGCGCCCGATCGTCATCCACCGGGCGATCTTCGGCTCCTACGAGCGCTTCGTCGCGATCCTGACCGAGCATTTCGCCGGCGCCTTCCCGACATGGCTCGCGCCGGTGCAGGCCCGCGTGCTGCCGATCAGCGAGAAGCACAGTGACTACGCGCGGACGGTTCACGTGCGGCTTCGGGAGGCCCGGGTCCGTGCCGAGCTGGATGACCGGAACCAGAAGCTCGGCTATCGCATCCGCGAGGCCCAGCTCCAGAAGGTGCCCTACATGCTGGTCGTGGGAGAGCGCGAGGCGCAGAGCGGGACCGCGAGCCTCAGACGCCGCACCGGGGAAGATCTCGGCGCGGTGGCCGTGGATCGCATCGTGAGCGAGCTCGTGGCCGAGATCGGAAGTCGTTCCGCCACCCTCACCGTGGGCCGGACCGGCTGAGCCGGCCCCGTACGTAAGGAGCGCGCGCCATACAGGGAAAAGACATCCGCATCAATGAAGGCATCCGGGTGAGGGAAGTCCGCGTCGTGAGCGCTGAGGGCGAGCAGCTGGGAATTCTTCCCATCGCCCAGGCATTGGAGCTGGCGCGGCAGGGGGAAATGGATCTGGTGGAGGTGGCGGCGGAGGCGAATCCGCCGGTCTGCCGGATCATGGACTTCGGCAAGTACAAGTACATGCAGGCGCGCCGGCAGAAAGACGCGCGCAAGAAGCAGACGGTGATCCAGGTGAAGGAAGTCAAGCTCGGTCCCAAGACGGATACGCACGACTTCGAGTTCAAGGCGAAGCACGTGAGGCGGTTCCTCGAGGAGGGCAATAAGGCCAAAGTGACGGTGCGCTTCAAGGGGCGGGAGATGGCGCACACCGAGCTGGGCTGGAAGATGCTCAACCGGATGACGGAGATCATGTCGGACGTCGCGGTGATCGAGAACCACCCGCGCATGGAAGGTCGGATGCTGAGCATGATCCTGTCGCCGAAGCCGCACTAGAAACTCCCCTCACCCCGCCCCTCTCCCCAGAGGGGCGAGGGAGGAAGGTGACCCTCTCCCCAGAGGGGCGAAGGAGGAAGTTGTGTCCCTCTCCGTTGAGAGAGAGGGAACAGGTTGTGTCCCTCTCCCTCGGGGGAGAGGGCACAGTTCGAACCCTCTCCCTTGAGGGAGAGGGGAGGGTGAGGGAGAGGGAGACTGAGGGTGGGATCCGAGAAAGGAACTGCGAGATGCCAAAGATGAAGACGAAGCGGGCGGCGGCCAAGCGCCTCAAGGTCACCGCGTCCGGAAAGCTCAAGCGCCGCAGCGGGTGGAAGAGCCATCTGCTCGAAGCCAAGTCGCCCAAGCGCCGGCGGCACTTGAGACAGGCGAGCCTGATCGCCAAAGTGGATCAGCCACGACTGCGGGCCCTCGTTCCGTATCTGTAACGCCAGGTATTCCTCTCCCCCTTGGGGGAGAGGGCAGGGTGAGGGGGTGACAGCCCTCTCACCCTCACCCCGACCCTCTCCCTGAAAGGGAGAGGGAGCGAAAGCAAAAGGAGAGCCGCGATGCCACGGGCAAAGGGCGGACCCAAGACCCGCCAGCGCAGGAAGAAGGTCCTCAAGCAGGCGAAGGGCTATTTCGGCGGCCGGCGCAAGCTCTACCGCACGGCGGCGGAGACCGTCCTGCGCGCCGGCGCCTTCGCCTACAAGGGGCGCAAGCAGAAGAAGCGGCGGGCCCGGGCGCTGTGGATCATCCGCGTGAACGCCGCCTGCCGCCAGCTCGGGATGTCCTATTCCACCTTCATGGCGGGACTCAAGAAGGCCGGCATCGGGCTGGACCGCAAGATCCTCGCCGAGCTGGCCGTCCAGGACCCCACCGCCTTCGCCAAGCTGGCGGAGACGGCGCGAGCCCAGCGCGCCTGAGCGTGGCGGGGGACCCGCGGGTCCAGGAGATCCTCGACCGGGCCCTGGCGGATATCGCCGGGGCCCGCTCCACGTCTGACCTAGAGAAGATCCGCGTGCGCGTCCTGGGCCGCTCAGGCCAGCTGACGGGACTGCTGCGCGCGCTCGGCTCGATCCCGGCGGCCGACCGCCCCCGGGTCGGGGCCGAAGCCAATGCCGCGAAGACGCAGCTCGAAGACCGGATCGCGGCGCGCGCCGAGGCGCTCAAGGGCCAGGAGCACGAGCAGGCGCTGGCGGCCGAGCGCCTGGACCTCACGCTGCCCGGCCGGCGCGTGCCGGCAGGCGCGGTGCATCCGATCACCCGGGTGCAGGACGAGATCATCGAGATCTTCGAGGGCCTGGGTTTTTCAGTGGCCGAGGGGCCGGAGGTCGAGTCGGACTACTACAACTTCGCCGCGCTCAATTTCCCCGACGATCATCCGGCGCGCGACATGCAGGATACCTTCCACCTCTCGCCGGACACGCTGCTGCGCACTCATACCTCACCCGTGCAGATCAGGGCGATGAAGGTCCAGCGCCCGCCCGTGCGCATCATCTGCCCGGGGAAGGTCTATCGCCGCGACGCCGACATCACGCATTCGCCGATGTTCCACCAGGTGGAAGGCCTGGCCGTGGATCGGCACATCACGATGGCGGACCTCAAGGCCACGCTCGAGCTGTTCGCGCGCGAGATGTTCGGCCCACGGTCGACCCTGCGCTTCCGGCCGTCGTTCTTCCCGTTCACCGAGCCCTCGGCAGAGGCGGATGTCGTCTGCTTCCTCTGCGGCGGCTCCGGCTGCCGCGTCTGCTCGCAATCGGGCTGGCTCGAGATCCTGGGCTCCGGCATGGTCCACCCCAATGTGCTGCGCAATGTCGGCTACGATCCCGAGGAGGTGACGGGCTGGGCCTTCGGCATGGGCGTCGAGCGCGTCGCCATGCTCAAGTACGGCATCGACGACATCCGGCTCCTCTTCGAGAACGACCTGCGCTTCCTCGCTCAGTTCGGCCCCTCACCCCGACCCTCTCCCCATCGGGGAGAGGGTGGCGGAGGTTCCCCCTCTCCCCAAAAGGGAGAGGGTAGCGGAGGTTCCCTCTCTTCCCGAGGGGAGAAGATCACGGGGGCTCCCTCTCCCCTCTGGGGAGAGGGTCGGGGTGAGGGGCGGTGAAAATCTCCTACCGATGGATCAAGGAGTACGTGGAGACGGATCTCCCGGCGCGCGAGCTCGCCGACCGGCTGACCAATGCGGGAATCGCGGTGGAATCCGTCGAGCCAGTCGTCAAGGGGCTGTCGGGCGTCGTGGTCGGCTTGATTGAGGAGATCGAGAAGGAGCTGGGCACGACGTCCGCCGGGCACGTGAACCGCCTCTGCCGCGTCGCGCTGCCTGGCCGGAAGTTCTCCGTGATCTGCGGCGCGCCCAATGTCGCCGCCGGCCTTCGCGCCGCTTTCGCGCCGCCGGGCGCCTCGCTGCCGGTAGGCGGAGAGGTGAAGGCGGCGCGGATCCGCGGCGTCGTGTCGGAAGGCATTCTGTGCTCGGAGCGCGAGCTGGGGATCGGCGACGATCACCGCGGCATTCTCGAGCTGCCCGCCGAAGCCCCAATCGGCACCGATCTCAGCACCTATCTCGGCCTCAACGACATGATCTTCGAGATCGAGATCACGCCGAATCGGCCCGACGCGCTCTCGGTGGTGGGGGTGGCGCGCGAAGTCGCGGCGCTCACGCGCGCGCCCTTCCGTTTTCCGCAGGTCGCGGTGAAGGAGGGAGACGAGGAGGCCGCGGCGCTCACCTCGGTGGAGATCGAGGCGCCGGATCTCTGCCCGCGCTTCTGCGCCCGTCTCATCACCGGGCTCACGGTGCGTCCCTCGCCGCCCTGGCTCGCCCAGCGGCTGCGCGCCGTCGGCCTGCGGCCCATCAACAACCTCGTGGACGTCACCAACTATGTGATGTGGGAGATGGGCCAGCCGCTCCACGCGTTCGACTTCGACACGCTGGCCCAGCGCCGGATCGTGGTGCGTCGCGCCCGGACGGGAGAGCGCATCACGACGCTCGACGGCCAGGAGCGGGCCCTCCGCTCCGACATGGTCATGGTCTGCGACGCCGAGCGTCCCGTCGCGGTGGGCGGGGTCATGGGCGGCGCCGAGACCGAAGTGACGGAGCGGACGACGTCGCTCCTGCTCGAGGCCGCCTACTGGGACCCGGGCTCGATCCGCCGGACCTCGCGCGCCCTCGGGCTGCTGACGGATGCCGCCTACCGCTTCGAGCGCGGCGGCGACATCGATGCGCCGCCTGAGGCGCTGGGCCGCGCCGCCCAGCTCATGGCCGATCTCGGCGGCGGCCGGGTCGCCCGCGGCATCATCGACGTCTACCCGGCGCCCCGCTCGCGTCCGCGCCTCACGCTGCGGCCCGCGCGCGTGGAGCGCCTGATCGGCGTGGCGCCACCGCGCGAGGAGGTGGTGCGCATTCTCCAGGCGCTCGGCTTTGCGGTGGACGATTCGGCGCCCGATCTCCAGGTCGTCGTGCCCAGCTTCAGGCGCGACGTCTCGCAAGAGGACGATCTCGTCGAGGAGGTCATCCGCATCTGGGGGTTCGACAAGATCCCGCTGACGCTGGCGCGCGGCGGCGAGATCCTGCCCGTGCGACGGCCAACGACGCTGCGCGTGAGCCGGGCGGCGAGCCGGGCGCTCAATGCCGCGGGCCTCTTCGAGTGCATCACCTATGCGTTCGTGGATCCGGAGCGGCTGTGCACGATGGGCTGGGAGAGCGCGGCCCGTCTCATCGCGCTGCAAAACCCGCTGTCCCAGGAGCGCTCGGTGCTGCGGCCCTCGCTCACGCCGGGTCTGCTCGAGGTGCTGGCGACCAATATCCATCGCCAGACGCCGGACGTGCAGGTCTTCGAAGTGGGGCATATCTTCGGTCCGCACCGGGACGACGATGGCGACCGCCCGGCCCACGAGGAGCTCTGGCTGGCCCTCGCGCTCACCGGCGCGCGCCAGTCCCGCAGCTGGTTCGGATCGCGCGACGACGTCGACATCTATGACGCCAAGGGCTTGGCGGAGGTGGCGCTGGTGGCGGCAGGCGCCGGGAGCGTGGAGACGGCGCCCTGGGCGCCGGCCGAGCGGCCGCGCTATATCGAGCAGGGGCGCGGCGCCCGCCTCACCGTCGACGGGCGCGGTGTCGGCTGGTTCGGCGAAGTGGCCCGACCGGTGCGCGAGGCCTTCGACCTGCCGGCGCCCGTGTTCATCGCCGAGCTCTCGCTTACCGCGCTGACCCTGCTGCCGGCGGTGACCCCGCGCTATCAGCCGCTGCCGCGCTTTCCCGCCGTGCTGCGCGACCTCGCCATCGTCGTGCCGGCCGATATCACGGCGGGCGAGATCGAGGCCGCCATTCGCGGCATGAAGCTGCCGCTGCTGACGCGGCTGACGCTCTTCGACGTCTACACCGGCGGCCAGGTGGGCAAGGGCGGGCGGAGTCTGGCGTGGAGCTTGACCTTCCAGGCCGAGGACCGCACGCTCACGGACAAGGAGGTCAACGACCTTCACGCGAAGATCGTCAAGGAAGTGGCCCGGCGCTTCAAGGCCGAGGTCCGGGGGGCATGACCATGGCCGACACAGACGGACTGGCCGAGCGGCTCGAGGCGCTCGAGAAGTCGGTGCGCCGTGCGGCGGAAGCCATTGCGCGGCTCCGCCGGGAGCGCGAGACGCTCCAGGCCCGCGTCACGCAGCTCGAGGGCAAGCTCGCGGGCGCCGAGGGGGAGAAGAACGAGCTGCAGGCGCTTCGCCAGGAGCGCAAGGACGTGCTGGCGCAGGTGGATGGCATTCTCAAAGAGCTGGACAAGCTCGAACTCTAGGTCCCCCTCACCTTGATCCTCTCCCCCCAAGGGGGAGAGGAGTCGGGAACCTTTCTCCAGGGTGAGGCCAGGGAATTGAAGCACCCTCTCGCCGTTGGGGGAATTGAAACTCCCTCTCCCCGTTGGCGAGAGGGCAGGGTAGGGAATTGAAACTCCCTCTCCCCGTTGGCGAGAGGGCAGGGTAGGGAATTGAAACTCCCTCTCCCCTCTGGGGAGAGGGCAGGGTGAGGGGCGAATGGTGAGGGGCGATGGCTGACAAGCACCGTGTTGAGGTCGACATCCTCGGGCAGAAGTACACCATCCGCAGCGAGGCCACGCCCGAGTACGTGCGCGAGCTGGCCGGTTATGTCGAGAAGCGCGCGCGCGAGATCGACAGCGCGAGCCCGGGACAGGATCCCACCAAGGTCCTGGCGCTGGCCGCGCTGTACATCGCCGACGAGATGTTCCGGCTGCGCGACGAGCGCGCCGAGGGCGACAAGGCGCGCGCTACGGGAGAAAAGGAGCGCGCCGCCGCGGAGAAAGACGCGATCGCCCGCCTCAGCGCGCTGCGCCAGCTTCTCGACTCCGTGGTGCCGGAGAGCTAGCCGAGCGGCCACAAAGGCCTTGACGGCGCCCGGCGGGCGGGGGTACACAGGATGTGCCCTGCGCTGTGCGTGATGCCGGGGGGAAGTTTCAACCTCGTTATAAGTTAGGACGCCGCTCACGAGGGTGGTGCGCATACCCCTCCCATGGAGGGGAAGCCTAAAGCCCTCCATTTTGGCGCCCACCTGGTGAAACCAGGTTCGAAACACCGTCGGCACACGGCAGAGGCGGGGCTTTTGCGTCTGGCTCCTCCTCGTCCTTCCCAACGCGTCGTTGACAATCCCTCCTCGCATGCCTATAATTTCCCAAGTCTGGCGGCTACTTGCCGCGCGTTCCCCTGAGTGAACATGATCCGCCCCGGGCCGAGCCCGGGTTGGAGTGATCCATGAACGGACTGGGCTGGCTGCTGCTGCTTGTGCCCGTCGTCGCTATCCTCGGAATCCTCGTCGGCTATCTCGCCCACAAGGCTGCCGTCGTGCGCACCATCGGTGACGCCGAGACCCGCTCCACCCGCATCCTGGACGACGCCAAGCGAACAGTCGAGCAGGCGCGCGTCGATGTCGAGGCCAGGGTCCGGGAGGCCGAGGCCAAGATCCGCTCGGCCGAGCTCGAGGCCAAGGAGACGGCCCTCAAGGTCCGCGCCGATCTCGACTCGGAGACCCGCGCGCGCCAGCGCGAGATCGAAGAAGTCGAGCGGCGCGTCCTCCAGCAGGAGGAGCAGCTCGGCCGCAAGCTGGACCAGCTCGACCGCCGCGAGCTCGACCTCCAGGGACGCGAGCGGTCGCTCGGCGATCACGAGAAGGCCCTCGGCGAGAAGGAAGCCCGCCTGGCCTCGGCGCTCGAGGAGCAGCGGCGCAAGCTCGAGGTGATCGCGGGACTCACCGCGGAGGAAGCCAAGCGCCAGCTCCTTACCCAGTTGGAGGCCGAAGCCCGGCGCGAGGCCCAGCTGCTGGGCATGCGGCTCGAGGAGGAGGCCAAGGAGACGGCCACGGTCAAGGCCAAGGAAGTGCTCGCCACCACGATCCAGCGCCTGGCGCCGGACTACACGGTGGAGACGGCCGTGTCCATTGTGGATCTGCCCTCCGACGACATGAAGGGACGCATCATCGGCCGGGAGGGGCGGAATATCCGCGCGCTCGAGAGCTTCACCGGCGTGGATCTCATCGTGGATGACACGCCCGAAGCCGTCCTGATCTCGGCGTACGATCCCTACCGCCGGGAGATCGCGCGGCTCGCGCTCCAGCGGCTCATTGCCGACGGCCGGATTCATCCCGCGCGCATCGAGGAAGTGGTGGAGAAGGTCAAGAAGGACATGGAGCAGCACCTCAAGGAAGAGGGCGAGAAGGCCTGCTTCGAGGTGGGCGTACACGGGCTGCATCCCGAGCTTGTCAAGCTCGTCGGGCGCATGAAGTTCCGCACGTCCTACGGTCAGAACTGCCTGCAGCATTCCAAGGAAGTCGCCTGGCTGGCCGGCATGATGGCGGCGGAGATCAAGGCCGACGTCAAGCTGGCGAAGCGCATGGGCCTGCTTCACGACATCGGCAAGGCTCTCACCCATGAGCAGGAGGGCAGCCACCCCGAGCTCTCCCTGCAGGTGCTGAGCAAGTATGGCGAGTCGCCGCAGATCATCAATGCCGCCCTCTGCGGCCACGAGAACGTCGAGCCCGAGACCATCGAGGCCGTGCTCACTGAGGCCGCCGACGGCATCTCCGCCGCCCGCCCGGGCGCGCGCCGCGACGTGCTGGAGAGCTACATCAAGCGGCTGGCCAAGCTCGAAGAGATCGCCATGTCCTACAAGGGTGTGGAGATGTGCTATGCGATCCAGGCCGGGCGCGAGCTGCGCGTGATGACCAAGGCCGAGCAGATCTCGGACCTGGACGCGCATCAGCTCGCCAAGGACATCTCCAAGCGCATCGAGGCCGAGATGCAGTACCCCGGCCACATCAAGGTGATCGTGATCCGCGAGACCCGCGCCGTCGAAGTGGCGAAGTGATGGCCAAGGCCCTCACGGTCCTCTGCGTGGGCGACGTCTTCGGCGAGCCCGGGCGCCGCGCGATCCAGCTGCTGCTGCCCAAGATCCGCAAGCAGCACGAGGTCGATCTGGCGGTCGTCAATGTCGAGAACGCGGCCTCCGGCGCGGGCGTCACGCCGCCGATCGCCAAGGCCTTCCTCGAGCAGGGCGTGGACGTGATGACCTCGGGCAACCACATCTGGGACAAGCGGGAGATCGTCGAGTACATCGTCAAGGAGAACCTGCTCCTGCGCCCCGCCAATTACCCGCCGGGCACACCGGGCGCCGGCTCCATCGTGGTCAAGGCCGGCCCGCACAAGGTCGCCGTGCTGAACGTGATGGGGCGCGTCTTCCTGCCGCTGCTCGACTGTCCGTTCCGCAAGTCCGACGAGGAGGTCGGGAGGCTCAGCCAGGAGACGCCCATCATCATCGTGGACGCCCACTGCGAGGCAACCTCCGAGTCCCAGGCCCTGGGCTGGTATCTCGACGGGCGGGTGAGCGCCGTCGTGGGCACGCACCGGCATGTCCAGACGGCGGACGAGCGGCTCCTGCCCAAGGGCACCGCCTATATCACCGACCTCGGCATGACGGGGCCCACCGAGTCCATCATCGGCGTGGACCCGGAGATCGCGCTCAGCCGCTTCCTGACCCAGATGCCGAACCGCTTCGAGCCGGCCAAGGGGCCGGCGGCGCTGCACGGAGCGATTATCCGCATCGACCCCGAGACCGGCCGGGCGCTGTCGATCGAGCGTTTGCGCGTCCCGCTACCCGCCTGATCCGCCGACCCGTGCAGATCCTGGACGGCAAGGCGGTCGCCGCGAAGGTGTTGGGCGAAGTCAAGGCGGGTGTCTCCGCCCTCATCGAGAAGACGGGCGTCACGCCCACGCTCGCCGTCGTCCTCGTCGGCGACTTCGCCCCCTCCAAGATCTACGTCCGCAACAAGCGGAACTCGGCCGCCGAGGCCGGCATCGCCTCGCGCGACTATCTCTTCCCCGACGGCTGCTCGCAGGAGAAGCTGCTGGCCGTGCTGCGGGAGATCAACGACAATCCGTCCATCCACGGCATCTTGCTCCAGCTGCCGCTGCCGGCCGGCATGGACGAAGATGAAGCCATCAACGCCATCGCGCCCGAAAAGGACGTGGACGGCCTGCACCCGATGAACCTGGGCAAACTCCTCGCGGGCAAACCCTCGGTGGTTCCGTGCACGCCCGCCGGCTGCCTGGAGATCCTCGACCATTACGGGATCGAGCTCAAGGGTGCCGAAGCCGTCGTGGTCGGCCGCTCGCGCCTGGTCGGCAAGCCGCTGGCTCAGCTCCTGCTCGGCCGCCACGCCACCGTCACGATGTGCCACACGCGCACTCGGGACCTGGGCGAGCACTGTCGCCGCGCCGACGTGCTCTGCGTGGCCGCGGGCAAGGCCGGCGTCGTCACCGGTGACATGATCAAGGACGGCGTGGTGGTCATCGACGTGGGGATCAACCGCCTCGAGACGGGCAAGCTCGTGGGCGATGTGGATTTCGAGTCCGCGAGCCGCAAGGCCCGCGCCATCACGCCCGTGCCCGGCGGCGTGGGGCCCATGACCGTCGCGATGCTCCTGCGCAATACGCTCCGGGCCGCCCAGCGCCAGGTCCCTCCACGATGAGTCATCGGACCTTCGCTCCGGCTGGGAGCCTTCGAGAACCCTCTCCCCCATGGGGAGAGGGCAGGGTGAGGGGCCCGATGAGATACTGCACCCTCACCCCGACCCTCTCCCTAGAAGGGAGAGGGGGTCCTGAAAGGGTATTTCGAGAACCCTCTCCCCCATGGGGAGAGGGCAGGGTGAGGGGCCCGATGAGATACTGCACCCTCACCCCGACCCTCTCCCTGGAAGGGAGAGGGAGTCCTGAAAGGGTATTTCGGGAACCCTCTCCCCTTTGGGGAGAGGGCAGGGTGAGGGGAGCGCGATCGCTCCGGAAGCGTCAGACCGACGCCGAGCAGCGACTGTGGACGCGCCTCCGCGACCGTCGACTCCTCGGTTTCAAGTTTCGGCGTCAGCATCCGGTCGGCCGGTACATTGCAGATTTCTGCTGTACCGAGGCCAGGCTTCTGATCGAGCTCGATGGAGGCCAGCACGCGATTGACCACACGCGCGACGCCGAGCGTACCGCGATGCTGGAACGTGACGGCTATCTGGTCCTCCGATTCTGGGACAATGACGTCTTTCAGAATCTCGAAGGCGTTCTGCAGCGTATCGTCGAGGCACTGGACTCTCACCCCGGCCGTACCCCTCACCCCAACCCTCTCCCCAGAGGGGAGAGGGAGCCGAAGCCCCCTCACCCCAGCCCTCTCCCCACAGGGGAGAGGGAGCCGAAGCCCCCTCACCCCAACCCTCTCCCCAAAGGGGAGAGGGAGCAGAAGGGTCTCTGACATGACTGAGCGGGCGGTGTACACGGTGAGCGAGCTCACGCAGCTCATCAAGTCGCAGCTCGAGGAGCGCTTCCCCGCCGTCTGGGTGGAGGGGGAGATCAGCAATCTTCGTACGCCCTCCTCCGGCCACGCCTACTTCACGCTCAAGGACGACGGCGCTCAGCTGCGCGCGGTGCTCTTCCGCGGTCGCGGCCGGCGCGTGCCGTTCCAGCTCGAGGACGGCCTGCAGGTGCTGGCCTTCGGCGGGCTCGACGTCTATGCCGCGCGCGGCGAGTATCAGCTCGTCGTCGAGCTGATGGAGCCCAAGGGGCTCGGCGCGCTCCAGCTCGCCTTCGAGCAGCTCAAGCGCAAGCTCGAGGCCGAAGGGCTCTTCGATGCGGCGCGCAAGCGTCCGCTGCCCGCCTACCCGCGCACCATCGGCATCGTCACCTCACGCACGGGCGCCGCCATCCGGGACATGCTTCATATCATCGCGCGGCGCTTCGACGGCGTGCGCATCCTGATCGCCGCGGTGCGCGTGCAGGGCGAGGAGGCGCCCGTGGAGATCGTGGAGGCGCTCGCCCGCCTGCACCAGGTGCCCGAGCTCGACGTGGTGATCGTGGGACGGGGCGGCGGCTCGATCGAGGACCTCTGGGCCTTCAACGACGAGCGCGTGGCCCGCGCCATCGCCGCCTGCCGCGTGCCGGTGATCTCGGCCGTGGGACACGAGACCGACTTCACCATCGCCGATTTCGTCGCCGACCTGCGCGCGCCCACGCCGTCGGGCGCCGCGGAGCTGGTCGTGCGGGAGAAGCTCGAGGTGGTCCGAACCCTGGTGGATACCTACGGGCGGCTTCACCAGGCGATGGCCGGCCAGGTGGAGCGGGCGCGCGAGCGTCTCCAGTTCCTGCTGCGGCGCCGGGTGCTGACCAATCCGGAGCGCGCGCTCAGCGAGTGGCACCGCCGGCTCGACGACGTCTCGGCGCGCCTGGCGCTCGGGGCGCGGGCGAGCCGGCAGCGCGCCGCGCACAGCCTGGCGCTGGCCACAAATGCCTTGCGCTCGCTGAACCCGGTCGCTAGGATTGCCACCGGCGCGGCGCTCCTGGTCCAGCTGCGCGGTCGGCTCGCAAGCGCCGCGGCCCACAGCGCGAAGGCCACCCGTCATCGGTTCGAGAGCGCGGTGGGACAGCTCGAGAGCCTCTCGCCGCTGGCGGTGCTCGGCCGAGGCTACAGCCTGACCCGCCTGGCGTCCGGCATCATCGTGAGGACCGCGGCCCAGGCGCACGCCGGCGATGCCATCGAGGTCCTGCTGCACGAGGGGGCGCTCGACGCCCGCGTGGAGCGGGTGAAAGCGCGGGATGAGCGACATCAAGTTTGAGCAGGCGCTCGAGCGCCTCGAGCAGATCGTCGATCAGCTCGAGGCCGGCAATCTGCCGCTCGAGGAGTCGCTCAAGGTCTTCGAGGAAGGCGTGGCGCTGGCGCGGCATTGCGCCAAGTATCTCGATGAGGCGGAGAAGCGCATCGAGCTCTTGACCAAGGACGAGCAGGGGCTGCTCAAGATCGAGCCCTTCGAGATCGAAGAGGACGGACAGGGGTGAGCGTCGACATGCAGGCCTATATGAAGGAGCGCGCCGCCGCGGTGGACGCGGCGCTCGAGCGCTTCCTGCCGCCCGAGACGGCCGAGCCCGAGACGCTGCACAAGGCCATGCGCTACAGCGTCTTCGCCGGCGGCAAGCGGCTGCGCCCGGTGCTGGTGATCGCGGGCGCGGAGGCCGTCGGCGGCGCCGCGGACGATGTCCTGCCCACCGCCTGCGCCATTGAGCTCATCCATACGTATTCGCTGGTCCACGACGATCTGCCCGCCATGGACGATGACGACTTCCGCCGCGGCGTCCCGACCAATCACAAGGTGTTCGGCGACGCCATGGCGATCCTCGCGGGGGACGCCCTGCTGACCTTGGCCTTCCGGCTGGTGGCGGAGAACTTCAACTTCCGCTCGTCCCAGCCCGATGCCGCCCGCGCGCTGAAGGAAGTCCTTGCCGACGTCGCCGAAGCGGCCGGGCATGCGGGGATGGTGGGCGGGCAGGTGGCCGACCTCGAGGCGGAGGGCAAGCGAGTGAGCGCCGAGATGCTGGACTCTATCCACGCCCGTAAGACCGGCGCCCTGATCCGCACCTCGCTTCGCGTGGGCGCCCGGATCTGTGGTGCTGGCGAGAGCCAGCTCGCCGCCTTGTCGACGGCCGGCGGCAATCTGGGGATGGCCTTCCAGATCGTCGACGACATTCTGGACGTCACCTCAAGCTCGGCCGAGCTGGGCAAGACGGTGGGCAAGGATCAGGCGCAGCAGAAGGCCACCTATCCGGGCGTCCACGGGCTGGAGGCCTCCCGCCGCCGGGCGACGGCACTCATCGACGAAGCCGAGCTCGCGCTGGCGCCCCTCGGGGCGCGGGCCGAGCCCATCCGCGCGCTCGGCCGCTTCATCCTCGAGCGAAAGGCCTGACCATGTCCGAGATCCTTGCGATGCTACGGATTCCCTCTCCCCCTCACCTTTATCCTCTCCCCCGCAGGGGGAGAGGGCAGGGTGAGGGGCGACGGCTGTCTGGGCACCCTCACCCCGGCCCTCTCCCTGAAAGGGAGAGGGAGCAGGGTTCCCTTCCCCCTCACCCCGGCCCTCTCCCTCAAAGGGAGAGGGAGCCTGATTCCCGTCACCCTCACCCCGGCCCTCTCCCTGAAAGGGAGAGGGGGCCTGATTCCCGTCACCCTCACCCCGGCCCTCTCCCTGAAAGGGAGAGGTGGCCTGATTCCCTCTCCCCTCTGGGGAGAGGGTCAGGGTGAGGGGCGCTGAGCCATGTCAGAGATCCGCACGGTGCACGCCCGCGAAGTGCTGGACTCCCGCGGCAATCCCACGGTGGAGGTCGAGGTCTGGCTCGAGTCGGGCGCCTTCGGCCGCGCCATCGTGCCCTCGGGCGCCTCGACGGGCAAGCGCGAGGCCGTCGAGCTGCGGGACGAGGACGAGAGCCGTTATCTCGGCAAGGGCGTGCGCCGCGCCGTACAGAACGTGAACGAGGTCATCGCGCCCGAGATGGAAGGCCTCGAGGCCTCCCAGCAGCCGGATGTCGACCGCGCCCTGCTCGAGCTCGACGGCACGCCCAATAAATCCGGACTGGGCGCCAACGCGATTCTGGGCGTCTCCCTCGCCGCCGCCCGCGCAGCGGCCGACGACTCCGGGCTGCCGCTCTATCAATACCTTGGCGGGCCCGGCTCGCGCCTGCTGCCCGTGCCGCTCATGAACGTGATCAATGGCGGCGTCCATGCGGACAATGGTCTGGACATCCAGGAGTTCATGATCGCCCCCGCGGGGGCGGGCTCCTTCGGCGAGGCGCTCCGGATGGGTGTCGAGGTCTACCAGTCGCTCAAAAAGCTCCTCAAGGACAAGGGGCTGTCCACCAATGTGGGCGACGAGGGCGGCTTCGCGCCGGCCTTGGGCGGCAACGAGGCCGCGCTGGATTTCCTCGTGCAGGCCATCGAGCGCGCCGGCTACCGGCCCGGGGAAGACATCTGGCTGGCGCTGGACCCGGCCGCCAGCGAGTTCGGCGAGCGCGGACGCTACCGGCTGCGCGCCGACCGCGCTGAGAAGTCGAGCGACGAGATGGTGCAGATGTACGAGTCCTGGCTGACGCGCTACCCGATCTGCTCCATCGAGGACGGGCTCGGCGAGGACGACTGGGACGGCTGGCAGGCGCTCACGCGCCGGCTGGGCGGGCGCATGCAAATCGTGGGCGACGACATCTTCGTCACCAACCCCGCCATCCTCCAGGAGGGCATCCGTAAGGGCATCGCCAATGCCATCCTGGTCAAGCTCAACCAGATCGGCACGCTCACCGAGACGCTCGAGACCGTCGAGCTGGCCAAGCGGGCGGGCTACGGCACCATCATCTCCCACCGCTCGGGCGAGACCGAGGACGCCTTCGTCGCCGATCTGGCCGTCGCGGTCAATGCGGGGCAGATCAAGACCGGCTCGCTGGCACGAGGCGAGCGCACCGCGAAATACAATCAGCTCCTGCGCATCGAGGAGGAGCTGGGCGCGGGAGCCGCCTGGCCGGGGCGGGCTGTCTTCCGCGCCAACCCACGATGAAGGCGCGGGCCGTGCTGCTGACGGGCTTCGGCGTGCTGTCGCTGGCCGTCCTGGCCGTCGGCGGCCAGAGCCTCGGGCGCGTCTGGTCCCTCAAGCAGGAAGTCGATGGGCTCGAGCGCGAGATCGCCATGCTCCGCGCCGAGACGAATCGCCTGATGGCCGTCGTGGACCGCCTGCGCACCGATCCCGAGTACATCGAACAGGTGGCGCGCGAGGACCTGGGGCTGGTGAAGCCCGGCGAGAAGATCCTCAAGCTGCCGCCGACACCCGGGAGCCGCTGAGCGGCATGGATCTCATCCCGGTCCTCTTCTTCCTGGCCCTCTTCTTCAACGTGCGTGCCTCCTTCAAGCTGGCGCTCGACTGGCGCGGCATGGTGGTCACCACACGATTCGTCCGCGAAGCCTATGCCCGGCGCGCGGAGCTGCCGACCGAGGAGCAGCTCGAGCACGAGCCGGCAGCCCCGGTCTTCCTCCACCTGGTCCCCGCCTTTCAGGAGCCCGACATCGAAGCCACCCTGCGTGCGCTGGTTGGCTCCCGATATCCCCACGGCCTGCTCCGGGTGGTCGTCATCACGAAGGAAGAGGAGGAGCGCGCGCCGCATCCGGCCATGGCCGCGAGCACAGGCGAGCTCGTGCGGCGGCTGCGTGAGACCCTGCCGCCCTATCAGCAGAAGCGGCTCGCGCATCTGGTGATGCAGGGCCCGGGCCGCAAGGCGCATCAGCTCAACTGGGCGCTGCGTCCCGAGGCCCTCGCCGAGGTTCTGGAGGAGACCGTGGACCCCCGCCGCGTCTTCGTGGGCGTGAGCGATGCGGACTCCATCCCCGATCCGGACACCTACCGCTGGATCGCGCAGCGCGAGCTGGGCGGGCAGGGGGCGCTGGCCTACCAGGGCATTCCACTTTCGCTGTCGAATTACGACCGGCTCGACATCCGCGGCAAGATCTGCGCGATCCAGCAGTCCTCCATCTTCATCCGGGTGTCGATCGCGCGGCTGATCAACGAGGTTAAGCGCATCGCGCTCTTCGGCCGCTTCGCCGCCCGCTTCCCGCGCGCCGGGCGGTGGCTCCGGCCGGCCTTCGAGCTCTTCTTTCGCCGCTCGCAGATCTGCCTCGGCCACAATCAATTCGTGCGGCTCGACACGCTCGACTCCCTCGGCGGCTTTCCCACGGCGGGCGCCACCGAGGACTCGACGCTGGGCTATGCGCTCGGCCGGCGCGGCATCCTGATCCAGGCTCTCCCCATGGTCGAGGTCACGGACCTGCCCGAGACCTCCGACAAGGTGATTCGCCAGAACGCGCGCTGGTATCTGGGCGTGCTGGACGATGTGCCGTTCCTCTGGCGCTGGTGGCGGGAGCAGCCCTCGGCCTTCAACCTGGCCCAGCTGGTGCGTCATGTGGGCAATAAGGTCATCGAGTGGCCCATCGCGGCCCTGGTCTATCCCGTGACGGGCTGGCTCGGCTGGTACCTGGCCTACCACTACGCGAGCTACAAGAGCCTGCTCTTCTATCTCGCGACGGGCGCCCCCACGCTCTCGCTGCTGTTGACGGTCTGGGTGGGCGGCATCATGACCCAGGCGCTGATCGAGGATTTGCGCCCCTATCTGCCGCGTCCCGTGGATCTCCGGCGCAAGAGCCTGAAGGAGAAGCTCCTCGGCACCTTCCGCTGCCAGACCTATTGGCTGCTGGCGACGCGCGGCGCCTGGCGCGTGCTCTGGGCGCTGGCCACCCGCGGCGGCTACGAGCCCGCCAAGACCGACCGCACCCGTTCCCTCTAGTTCCCTCGCTCCCCTCTCCCCTCTGGGGAGCTGATCTCCCTCTCCCCTCCGGGGAGAGGGTAGGGTGAGGGGCGCTTGGATTCTCTTCGATTGGACTTCCCTCTCCCCTCCGGGGAGAGGGTCAGGGTGAGGGTCGGTCGGATTCTCTTCGATTGGAACTCCCCTCTCCCTTCCAGGGAGAGGGCTTCTCGCTTCCCTCTCCCCTCTGGGGAGAGGGCAGGGTGAGGGGAGGTTGACTCCGCGCCGTCCCTCAGTTAAATTGACAACGTCACCGCGGGGTGGAGCAGCCCGGTAGCTCGTTGGGCTCATAACCCAAAGGTCGTCGGTTCAAATCCGACCCCCGCAACCAAAAGATCCGAGGGGTTAGCGGATGTCAGAGCCGCTAACCCTTTCGCTTTACCCAGGAATTACCCAGGAATTGGGTCCAGCGTGGGGACCAAGTCCGCATCGCACGTGCTCGCCGCGACGCCCAGTTAAGACCGGCGGACGCTTCATCCGGCATGGTCGGTACTTCCTCCTGCCGCTCGCAGAGAGCCCCTTGACATCACGCCTGCTTGGACGGATTCTCGGCCCCATCGAGCGAGCCGCGCGGTAGCAGCGTCGGGACGCCACGCGGAGGTGATGAGGGAGACTGCCGACTCACTCGGCCTCAAGACGGGAGGTGACGACCGCTCCTTACCGAAAATCCTGGCCAAACGCGTTGGAGGGTAGCTTCGAGGGTAGAAGGAGACTCCACATGGCCGTCCCCGCGCCACCACGTACCGGTCGACTCGTTGAAGCCGGCAGCTTACCACCTTGGGAAGTGGCGGAACTCCACGCCCCACCGCCCTACAACCTCAAGAACGCGCTCCGCGTGACTGGAGCGGGGGCGATCATCCTCGGCATCTCGATTGGCAGCGGCGAGTGGCTCATCGGGCCAGCTGTCACAGCCCAGTTCACGGCGGCGCTGCTGTGGGTTGCTACAGCTTCGATCCTGCTCCAGTGGATCTTCAACGAAGAAGCTTCTCGCTACACGCTCTACACCGGCGAACCGATCATGAGCGGCTTCATGCGCACCAAGCGGGGGCCGGTGTTCTGGGGCTGGTTCTGGTCGATCCTCGGATTCGTCCAGCTGGGCTGGCCCGGGTGGGCGGCCGCCGCCGCGACGGCAATCGCCGCCGCGCAGATCGGCGGCGTCCCCGGTCCCGAGCAGGCGGCACTGGTCAAGTTCTGGGGTTATGCGACGTTCTTCGCCTCGCTGGCCCTGCTGTTGCTTGGGAAAAAGGTCGAGCGAGCGCTCGAATACGCCGAATGGTTCATGGTCGTCTGGATCATGGCCGCCCTGCTGTTCCTCGGCCTCGTCTTCACCAGCTTCAATACGTGGCTGACCGTGGTCGGCGGATTCCTCGGCGGCGGCGCGTACTTCATCCGCGACCCGAAGACCGGTGATCTGATGGGCCTGGTGCCCAAGGGGGCGGACTGGTTCATCCTCGCAGGGTTCGCCGCCTACGCCGGCGCAGGCGGGCTGGGCAACTGCACGGTATCGAACTGGGTCCGGGACAAGGGCATGGGCATGGCCGCCACGGTCGGTTTCATCCCGGGCGTCGTCGGCGGACGCAAGGTGGAGCTGTCGGCCACAGGCAAGGTCTTCGACCCGACGCCTGAGAACGTTGGCAAGTTCCGCGAGTGGTGGAGGTATATCCGCTTCCACCAGGGCTGGGTCTGGACGGTCGGCTGCTTTCTCGGAATGGGCCTCCCCGCGCTGTTGACCGTGCAGTTCATCCCGCCAGGGACGAAAATCGGGGGGATGGCGGTCGCCGTCCGCCAAGCCGAGGGTATTGCCACCGCTTTCGGCGGGCTCCAGAGCGCGGCCGGGGCCTTCCTCTGGTACCTCACGCTACTGACCGGCTTCTGGATCCTCTACAGCACGCAGCTCGGCATCATGGACCTTCTGCCCAGGACCGTCACCGACATCCTCTGGACGAGCAACCCGGGCGTTCGCCGCTGGGCCAAGGGGGACGTCCGCAAGGTCTATTATTCTACGCTGGTTGTCTTCGTGGTCTGGGGCTGCGTCGCCATCAATCTGGCTCAGCCGTTCATCCTGATCCTCCTCGGCGCCTTCGTGGCGGGGCTGATGATGTCGATCTATGGCGTTCAGGTGTGGTACGTGAACCGCAAGTTTCTGCCACGCGAGGTCCAGGCCCCGCTCTGGCGCCAGCTTGGGCTGCTGCTCTTCAGCGCTTTCTTCGGGTTCTTCACCATCGTCGTGATCTTGCAACGTGTGTTCGGCATCAAGATCGGATGAGGCACATTCGCGGTAGCTCGGCAGGCGAACAGACATCTGGGGGCATGCTGTTGCTTTCGTCGACAAGATTCTGCGGGAGCGCAGCGCGACTGAACTTCGGGTAGAAGTGGCGAAGGAATTCGAACCGGCGGTGAGCTTAGACATGGCGCGAGCCCTCGGACCTGACCATCCCGCCGTCGCTGCTGCTGCGGGCGGATGAGGTCATTCAATAGGCGCCTGACCGGTTTGTGCCCAAGTTGTGCCCAACTCCAGCGCATTCGGGATCATTTGAGCCACTCCGGAGAGCGTCGACTATTGTGGCAGCAGAAGCCCCGGGGTCGGTGGGGACCCAGTCGCGGAGCCGGTCGAAGCGCTCGAACCGGGCGGTTGACGTGCTCCGCAGGCTCGCATAGGCTTTGGCGATAGCGTCCCCGCCGGGCCCGGCTTCCCGGCTCAGGAGATCCCGGATACCCGCAGCCGACAGAGCCAGAGAAAAAGGAGCATTGCCCATGCCACTATATCTGGACGTCCACCGCAAGGTCGACGGGTTAACCACGCAGATGGCCGCCGACGCGCACAAGCGGGATCTCGCGGTGCAGGGTAAGTACGGCGTGAGCTACCTCCGGTACTGGTACGACGAGGGCACCGGCAAGGTGTTCTGTCTGGTTCAGGCACCGAGCAAGGAAGCCGCGGCGGCCGTGCATCGCGAGGCCCACGGCTCGGTCGCCGACGAGATCATCGAAGTCCAGGAAGGGGCGTAGGGAATCGCCACCAACCGGGAAAGAGGGGCGGACATGCGCTGTGGTCAGTGCCGCCAGGACAATCCCGAGGGCGCCAAGTTCTGCAGCGGCTGCGGTGGTCGTCTGGAGGCCTTGTGTTCAGCCTGCGGGCATGCCAATGCCCCCGGCGGCCGTTTCTGCAACGAGTGCGGACAGCCGATGGCGAGTCTGTCCGGCATCGGCGGTCTCACATCGCCTTCACCTCAGGAGTACACGCCCCGCTATCTGGCTGAGCGGATCCTGACCTCCCGCCATGCGCTCGAGGGAGAGCGCAAGCAGGTCACGGTGCTGTTTGCCGACATGAAGGGCTCGCTGGAGCTCCTCGCCGACCGAGACCCCGAGGAGGCGCGGCGGCTGCTCGATCCCGTTCTCGAGCACATGATGGAAGCGGTCCATCGCTACGAGGGCACGGTGAACCAAGTGATGGGCGACGGGATCATGGCGCTGTTCGGCGCCCCGCTCGCCCACGAGGACCACGCCGTCCGCGCCTGCTACGCGGCCCTTGCCATGCAGCAGGCGATCTCCCGCTACACGGAGCAGATGCGCCGGGATCACGGCGTAGAGATCCAGATCCGGTGCGGCGTCAACTCGGGTGAGGTGGTGGTCCGCACGATCGGCAGTGACCTCCGGATGGACTACTCGGCGGTGGGCCAGACCACCCATCTCGCCGCGCGCATGGAGCAGCTCGCGACGCCCGGGACGACGCGGCTGACCGGCGACACGCTCCGCCTGGCCGAGGGGTTCGTCCAGGTTGCCGCACTCGGGCCCGTGCCAGTCCGTGGAGTGGCAGCGCCCATCGAGGTCTTCGAGCTGGTCGGCCCGTCTGTTACCCGGACGCGCCTGCAGGCAGCCGCCGCACGGGGGCTCACCCCCTTCGTCGGGCGCGACGGGGAGCTCGATCACCTTCGCCAGGCACTGGACAGGACGCACGACGGCCGCGGCCAGGTGGTCGCGGTGGTGGGAGAGCCCGGCGTCGGGAAGTCGCGCCTATTCTGGGAGTTCATCCACTCGCACCGGACGCGCGACTGGCTCGTCCTCGAGTCGAGTTCCGTCTCCTATGGCAAGGCCACGGCCTATCTGCCGGTCATCGATCTCTGCAAGAGCTACTTCGGGATAGAGGCACGCGACGACTCCCGGAAGATCCGGGAGAAGGTGACGGGAAAGCTCCTGACCCTGGACGAGGCGCTCGGGCCCATGGTGCCGGGCTTTCTCTCCCTCCTCGAGGTGCCGATTGACGACGCTTCGTGGGAAGCGCTCGACGCCGGGCAACGTCGCCGCCGCACGGTCGACGGCTTGCGGCGAATGCTGCTCCGGGAGAGCCAGGTCCAGCCGCTCTGTGTCGTCTTCGAGGATCTCCACTGGGTCGACGCGGAGAGCCAGGGGCTGCTCGACGCGCTGGTCGAGAGCCTCCCCACGGCCCGGCTGCTCCTGCTGGTCAACTACCGCCCGGAATACGTGCACGGATGGGGGAGCAAGACATACTACAGCCAGCTCCGCCTCGATCCGCTGCCTCCGGAGAGCGCGGACGAGCTGCTCCGGGCGCTGCTCGGTGAGGACGAGGAGCTCGAGCCCGTCAAGCGGCTCCTGCTGGAGCGAACGGAAGGAACGCCCTTCTTCATCGAGGAATGCGCCCGGACGCTTGTCGAGACTGGCGCGCTGACGGGGGAGCGCGGTGCCTATCGACTGTCGAGGGCGTTCGACACCATCCAGGTGCCGGCCACGGTGCAGGCAATCCTGGCCGCCAGGATCGATCGGCTTCCGCCCGAGGACAAGACGGTGCTGCAGACGGCGGCCGTCATCGGCAAGGACGTCCCGTTCGCGCTCCTGCAGGCCGTAGCCGAGATTCCCGAGGATCCCCTCCGCAATACCCTCGGCCGCCTCCAGGCCGCCGAGTTCTTGTACGAAACGGCTCTGTTCCCCGAGATCGAGTACACCTTCAAGCACGCCCTGACCCAGGAGGTGGCATACACGGGCCTCCTCCAGGAGCGGCGGCGCGTGCTGCACGCCTCGATCGTCCGTGCCTTCGAGGCTCTGTACCCGGCGCGTACGGGCGAGCAGACGAGCTGGCTCACCCTGCATGCGTTCCGCGGGGAGGTGTGGGACCGGGCCGCCGCGTACCTGCGGGGCACGGGCCTGCCCAGCCTGGATGGGTACCAGAGCAGCTTCGCCGGCTTCGAGAGTACCGGTGTCCTCTGGTGGATGGGGGACCACGAGCACGTCATCCGGACGGCCCAGCGCGAGATGGGCGCGATGTCGGCCATCTACGGCTGGAGCTTCGGCCTCGGTGTGACGACGAACCTTCGCCTCGGGCAGGCGCACCACTCGCTCGGCGACTACCCCCGCGCGATGGACTTCCTCCGGAAGAACATCGAGCTCACCGCGCGCGATCTGCTCCACGACCGCTCGTACATGCTGGGGCTACCCTCGGTGCTGTCCCGCACGTGGCTCGCCTGGTGCCTCGCCGAGCGCGGGGAGTTCGGCGAGGGACTGGCAGTCGGCGAGGAGGCAGTGCACATCGCCGAGACGGGGGACCCGGGCTACAGCCTCGTCGTGGCATGCGCTGGCCTCGGGAACGTGTTCCTTCTCAAGGGAGAGCTGGATCGCGCTGCCTCCGTGCTGGAGCGCGGGCTGGGCACGGATTCCAGCGAGCCCATCGGTCGCGCGTGGCCCTTCGTCGCCTCCGCCCTGGGAGCGACATGGGCGAGCCTCGGCCGCGTCGACGATGCTCTGTCGCTCCTCGGGCAGGCCGTGGAGCGGGCGGCCTCCATAAAGCTGATGGCCAACCATCCGCTCCGCCTCGTCCGGCTCGCGGAGGCTCATGTCCGGGCCGGGCGATCCGAGAATGCCTTTCCGGTCGCGGCCCAGGCCCTCGACCTCTCCCAGGAACAGCGTGAGCGCGGCCACGAGGCGTATGCGCTCCGGCTCCTCGGTGAGGTGTGGGCGACCCTCGGCGACCGCGATCTAGGCCGGGCCGAAGAGTACTACCGCATGAGCCTGGCGCTCGCCGAGCAACTCGGCATGCGCCCGCTCCAAGGGCACTGCCATCTCGGCCTCGGGCGCCTCGCGCGGCTGAGGGGCGACGGCGAGACGGCCCGGGCGGCGCTGACGGCCGCCCATGACCTGTTTCGCGAGATGGAGATGACGGCCGGCCTTCTTCAGGTCGAATCCGTCGCCGAGGAGGGTTGACCAGACGGGGCATCCGGGGCGCTCCCGCCCCGGGCCTCGCCACACCGACACCAGAGAGGAGCGACGACTTGGCACCACCGACGGCCTCCGGCCTCCTGCCCGAGGACAGGCTCAAGCGCTTCCGCGAGCGCGCCCCCGCTACGATGGGGGGAGAATCGATTCTTTCAGGAGGACTGGTACTGGGTTGGGGGTAGGGCGGATCTCTGGCGCACGGGCGACCGCTCCCTCGAATGGCCGCGCCATCTGCAGCGCGCCAATACCCACTGTGGCGGCGCGCCGCTCAAGCGGGACGTTAGGCGCCTCATCGGTGGCAGAGTTCTCCACGGTTGGCTAGAGTGCTAGTGGACTGGGTCGGCGAGGCCGCCCCTATGCCTGGAGGGAGCCATGACTGATCAGATTGCGTTCACCTTACAGGAAAGCCTTCGCGGACGGCTCATCGGCCCCAGTGATGCCGACTATGATGCGGCCCGCGCGCTTTACAACGGCATGATCAACAAGCGGCCGCGCCTGATTGCGCGCTGCGTGGACGTCGCCGACGTCATCACCGCGGTGAACTTCGGCCGCGACGAGGGCCTGCTTATCGCAATCCGCGGGGGTGGTCACAATGGCCCCGGGCTTGGCAGTTGCGACGACGGACTGGTGATCGACCTGTCGATGATGAAGAGCGTGCGTGTGGATCCGGGGAGCCGAACCGTTCGGGTCGATGCCGGCTGTACTTCGGGCGACGTCGATCACGCCACCCACCCGTTCGGGCTGGCCGTCCCCTTTGGCATCGTCTCGACTACCGGCGTCGCGGGCCTCACCCTTGGCGGGGGTACCGGTTACCTCACGCGCAAGTACGGCCTCACGATCGATAGCCTGCTCGAAGCGGACGTTGTCCTGCCTGACGGCAGTTTTGTGACGGCCAGCAAGAGCCAGCATCCCGATCTCTTCTGGGCCCTCCGCGGGGGAGGCGGCAACTTTGGCGTCGTAACGAGCTTCCTGTTCCAAGCCCATCCGGTCAGCACGGTCTACGCTGGTCCGATCTTCTGGGAGGCGACTCACGCCAAGGCGGTGATGCGTGCCTATCGCGAGTTCCTGCCGACGGCGCCCGACGAGCTGGGTACCTTCGTCGGCCTCAAGACGGTGCTGCCGATGGACCCGTTTCCGAAGGACTTCTGGGGCAGGCGCGCATGTGCCGTCATTTCCAGCTACAACGGTCCAGTAGCCGAGGGCGAGAAGGCGATGGCGCGACTGCTTGAGACCGTACCGCCGCCCATCTTCAACTGGATGAGTGCGATGCCGTTCCCGGCGATGCAAGCGCTCTTCGACCCATTCTATCCCAAGGGCCTCCAGTGGTATTGGAAGGGCGATTTCGTGAAGTCCCTGCCCGACGAAGCAATCGACACGCACATCATACAGGCCGCCAACGCGCCGAGCGCGTTGTCGCTCATGCACCTCTACCCGATTGATGGGGCGGTCCACCGCGTTTCAAAGGATGCGACTGCATGGAGCGTACGTGACGCGACCTGGTCCATGGTCATCGCGGCGATCGACTCCGACCCGAAGCGGGCGGAGGCTCTGAAGACGTGGGGGCGCGGGTACTGGAAAGCCGTCCACCCCTTCAACCTCGAGGGCGCGTACGTCAACTTCATGATGGACGACGAGGCGGCCGGCCGCGTCGAAGCGACCTACGGCGAAAACTACAAGCGTCTGGCGGCTGCGAAGGCGAGGTACGACCCGAAGAATCTCTTCCGGGTCAACCAGAACATCCTGCCGGCCGCCTCCTGACGGCCGTCAGTGTGAGCGTGTGAAGCCGGCGCCTAATTCTAGTTAGACAGCCGGCGCGAAATCGCCATGGACTTCGATGATGCCGAGAAGTCACTCCGAGCTGCAGTTGGCGCCTTGCGCGGCTGGAGCTTTGAGCGCTTTCAGGCTATCGCACTGCGGAGCGAGCGCTCGGTGGTCCCGGGTGCCTCGGGGCTGTCTTACCTGTTCGACATTGACGTGACGGATTGCTCCGGCGACTACGACCCGAACAATGAGTGGCATAGGACTTTCAATCTTCGACGTTCGGGGGGAGCACAGGATTACTAATCCTCGACGTTCGAGAGGAACACAGGACTATTAATCCTCAGCGCCGTAAGCCTCCACCCGTCAGCTCAAGGGTTCCGAACGGCCCGTCGTCAGTCCGACCGCCTTTCCAAAGAGCACAGGACCTTAATGCTCTGCGCTTGCTACAGGGCCCAGGATTAGCAATCCTCGGTGCTCTGAAGGAGCCCAGGACTCTTAGTCCTCGTCGCCTGGGACGGCTCTGGAATCCTCTCTGCTCCAGGGGAGCACAGGATTATTAGTCCTGTGCAAACTGTAAACCTTTCAGGAACTTAGCCGTCAAGAAGCCCAGATTTGTGCCCGATAACGCTCCGCCGGGCTTGCCAAGGGTTGCAGGTTGAGCGACGGGCCCCAGAAGGGGATTCCCCCCTTGAAACCCCCAGAAGTCTGCCCCGGCAGGCCCTGCCCTCCACTGGCAGCCCTTGGGCGAAAAGCCCCCATGGAGTTGTCCCTTTGGTCCCCGATGTCCCCAAGCCTTGCGCCGTCGCGCCCTTTAGCAGGAAAGGAGTGGGGACAACAGGGACATTTCTCCGCCGTCGAGGCTATATCGTCTCCTCCAATATCTGGCCCGCGCCGGCCTCAATGCAGCGGATTCGGTTAGCAACGATCCCTCTACTGGTTCCGACGGCGAGGCTAGGGAGATGAATTGGCAACGAAGGTCCCCGCGGTGCCCGCCCAACCAGCTAAGCGACGGGCTGGCGAAGGAGTTTCCGGAGGGGGCAGTATCTTCCTCTAGGGGTAGAGTGCTCTCGGGTCGGAGGACATGTGAAGAGTAGCCAGAACACGGGAGACGAGGGTCTGCCCTATAACCGCCAGCTGCTGCTGGGCGGCGCGAAGCGGAACGCGGTGCTGGATCTATGGGAGGTCCAGCGCTACGGCACCGACAGCTACAGCGATGCCGACTATGTTTCCCTCTACGGCATGCGGCCCGCCGAGTGGTATGCGAAGGGTATCCGACTGCTGGGGCGGACGGCGGTCGAATGCACGCGCGATAGGCTGGGATATGCGATCGGCAAGGACATTGCCGCCTTTGCCGGAAGGGCACCGACTACGGCCGGGGCGCTGGTGACCGACCTCTTCGCTGGCTCCGGCAACACGCTCTACTGGATCCTGCGCCACCTGCCGGGGGCGCGGGGCCTGGGGTTCGAGCTGGACCCGACGGTATTCCAGCTCACGGCGCAGAATCTCGCGGCCTTAACGCTGTCCATCGAGATCCTGAGCACTGACTACCAGACCGGCCTGAGCACTGTGACCGTACCGATGGACCAACTGCTGATCGCGTTCATCGCGCCGCCCTGGGGCGATGCCCTCAGCCCGGCCTCCGGGCTCGATCTCCGACGCACCACGCCACCAATCAGTGAGATTGTGGACTACGTGATCGATGGTTTCGGGCGAAATCGGCTGCTGTGCGCCATCCAGGTCTATGAAACAGTTGAACCGGCCTCCCTGGCCGAGCTGAAACCGCGCTTCGAGTGGTCGGCGCTGCAGATCTATGGTTTGAACGCGGCGGGCCAGAACCATGGAATTCTGCTTGGGACCCGAGGGTGGGTGCCGTAGCTCACCCGCTGCAGGCGTCCGCCGCGCAGATGAATGGCGACGGGCTCGCCGGCAGGTTGAGTGGGAGCGGGCCTCTCAGACGGAACAATTTGCACGCTCACCTCGAAGCGAAGACCAAATCCGAGGGCAGAGGAGACCGTCCGGGGAGGCTCCAAGAGAGGAGCTCGTCGCTGTCCTTGACCCTCTAAGAGTCTGAGATTAGTCTCGCAATACCTGTCCGACCGTTCCCAGGCCGACCCACTCGGAGGCCCGGTATGCAGTGTCCCCGGTGCCAGCATGAGAATCCGACGAGCCTAAAGTTCTGCGGAGAGTGTGGCGCGCCGCTCAAGGGTGCCAGTGAGGCCGGCCCACCAGGGGCGTCCTATGTGGACCTACAACGCGCCCTGACCGAGGCCCTCGAGCGAGAAACCGCGACCCGCGAGATCCTGCGGGTGATCTCCAGTTCCCCGACTGATCTCCAGCCGGTGCTGAACGCCGTCGCCGAAAGCGCTGCGCGCCTCTGCGGGGCCTACGACGTGGCCATCTTTCGCCGAGAAGGGGACAGTTTGGAGCTCGTCGCCCACCATGGCCCGCTTGCTGCCCCCCCCCGGCCTTATTGTTCCCCTCGTGCGCGGCACGGTCGCGGGACGCGCCGTGCTCGAGCGGCGGACTATTCATGTGAGGGATCTCCAGGCCGAGGCTGAGGAGTTCCCGGAGGGCAGTGTCTTCGCCAAAGAGTTGGGCCATCGGACCTTGCTGAGTGTTCCCCTGTTGCGGGAGGGGGTCGCCATTGGCACCATTCAGCTTCGGCGTGCCGAGGCGAATCCGTTCACGGACAAGCAGATCACGCTTCTTCAGACGTTCGCCGATCAGGCGGTGATTGCCATTGAGAACGTGCGCCTGTTCAACGAGACGAAGGAGGCGCTCGAGCAGCAGACCGCGACCGGCGAGATCCTGCGGATCATCAGCGGCTCGCCGACCGACATCCAGCCGGTGCTGGACGCCGTTGCCGCCAGTGCGGCGAGGGTTTGTGGGGCGACGGATGCTGTGATCCTGCGTGTTGAAGGGGATGACATGCGTCGCGTTGCACATTTCGGCCCGGTTCCGCTGGTTCTGCCGGAGGTCCGACGCATCACGAGTGGTACTTTCGGCGGCCGTGCCATCCTCGAGGGCCGGCCGATCCACGTCCACGACATTCTCGACGTCGCTGATGAGTTTCCTGAAAGCGTCGCTGCCCACCCCGGTTCGGGACTACGAACAAACCTCGCGGTGCCACTCGTGCACGAGGGCGCGGCGATTGGGGCCATCGCAATTCGCCGCACTGAGGTCCAGCCGTTCACAGACAAGCAGGTCGCCCTCCTCCAGACCTTCGCCGACCAGGCCGTGATCGCGATCGAGAACGTGCGCCTCTTCACCGAGCTCCAAGCGAGCAATCGCGCCCTCACGCGCGCACTGGATCAGCAGACGGCAACGGGCGAGATCCTGCGTGTGATCTCCAGCTCGCCGACCAACATACAGCCGGTCTTCGACGCGATGGTTGAGAGCGCGGTGCGGCTGTGCGAGGCGCGCTTCGGCGCGGTGTTCCGCTTGGATGGCGGCCTCGTCGACGTGGCCGCTCACTACAACTTCAGCGAGACGCAGTTGGCCCTGCTTCAAGCGAAGTATCCGATGAGACCGAACCGCGGCCATATCTCGGGTCGGGCGATCCTTACGGGTGCCGCCGTTCAAATACCCGACATCATCGCCGACGAGGAATACGGCAGCGTGGAGGCAAAGGAGGCTGGTTTTCGGAGCCTGCTTGGCGTACCGATCCTCCGTGGCGGGCGCGCCATCGGCGCGATCGTCATTTATCGAGCGGAGCCCGGCCAGTTTGCGGATAAGCACATCGAGCTGCTGAAGACGTTCGCCGACCAGGCAGTCATCGCGATCGAGAACGTCCGCCTTTTTACGGAGTTGCAGGAGAAGAATCGCGCCCTCACCGAAGCTCACGCGCAGGTCACCGAGGCGCTCGAGCGGCAGACTGCAACTAGCGAAATCCTGGGTGTCATCTCGAGCTCGCCGACCGACGTGCAGCCGGTGTTCGATACGATCGTGGAGAGCGCGGGGCGCCTGTGCGGCGCCGAATCGGCGGCCGTCTATCGATTCGAAGACGAGATGGCGTATTTCGTTGCCTCGTACCGTATCAATCCGGAGACAATCGAGGCATACCACCGCCAGTTCCCCCGTCCGCTTCGTGAGACGGATCACCTCCAGCGTGTCGCCGACGGCTCCGTGCTCAACATTCCGGACATCGAGAAGGATCCTCACACATCGAGCCGAGTCGCTGACATCTACCGCGCCCGCGGCGTCCACAGCACCGTGTTAGTGCCGATGGTTCGCGAAGGGCGGGCGATTGGCGTCATCGGGGTGTCCCATCACGACCTCGGCGCCTTCTCGGAGGAGCGCGTCGGGCTCCTGAAGACCTTCGCGGATCAGGCGGTCATCGCGATCGAGAACGTGCGGCTGTTCACGGAACTGCAAGAGAAGAACCGGGCACTGACGGAGGCCCATGCGCAGGTGAGTGAGGCGTTGGATCAGCAGACGGCCACCGCCGAGATCCTGAGGGTGATTAGCCAGTCACCCACCGACGTGCAGCCGGTCTTCGACACGATCGTGAGAAGCGCCGTGAGGTTATGCGATGGGCTCTTCAGCGCGCTGTTTCAGTTCGACGGCGAGCTGATCCATCAGGTCGCCCAGCACAACTACACTCGCGAAGCCCTCGAGGAGTCACGTCGCCTATTCCCGACGCGCCCCAGCCGAGCCATGGGGTCCACGCGAGCGATCCTGGAGCGTGCGGTGGTCCACATACCCGATGTCGAGGCCGATCCGGACTACCGTCATCGCTCGATGTCCCGCGCGATCGGCTGGCGGAGCGGCCTTTTCGTACCGATGCTGCGGGAAGGCGCTCCCATCGGCGTCATCGCGGTGGCGCGCGCCGAGCCCGGGCCGTTCTCCGACAACGAGATCGAGCTGCTGAAGACCTTCGCAGACCAGGCGGTCATCGCCGTCGAGAACGTGCGCCTGTTCAAAGAACTCCAAGCGCGCACGACGGAACTGACGCGGTCAGTCGACCAGCTCACCGCACTGGATGAGGTCGGGCAGGCAGTCAGCTCCACCCTGGACCTTCAGACCGTCCTGGCCACGATCGTCACCCGCGCGGTCCAGCTCTCCGGAACGGACGGCGGAGTAATCTATGAGTACGACGAGGCCACGGAGACGTTTCGCCTCACCGCCGCGCACCGCATGGACGAGGAGCTGGTGGAGGTGCTTCGGGTTGCCCCGATCCGTCTGGGGGAAGGGGCGACCGGGCAAGCGGCGGCCAGTCGAACTCCGATCCAAGTGCCTGATATCCTGGACGGGGCGCAATATGGTGCTGAACGGATCCGCTCGATCCTTGAGCGGCTCGGCTACCGATCGGTGCTTGCCGTGCCCTTGCTCCTTGAGCAGCGGATCATGGGCACTTTGACGGTGTGGCGCCTGAAGACTGGGACCTTCGCGCCGGAAGTCGTGAACCTTCTCCAGACCTTCGCCACCCAGTCGGCCCTGGCGATCCAGAACGCCCGCCTGTTCCGCGAGATCGAGGACAAGGGCCGGCAGCTTGAGGCGGCCAGCCGGCACAAATCCGAGTTCCTCGCGAACATGTCTCACGAGCTTCGGACCCCGCTGAATGCCATCACCGGCTTCTCCGAGGTGCTCCTGGAGCGCATGTTTGGGGAGATCAACCCGAAGCAGACCGAGTATCTCCAGGACATTCTTTCATCCGGCCGTCACCTCCTGTCCTTGATCAATGACATCCTGGACCTGTCCAAGATCGAGGCCGGCCGGATGGAGTTGGCTCTGGCCCAGTTCCATCTCCCACTGGCCCTCGAGAATGCCATCACCCTGGTCAAGGAACGGGCCGCCCGCCATGGGATCGGCTTGGATATCAGCGTGGACCCGGCCTTGGGAGACTTCGTGGGGGACGAGCGGAAGATCAAGCAGGTCCTGCTGAACCTCCTGTCCAACGCGGTCAAGTTCACGCCGGAAGGGGGCCGGATCGGGGTGAAGGCGGTGCTCGCCGATGGGGCGGCGGTCGAGATTGCGGTCAGCGACACCGGCATCGGGATCGCCCCGAAGGATCAGGAAGCCATCTTCGAGGAGTTCCGCCAGGTAGGCAGCGACGAGGCCCGGAAGGTGGAGGGCACGGGCTTGGGGCTCACGCTGACGAAGAAGTTCGTGGAGATGCACGGCGGCCGGATCTGGGTCGAGAGCGACGTTGGGAAGGGCTCGACCTTCCGGTTCACGTTGCCGAGCAAATAACCCCTGATGATCAGCCGGCGGGCATTCATGGCGACTCTGGCTGGCGGCCTCCTCGCCGCGCCGCTCGCCGCCGAGGCCCAGCCAGGGAAAGTCTTTCGAATAGGTATTCTGGGGACTAGCCCGCCGACCGACCCTGCGGCCGTGCATCTCTGGGGGGTGTTCTTCCAACGGCTCAGGGAGCTCGGCTACGTGGAGGGCCAGAACCTCACCATCGAGCGCCGATTCTCTGAGGGAAAAGCTGAGCGGCTTCCGGATCTCGCGGCCGACCTGGTCCGCCTCAAGGTTGACATCATCGTGGCGGCAGGCGGGCCCGGGCCCCCCGCTGCCCAGAGCGTCACCAAAACGATCCCCATCGTGATGACGAATCAATCGGACCCGGTAGTGAGTGGGCTCGTCGCCAGCCTGGCGCGGCCAGGGGGCAACATCACCGGGCTGTCCTTACTTACGCCCGAGATAGTCGGGAAACAGCTACAGGTGCTCAAGGAGGTCATCCCGGGGCTCTCCCGGGTGGCCGTCCTCCGGAACCCGACGAATAAGGCCCACGCACTCTCGTGGAAAGAGGCGGAGGTCGCGGCGCGATCGTTGAGGGTCCAGCCTCACACCTTCGAGACGCGCGATTCTGGGGAGTTCGACGGCGCCTTCGCGACGATGACCCGAGAGCGCGCTGGCGCGCTCTTGGTTCTGGGGGATTCGCTGTTCTTCCTCAACCGCACGCGGATCGCCGACCTCGCGGCAAAGCAGCGCCTGCCAACCATGTTCGGGCAGAGGGAGCATGCGGAGGCCGGTGGGCTCATGGCCTATGGGGCAAACCTCTCCGACATGTTTCGTCAAGCGGCCACGTTCGTGGACAAGATCCTCAAGGGCGCCAAGCCCGCGGACCTCCCCGTCGAGCAGCCGACAAAGTTCGAGCTGGTCATCAACCTGAAGACGGCCAAGGCCCCATCCCGCAGTCGCTACTGCTGCGGGCGGATAAGGCGATCCAGTAAGCGATGTGTCTCATCGACACCGTGGACCCGCGCGGGCCGAAGGGGAAATGAGGGACACAGTTCGTTCGCTGCTCGGGGAGAATGACATGAGCTGGACATCGATGCGAAGCTGCCTTTTGGTGGGGTTGTCGGTTGGTTTCCTCTTCATGGTCGCCGGTTGGAGTTTCGCTATTGCTATCGGACTCAAAGACGTACCGTGGCCCACTCGCAATGTGAGTTTAGAGGAGTTTTGGGAAGAGGCGTTGAAGTCGCCTCCCGATCGGTTTGACTGGAGTCCAGTCCGTGGCTTTGCAACGTCCGTGCTGGCCGGAATCATTGGGAGCGGAGCGTTGGCCCTAGGAATCGGCCTGATTGTTCGATCTTGGAGACGGTCAGATTGGCCGCACGTGGTTACTGAAGATCCCTCTCCATTCGCACTTCGGCGAGCTTTGGTAATCTGCGCAACGGTGCTTCCAAGCGGCCTGAGCGGAGCAACGCGGATGGCGAAGATGATCTCCCAGTCTGCTACCTGACCCCGGAGCTGCTGCTCTCGCCGGAGCCTACGAGCTAGAGAGCTACCGCCCGGCAGCGCAACTGATAATGGCGTGTCCGATCTGCCTGGGTTTGGTGTCTTCAGGGACGCAGCCGACGAGGAGGAAGAAGCCCAGAACGAGCAGCAGTGTTCGTGCCCTCAGCATGTCAGACCCCCCCCGATGATCCCTAGTCCATATACGCCGGCGCCACAAAGACAATCCACCCGATGCCGGCCAGCGCGATGATCGCGATCGCTGTTATCAATCCGCAGCGGTGAATCGGAGCCAGCGGACCGATTCGCCACACAGCAATACTGGAGGTCACCGCGACGATCGCGAGAGCCGCCACGATCGCCCACCCAAGGATCACGAACGCGTCGGATGGCGTCATTCGTGCGAGTGCGTCGGTAGATCGTCATGAGTGTGCGGCCCGATGCGATGGTGATGCTCGCCGCCTTGCCCGTAGGGATCGACGTGGACCGTCACACTCCCCAGGTGCGGTAGGTGATGGAGCAGTTGGTGCCGGACGTCGCGGGCGACATCATGGCCATCCGCCACGGACAGGCCGCCTGGTACCGTAACGCTCAGCGTCGAGGTTCGAGAATGGCTCGTCCAGCAGCACCAGCGCCGGAGCCGGTGCGAGGGCGCGCGCCACCGCGACTCGCTGCTGCTGGCCTCCCGACAGCTCGTGCGGGTACCGCCGTCCAAGATCGACGAGTCCGACGAGGTGGAGGATCTCTTGGATTCTGTCCCGCCGCGCGGCCCGCCTGAGGGCGTGGAGGCCGAACGCGACGTTCGCCTCCAGGGTCAAATGGGGGAAGAGCGCGTAGTCTTGGAACACGACGCCTACCTGCCGTTCCTCGGGTGGCACCGCCGTCACCCGCCCGTTCCTAGCCTCGGCGACAAGCCGATCTCCGAGCAGGACCTGGCCCTCGTCAGGACTCTCAAACCCTGCGATGAGACGCAGAGTTGTCGTTTTGCCGCTTCCCGATGGGCCGAGGAGGGCGAGGATTTCCCCACGCGCAATGGCGAGTGAGAGTCCATCGACAGCCGGCGGGCGACCGGGATGAAAGCGCTTAGTCACCTGGGACAGGACCACCAGGGACATCGGATCAGCGGCGCCAGGCGGCCGACATGAGACGCGATGCCAGAAACAGTGGAAAGAAGCCGACGGCGACGATTGCCAGTGCGGGAATTGCGGCATCGGCCCACATCGATTCCGAGGTGCGCTCCCAGACCTCGATTGCGAGGGTTTTGAGGCCGAGGGGACGGAGGAGTAGGGTCGCCGGAAGCTCTTTCATCACTTCGACCCAGACCAGGATAAGTGCGGTGAGCACGCTTCCGCGCATGAGCGGCAGGTGAATGCGCCGGAGGGTGCCGCCGACGCTGACGCCGAGCGAGCGCGCCGCCTCGTCGAAACTGGACGGAATTCGTCCAAGGCTGGCGTCCACGGTCTGGAAGCCGATCGTCAGAAAGCGCAAGCGTACGCGAACAACACGGCAAATGCAGAGCCGGTGAGCAGCAGGCCCAATCGCCGCCCGAGCGTCCATTCGGCGACGACGCCGAGGATCCCGTCGAGCCACGCGATCGGAGCGAGAACACCCACCGCGATCACCGCGCCGGGTAGCGCGTAGCCCATCGAGGAGCACTGCGCCGCAAACCGCACACTCGCGGAGGGATGGAGTCGGCCTGCATATGCGACCGTGAGGCCCAGAAAGCAGATCATCACCGCGGCCGCGCCCGCGAGCAGAAACGTCGCGCCGAGCCAGGCTACGAAATCGGGGTTCACGCGCCAGCCGTGGATGACGTCAGCCGCCCACAGCAGAAGCTGACCGATCGGCAAGACGAACGCAAGCACGAGCACCACGCCACACACGACGGTCGCGGCAGCGGCTGACCAGCCGCGAAGCGGGACGGGGCCGACGCCGGGTCCTCGCCGCTGACTCTGCGTGAAGCGTCGTCGGCCGCGTAGCGCGCGCTCGAGGAGCAGGAGCCCGAGAGCAAAAGCGAGCAAGAGGCTCGCGAGCTGTGTCGCCGCCATCCGGTCGAACATCCCGTTCCAGACGCGATAGACGGCTTCCGTCAACGTGCGATAGCCGAAGATCGACACCGTCCCGAAGTCCGCGAGCGCCTCCATCATCGCGAGCGACGCGCCGGCGACGAGCGAGATCCTGCGCGTCATCGGCAACACGACTTCGAAGAAGGCGCGCAGACGGGATCGGCCGAGACTCCGCGCGGTCTCCAGCGTGGCCAGTCCCTGCTCGCGGAAGGCCGTGCGCGCGAGGAGGTAGACATACGGATAGAAGACCAGGGTCATCATGAGGGCTACGCCCGGCGCGGAGCGTAGCTCGGGAAGCCGCGCCGCGTCCCCGAACCACTGCCGCAGCGCGGATTGAACCGGTCCCGCGAAATCGAACAGACCGAGGAACGCGAAGCCGATGACGTACGCGGGGACCGCGAGCGGCAAGATCAGCGCCCATTCGAAGAGGGCGCGCCCGGGGAACCGATACGCCACCACCAGCCAGGCGAGCCCCGCGCCGAGGGTCAGGGTCCCGGCGCCGACGCCCGCCACCAGCGTCAACGTGTTCATGGTCAACTCGGCGAGCTGCGTGCGCCAGAGATGCGCCCAGACCTCGACGGCTGGGTCTCGCCGCTCTGCAACGAGTCGTTCAACCAGTCCTACTCCGGCAACGACCTCTAGCCCTGATTCTGCGCGCCCACGGTGGTTGTTTGCCGCTCCGTCCCGGTGCATCTGCCGCACAAGAATGAGGCAATTGCCCGATTGCACCAGGAACGGATCGTACTACGACTTAGTAGACTCAATGGTTCGGCCGTCGGGGGGGTAGCGATGCCTTTGACTCCGGTCCCTCGGCCAATCCTTCAGCCCCCTCGTTGGTCATGCAGGCCAGGGGGGGCGTTTGTGTTTTCAATCATGAAAGAGGTGCGCCATGGCTCTGAGAACCGCCGCATGGGTACCTGGACTGACCGCACAAGCCGAGAACCCTGTGCAGACCGAAGTGGTGAGAGGATGGGGCAAAGAGTTCGTTGGACGCTGGAGAAGTAATTGGTTCCATATCCCTCTCACCCCTCCGGTAAGTCTCGACGATGCCCGGCCCAAACTTGCAAGGGTGTTTGGGTTCGATATGCCTCTGACAGATGCCCGGCCAAAACTGACACGGGTGTTTGTCCTTTACAGGACAGATGGGGCATTCGTAAACGCACTACATGTTTATGATGGGCCGAGTAAGGTCCAGGCATTCGATGACATCGCCCTCGAGGGCGACCATACCGGAGATAGCGACTCCAACACCTGGGTCATCGATCCACCACTCGAGATTCACTTTGGTCTCGGAATGTCGGTGTTGATCACCAATAATGCGTACAAAAACATCGAAGCCCAGGGAGAGGAGGACACCGCGCCGGACGAGGTGGGCTTCGCAGCAAAAGCAAAAGTGATGGTGAGGCCTGCGTCGGTTCTTTTCACCGCCGCCGGCGCGGAGTTCGAGGTCCCAGGGTCCGACATACAGAGCGGACCAGGAACCAATACGTTGTTGCCGGGTGAGAGGCTACACCCAGGACAACGGCTGATTTCCAGCAACGGAACGTACGAACTCCATTGGCAGTTCGACGGCAATCTGGTCCTCGCCAGCACCTCGGATGGTAGCCCGAAGTTTTCTACGGGCACCTTGTCGCCCCCTGGTTTTCTTGGCTCTGGATATGCGTATTGCGAAATGCAAGGAGACGGTAATTTTGTCGTGCATCATCACCCAGGAGGGGCCTGGGATTCGGAGACGTGGGGTCACCCTGGCGCGTTTCTTCGAGTTCGGGATGATGGACACGTCGTGATAATTGATCCAGTGAACCCGATATGGCGAAGGCCTGACTAGCGGGCCTCCTGTGTGTTGCGCTTCTCGACGCGAGTCTTGACCGCTGGTCGTCGCCCACGTATAAGAGCCAGGGGAGGGAGGAGACCGACATGAGCTGGTCGCCGACGAGGCAGCGCGCGACCCACTCGCTGTCGGTGGGACGGCGGCGAAGCGTTCGGGCTCAGTGCGTATCCGGCGTTCGATCAGGTCGCCGGCTTCGGTGAGGATACAGAGCTGGCTTTCCCTCTTGTGGACGTCCATGCCAATATGATCCATGGCTGGCCTCTCCTCCTGCGGCGTTGACCGCGTGGATGCTCTTGTGGGGCAGTCTATGCCACCACGTCGAGTCGGGGGTCAGCCGCTTCATCCCATCTACGCACCGCGCGGGCGATGAAGGTTCCGGCTCAACCTTCGCTGCAAGTTTGGGATAAATTATGTGGCGTCCCGCGGCGGCCCACCTCCGCCGCGTACTGGACCGGGGGAACTGGAGGGTATCCAATGGCACTACTCCTCAACGTCACTGCGGTTGCTCACCGCCCTATTGGGAGCTCGGGTTCGTACGGACTCAATCTGCTCGTCTTAGTCACCGCCTCCTCCGGCGCTCCCTACGGCGGTCTCACCCAGGAGCACTTTCACGTGAAGGTAATGCCCAGTAATATGGAGCCTGTCGACGGCGTGGTGGACCACGTGAACGAGCTGGCCAGACAGAACCCCGCCAAATGGCCGGCAGGGCTCTATGCTGTACTCTTGGACAAGCCGAACCATTTTTCTTCCAACGACTATTACAGTCTCCTCATCCAGGTGAGGAGATTTCCGTCCTCTGGCCGCGGCCTTTCTGACCAAGGCCAGACCCTCGTCGGAGTGGACTACCGGTAGTCGACACGTACAGAGTCCTCACCGCGCCACATGCTCCATCGATCCTCTCCCTCCCAGCCGAGAGGCGCCGCCGATCGCTCCCAGACGAGCGAGCCAGCCAGGCGCTACTACTTGGTCCCAAACTCCAATTGAGAGCTGGGACAGGACGAAACGGGAGAAAGAACGACGTAGCAACAGAAAACGTGGAACTGCCTGGTGTCGAATGCTTTTCCCGCGAGATCAGAGGGTTACCGGTCATGGCCGTCTCGCACTCATAACCCAAAGGTCGTCGGTTCAAATCCGACCCCCGCAACCAAAAAATACGAGGGGTTAGCGGACGCAGGAGCCGCTAACCCCTTTGCTTTACCCAGACTTCACCCAGGAAGTCGCTTCGTCGGCAGGTGCACTTTGACACGGCCGCTTAGCCGGCCTAGACTCCCGTCACGTCCTACCAGGTCACCAGTCGGATCTGCAGGAGGACCGCAATGCGGCTGCGTTCAACTGGGCTCCCTCTGCTCTTCATCCTCGGGCTGCTCGCCGCGCCGCACGCCGCCGAGGCGCAGCCGGCTAGAGTCGCTCGGATCGGCATATTGGCAGCTTCTATCCCCGGGCCCTTCGTCGGGGAGCATTCGCGAGTCGACAAACCGGTCTCCGCGAACACTTCATGCTGTTATCTCCCGGCAGCGCGGGAAAATGAGGTTGGAGAGGTGAGGCGAGAGTAGCGCCAGTCGGTCAATGGGTCACGGACGTGCGCGAGCCGGGCCCACGGCGAGTGCAACTTGCGTCATGCCATGACGCTTGGGAGAATCGTACTGATATCACAAGTGAACTCTCCACCGGCACTTCCGGAGGTTACGGTTATGAGATGGGCGCGTTCAGTACCCCTCACCTTGGCTCTGTTCTCCCTCGCAGGTCTGGCGCCACCGCTCTCACCGGCTGCCGGAGCGGACGAAACCCCGAGCAGCAGGGCGACACCCACTGCGACGATCGCGCCGGAGGCTGGGCGCGCAAGCCCGGGCTGGGATCGCGCGGTCATTCGCCAGGCGCAGCGTGCCTTGAAGCGCAAGGACTACACTCCCGGCCCGGCTGACGGCGTCGTCGGCCCGCGCACGCAGGCGGCGCTCAAGCGCTACCAGGAGGCCGAGCGGCTGGAGGCCACCGGCGAGCTGAACCGCGACACGCTGGTCCGGCTCGGAGTGCGAGATCCCACGCCCGAGCATGTGCGCGAAGTGCAGCAGGCGCTCTCGGAGACCGGCTTCGACCCCGGCCCGGCCGACGGGCGCCTCGGCGCCCGCACCAAGGCGGCACTGCGCCGTGTGGCGGCGCCGGCGCCGCGGGGCCAAGGGCCCGCCTACGACACCATCGAGCGCTTCATGCAGGAGACAGGCCAGCTCCAGAGCCCGTGAGGGGCATGAGGCCGCCGTGAGGCTTGCGGGGCCGCGCGTTTCCCGCTACGATGCGCGAGCCTGGAGCGTGTGGTCACGAAAAGGCTGCAGCTGCTGAAGGAGATTCGTCCCGAGATATCCCGAGTGGCTGTCCTCTGGAACCCGGATGCGCCCGCTGGTGGCCCGCCGAGCGTATTGAAAGCCACGCAGGAGGCGGCCCGGATACTGCAGTTGAAGCTGCAAGTCCTTGAGGTGCGGGCTCAGGTCCCAGCGCCATCGAGTAAGCGTTTCATCGCCTGGATGCGAAAACCCCCTCAACAGCCGGGACAATCAGCGAGCCCACAGCCGTGGATGACCGCCATCCATGACGCGAGTCCTCCATCTGTCGCGTCAAGAGGCAGAGCAGTACACGCCAGAAGTGGACGGTATCTGCATTTCCATCACCGATCCTGGCGCACCGGACGCACGCCTCAGCGACCAGTGGAGGGCAATCTGGCGGGTGTCGTTCCACGATCTTGATGCTCTGCTGCCTGATCTGACGGGCAACCCGCCGCCGGTGTTGCTCAACCAGCTCTCGGCTGATGGCATCGCCGACTTTATCGTGCGGCACTGGCCGGTTCCCCTGATCGTGGCGCACTGTGAGGCGGGCATCTCGCGTTCAGCCGGTGTCGTCGCGGCCCTCAACGACTGGATGCCCGAAAAGCTCACCGTCATACAAACGGGCGTCCCGAATCGGCTGGTCTGGCGGCTGGTCCGCGAAGCGCTCATGCGGAGAACCATCACGGACCCCGCCACGCCCACCGAGTAGGGCCTAGCCCCGTACAGATCCCATAACGCACCACGAGCGCTGAGGGGGAGTCGACCTCATCAACGGATGCGGCCTACCGGTTACTTCTGACCTGGCTCAACGCCTGGCAGCGGGCCAGGCGATGGATGCGCCTGCGCGCGGCCCGTGCCATGGGGCGAAGGAAGATCGCTATGGCGCTAGCCCTGAGGGACCGGTGCTGGCTGGCGGACGACGGCACAGCCCAGATCGCGGAGATCGATGCTGACGCCCCAGTTGCGGCGCGGGTCACGCCGATGCCGGTCGGCCTCACGCGGTTGGACACTCTGCCTCCGGTCCATGAAGATCTCGATGACCCCCTGGGCTTCCTCGGCGGCAAAGTCCTGGCGCAGGAACGCGAGCAACTTGGGCTGATCTCGGGCCACGATAAAGAGCACTCGGGCCATCTCCTCGCCTTCCCGATCCAGGGCATCGTTGCTCCCGGAGCCGGACGGTGAACTAACGGAAGAAGCGACGAGCGTAGGCAGGCCGGGCGCTGGCGGCGAAGTTCGTCCAGCGGTTCCCGCGGACGGCTGAGCAAGGGCAGGGGCGGAACCGGGCGCTTAAGCTCCGAGAGCGCACCGACGATCGATAACGGGCAGCGCGCTGGGCCACTGGCCTCGGAACTTCGAGTCCAGGCAGTGGCGGCCACAGGCCACATCCTGCGGTCGGTCGAAGGCAGTGCATCGTCTCACGCCGACCATTCGCCCTAGCCCCAGGTGCGACCTGGTCTCGAACTCGACCTCTACCTCCTGCTTCTTGAGCGAGCACCAGAAGTGACGCCGACGCGACCCGCCCTCGCCGGCGGGTATGTCAGGGAATCCGCCCAAGGGCGCCTGCGCGCTCGCTTCCGGCGGGCGCCTCAGCGAGGGGACCATCGTCACCTCGAGCTCGGCCAGCAGGTCGCGGGATGAACTCATACTAGTACCCCCCTCCGGGTAGCGTCATGGTCACCGACCGACCAGGCCTTTGGCATCCTCCATTTCGCTCATTCTTCTAGTGCTGACGAACAGGGTGGCGAGGACTTGCCTCATGCCTGGCCTTAGGGCGCCGCCGGGTTCGCACGGTTGGGACCGATGGAGACGTTCCGATCGTCTTCGAGTTAGCCACAGGTCCGGATCTCGGTCGTCCGTGAGCCGTTGACCTCACGAAAATAGAGCACGCGGCTCATGGACAGCCAGACACACCGCGAGCACGGATGAGGCAGGGCCGGGCCCACGAACTGGCCCAGGAGGTGCACCCATGTCAATCCCTTGGTCGCTCCCGATCTTCCTCGGCGTCGCGGTTCTGCTTCTGATTGTCTATGGTTTGGGCTCCCGGCTGTTCACCGCGACGAGCCTGTCCCCTCGGGTGTTCTGGTGCCCGTTCCGCAATGTTAACGTGCATGTGAGCTTCAAGGAGTCGGCCTGGGATGGCGAGATGGTGGATGTCGAGGCCTGCTCGGCGTTCGCCCCGCCCACTGACGTGCACTGCGACAAGGCCTGTCTCGCCCTCAAGCGCCTGCCAGGCCTGCGAGCCGAGACCTCGCCTGTCCCTGAGACCCGTCATTGGGTCTGGTGACCGCGGCGAGGCGCCCTATGAGAGTGCGACAGCTGATGACCGGTGCGCTGATCACCGCCGAGCCCGAGACGGCGGTGCTGGACGCGCGCAGCCTCATGCAGAAAGAGCGGATCCGGCACCTCCTCGTGACGGACAAGCGCGGTGAGCTGCTCGGGATCGTCACCGATCGGGACATCCGGCTGAACCTGCCCTCCCAGGCGACCAGTCTCTCGGTGTGGGAGATCAATCATCTGCTGACGCGGCTGACCCTCGACAAGATAATGACCCGCTCGGTGATCACCGTCGGGCCCGACCGCGAGGCCCGGGACGCGGCGCAGCTGATGCTCGAGCACCGGATCGGCGCTCTGCCCGTGGTCGAGGCGGGAACACTCGTCGGCATCGTGACCGAGACTGACCTGCTCCGGGCCTACGTCCGCAGCGCTGACGCGGCCGCCGCACTATGGTCCTGACCGGCGTCTGACCGCTCGCTCCATGACAATGCCGATCCTGACGGTGGACGACGAGTCGGACATGGCCGCGAGCTACGCGCGTCTGCTGCGCCGCTAGGGCTACCGGGTCGTCTGCGTCGGCTCCCGGGCGGTGGGTCTGCAGGCCATGGAGAGCCAACCCTTTCGGCTCGTCATCGCCAATCCGGGCTGCTCGTCCCTGTCCCCGCTGCGGCCGAGGGACCCGATCTTCCGCTTCCGGCCGGAGCAGCAACGGCTCGTGAGTTGGCGCCTGCACGCCGTCATTTTCGCTTGTACCGCCCCATCAGTTCCACCCGTGCGAGGATGTGTCCGTGGATGGCCTTCAGAAGCTCTAGCTTGGTCTTGCGGGGCGGCAGGCTGAGCGCAGTGTCTAGGGCATAGAGCTTGAAGAAGTAGCGATGGGTTGATCCCCGGGGCGGGCAGGGACCACGGTAGCCAACTCCTCCGAAGTCGTTCAGGCCCTGGGTTCCAACCTCGGCCACCATCTCCTGCAGCGGCACGCCGTCAGGGAGTTCGCGGACGGTGGCGGGGATTCCATAGAGCACCCAGTGGGTCCAGATTCCAGTCGGTGCGTCACGGTCATCCATGATGAGGGCAAAGCTCTTGGGGCTGCCCGGCGGGGCGGACCAGCGCAGCGCGGGTGAAAGGTCAGCGCCATCGCAGGTATGCTTGATAGGAATCTCCCCGCTGGGCGGAAAGGGGGGACTGCGCAGCTTGAAGGCCATTTCAAGTCCTCCCCATCCTCCAGGTTATCTGGCTTTTAGCCGCTATCCACAATCATTTCTGGCTCTTCGTGGAATCGTGTGGGTGATTTGGGGCCGATTTTGACGATCGCGGCCCGGTCAGAACCTCGGCAGCATGCAGGTCAGGACCTTAGGCCGGGGATACTCTTGATCGCGGAGCCCGGAGGCGCGGCGCTGACGGGTCCGCGACCTGGCAGCTGCGCTGCCCCCCCACACGTCCCACAGGTCATTGTTTTACCCAGCAGGTTAGGGACAGGACCCGGGCGTACGGGTCGCCGAAGATCACCTGCGCGGTCGAGCTCGGACGGAATCCCGAACGCGATGCTGCATCCCACAGCCGGCGCCGTCGTCGCGGGGGTGGCATGCGCGTATCATGGCCCAATTTCTGCGCTGCCTCGACAGCGCTTCCCGCCGCGCCCAGAGCGGATTTCCCCCCTCTCAGCCCCACGTTTTCACCCACTCACTTCCACGAAGACCCTCATTTCTTTCTGAACTCGGAGTTTCCGTCCACGAAGGAGCGTACGAAATCATACCCTTAGCGTGGATCGGTTCCTTGGGGTTTTGGGAATCCGGGGGTGTGGGCCGTAGCCTCCCTCAAATCGAGAGCCGGCATGGACTCAAGAACGGAGAGGACCGCTGACTGGCTGCCGGCGTTGACAAGCCTGATGTCTGGGCGCACAGTGTCCCTGCCCTTCACCGTCCGGCCCTCGGGGAGGCTAGTAATGCCCCTGGATCGGATCCAGGACATCTTCTCGACGCCTGCGGTGACCATCGAGATGGCCGCGGCGGTTGTTTGCATGGCAACCCTCCTGCTATCTGCCAGCCGCGATTAAGGAGTCCTCGAGTGAGCTCCGAAGTACAGCCCTCGATAGATTTCTGGTTCTTTCCTGCCGACAGGGAAGCCATTCGTGGGGCTGAAGACCGACATCGAGGAGAAGGCGCAATGGGCAAGACAGTCCTGCCAAGATGGCCGGTCACTTTTGAGGTGTGTCGCACGGAATGGACCTTCGACCACCGCCGGATGAGCCGACTCTTGGGGAGCCATGGTGCACGCGGGTCAGCTTGATGCCCTCGTTGACGATGCAAATGACGGGCGGGTGGGTTGTGTGGGCGTGATCCGCCTGGCACCGTTGCTGGTCTATTGCTCGGTGCAAGGGAGGTGCGGCAATGAAAAGACTCATGGAGTCTTGGATGTTACTTCTCGCTAGGCTACAAAGACTAATCACCGGACAACAATAGGTTCCCGAGAAGCGCCAGATCCAGAGCAGGCTCTCTTCGCTCGGCGCGCGAAGGCTGTTGGACACGACGGGAGGACGCCTATGCCCAAGTACGAGTTCATGTGCGAGAATTGCAGGAAGAACTTTGAGGTGATGCTAACCGCCGCGGAGCGGGCCGTCGCGAAGGTTGCGTGCCCGACCTGTGGCGGCGGAGACGTCACGCTCCAGATGGCGATCTTTACCGCGAAGACGTCACGAAAGAGCTGAAGACCAGGGGCCCACACCCACTCCGTTACCGGTGATGCATTACGGTTGGTCACTTGGGCGGCTCAGAAGGGAATCAGAAGATCAGGCCCCCGAATGAAGCCGCGGTATCAGGTGATCCGCGACATCCTCTGCCTGCTCCTCGTGGTGTCAGTGGTGCTCGGGGCTGGTCCGGCGGCGCCCATCCGGGTGGACGATTGGGACGAGTATGGGGAAGGGCCCCTTGCGATGACCCGGCACTGGAGTTTCGATCCGAGTGCAGGGCGCCCGAGGGCTAGCCAGCACCAGGGACCCAGAAGTCTAGGGGGTGGCCTTACTTGCCGCTGGGCCACGAACGGGCCCGCGAACCAAGGCGCGGCGTGGCATGGCAAGGACCGGCCGCCGGACGTCGGAGGATTCCTCGACACCTAGCTCTTTCACAAGGGGCTTGCTCAGTAGGGCCCAGGAGGAGGCGTGGCGACATGCTCGACGACTACAGGTTCATCCAGATCACCGCACTTGCGATCGGCGGCGGCGGACAGGTAGTTCTCTACGCGCTCGACGGCAGCGGTACGGTCTGGAAACTTCAGGATCGAGCGGGAGAGCGAGAGCCGTGGGTGCCCCTGACGAATAAGCGGGAGCACGTCTAGCACCGGGAAGCGGAACGTCGTGGAGCCTTGGCGTGAGGAACATAGGTAACGCCATGAAGGTGGGCCATCAGGGCGGTGACAAGCCCGATGATCCGCTCGTAGTTGCCCTGCGGAAGAAGGCGAACCGCAGGCACACCGAGTCTTAACGCAGGAGGTCTGCGATGCCTTGGACGAACCGCAACGGTTTCCCGTACTCGCAGCTCGGGATTACGATGAACGCTTGGGAGGCATCTGGCGTGTACGGCCTCTACAAGGAGCAGCAATGGATTTACATCGGGGAAACCGGGGACATGCGAGGCCGTCTACTCGAACACCTCGGCGGCGATAACCCCCGCATCGTTGCCGCCATGCCCACCCACTTCAGTTACGAGCTTCATCCGGCGTTCAAGAGGGTGGCTCGACAGGATGCTCTGATCCTCGAACTCCGTCCGCTCTGCAATGCGAGGCTGGGCTAAAGCCGATCCCGTCAATGCCGCCGGTCAGCCGGTAGAAGTACACATCGACGCCATTGACCGTCACGATGGTGAACAACGGCCTCACGCTCTGCCGCGACTTCGTCGAGCAGATCAAGCGTCAACAGGATCGAGGCGCGACGCGAAGATACGAGTCCCCCCCCCCGGTGCAGACGGTGCCGCTTCCCGGCGGCATCGACTCGCGGTTTGCGTCTACTGCTCCCGTAAGATCGAGGAAAAGGAGAAGTCCGTCAACGTGCCCCATCTACCCGGCGGCGTTGCCCACTTGGCGTGCGCCCAGAAGGTAACGATCCGAACTAAGAGCTCATAGTTCGGATCTTATGCGATCGTGGGCGCGCTCTCGCTCTACCTCAATTTCATCAACCTCTTCCTGATCCTGCTTCGCTTCCAGGGTGGGAGGCGCGACTGAGGGGCGAGCGGGACAACACTAAGGAGACGGGATATGTTTGGCATCGGCTACCTAGAGCTTATGGTCATCCTGGTGATCGTCCTCGTGCTGTTTGGCGGGAGCAAGCTCCCGGACCTGGCGAAATCGCTCGGGAAGTCCATGAAGGAGTTCAAGAAGGGGATTGGGGCGGAACCCGAGGCGGAGCAGACACCCAAACCGCAACCCGTCGCTGCTGCGATCCCGGCGCCGCCGCAGACGTGCGGGTACTGCAAGAATCCCCTTGAGGCAGACTGGGCCCATTGTCCGCGCTGCGGGACGCCGGTCGCGCCGGGGCCAACTCCCACGGTACCGAAGTAGCCTGAACCACGCCCAGGTGTTGGTCGATCGTCGACCTGTACCCGGACGGCACAGCCGGCCTTAGCGGTTCGGTGCATAGGCACCGCTCATAAGGGAAAATCACGTGATGAAGACGTTCAGATGACCGTGGACGGCGGCATCCTGACGATCCAGGTTGACTTGTCGAAGGAGTTCGGCCCATCCTCGTCTGGCAAGACCATCATCGTTGCCTCGACCGAGGGGAATGTCGCCGTCCCGAACCGCGACGAGAAGGTCGGGCTAAACGTCTACCGGAAGAAGTAAAGGCTCGGAAGGATCTGGTTGAATAGGATTGCTGCCAGGAGGTACCCCCATGCGACGTTTCCTCGCCTTCACGGCGATCGTGTTCATGCTGACGGCATGCGCTTCCTCGCCGCCGCGGGCCCAGCGCAGCGAGTTCGAGGACATCCCGGTGCCCAGGGGCCTCTCGCTGGACCTGAATAAGTCCACGATCATCGAGTCGCCGACAGTGAAGGCAGCCCGGCTCTTCTACAAGGGCCGGATCGAGCCCGAGAGCCTTGCCGTCACGTTCCGGACTACGCTGGAGGCCAATGGCTGGCACCACCTGTCCTCCACGACCGCTGCCGAAATGGGGACCACGCAGGTGTATGAGAAGGCGGGCAGCTCGCTGCAGGTTTTGATCTACGAGGGCTGGTACTACACCTGGGTAGAGCTAGCGGCCACTCGGGTCGTTGGCCAGAACCTGTCCCCGGCCAAGTGACCGCCGACAGTGCTCAGACGCCACCCTCGCGCTTCATGGGCTTGGCCGCGCCATAGTCCTCTGCGAGCCGAGTTCTCTTGCGGGGAGATAGAGGTTGGGGAAACCCAGATGAAGGAGGGGGCTGCTGACTGAAGTTTCCCCGGGGTAAGGGGAAGACCCCTATCCCTTGGAGTAGAAGTCTACCCTGGCAGTCCCTGGCCTCACGCTGCTGCTCCTTGTAGAGGCCGTACACGCCAGATGCCTCCCAAGCGTTCATCGTAATCCCGAGCTGCGAGTACGGGAAACCGTTGCGGTTCGTCCAAGGCATTAGCAGACCTCCTTTGATCTGGATGAACCTGTAGTCGTCGAGCATGTCGCCACGCCTCTCACTCGTCCTTCCACGTGACCAAGGCGGTGCATCACGTGGCCGCCGTGCGGCGGTTGGCCGAGCGGGCGTATCGACGGCCGCACGGTGCCTTTCGCGCGTTCCGTCGACGGGTCTGCTAGACTCGCAGCACGCGAAGGCGGATCGAGTGAGAGAGAAGTGGCGGTGTCCGTTCTGCGAGCGGCTGCACGCGTGGCCTAAAGGATTCGTGCGGGTCTTCGATAGGGAGTGCCCCAAGCGCACATCTGCTGATGAAGCGCAGGCGGGGTTTGGGCCCTGCCCGTGCGGGGCGACGGCCTAGATCCGGGGCGAGGTGGATCCAAACGGGTCCCTGCCGGATCTGCCGCTTCTCCCGGAAATGGATGACCTCCAGTGGCGGCTGTTTGTGACCTCGATACTCTATTCGGAGGACCAACAAGAAGGGCGACCTAGGAGCCGTACGGGTTGACTGGACCCGGGCGCCTAGGATCAGGCCTCAGCGGGCGCAGCCGAGATGACCGACCCCCACGTCCACGAAGGCTTGCGGGCGAGCCCATCCCTGCCCCTTCTGGTGCGCGCGAGAGCGGCGCTCACACTTCTGGCGTAAAGGTTGTGCTCCCTGAACACTGGGGCCGAGGACCTCGCCGTGAGAATCGATCAGCCGTCATGATCGATGCGGAGCGACGTTCATCGTGAATCGCGCCGCGAGGTGTGTCCTTGCGCTCAGTGTCGCCGTCACGGTTCAGGCTGCCGCCGGAGGTCTCGTGCCGATCGATGACTGGAACGACTATCCGCTCGGCGCCCTCCCGCTCACGGCCCCTAGTAAGTGGAGCATCTACTCGTCGATGCCAGTCTTTAGGCAGCCGCCGGCGATCGTCGTCGATAACGGGCGCCGAGCTCTACGCCTCAAGACCGACCGCGAGACCATGGCCATTGGCCGGGCGATTCACGCCGACATCGCCATGGTCTCCATGCTTGTGTGGGAGTGGAAGCCGCTCGTGCTCCCGGCTGGCGGTGATGTCCGACAGTTTGCCGTGAATCGGAACGACCAGGCTGCGCGCCTCGTGTTGTGGTTCGACGCTCCGTTGTTCGGAAACAGAAGAGCCATCGGGTACATCTGGGATTCGAACGCCCCGGTTGGAGAGATCGTCCGCCAACGCGATAGGCACACAGACCGAGCACTTCTCGTCGTTCGCTCTGGGTCGACCGGGCTGGGACGGTGGCACCGGGAGACGCGACACGTGTACGAGGACTACCGGCGCATATTTCGCGAAGAACCTGCCGACCTCCTCGCCGTGACACTAGAGAGCCACTCCGATGACGTCAAAGGCGAGAGCGCGGTGCTGTTCGGGACGATCCGGCTTCAGCCGAAGTGACGCGGCTCGTCGTGACGTGCTCGAGTGCCGCCTGGAAGTCGCGTTCTGTCCCGCTCATCTCTTCTCTCGACCTGAAAGGTCCATGAGACCCAGAAGAAGGCGTGGACAGGGATCCGTGGCGCAGTCTGGAGCGGTATAATGAGGCAGGCGAGAAGGGCGCTTCCGCGCCCGAGCCGCCACGGCGGGCTCACCACGCATCCACGCAACCCGTCGGGAAGGGGCTGGTCATGAAGAAGATCCTCAGTCTGGCGTTCGTGGCGATGCTATCCCTCGCACTCGCGGCTCCCGCCTACGCAGGCAGGGGGCACGGAGGCGGGTTCCACGGCGGGCATCATGGTGGCTTCCATCACGGCGGCGGCTTTCACCGTGGGTGCTGTTGGGGCGGAGCCTTCGTCGGCGGGGTCTTCGTGGGCTCGGCGTTCGCGTATCCGTACTACGGCTATCCGTATTACGGCTATCCGTATTACGCCTATCCGTACGCCTACCCGGTGTATGCGGAGCCGGCTTACCAGCCGCAGACGCAGGTGACCATGGCTCCATCGGTCCAGCGGGAGGTCTGCTATACCAACGGCTGCTACCATCTGCAAGGCGATGGAGTGACGGTCGCCTATTCCTGGATCTGGGTGCCGGCCGCGCCGCCGCCGCCCCCGGGTCCGCCGAGCCGCTAGGGCACGCGCTGCACCGCTCCTGCCTTGGTCCGTCGAGGTGGACGGTCGCCGTGGCGTTCCTCGTTCTCGCCAGCCTCCATGGGGGGCCGCCTCCCCCGCGGGGATGCCGGCCTGCTGGCTCCACGGATCGTCTCGGCTTGCGCGAGGCCGGGAGGCCGGGGGGTCGATACCGCAATGGCCGGGGGCAGAGCAATGGCAGATTCAGACGACGAACGGGACATCATGCAGTGCGACGATCGGCGATTCAAGGCGATGGTCCGGGGTGACCTGGCAACGCTCAGAATGGCCCTCGCCGACGATCTGACCTACACGCATAGCAGTGGCCAGCACGAAACGAAAGCTCAGTTCCTTGCCTCCCTCACGATGGGTCAGCTCAGCTACAAGTCGATCATCCCGGAAGCCCGCTCGGTCCACGTCTATGGCGGGGCCGGGATTGTGACCGGCACGGCGCATGGAGATCGCGGCGCGCGGTCAAGACGCCCACTTTCGTATCCGTTACATTGCGGTGTACGTCAGGGCGCAGGATCGCTGGCAGCTGGTGGCGTGGCAGTCCACGCGTGTGCCCGAAGGATAGGCGGAGTCCACGGAAGACTCTGGCCCTCCTCCCCGGCTCCTGACTCCACCCGGCCTCCCGTCGTGCGCGAGGCTGGGGGCCCGGGGACAATCGGGCGGGCCGTGAGCGCAACGCACACACTCCCGCGCGGCATCGCGGCGCCCCAACGGTGCTGACGACGGACAGTGTCGGATGTCAAAGAGCCGACCCTCCGGGTTGCGAAGCTGGCGCGACGACGAGAGCATCGCGAGGAGGTACGGCATGGGCGGCTTCGAGCTGATCTTCGGCACTGTTCCCGTAGTGGTGGTTGTGATCTTCGTCATTGCCACCTCGGTCCGGATCCTGCGGGACTACGAGCGCGCGGTGATCTTCCGGTTCGGGCGACGGGCGAACGCCGTCTTCAACCCTGGAGGCGACGGCTCGGGGCCGGGCCTGGTACTCCTGATCCCCTTGGTGGACAAGCTGGTGAAGGTGAGCCTGCGGACCATCACGATGGACGTGCCGCCCCAGGACGTGATCACGCGCGACAACGTGTCCGTGAAGGTGAACGCCGTGATCTTCTTTCGCGTGCTCGACGCCACCAAGGCGGTGATCAGCGTGGAGGACTACCTCTACGCGACTTCCCAGATGGCGCAGACCACGCTGCGGAGCGTGCTGGGCCAGCAGGAGCTCGACGACCTCCTGGCCTCGCGGGACAAGATCAACGCGGAGCTGACGCGCATCATCGACCAGCACACGAGCCCGTGGGGGGTCAAGGTCGCCACGGTCGAGGTGAAGAATGTCGACCTCCCCCAGGCCATGCAGCGCGCCATGTCGAAGCAGGCCGAAGCGGAGCGCGAGCGCCGCGCCAAGGTCATCAATGCCGAGGGTGAGTTCCAGGCGGCGGCCAAGCTGGCGGAGGCCGCCGAGGTACTCTCCCGCTTCCCCATCGCGGTCCAGCTCCGCTACCTGCAGACCATGCGTGAGGTCGCGTCGGAGCGGAACACCACGACCTTTTTCCCGCTCCCGCTGGATCTGTTCGCGGCGCTGCTCCGCGCCTTCAGCGCCGCGGAGCTGCCCAAGGGCTAGTCGCGACCGCATGCCGGTAGGCACTCCTCCCCGCTCCTGATTCCCCCGGCCTCCGCTTTACGCTAGGCTGGGGAGGGGTGACCGGGACGGCATCTGGGA
>WNGF01000127.1_pt1 | contig 100031 bp, 95 predicted proteins | sample 5400641 | NCBI WGS metagenome assembly WNGF01 (sample SAMN13153371, study PRJNA577476) | soil metagenome | isolation source: 80 cm soil or saprolite under grassland replicate 2 | place: USA:California | collected 2016-06-15 | reverse complement strand
GCCGTACCGGGCCCTGGCGATCGGCCAGTCCCATGAGCCGCGTCGGATGCCCGGGTGGATGGGTCCGCCTCGAGCTGGCCGTGGCGCCCCCGGACGACGGCTCGCTCGATCTGCTCGCCCTGTTCCGAGCCTCGGACCTCGTCTTCGCGGTGTGCTGACCGATCGGGAATCACAACGGTGTGACTTGAGTCACATGGTGGGCGTAGGCTCGGCAGCGCGATGAGGTTCCTGCACACCGCCGACTGGCACGCGGGCAAGCCCATCCGGGGGCGGTCCCGGATGGATGAGTACGAGGGGGCCCTCGAGCAGGTCGTCGAGATCGCCGTCGACCAGCGGGTGGACGCCGTGCTGCACGCCGGTGACCTGTACGAGCACCGCAGCGCCGCGCCGGACGCCGACCGGCTGGTGTTCGAGACGCTGCTCCGCCTTCACTCGCACGGGGTTCCGGTGGTGGCGATCCCCGGGAACCACGACTCGGCGCCGCGGCTGGACGCGTTTGCCGGCCTGCTGCGAGCGGTGAACGTGGACGTGGCGGCCCGGGTGCTGCCGCCGGACGGGGGCGGCGTCGTTGAGCTCGGTTCCCGCGACGGCTCGGAGACCCTCCGCGTGGCCTGCGTGCCGTTCGTCCCGGAGCGCCGGTTCGGCAGCGCCGTCGAGCTGTTCGACTCTACCGAGGCGTGGTTCCAGTCCTACGCCGACGGCATGGGGAACCTCATGGACGCCATGGCGGCGGGGTTCCGCGACGACGCGGTGAACGTCGTCCTGGCGCACCTCTACGCCGCTGGGGCGAAGCTCGGGGGTGGGGAGCGGGAGGCGACCGTCGGGCTCGACTACGCGGTCCCGGCGGGGCGCCTGCCGGCGAACGCGTCCTACCTGGCGCTCGGGCACATCCACCGGCCCCAGCGCGTGCCGGGCTCGCGCGCGCCGGCCCGGTACGCGGGATCGCTCATCCAGCTGGACTTCGGGGAGACGGAACAGGCGAAGTCGGTCGTCGTCGTCGAGGCGCATCCGGGCAAGCCGGCGAAGGCCACCGACGTGCCCGTCACCGCGGGGCGGAGGCTGGTGGACGTCGAGGGGACCCTGGACCAGCTGCACATCCGGGCGGCCGACCTCGGCGACGCGTACCTCCGCGTGTACGTCGACACCGACGGCCCGGTCCCCGGCATCGCCGACCGGGTTCGCGAGCTGCTGCCGAACGCCGTCGACGTCCATCTCCGCTACGAGCGCGCCGTGGACGACACGCCGGCGACCAACCTGTCGAGCATGCGGCCCCGCGCGCAGTTCGAGGCGTATTTCCGCACCGCGCACGGCTCCGATCCAGACCCCGCGCTCATGGCCGCCTTCGACGAGGTCGCCGCCGCCGAGGAGGACTGACACCGGTGCGCCCGCTGAAGCTCTGCATCAAGGGGTTCACGGCGTTCCGTGACGAGCAGGAGGTCGACTTCACGGACCTCGACCTGTTCGCGATCGTGGGGCCGACCGGCTCGGGAAAGTCGAGCGTCCTCGACGCGATGACGTATGCGCTGTTCGGTCGCGTCGATCGAGTCGACGAGAAGAGCACTCGCCAGATGATCAGCCAGGGCCAGCCCCGGATGGCCGTCACGCTGGACTTCCAGCTCGGCCACGACCGGTACCGCGTGACGCGATCGCTGCCCCGGGGCGGCACGACGCGGGTGCTGGTCCAGCGGTGGGACGGGGAGGACTGGCGGCAGGCCGGCGAGGGATCCGACAAGGTGACCGGGGCGAACCGCATGCTCCGCGAGCTCATCGGCCTCGACTTCGACGGCTTCACGCGGTCCGTGCTCCTCCCGCAGGGGAAGTTCGCCGAGTTCATGGCCGGTGAGGCCGACGAGCGCCGGCGCATCCTCACCGACCTGCTCGACCTGTCTCGCTTCCTCCGCATGGGGCAGCGCGCCCGGCAGACCGCGAAGGAGTCGAAGGAGAAGGCGCAGACGATCGACGAGCTGGTCGGCTCGCAGTACGCGCACGCCACTGTGGAGGCGCTCCGATCCGCGCGGACGGCCGCCACGGCCGCGATGGCGCGGCAGGAGGCGCTCGCCACCGCGGCGACCGGGGTCCGGGACGTCGCCGAGGAGTGGAGATCGGTGGCGGCGGAGGTCCGCGACATCCGGTCGTGCGCCGCCGAGGCTTCGGGGCTGTCCACAGCGGCGTCCCGGCACGCGGCCGCGCTGGACGAGCTCGCCCGGATGGCCGGCGAGGCGGATCGAGACCTGACCGAGGCGGAGGGCTCCTCGAAGGAGGCGAGGGCCGCCGCGGAGGCCGCATCCCGGGCCCGGGGCGACGCCGAAGCCAGGTGGGGCACCGCGACGGACCTCGTCCGGGCCTACGCCGAAGCGAAGCGGCTCGCCGACGTCCGCGCCCAGCTCCGCGACCGCTCCGCCGTCCTCGAGTCGGCAGAGGCGGCGATCCCGGCCGCATCCGTGGCGGTGGGCGAGGCCGAGACCGCGCTGGCCGACGCGACGGCCTCGGCCGAGCGCGCGTCCGCCGACCGCGAGGCCGCCGCCGCGCGGCTGGAGGAGGTCCGCCACGCCGACCTGGTGAGCACCGTGGTCTCGGGACTGAAGCCCGGCGACCCCTGCCCAGTGTGCGGGGAGACGCTGACCGTCCTTCCCGAACGGGCGGGTGCGAAGGCGCTGCCGGGGGCGAAGAAGGCGGAGCAGGACGCCCGCAGCCGGGTCGAGGCCGCGTCCGCCGCGTGCCGGAAGGCCGAGGTGGACCTGGAACGGGCGCGGGCCGCGCTGGAGTCGGCGGAGCGGGACCGCGTCGTCGCGCGGCATGAGGTCGACCGGTGCGGCGGCGAGGCCGCGAAGCTCGAGGCAGCCCTGCAGGACATGCTGGACGAGCCCGTCGAGGACCCGGCCGCGGAGCTGGCCCGGCGGGCCGCCCTCCTCGAGGGGCTGAGCTCGGCCGAGCGCGACGGCGAGCGGTCGGCCACCGAGGCGGAGCGCCGCGCCCGGGAAGCGGCCGGGACCCGGGAGCGCATCGCGGCCGAGGCGGCCACCGCCCGGGCCGGGCTCGACGCGCTGGTCGTGGCCCCGCTCGCCGGGCGGGCCGCCGTCCTCGCTCCAGACGTGACGGCCCCCGCACGGCCGGACCTCCCACTCGCCGACGACGCCCCAGCGCTGGCGGCCGCGGCCCGGGAGCTGACGACGGCGCTCGCCGCGTACGGGGAGGCCCTGGACGAGGCGGCCAGGCGACGCTCGGAATCGGAACGTGACTTCCTCGCCCGGGCCCGCGCGGCGGTGGACGGCCTGATCGAGGAGGCCGGCTCCCTCGACGCGCTCGTGGCCGCGCTCGATCGGGAGGAGCGCGAGGCGCTCGCCACCGCAACCCGCCGGCAAGCGGAGGCCGAGGCCATCGAACGCGACCTTGCGTCCGTCGCGGAGCTCCGGGGCCAGATCGGCGACCTCCGCGCCCGGGCGGCGATCTTCCGGTCCCTGGCCCAGGAGCTGCAGGCGGACCGGCTCATCGCGTTCCTGCAGGCAGAGGCGCTTCGCCTGCTCGCCGTGGGCGGGTCGAAGCGGCTGGCCTCGCTGTCGAGCGGCCGGTACGAGCTCGCCTACGACGACGACGAATTCATCGTGGTGGACCGGTGGAACGGGGACGAGACCCGGAGCGTTCGCACGCTCTCCGGTGGGGAGACCTTCCTGGCCTCCCTCGCGCTGGCCCTGGCCCTGGCCGAGCAGGTGTCCAGCCTGGCCGTCACCGCGCACGCCTCGCTCGACAGCCTGTTTCTGGACGAGGGGTTCGGGACCCTGGACCCCGAGACGCTCGCGACGGTCATCGAGGCGATCGAGCAGCTCGGAGGGGACGGCCGGATGGTCGGCGTCATCACCCACGTCCGCGACCTGGCCGATCAGCTGCCCGCCCGGCTGGAGGTCACGAAGTCCCCGCGCGGCAGCACCATCCGCGCCGGGTAGCGAGTCGACCGGCACGGATCCGCTTGATATATTCACCCGAATGGTTGAACGTTCGCTGCGGAGCGGCGTGGTGCTGGATGCGACGTACGGGGCGTTGGCGCACGACGTCCGTCGCGGCATCCTGGACTCGCTGCGGTCCGGGGAGGCACGCGTCACCGACCTGGCCCGGCCGTTCGAACTGTCGCTGAACGCGGTGTCCAAGCACCTCAAGGTGCTGGAATCGGCGGGGCTGGTGGATCGTGACGTGCGCGGGCGCGACCATTGGCTGTCGCTCCGCCCCGAGTCCCTGGCCGATGCGTCGGGGTGGCTCGAGGACTATCGGGCATTCTGGGAGGGCCGCCTCGACGCGCTCGACCAGCAGCTCCGGGAACGTCGGAGGCGCTGAGCCGTGCCCACCGAGCCGGCGGAAGAGACGGCGCTCGAGGTTCGCCGCGTCATGCCCGGCCCGCCGGCGGAGGTGTTCCGCGCGCTCACCGATCCCGAGCTGATGTCCCGGTGGATGTCGCCGGTCGGGGCCGCGGAGGCCGAGGTGGATCTCCGGGAGGGCGGACGCTTCCGGCTGGTGATGCGCGGCGAGGACCGGGAGATCGAGCACACCGGCGAGTACCGGACGGTCCGCCCGCCGTCACTGCTGGTGTTCACGTGGCGCTCGCCGTTCACCGGCGGGATGGAATCCGTGGTCACGATCAGGCTCGCCGAGCGGGGTCCGGACACCCAGCTGGTCCTGATCCACGAGCAGCTGCCCCCCGGCGCCGCCGAGTCGCACACCGGGGGATGGGGCCGGATGCTCGACCGGCTCCGGTCGGAGCTGGTCGCGAGCTGAGGGGAGGCGGCATGGCGGTGGACGTCACGGCGCAGCGCGAGATCGCACGCCCCCGGGAGGAGGTGGCGGCCTTCGCCACCGACCCGGCGAACGATGCGAGGTGGATCGGCGGGATCTCCCAGGCCGAGGTGCTCACCGATCCGCCGGTGGCGGCCGGGACCCGGGTCCGGCGGGTGGCATCGTTCCTCGGGCGCCGGATCGAGTACGTCATGGAGGTCGACCGGCTCGATCCCGGCCGGCGGGTCGTGATGCGCTCGATCGTGAGCCCCTTCCCCATGCGGGTCACCTACGAGTTCGAGGACGCGCCCTCCGGAACCAGAGCGCGGATCCGCGTGGAGGGTTCGGCCGAGGGGTTCTACAGGATGGCCGGGCCGGTGCTCGCGGCGGGGGTCCGCCGGGGCATCACCCGGGACCTGAAGACGCTGCGGTCCCTGCTGGAGTCGGGCGACACGGCCTGAGCGGTGTCTCAGCGGCCGCGGGCCAGGGACCGCAGCGCCGCCTCCGCCGCATGGAACCCGCACATGCCGTGGACGCCGGCGCCGGGCGGGGTGGACGACGAGCACAGGAAGATGCCCTTGCCCGGCGTTGAGTACGGCACGACCGACACCACCGGGCGGGCGAACAGCTGCAGGCCCCCGCTGGCTCCGCCGGAGATGTCGCCCCCCGGGTAGTTCGGGTTGTACCGCTCCAGGTCCGCGGGACCCATGGCGTGGCGACCCAGCACGAGCTCGCGGAACCCGGGCGCGAACCGCTCGATCTGCGCCTCGATCCGGTCCGTCATGTCGATCGTCGAGCCGTTCGGGACGTGGCAGTACGCCCACACGGCGTGCTTGCCCGCCGGTGCCCGGGAGTCGTCGGCCACGCTCTGCTGGGCGAGCAACACGAACGGCCGCTCCGGGTGCTCGCCGTCGGCGACCGCTGCCTCCGAGGCGGCGACCTCGTCGAGGGTTCCCCCGAGGTGCACGGTGCCCGCCTCCGCGCACTCCGGCGCCGACCAGGGCACCGGCCCGTCGAGCGCCAGGTCGACCTTGAAGATGCCGGGGCCGTGGCGGAACTTCCGCAACCGATCCCGATACGACGAGGGCAGCCGATCGCCGGCGATCCGCTCGAGGTTCGCCGGGACCACGTCGAAGAGGTACGCGCGGGCCGGCGGCAGGTCGTCCATCGACCGGACGTCGACGCCCGTCTCGACCCCCCCGCCCAGCGACGCCAGCAGCGAGGCCAGCGCGTCGACGATCCGCTGGGACCCGCCCCGGGCCACCGGCCACCCCACGGCGTGCGCCGAGGTGCCCAGGACCATCCCCAACGCCCCGGTCAGCGGCCGTTCCAGCGCCAGCAGCGAGTGGGCGGCCAGCCCGGCGAACAGCGCCCTCGCTCGTTCGCCGCCGAACGCCCCCTCGGCGAGCGCCCGGGCGGACCGCACGGCGTGGAGCCCGAACCGGGCCATCAGCACCGGGTGGCGCGGGGGCCGGAGCGGACCCATCACCTGTTCGGCGAGGTCGTCGAACCGCTCGACGAACGGCGTCATCAGCCGCGCGTAGGCCGCCCCGTCGTCGCCGAGCCCGGCAGCCGTCTCCTGCACGGACCGCCGCACGATCACCGCGGTCCCGCCGTCCAGCGGGTGGGCCAGCGGAGCCGGGGGGTGGATCAGCTCGAGCCCGTGGTCGCCGAGCGGCAGCTCTCGGAAGAACGGGGAGGCAGCCGCGAACGGATGCACCGCGGAGCAGACGTCGTGGACGAAGCCCGGAACCGTGAGCTCCGCGGACCGGCTCCCTCCTCCGACGGTCTCCTCCCGCTCGAGGACCAGGACGGACGAGCCCGACCTCGCCAAGTGCACCGCGGCGGCGAGACCGTTCGGCCCCGCGCCCACGACCGCCGCGTCGTACCGCTCCGCCCGAGCCACCCTCGCAGTCTTCCCGCCTTCGTCACGCGGCGCACCGATGGGTACGATCGCGCCTCAATGGACACCGATCTCACGCCGAGGGCGCCGTCGGATTCCGAGGTGGTGCTGGCCGGGCTCATGACGATCCTCGACGCGAACAACGTCGGGAACGTCCACGGCGGCGCGATCATGAAGCTCGTCGACACGGCCGCCGGGCTGGCTGCCATACGGCACTGCGGCGGGCTCGTCGTCACCGCGGCCATGGACGAGATGGTCTTCCTCGAGCCGGTCTTCGTCGGGGACCTGGTCACGGTGAAGGCCACGGTGAACGACACCGGCACCACGTCGATGGAGGTCGGGGTTCGGGTCGAGGCCGAGAACGTGGCCACCGGCCGCTGCGTCCACACGTCGAGCGCCTACCTGGTGTTCGTCGCGCTCGACGCGGAAGGCAAGCCCCGGCCGGTCCCGCCGGTGGAGCCGCGGACCGACGGGGAACGCCAGCGCCAGCGCGAGGCCAAGCTCAGGCGGGAGAACCGTCTCGCGCGCAGCGCCGCGATCCGAGCGGCAAGGGAAGGGGCCGAGCCCCGGGAGACGCGCCGGGACCACGGCCGGTAGCGGGAACGCCCGGCGGCCCGGCCGGGTGGCCCCCCTCTGTGGTGTCCACCCCGCCGCGCCGCTCACGGGCGGCGAGCGCGATGGATTCGCGAACGAGGTCGCCTCGGATCACCGAGCGCCGGAAATATTTCCGAGCAGCCGCTAGTCCGACCGGATCGGTGCGGTGAGGACGGGGTTGGAGGTGGGGGCATTCACGCCGCCAGCCCGCTCCACGGTCACGGCCATCAGCACCGAGCGCGACGCGTCAGCGCTGACGGGGACGACGACGACCGAGCCCGGGGCGGGCGGGTCGAACGTCGGCCCGCGCGCCGGCGCCCCGCCGCCGGGCGGGAACAGCCACACCTCGTACTGCTTCCCGGACGGGACGCCCCGGAGGTTCGCGCCGAAGACGAACGCCTGCCGCTGCCCGGGACGGAACGCGACCGCCAGGTTCCCGGCCTTCCCCTGGAACTGCACCAGGTGCACGTCCGGGTGGGCCAGGTAGGCCGCCAGCGCCTGCTGCTGCGCCGGAACCTTCGCGCCGCCGTGGGCGAGGTACCCGCCGGCGAACGCCCCGGCGACCAATGCCACCGCGGCGGCCACCGCGACCGCCGTTCGGGCCGTCCGTCCCGGACGCGCCACGCGCTCGCGCCCGGGCGCTGCACGGCGTGCCGCGACCTCGTCCGCCGGGCGCTCGGAGGTGGCCCGCTGCGCCAGGGCGTCCTCCATGCCCGCGGGCAGCTCCACCGGCTCGAGCGCGAACGCAAGCCGGCCGGCGATCTCGTCGAACTCCAGCTCGGCGCGCAGGCAGATCTCGCAGTCGCCGTGGTCGGCCCGGATCCGGGCGTACTCGGCCAGCTCCGGGGCCTCCATGCCGCCGAGGGCCCGGACCGAGAGGAGCTCCTCGATTCGCTCGTGCTCGTTACTCATCGCACACCGTCTTCCCGTGCCGCTCCACGCCCGCTCATGAGCGCAACCATCCCAATCCCGCGCGAAGTCGCCGCATCGCCAGCAGCGTCCTCGACTTCACCGTCCCCAGCGGGAGCCCCAGCGACTCCGAGATCCGGCTCTGGGACATCCCCCGGAAGTACATGAGCTCGATCACCTGCCGCTGCTCGGCCGGCAGGCCTTCGAGGGCCCGGCGCACCGCCTCGCGTTCCTGCGGCAGCCCGAGCTCGTCGACCACCGCCTCCGCCGGGTCGGCCTGGTCGACGTCCACCACGACCTGCTCGGCCCGCCGCCGCTGAGCCTCCTCCCGCCGGACCTGGTCGACCGCGCGGTGGTGCACCGTCGACATCAGCCACGCCCGGACCGAGCCACGCCCCGCGTCGTATCCGGCCGGGTTCCTCCACACCGACAGGAAGGCCTCCTGGACGGTCTCCTCCGCCAGGGCCTGCTGGCGGAGCACCCGCTGGGCCAGCGCGAGCGCCGACGGCCCGTACCGGCCGAAGAGCCCGCGGAACGCCTCCTCGTCGCCCTGCCCGATGCGCTTGATCAGGTCGCGGTCCCGCGCATCGCCGAGGTCGGCCGGCCTGCTCATGGCGGCTGGCGCCTCGTGCACGCGGACGATGTCGACGACCAGGGTTGACAAGGACGGACCCTCCGGAACGCAGAACTCCCGGAGTGAATTCGCACCGCCGCGGCCCCCGGATCAGGCGGGCCCACCATCTCCTTCCTGTCCATCCTCGGCGAACTGCCTTCGGCAGTCCGCCTCGGCCAGGGGGGGTGCAGCGACCTGATCCGCTCCGCTCCGCTCCACGGGGCCGCTGCCCCCCTGGACCGCCTCTCCCCTCTCAGCTCGCCTCCACGCGCTCGCGGATGCCCTCGATGGCGCTGGGGTTCTCCAGGCTGGACAGGTCGCCGGGGTCGGTGTGGAGCACCGTGGCCCGGATGGCCCGGCGGAGGATCTTCGCCGAGCGGGTCCGGGGCAGCTCGTCCACGAACACGATCCTGTCGGGTTTGAACGACTTGCCCAGGCGTCCCGCGACGGTCTGTTGCAACTGCGCGGCCAAGTCGTCGTTCCGTTCCCATCCGGGCTTCGTCACGACGAAGCACCACACGGATTCGCCCTTCACGTCGTGGGGGACCCCGACGGCTGCCGACTCGGCGACGCTGGGGTGCTCGGTCAGCGCCGACTCGACCTCCGCGGGGCCCAGGCGCTTGCCGGCGACGTTCATCGTGTCGTCGCTCCGGCCGTGCAGGAACCAGAACCCGTCGGAGTCGATCGTGGCCCAGTCGCCGTGGACCCACACGTCGGGCCACCGGCTCCAGTACGTGTCGAGGTACCGCTGGGGGTCGCCCCACACGCCGCGGGTCATGGCCGGCCACGGCTTCGTGCACACCAGCTCGCCGACCTCGCCGGGCGGCACCGGCTTCCCGTCCGGGCCCCACACGTCCACGGCCATGCCCAGGGACGGGCCGCGGAGGGTCATCGGCTTCAGCGAAGTGATCGGCAGCGGTGACAGGAAGCAGGCGCCGACCTCCGTGCCCCCGGAGATGTTGATGATCGGGCACCGGCCGCCGCCGACCTCGCGGAGGAACCACATGTACGGCTCGGGGTTCCACGGCTCGCCGGTCGAGCCGAGGATCCGCAGCGACGACAGGTCGTGGCGACGGACGTGTTCCTCTCCGGCCGGGATCAGCGCGCGGATCAGAGTCGGGGAGATGCCGAGCGTGGCGATGCGGTGGCGCTCGACCATGTCCCAGATGCGGTCCGGCCCGGGGTGGTTCGGCGCGCCCTCGTACAGGAAGACCGTGGCGCCGAGCGCGCCCGCGCCGACGATCTCCCACGCGCCCATGATCCAGCCCAGGTCGCTGACCCAGAACAGGGTCTCGTCAGGGTGGAGGTCGGTCTGGTAGGCGACCTCCGAGGCGATCTTCACCAGGAACCCGCCGTGCACGTGGACCGAGCCCTTCGGCCGGCCGGTGGTCCCGCTGGTGTACGCGATCATCAGCGGGTGCTCCGAGTCGAGCGGCTCGGTGTCGAAGCGCACCGGCTGCCTCGCGAGCAGCTCGTCCCAGCGGACGTCGCGGCCGTCGTCCCACGACTGCTCCAGCGAGCCGGAGGCTAGTCTGGACCAGACTACTGCGTGTTCGACGGTGGGCGAGGCGGCGCACGCCTCGTCGGTAATGAACTTCATGTCGACGGGTTGGCCGCGGCGGAAGAAGCCATCGGCGGTGAGCAGCACCCTCGCCCCCGCATCCTGCAGCCGCTTGGCCACGGCGTCCGCGCCGAAGCCGGAGAAGATCGGGAGATACGGCGCGCCGAGCTTGGCGCAGGCCAGCGTGGCGGCGACGGTCTCGGGCGCCATAGGCATGAAGATCCCGACGGTGTCGCCATGTCCGACGCCCAGCTCGCGGAGCCCGTGGGCCAGGCGGTCGGCCATCTCACGCAGCTCCGCGTACGACACCACGCGGACCGCCCCGTCCTCTCCCTCCCACAGCACGGCGACCCGGTCCGGGGAGCGCTCGGCCCACCGGTCGACGCAGTTGTGCGCGAGGTTGATCCGGCCGCCGGTGAACCACCTCGACCAGGGGATGCCGTCCGACGTGTCGAGCACTTGCGTGTAGGGCTCGAAGAACTCGATGCCGAGGTCCTCCACGACCGCGTCCCAGAACCACTCGGTGTCGTCCTGGGACCGCTTCACGAGCTCCTCGTAGGAGCCGATCCCGTGCGTGCGCATGAACCGCGTGACGTTGGCCCGCTCCAGGTAGTCGCCGGACGGGCTCCACACGATGTCCATACGCCGGGCGTCCTTTCCGAATGCACGTTCTGTACGCTGGACCAGGCTTGGCCAAGACTACGGAACTTCGACCCCGGGACGCAGAGCTTCCCCGTCCGGCCGCGCCCTCGCGACCCCGGCGGTGGCCGATCGCGGTCCTCCTGATCGTCTGCATGGTGGGCTCGCTCGCGGTCGCGGCGGGCTCCGCGTACGGCTACTACCTCTTCAAGCACGCGGATTCGAGCTTCCCTCGCACGACCGGATCCCAGGCCGCGAAGGAGCCCAAGGTCATCCACCTCTGCGTCAAGGCGGCATGTACCTACCTGGTCATCGGCAACGACTCCCGTAAGGGCTTGCCGAAAAGCCAACAGAATGTCGCGGGTCACCGTTCCGACACGATCATGCTTGTCCAGATCGACGCCAAGCAGGGGAAGACTGTCGTCCTGTCGTTCCCGCGCGACCTGTGGGTCCACATCCCCGACCAGGGCTGGGGGAAGATCACGTCGGCGTACCAGGGAGGCCCCGTGCGCGTCGCGCAGGTGGTCGACCACCTCACGGGGATCGAGATCAACCACTTCGTCTCGGTCGACCTCGCCGGCTTCCAGTCCGTCGTCGACGCCATCGGGACGATCCCGATCTGCATTCCGGGGCCGCTCATCGACCCGACCGGGTTCTCCGGGCTGAACCTTCCGCACGCGGGGTGCTACGACCTCAACGGCGGCCAGGCCCTGGCCTTCGTGCGCGCGCGGCACATCTGCGGAGAGGGCGGCATCCCGGATTTCAACCGGATCAGCCGCCAGCAGCAGTTCCTGCGGGCGGTCCTGGCCAAGGTCCTGAGCCCGGCGATGGTGTTGCGGGCCCCCGGACTGATCCAGAAAGTGGCAGGGAGCCTCCTGATCGACCACAGGCTGAACTTGGCCGACCTGATCTACCTGTCGAGGAAGCTCGGCGGGGTGGGCACCAGCGCGGTCGACTTCCGCACGGTCCCGGGGAATCCCTACGCGACCGTGGAGACGAGCATCGGGACCCAGGATGTCGTGACGCTGCTGCCGCAGGCGAAGGAGTTGTTCCGGCGTCTGCGCGATGGGGAGCCGCTTGGGAAGCTGGGCCTGTCGACAGCCCAGACACCGCCTTCACCTGCGGTCGTCGAGGTGCAGGTGGTCGACGACGCATCGAACGGGGCGGCGACGCAGGTGAACGGCTACCTCCAGCGGTCGGGCTTCGACGTCCAGCCGGTCGCGGCGTCGAACACGTTCGGGGTGGCCGGCCCGGTGATCCTGTTCGCCCGGACGCCCGCGGGGAAGCAGGCCGCCGACGTCGTCCACGGGTTCCTCACCCAGATCCCGGAGCACGCCGCTCCGCCCGGGACGCTCTCCGGACTCGAGGTGGCGGTGGTGATCCCGAGCACGTACCAGGGCGTGCCGATCTCCTCGCCGCAGCCGCCGTCCTCGCCCGCCCGGAGCGGTTCCGCCTGCCCCGCCTGACCGCTCCGGATGCGGGCGTTCATCGACACGCGGCCGGCGGTGGCCCGGATCCGCACCGGTGTCGGGAACTACACGCGGCAGCTGGTCCGGCGCCTGCCGGTCGTCGACCCGGGGACGACGTACGTGGGCTGGCCGAGGTCGGTCCTGCGGCTGCTGGGCTCCTCGGGCGGGCCCGACCGGGCCGTCGCTACGGAGACCGGTCAGGCCGGGCTGAAGGCGCGGGCCAAGCGCATGGTGGTGCGCCGCGAACTGCCCAGGGTGGAATGGATCGCGAGGTTCGACGTCCTGTTCGCGCCGAACTTCGTCCCGCCGCCGACGCGGAAGCCGTTCGTGGTCACCGTCCACGACCTGGCCTTCCGACTGTTCCCCGACACCGCTTCGTCGGGGACACGGGATTACCTGTCGCGGGTCGAGGGGGCCCTCCGCCGGGCCTCGCGGGTCGTCGTGCCGTCCGAGCAGACCGGGCGGGACCTGCTCGACGCCTACCCGGTCCCGGCGGAGCGCGTCGTGACCGTCCCGCTGGGCGTGGACCCCGGCGTGTTCCGGCCGGCGCCGGAGACCGAGGTGCGGGCGATCCGGGATCGCCACGGGATCGAGGGGCCGTATCTCCTGTTCCTCGGGGGGATCGAGCGGAGGAAGAACCTCCCGTCGATGCTTCGCGCCTACGCCTCGCTGGACGACGACGTCCGCCCCGGGCTGGTCCTGGCCGGGCCGGCGCCGCACTGGCATCCCGAGGGGTCGTCGCTGCTGCGCTCCGCCCTCGACGAGCTGGTGCAGCGGGTCCGGCAGCGCGTGGTCGTGACCGGCTGGGTGCCGGAGCGCGAATCGGTCGCGCTGCTGACCGGGGCCGAGGCCCTCGTGTACGTCTCCCGGTACGAGGGGTTCGGGCTCCCGGTCCTCGAGGCGATGGCATGCGGGACGCCGGTGTTGACGTCGGCCGTCTCCGCGCTCCCCGAGACCGCCGGCGACGCCGCGCTCCTCGTCGATCCGGGTGACGTCGATGCGATCGCCCACGGCATGGAACGGATCCTCACGGACGGGACGCTCCGCGACGGGCTCCGCGCCGCGGGGACGGCCCGGGCGGCGATCTTCCGGTGGGAGGAGACCGCCCGGCGCACGGCGGGGATCCTGCACGAGGCGCACGAGACCGGCGCACGACACTAGCGGTCCGCGATCGCCAGGCGATAGGCGGCTACCAGCCGGCGCGCGCTCTCGGCGGGGGTGAGCGACCGCACCCGCTCGTGGCCGGCGGCGATCAGCGCCGCCCGGCCCGCCTCGCCGTCGAGCAGGCGGAGCATCGCCTCCGCCCAGCCCTCCACGTCGTGCGGCGCCACCAGGATGCCGGCGCCGCCCACCACCTCGGGCAGCGCGGTCGCGTCCGAGGCGATCACCGCACACCCGAGGGCCATGGCCTCGGAAACAGGGAGGCCGTATCCCTCGTGTTCCGACGGGAACGTCAGCGCCACGGCCCGCCGCAGGAACCCGTCCAGCGCGCCCCGGTCGATCCGGCCCACCCGACGGACCCGGTCGCCCAGCCGCAGCCGGCCGATCTCGGCGACCACCTGGCGTTCCCGCTCGCCCGGGCCCCCGGTGAGGACCAGCGAGACGTCGGGACGGGCCGCGGCGACCCGGGCGAACGCCCGGAGCAGCGTGACGTGGTTCTTGTGGCGGTGGGTGATCGCCGGGTACAGGAAGAACGGCCCCTCGAGAGCCGGCGGGGTATCGCGGCCCGCCGCGATCACCGGGGCGGGGGCCGGCACCACGACGACCCGGTCCTCGCTCCGCCCGAACCGCTCGATCACCAGCCGGCGCACGTACTCGGTGGGGGTCGTGATCACTCGGGCCCGGCGGGCGGTGGGGCCCAGCCGGGTGCGGAGGTAGATGCCCTTGACCCGCCCGAAGTCCTGGGGCCGCACCACCGCCTGGAGGTCGTGCAGCGTGACCACCGCGGGCCTGGTTCGGACCTGGGGGATCGTGTTGGCCACGTGGTGGACGACGTCCAGCGGGCGCCGGGCGGTCTCGCGGGCCAGCCACGTCGACTCGGCGGCGATGCGCACCGGCGGGGACTCGCCCGAGATCGGCGCCACCACCGTCTCGTGCGCCGACGCGATGTCCGGGTGGGCCTGGTGGAACCGGCGGTTGACGAACAGCGTCAGCTCGACGTCGCCGGCCGCGTGCGCCTCCAGCGCGTGGATCAGCCGGGAGACGTACTCCTCGGTCCCGCCGACCCGGCCCGGCTTCAGGTACAGCAGGTTGACCCCGACGCGCGCCCTCATCCCGCGGAATTCACGGCTGATAATCTAGCCACACGCCTCCAGCCGAGTGCGGTGCACCAGGGGCGCGCATCGTTGGAGCCGGAGATGCTTCGTGCGACTCGCCATCGTCAACCTGTTCTATCCGCCTGACCTCGCGCCCTCGGCGCACTTCGCGGCGTCGCTGGCCGAGCACCGGGCCGCCCGGGGAGACGAGGTCACGGTGATCACCGGCAGGGGCGCCTACCTGGGCGGGCCGTCGGCGACGCACGACCGTGGCGGCGGGCGGTCGCCGCGGGTCGTCCGCGTGTGGACCCCGGCGCTGGGCAGGGCCAGCCACGTCCGGCGCCTCGGCGACTATCTGTCGTTCCTGCTGAGCGCGATGGCCCGGCTCGCGACCATGCCCCGCCAGGACGTGGTCATCGCGCTGACCTCGCCGCCCTACGTCGAGGTGGCCGCCGTCGCGCACCGGCTGGTCCACCCGGGCAGCCGAGTCGTCGTCTGGTCGCACGACGTGTACCCGGACGCGGCGGAGGAGTACGGCACGATCGCACGGGGGGGAGCCGGCTCGCGCGCGCTGCGGGCCACGAAGCGGTGGCTGTTCCGCCGGGTGGACCACGTGGTCGCCCTCGACCGGGCCATGCTGGACCGCCAGCTGTCCCAGTACGCCGGCAACGGCCGGCCGGCCGGGTCGGTGATCCCGAACTGGGAGCCGCTCACCCTGTTCCCCGCCGGCGCCCGGCCCTCGCGCAGCGCCGTCCACGAGGACCCCCGACTGGCCGGGCGGTTCGTCGCGCTGTACCTGGGGAACCTGGGGTACGGGCACCCCACCGAGACGATGGTGGAGGCGGCGGCCCGGCTGAAGGACGACGGGGTGGCGTTCCTGTTCGTCGGCGGCGGCGTCCGGTACCCGGAGATGGAGGAGCGGTCGGCCGAGCGGAACCTCGGGAACGTCCTCCTGCGGGGCTACGTTTCGAAGGACGAGACGCCCGGCGTCCTGGCCGGCGCCGACTGCGCGCTCATCTCGCTCGACGAGGGGTCGCTGGGGATCATGAGCCCGTGCAAGCTTCACCCCAGCCTGGCCATGGGGGTCCCGGTCGTGTACGTCGGCCCCGCCGGCACCAACGTGGACGAGGCCATCGCCAAGTACGGGTGCGGGCTCTCCCTGCGCCAGGGCGACGCCGACGGGCTGGTGGACGCGATCCGCAGCCTCCGGGACGACCGCCCGCTGGCGGAGAAGATGTCGCGGAACGCCCGGGCGGCCTTCGAGGACGCCTACTGCGACGAGCGCACGCTCCCGCAGTTCGACGCCCTGCTCGACCACCAGATCGGCTGAACGACTCCCCCGGCGGGCGTTCGGGGCGTACGCTGGCGCGAGCATGTTCGAGCGGTTCACCGACCGGGCCCGCCACGTCGTCGTGCTGGCGCAGGCCGAGGCGCGGCTGCTGCAACACGACTACATCGGCACCGAGCACCTGCTCCTCGGGCTGATCCAGGAGGGAGAGGGCGTCGCCGCGCAGGCGCTGACCGCCCTCGGAGTCCAGCTCGAGGACGTGCGCGGCCACGTGGAAGCGATCATCGGGACCGGGAAGGCCATGCCCACGGGGCACATCCCGTTCACGCCGCGGGCGAAGAAGGTCCTGGAGCTGTCGCTCCGCGAGGCGCTGTCGCTCGGGCACGACTACATCGGGACCGAGCACATCCTGCTCGGCCTCCTGCGGGAGGGCGAGGGGGTCGCGGCGCAGGTGCTGGAGAAGCTCGGGGTCACCCTCGCGGTCGCGCGGCAGGAGGTCGTCGGACTGCTCGCCGGCCACGCTGAGCGGGCGGGGGAGGTGACGCCCGAGGGCCGGCCGCCGCAGCCCCGCCCTCGCCGGCGGGGCCGGCGGGAGCGCGAGGGATGGGTCGCCTCCGGCGCCCCCCCGCGCCGCGGACCCGGCGACTCCGAGCGCCACCCCCGGTGTCCCCGGTGCGAGGCCGATCTCACGGAATCCGCGCGCCTGCGGATCCAGGAGGTCGCGCCTCAGGACGGGGAGGAAGTGCGGCGGGCGGCGTTCCTGTTCTGCGCCGAGTGCGGCCGGGTGGTCGACGCGGGCCTGCTGGAGTAGGCCTACTCCGGCCGCAGGACCGCGCACAGGACGCCCCTCGCAGCCGGCGCGTCGTCCCCGTAGGAGAGCAGCCCCATGGCCCGGGGGTCGTTCACGCGCTCCCATCCGCCGTCCGTCAGCCGGAACGCCTCCTGCTCGGACACGACGAGCGGGCTGAACCGGATCAGCTCCTCCCACGACTCGGCGTCGTGCTGGAACAGCCAGCCCCGGTCCTCCCGGCGCCCGAAGGGGATCGTCACGACCGCCCGTCCGTGCGGGTCCAGCACTCGGGCGATCTCCTCCAGCGCCCGGGCCTGCCCGCCGTGGTCCTTCACATCGAACGTCACGCCGTACCGGGTGTTGTCGAACCCGGCGTGCTCGAGCGTGGAGAGGCACAGGACCAGCTCGAAGGAGCCGTCGCGATAGGGCAGCCCCCGCATGTCGCCCTGGACCCGGCCCATGCCGGGGACCGACAGCGTCGCGAGGTCGAGCCCGTGCAGCGAGGGGACTCCCAGGTCCAGCAGCGCCGACAGGTACACGCCAGACGCGAACGCGTAGCCGAGGTCGAGCACGCGCGCCTCCCCCTGGTACCGGGAGAGCGCCCAGGGGATCTCCACCACTCGCTCGGTGGTCTCCGGCGCGAGCCGCTCGCCGGGCGGGATCGTGAACGGGTGGTGGGAGCGTTCCAGCAGGATCCGCTCGATGGCCAGCACCTCCTGGAACTCCCGGCTGGAGAAGACGCGGTGGGCCACCGCCGCCCGGGTGGTCCTGCCGCCGAACGCGAGCTCGGCGTGGGCGTGGCGGAGCGCCTCCGGCTCGGCCGGCCGGCGGAGCACCGTTCGGTACAGGAGGTCGACGTAGGCCGTCACGCCGTCGCTCCCGAGCGCCAGCCCTGCGGCATCGTCGATGCGCGGGCGCAGGCGTCCATGCAGCGCCTGCTGCTCCGACCACGTCAGCGGCCGGCCGGCGTGCCGTTCCTCGGGCAGGATCACCGGCTCGCCGCCTCCCCGGCCGGCGACCTCGCGGGCGAACGATAGGTACAGGTCACGGCACCGGTCCGGATCCAGGAACCTCCGGGCATACGCGCGGGAGCGCTCCTCGACGCGGGCCTGGAATCCCGGGTCGCGGGCCAAGTGGAGCAGGCGCTCGCCGACCTGCTCGTCCTGCCGCCCGTCGATCTCCACCTTGAGCGCGACATCGGAGGGGAGCTCCGCCCACGACCCGTAGTTGTTGACGATGACCGCCCGTCCCTCCGCGAGGGACCGGGCGAGCGTACCGGAGGACTCGCCGGCCGTGGGGTACCGCAGGTTGATGACCGCGTCGCAGGCCCGGAGGTGCACGTAGAACTCCTCCAGGGCAACGTATCCCGCCATGCGCACCGAGTCGGGCACCCCGACCTGGTCGATCAGCCGCCCGAGGGCGCCGCCCGTGTGGTCCGCGCCGACCATCATCAGCACGGAGCCGGGGAACTCCTCGCGCAGGGCCCGGAACCCCCCGATCACCGCCCCGGGCTGCTTGGGGCGGGTGATGAAACCGAAGTGGCCGACGACGAACGCGTCCGGAGGGAGCTTCAGCCGGCGCCGGGCCTCGGCCCGGTCGATGCCCTCGACCCCGGCCGGCGGCGCCCCGGCGTGGTGGGGGATGACCACGAGAGGCACGTGGGGCGCGGCCTCGTGCATGCGGACCGCGGCGTCCTGGCTGTGCACCACGATGCCCCGGGCCCGCTGCGCGACATGGGCCGTCAGGGGGAACAGGAACTTCTCGTACTCCGTGGCGATGCCGCCTCGCCGGAGCGTGGCCAGGCGGGTGCCCCGGTGGCCGTACTCGCCGTGCAGGATCCCCTCGTACCGCCCGTGATCGCCCCCGTCCGTCGTGACGTGCGCGATGAGGTGGTGGAGCACGGCGTCGTGGAACACCGCGATCTCCGGGTGCCTGCGGGCCTGCTCGTACACGTACTCGTGATACGGGTTGTTGCCCAGGTGGTGGAAGACCGCGTCGTAGGACTCCCGGGCGAAGCGCGACGGATCGACCAGCCCGGCGCCCGGCGGCGGCTTCGGCCGGCGGAACCGGGGGACCGGGCAGACCACGTCGACCTCCGCCTTCTGCAGCAAGTGGGGCAGGATCTCGGTCGTGTAGTCGGCGATGCCCGACGGCGTCGGGGGCAGGGGGCTGAACCAGGCGAGCTTCACGCCGTGCCTACTCGGCGGTCGTGGCCGCGTGCTCGGCCGCGGCGAGGCGGCCGTTCCCCGACGTGTCGGGCCGGTCGGCCTCGCGGGTCCTCGCCTCCAGGTCCGTGAGCTCCGCCTCCGATAGCCGGCGGAGGCGGCCGAGCTCCTCGCGGAGCTGCACCAGCTGCTCCTCCACGGCGTCCAGCCGCTCGCCGCTGCGCGCGGAGAGCCCCTCGATGCGGCGGTCGAGCTCCTGCATGACGAGCTCGGTCCGCTCCAGGATGTCCTTCACGATGCGCTCGTAGAAGCCGTCCCGGCGGGCCGCGACCCGGCCCTCCAGGTACTCGAGCCGGGTCTCCCGCTCGACCAGCTCGTAGCCGAGAGCCTTGAGGTACTGCTTCCTGGCCCGCCGCGCGCGGAGCCGGTCGACCGTCGACTCGGGCAGCACCCGCACGGCGAGGCGCCGGAAGAACGACCGGATCGGGGCGAGCTTGCCCCAGAATGCCCGCAGCAACACCATGGGTGTGATGCGCCTGCCGCCACCGGCGAGCTCCAGGATGGCGGTTCGCCTGGCGAGCATCCACCGCTGGAACCGACCCGGGAGCACCTTCTTCGCCATGTCCTTGCGGCGGCTCATCGGCTGAACTGTAGCAGGGGACTTCCGGCCGGGATGGGAGGCCCGGCCTCCCCGGCCGGGGGGTTCCCCGCTGCTAGACTCCGCTGGTCGAAGGCCCATTTCCGTCGTAGATACCCTTGTCGAGCCATGTTGAGTGATCACCGAGCGCCCGGAGCCGTGGACGACGCCTGCCCCGGGCTCGCCCGGGTCCACCGGGCGGGACTTCTGTTCCCGGGACGGTTCCTCCGCAGGTGACCGCGCGGGGTCCGGCCATCGAGCGAAGGCGTTCGGAGCACGTCCTGGTCACGGGCGGCGCCGGGTTCATCGCCTCGCACGTCGTCGACCTCCTGCTCGAGCGCGGCGACCTCCGGGTCACCGTGCTCGACAAGCTGACCTACGCGGGGAACGTCGAGAACCTCGGGGCGCACCGGGGCGACCCCCGGTTCGACTTCGTCCGAGGCGACGTCGCCGATCCCGAGCAGGTGTCGCGCCTCGTGACCCGGGCGACGTCGGTCGTCCACGCCGCAGCCGAGACGTTCGTCGACAAGAGCATCGCCGAGTCCGGCGAGTTCGTCCGGTCGAACGTCCTCGGGACCCAGGTCCTGCTGGAGGCGTGCCGCCAGGCCGACAAGCCCCTGGTCGTGCTGTCCACCGACAAGGTGTACGGCTCGCGGGACCGGGGGGCGTTCACCGAGGACGACCCCCTGCTGCCCAACAACCCGTACGCCGCCACCAAGGCCGGCGCCGACCTGCTGTGCCGCGCCTACCGCGTGACCTACGGCATGCCGGTGACGATCGTGCGGGGGTCGAACTCCTTCGGCCCTCGCCAGCACCCGGAGAAGGCCGTCCCGACCTTCGCGCTGAACGCGCTGGACGGCCGGCGCATCCACGTCTACGGCCAGGGCCGGCAGCGCCGCGAGTGGCTGTTCGTCCGGGACTTCGCGCGGGCCGTGGTGATCGTGATGGACGCAGGGCGGCCCGGCGAGACGTACAACGTCGGGGGTGGCCACGACGTCTCGAACCGAGACCTGGCCCGCCAGATCTGCCGGCTGGCCGGGGCGCCGGAGGCCCTGGTGACGCCGGCCGCCGAGCGGCCGGGCCACGACCAGCGGAACTCCCTGGAATGGAGCCGCATGGCCGAGCTGGGGTGGAAGCCCGAGACCCGGTTCCACGACGCGCTGGCCGAGACCGTCGAGTGGTATCGCGAGCACCGCGAGTGGGCCGGCCGGGGGGCGCGGAGATGAGGGGGTCCAGGGGGGCAGCAGCCCCGCCGAGCGAAGCGCAGCGGATCAGGCTGCTGCGTTCCCCCTGGCCGAGCCGGGCCGCCGCAGGCGGCCGGGCGAGGATGCGGAGATGAGGGGGTCCAGGGGGGCAGCAGCCCCGCCGAGCGAAGCGCAGCGGATCAGGCTGCTGCGTTCCCCCTGGCCGAGCCGGGCCGCCGCAGGCGGCCGGGCGAGGATGCGGAGATGAGGCTGCTCGTCACCGGCGCCGATGGGATGGTCGCCCGGGCGTTCCTTCGCCGGGTGCCGCCCCACCACGACGTCGTCGCCCTCACGCACGCCGACCTCGACGTCGGGGACTTCCACGCGGTCATGCAGACGGTCGTGCCGGCCCGGCCGGACGCGGTCGTCAACCTGGCGGCGATGACGCGGGTGGACGACGCCGAGACCGAGCGCGACGAGGCGTACCGGTCGAACGCGATCGGCCCGCACAACCTGGCCCTGGCGGCGCGGCGGTGCGGCGCGACGGTGCTGCACGTGTCGACCGACTACGTGTTCGACGGCATGAAGGGATCGCCGTACGACGAGCTGGACCGCCCCAACCCGATCGGCGTGTACGCCCGGACCAAGCTGGGCGGCGAGGAGCTGGTCCGCCGGCACCTGCCGGAGCACTTCGTGGTCCGCACGGGGTACGTCTTCGGTGGTGGACGCGACTACCTCTCCCGGGCCGTGGCGCGGATGCGCGAGGGCCATTCGGTGGGCGGGGTGGCCGACCGGGTGGGCTCACCGACGTTCGTGGAGCACCTGGGCGAACGGTTCCTGCCCCTGCTGCTGTCCGAGCGGTTCGGCACGTACCACCTGGCCGGGCCCGAGCCCACGACGTGGTTCGACGTGCTGACCAGGGTCCGGTTCGCCGCCGGGTTGCCGGTGCCGGTCGACCGGCAGGAGTCGGGCTCGCTCGGCCTGGCCGCCCCCCGGCCGGCCTTCTCGGCGCTCGCGTCGCTGTTCGCCCAGGAGGCCGGGGTGCCCCCGTTCCCGCCGCTGGAGGTCGCGCTCAAGGAGTTCATCGATGGCGATCGCTGAGCGTCGCCGCCAGCACGGCCTCGCGGGGGAGGAGACCGCGAAGGTCACCACGTCGGAGAGCCAGAGGCTCCACCCGATCCGCCGCCTGAAGGAGCTGTGGCAGTTCCGGGAGATCCTGGCCAACCTCACCCGCAAGGAGGTCAAGGTCAAGTACACCTCCTCGGTCCTGGGCGCGGCGTGGGCCATGCTGAACCCGCTGCTGTTCCTGCTGGTCTTCTGGTTCGTGTTCGGCCTGGTGCTGAAGAGCGGGCTCCCACAGTTCCCCGTCTACATCCTGTCCGGCATCCTCGCGTGGAACCTCTACAGCAACGCGCTTGCGCTCTCCGCCCGCTCGATCGTGGACAACGGGAACCTGGTGAAGAAGGTGTACTTCCCCCGGGAGATCCTCCCGCTGGCCTCGATCGGCGCCGCCCTGGTCGACTTCGTGTTCCAGGCCCTCGTGCTGGTCATCTTCCTGGTGATCGAGCTCCACAACCCGTGGGGCCTGAACCTCCTGCTGCTGCCGCTGTCGATCGTCGCACTGCTGCTGTTCGCGGTGGCCCTGGCGCTCCTGGTGTCGGCACTGAACGTGAAGTACCGCGACACGCAGCACCTCCTGAACCTCGCGCTGATCATGTGGTTCTGGCTGACCCCCGTCGTGTACCCGATGGCCGCCATGCAGGACCGCATCGTCGGCTCGCGGTTCGGCGTCCCGGGGCTGTACGCGTACCTGATCCTGAACCCGATGGCAACGGTGCTGGCGGGGTTCCAGCGGGCCGTCTACAAGTTGGTGAACCCGGTCGTGCACAACGCCGACGGATCCACCTCGACCGTCCGGGCGTTGCTCGACTTCTCGATCGCGAAGCAGGCCCTGTTCCTGGGGATCAGCTGCGCGGTGTCGATCGTGCTGATCATGCTCACGTGGCGGCACTTCTTCCGGCAGTCGGGCGACTTCGCGGAGGAGCTGTAGTGGGCGCCCCCGCGATCGAGGTCGAGGGGATCGGCAAGCGGTTTCGCCGGTACCGCAAGCGGCCTTCGTCGATCAAGGCGCGGGTGGGCGGCGGCCGGACCCAGGCCGAGGAGTTCTGGGCGCTGAAGGACGTGTCGTTCGAGGTGCCCGAGGGCTCGACGACCGGGCTGATCGGCCCGAACGGCAGCGGGAAGTCGACGCTGTTGCGGATCATCGCGGGGATCCTGCGGCCCTCCGAGGGTCGCGTCGTCACCCGGGGGCGGATCGCGGCCCTGCTGGAGCTAGGCGCCGGCTTCCACCAGGAGCTGACGGGGCGGGAGAACGTCTACCTCAACGCCGCGATCCTCGGGCTGTCGCGCTCGGAGGCCGACGCGGTGTTCGACTCCGTCGTTGACTTCGCGGAGCTGGAGGACTTCATCGACACCCAGCTGAAGTTCTACTCGAGCGGCATGGTGGTCCGGCTGGGGTTCTCGGTGGCCGTCCACGTGGACCCCCAGATCCTGCTGGTCGACGAGGTGCTCGCCGTCGGCGACGAGGCGTTCCAGCGCAAGTGCCTGGCGCGAATCGAGCAGTTCCAGCGGGAAGGGCGCACCATCGTGTTCGTGACGCACGCCGCCGACCTGGTCCGTCAGATCTGCGACCAGGCCGTGATGCTGGAGAAGGGCGCGATCCGGGTGGCCGGCGAGCCCGACCACGTGGTCCGGGAGTTCCGGCTGTTCATGCTCAAGGACGACCTGGCCTACGCCACCGACCAGGGGACCCGGGAGCTCGAGATCGTGAGCGCATCGCTGATCCGCGAGGACGGCTCCGCGGGCGAGCGGGCCACGGTCGGGGAGACGCTCACGCTGCAGGTGGATCTCAAGGCCAGCCGCCCCATCGACGACCCGGTGATCTCGTTCGCGCTGCACGACGAGAACAACACGTTCGTCTTCGGGACGAACACCGACTGGAAGGGCGTGCGGTTCCGCCCGTTCGAGGGCAAGAAGCGCATCCGGTTCCACCTGCGCTCGCTGCCGTTCGTGCAGGGGAAGTACTGGGTGACCCTCGGGGTGCACTCCCGCGACGCGTCGACCGTGTATCACGTCCAGGAACAGCGATACTCCTTCGTCGTGCAGGCCGGCGCGGAGAATCCCGGGAAGGTCTACATCCGCGTGGACGTCGACGCCGAGGACCTGTAGGCGCGTGCGGAGCGGTTCCGGTGGTGATGACGTGGCGGTGACGCCGGGCGGCCCCAGGGGTCCCCGGACGCAGCGGCGGGTCCTCGGCCTGTTCCGTGGGGCGCGCCCCGGCCACACCGACGAATGGGACATCGAACACGCCGACCCCGACCCGAAAGGAACCTCCGCCATGCTGCTCGGCCTCATCCTCGTCTCCGTGCTGCTGGCGGCCATGGCCCAGATCGTGCTGAAGCACGGCATGAACCACGCCACGCACCAGCTGGGCCACCCGTTCCGCGTGGACGGGGAGTCGCTGCGCGTGGCGGCGACCACGTTCTGGGTGTGGGCCGGCCTGGCCCTGTTCGGGCTGTCGGCGTTCGTGTGGCTCGCGGTGCTGTCCCGGGCCGCCCTGTCGTTCGCCTATCCGTTCGCGGCACTCACCTACGTCGTGATCGTCCTGTACGACACCGTGCGCGGTGAGGCGGTCAGCGGCCTGCGGTGGGGGGGCGTGGCCCTGATCGTCGCCGGCATCGTCCTGGTGTCACGGACGCCATCGCACTCCTGAGCGGGATGAGACCCGCGGGGCGAGCGGCGTGAAGGCCGTCGTGCTGGTGGGCGGCGAGGGAACGCGGCTGCGGCCGCTCACCGATACCGTTCCCAAGCCCCTGTTGCCGGTGGCGAACCGGCCGTTCCTGCACCGGGTGCTCGACCACGTGGCGGACCACGGGGTCCACGAGGTCGTGCTGTCCTCACCGTATCTCGAGGAGACCTTCGGGCCGTTCATCGAGGAGCGCCGCGGCGACCCCAAGATCACCTGGATCACCGAGTCGTATCCGCTCGGGACCGGCGGGGCCATCGTGAACGCGCTCCCGAACCTCGACCCGGAGGCGTTCTTCGTCCTGAACGGCGACATCCTCACCGACCTGGACCTCACCGCCCTGCTCGAGTTCCACCGGGCGCACGAAGCGGTCGCGACGATCACGCTGTCGCCGGTCGAGGACGCCCGGCCCTTCGGCCTGGTGGCCACCGGCCCCGGCGGCCGCGTCGTGGAGTTCCGAGAGAAGCCGGCAGAGCTCGTTCCGGGGAACGTGAACGCGGGGACCTACGTCCTCGATCCCTCGGCCCTGGAGGGGTGGCCGGTGGGGGAGATGGTCTCGATCGAACGGGAGATCTACCCGGCGCTGATCGCCGCCGACCGGCCCGTGTTCGGATTCGTCACCGGCGCCTACTGGATGGACCTGGGGACCCCCGAGAAGTACCTCCAGGCGCACGTGGACGTGCTGGAGGGGCGCATCCGCGCCATCGACGTCCCGGCGCCGTGCGTGGCCGACGGGGCCGTCATCGATCCCGGCGCCCGGCTGGGGCCCCTGGTGGTGGTCGGCCCGGAGGCGTCGGTGGCCGCAGGCGCGACGGTCGACGAGTCGGTCCTCCACGCCGGGTGCATGGTCGGCGAGGGCGCCCGGGTCGCGGGGTCGGTCCTCGGGCCCGGCTCGGTGGTCGGACGGGCCGCGGTCCTCACCGGCTGCGTGCTGGGCCAGGCCGCGCGGGTTCCCGACGGCATGGCGGCAACCGGGCTCCGGGTCCCCGCGGGGGCCGCCGCGGTCGTGCCCGAGATCGGGTAGATCGCCGTGCGCCGGCGCAGGGAACGGGGAATCGCCGTCAAGGACCAGTCGGATCGGGACGATGTGTTAGGTTGCCGGACCGCCGGCCCCTGACATGCGGAAACGACTCCTCACCCTCACCGTCCTGGCCGCGCTCGCGGCCATCCTCCCCGCCGGGATCGCCCGCGCCAGCGGGGGAGACTCCTCGTCGGCCATGGCCTCGCCGCCCCCGCCTTCGGACTCCACGAGCACCGCGGCCACGAGCGACACGTTCGTGTTCTACGGCAGCGGTTGGGGCCACGGCGTCGGCATGTCGCAGTGGGGCGCGTACGGCCTGGCCGGGCGGGGGTGGAGCTCCACCCGGATCCTCACCCACTACTACTCGCACACGTCGGTGGGCCAGGCGCCCTCCGGCGCTCCTGGCATCGTCCGCGTCGGGCTCACCTGGGATCGCATGGCGCTGCATCTCACGGCGCAGAACGGGCCCGTTGCGCTCCGGTTCGGGAAGCCGACCGCCGGCGACAAGTACACGATCACGAACGGCGCGACGTGGACCGTCCGGCCCACCGCAGATGCCCACTACCGGCTGATCAACGCGAGCGGCCACGTGGTGGACACGCTCGGCGGCCCGAGGTGGCGGATGTACGCCGCCTATGAGCAGAACAACTCCCGCGTGCGCATCGCCGAGGCCGGCCATCCGTACGGCCGGGGCTACGTCGAGTTCAACATCTACCGGACCTGCTCCAGCTGTTCCTGGCGGATCCGGGCCATCGGCGTCATGTCGCCCGACAAGTACCTGTACGGCCTCGGGGAGGTCCCCAGTTCGTGGCCACTGGCAGCCATGGAGACCCAGGCCGTGGCAGGGCGGTCCTACGCGCTCTACGTCGAGTCCCACGCCGGGCTGCACCGCACCACCTGCAACTGCGGCGTGTACCCGAACTCCACCGACCAGTCCTACGTCGGATGGGACAAGGAGGCGGACTCCTACGGCGCGAACTGGCGTCAGGCCGTCGACCAGACGAGCGGCAAGGTCGTCCTGTATCAGGGCGCCGTGGCGCTGACGAACTACTACTCTTCGAGCGGGGGCTACACCGAGAGCAACGAGAACGTGTGGTTCACCAGCACCCCGGTGCCGTACCTCCGCGCGGTGTGTGACCCGGGCGACTACTCGGCTCCCGTCGGTCTCCGGACGTGGCGCGAGTCGCTCAGCCGGTCCCAGGTCAGCGCGGGCATCGACCGCTACGCCGACGTCGGCACGGTGTCGGGGTTCGTCCCGACCCACACCAGGGACTCCGGCCGGATCCTGACGGTCACGGTGAACGGCTCGGGCAGCGGGGCCAGCGCCACCAGCGCCACGCTCACCGGGCCCCAGTTCAGCTCGGCCCTCGGCCTGCTGGACGACAAGGTGTGGATCGGCCACAACCGGAACATCGAAGGCGCCATCAGGTCCCGGTACGACGCGCTGATGTGCGCCCCCAGGCTGGCGCTGACGCCCGCGCGCAACGTCGGCGGCGGTCGGGCCCAGAAGTTCTCCAACGGGGGCCTCTACGTGAACCCCGCGGTGAGCCCGGCGAAGTGGGTGCACGGCGTCGTCTACGCGAAGTACCTCAAGCTCGGGGGCGCGGCGGGCATCCTGGGACTGCCCCGCACCGACGTGATCGCGCTGACGAGCCCCTCGGGATGTGGCCCCGGCGACTGCTTCCGGGTGTACTTCGACGCAGGACGCATCTGGAGCAAGTCGGGCATCGGGGCGCACGAGGTCCACGGGAAAGTCCTCACCTACTACGTCCACGCCGGCAGCGCGAACGGATCGCTGGGGTTCCCCACCTCGGACGTGCAGCGACTGGCCGGCGGCACCCTGCGCTCGACCTTCGAGCACGGCACCGTAACGTGCCCCACCTCGGGCCCCTGCAGTCGCTCGTAGCCATCGCCGGGTCGGGGGCCGTCCGCGGCCCAGCCATCGGGCTTTCGGGGGCAGTCGGGGGCAGTCGGGGGCCCAGCCATCGGGTTTTCGGGGGCAGTCGGGGGCGGAGCCCCCGACGTCATTGTTTCTTCGCCCCCAGCTTGAACTCGATGGGGTCCGCCCCGATGCGCCGGGCCACCCTCGACAGGATCACGATCGCCAGCACCGCCAGGAACGTGATCACCAGCGCGTAGACGAACAGGCCAATCGTCCGGGCATCCTTTCCCGAGAGCCCCGTCAGCCAGTTGGACAGGGCCGTGTTCCAGGCCAGCGCGACCACCACGCCGAAGGCCGTGGTGACCACAGAGATCACCGTGACCACGAACTCCCGGGAGAACCGTCCGGCCTTCCGGGCCGCCTCCATCGCGGCCACGCGCGCCGACTCGGACAGAGCCAGCGCGTCCTCGCTGTCCTCCCGGGCACGCGCGGCGGCGGCCTCGGCCCGGCGGGCCGATTCCTCGGCCGAGGCGGCCGAACGGGAGGGCGTTCCCGGTTCCTGCGGGGTGCGATCGCTCATCGTCATCCTCCTCGCTCGTCGTCCGTCACGCCGCGACAATAGCGAAGCCGTGTTCCTGCCCGGCCGGGCGGCGACGGCCCGAGCGGCTCCCATGTCCCCGCTCGCCCGTGCGATGATGCCCACCGTCGATCGCTCGGGGGACCAAAGGGCCGGTCCGTGTGGCGCCAGATGGCCCGTGGAGCGTTCGGCGCCGTTCCTAGACTGGTCCCCGGGTGATCCAGTTCGTGGTGCTTCGGCCGTCGCGAAGCGAGAACGCAAGAGTCCTGGCCGGGCCGTCGGGGGCACGGTCTCGAACGGGGGCGCGTGCTTCCAGCGAAAGGGGGAAGATGGACCCGGACGGCACCACAGCCAGCCGGCTGGACGACCGTTGGGGCGACCGCCGACCGCCGGTTCTCCGAGGCAAGGAGGGGTACGGATGGGCAAGACGAGGGTGGGGCTGACCGTACTCGCGGCCGTCGTCGCGATGGTGGCGGCGGCGTGCGGCAGCTCGAACAACAACAACAACACCAACAACAACAACACCGGAGGGTCGAACGAGCCGATCGTCGCGGCGTGGATCTACGTCGGACCCACGAACGACGCGGGCTGGACCGAGGCCCACGACCGGGGGCGTCAGCTGGTGCAGAGCACCCTCGGCGACCAGGTGAAGACGATCTACAAGCAGAACGTGCCCGAGGGACCCCAGGTCACGCAGGTCATCAACGGCCTGGTGAACCAGGGCGCGAAGATCATCTTCGCCACCTCCTTCGGGTTCCAGCCGGCGGTGGCCGCTGCAGCGAAGAAGTACCCGGACGTGAAGTTCGAGCAGGCCACCGGCACGACCGTGCTGCCCAACATGTCCGAGTACTTCGGGGCCGCGGAGGACGGCGACTACCTGACCGGCATCGCGGCCGGTGCGGCGACCAAGAGCGGCAAGATCGGCTTCGTCGCCCCATTCCCGATCCCCGAGGTGATCCGGGAGATCGACGCCTTCACCCTCGGCGCCCAGTCGGTCCACCCCGGGGCCACGGTCCAGGTCGAGTGGACCAACACCTGGTTCGACCCGGCGAAGGAGCGCCAGGCCGCGCAGAGCCTGGTGTCCGCCGGCGTCGACACGCTCGGTGACGGGCAGGACAGCCCGGCCACCGGCGAGGTGGCCAAGGCGAGCGACCTCCCGTGGAGCGGCTACGACTCCAACCAACTGTCGTTCGCGCCGGACAACTGGCTGACGGCGACGAACTACAACTGGGGGCCGTACTACGTGCGGGAGGTCAAGGCCGTCATGGACGGGACCTGGAAGAGCCACTTCTACTACGGGAGCATGAAGGACGGGCTCATCCAGCTCGCCCCGTTCGGGCAGTCCGTCAGCGCGTCCACGCGCCAAACCATCGAGTCCAAGAAGGCGGCCCTCATCGACGGCTCGTTCTACGAGTTCGCCGGTCCGATCACCAAGCAGGACGGGAGCGTCGGCGTTCCCGAGGGCCAGCGACTGTCCGTGAAGCAGCTGTACGAGCTGAACTGGTTCGTGAAGGGCGTCATCGGCAACCCCGCGGGCTAGCGGTGTCCGAGCCGACCCCGCCCGGTGCGGCGGCCCCCGAGGCCGCGGCGTCGCGGGACGAGGCCACGGCCGTCACCGCCGGATCCCCTCCGGCGGTGGCGGCCAGGGCCGTCACGAAGCGCTTCCCCGGGGTCGTCGCCAACGACGACGTCTCGTTCGAGGCGCTTCCGGGCGAGGTGCACGCGCTCCTCGGCGAGAACGGCGCGGGCAAGACCACGCTGTGCAACGTCCTGATCGGGCTGTACCACCCGGACGAGGGGCGGGTGGAGGTCTCGGGCGAGCGGGCCGCGTTCCGCTCGCCGAGGGACGCCCACGCCGCCGGGATCTTCATGGTCCACCAGCACTTCCGGCTGGTGCCGAGCATGTCGGTCGCAGAGAACGTCGTCCTCGGCTGGTCCCGCCAGCGCGGACGGTGGCTCTCGCCGCGGCGGGTCCGTCGCGAGGTCGCCGACCTGGCCCGGCAGTACCGGATGGCCATCGATCCCCGCGCCAGGATCTGGCAGCTGTCGGTGGGGGAGCAGCAGCGGGTCGAGATCCTGAAGGCGCTGTACCGGGGAGCCCGGATACTCATCCTCGACGAGCCGACCACCGTGCTCACGCCGCTCGAGGTCGACCAGCTGTTCTCGACGCTGCGGGAGATGGCGAACCGGGGTTCGACGGTGATCTTCATCTCGCACAAGCTGCCCGAGGTCCTGGCGGTCTCGGACCGGGTCACGGTCCTCCGCGGCGGGCGGGCCGTCGGCACGGTGCAGACCGAGAAGTCCGACGCCCGCTCGCTGGCCCGCCTGATGGTGGGGCGCGACATCCAGCTCGCCCGCAAGGAGGAACACGGCCGCTCGTCGGGCGACGTCGTCCTCGAGCTGTCCGGCGTCGGCGCCAGGGGCGACCTCGGGCTGCCGGCCCTCGTGGAGGTCTCCCTCGAGGTCCGGGCCGGCGAGATCGTCGGCGTCGCCGGCGTCGCCGGGAACGGCCAGCGTGAGCTGGCCGAGGTGATCGCCGGCGAACGGCCCCGGAGCGCGGGGGAGGTCCGCATCGGCGGCCGGGCGCAGCGCGGCGTCCCGTGGGAGGCCATCTCCAGCGGCCTCGCGTACATCCCCGAGCAGCGGATGGGCGTCGGCATCGCGCCCGGGCTCACCATCGCCGACAACCTGATCCTGAAGTCCTACCGGGAGAACGGGCACGGCCCGATCATCAACGCCAGGGAGACGGCCGAGAACGCCACCCGCCTGATCGAGCGGTTCGACATCGCGGCCCGGGGGCCGAAGACCCTGGCCCGCGAGCTATCCGGCGGCAACATCCAGAAGCTGCTGCTGGCCCGCGAGCTGTCCGGGCACCCCAAGGTCCTGGTCGCCGCGTCCCCGACCCGCGGCCTGGACGTGGCGGCGACCGACAGCGTGCGCCGCATCCTGGTCGAGTCGGCGCGCAACGGCCTCGGAGTGCTCCTCATCAGCGAGGACCTCGACGAGATCTTCGACCTGTCCGACCGCATCGCCGTCATGTACGACGGGCATCTGGTCGGCGTGGTCGACCGGGACGACGCGGACGTCGAGAGCATCGGCCTGATGATGTCGGGGACGAAGGCGTGATCCGGTTCGAGCGGCGCCTGACCACGCCGCGCTGGTTCGGCATCGCCGTTCCGTTCGGATCGATCCTCCTCGCACTGGTCCTCGCGGGGATCGTCCTCGCGGCCACCGGGCACGACCCCTTCGAGACCTACCGCCGGATCGGCGAGGCGAGCTTCACCGAGCCGGGGGCCCTCGGCCAGACCCTCATCGCCTCGACGCCCCTGCTGTTCACCGGGCTCGCGGTGGCCGTGGCGTTTCGGATGCGTGTGTGGAACATCGGTGGCGAGGGCCAGCTGTACATGGGAGCCCTGGGAGCCTCGGGGGTCGGTCTCGCCCTGTCCGGACTCCCGGCTCCGGTCGTGGTCGTGGCCATGATGGTCGGAGGCGTGCTCGCCGGGGGCCTGTGGGCGGCCGTTCCCGGGGCGCTGCGCGCCTACCTGAACACGAACGAGATTCTCACCTCGCTGATGTTGAACTACGTGGCCGGCCTGCTCCTGTACTACCTGATCTACGACAGCAAGTCCTACTGGCGGGACCTCGTCTCGCCCGAGGCGAAGGTGTTCCCCCAGGGCAAGTACCTCCCGGACTCCGGCACGTGGCCGGGCCTCTCCGTCGGGTCCCTGGAGGTCCCACTCGGGCTCCTGGTGGGGATCGGGGTGGGCGTCATCCTGTGGTGGATGATCCGCGCGACCCGATACGGGTTCGAGATGCGTGTCATCAGCGACTCGCCCAACACCGCGCGATATGCCGGCATGCGGACGCGCCGCAAGATCCTTTCGGTGATGGCGCTCTCCGGCGCCCTGGCCGGTCTCGGGGGGGCGAGCCAGGTGGGCGACTTCAGCCACGTGCTGGATCCGCGTGGCCTCCAGGCCGCCGGCTTCGGGTACACGGGCATCGTGGTGGCCGCACTCGCCCGCTACAACCCGATCGCGGTGGTCGTGGTGTCGTTTCTGATCGGGGCGCTCACCAACGCCGGGTTCGCGCTCCAGGGCCCGGGGTTTCCGATCGGCCTGGTCGGGACCATGGAGGGCATCCTGCTGTTCTGCGTCCTGGGCGGCGAGATCCTGGCCCGGTACCGCATCCACGTCGCTCGCCGCCCCTCCGCGGCGAGACGTGCCCCGCCTGCCGAGCCCCCGCCCGGGGCTCCCGAGCCGATCAGCGTCGGCGAGGTGACCGCCGGATGATCGCCACCATCAACAACAGCATCGGGGTCTCGATCACGGCCTCCGCGATCTTGTACGGGACCCCGCTGCTGATCGCGGGCCTCGGCGAGCTGCTCGCGGAACGCTCCGGAATCCTGAACCTGGGCGTCGAGGGCATGATGCTCATGGGCGCCGTGACCGCGTTCTGGGCCTCCCAGCGTCTCGGCGGGCCCACGTGGATCGTCCTGGTGGTGGCCGTCCTCGTCGCGGCCGCCGCCGGCGGGCTCATGGCGCTGATCCACGCGTTCGTGACGATCACGCTCCGCGCCAACCAGATCGTCTCGGGGCTCGCGCTCACGATCTTCGCCGGGGTGATCGGGCTGTCGTCGTATCTCGGCGTGGTCTGGCACCTGGGCTCGCAGCCCGGGAAGCACCAGTTCCAGGCGATCGACGTATTCGGCCTCAAGAGCGCGCCGGTCGTCGGGCCCGTCCTGTTCCACGAGAACGCCATGGTGTACGCGTCGTGGGCGCTCGTGATCCTGGTGTCGGTCTACCTGTACCGGACCCGGACGGGGCTGTACCTCCGGTCGGTGGGGGAGGCGCCCCAGTCCGCCGACGCCATGGGCATCAACGTGGGTCGGTACCGCTACGCCCACACGGTGATCGGCGGCATGTTCGCGGGGGTGGGCGGCGCCTACTTCACGCTGGTGCTGTTCTCGAACTGGACCGACGGCCTGACCACCGGCGCGGGGTTCATCGCCATCGCTCTCGTCATCTTCGCCTTCTGGCGTCCAGACCTGCTGCTGATCGGGGCGTACCTCTTCGGTGCGTTCGAGAGCCTGGGGTTCACCCTGCAGGCGCGGGGCGTGCACCTGCCATCGGATTTCTTCTCCGCGCTGCCGTACCTCATGACCGTCCTGGCGCTCGTGGCGGTGTCGAGCGGCTCGGTCCGCCGGCGGCTGGGAACTCCCGCCGCGCTCGGCGTGCCGTACGTACGAGAGGAATCCTGACCACCGCGCCGAGCTCCGGCGGCGCGTGGATCGCGTTCGAGACCACGCGCCCGGGAACCCTGGAGACCTGGGCCATGCGGCCCGACGGCACCGCGATGGTCCCGATCACCACCATGCGAACAACGGCTCACCCTCCTGGGCCTGAAGGCGGGGATCCGGTCGGGCCTCTCGGGCTCTCCGGCCCGGTGTCCGGCTCGTCCAGGAACCGGATGTGCTCGCCGACGGGCAGGGGCGGCCGGTCGGGGGGCGTGCCGTCGGGCATCGGGCCCACCGCCACCGAGCCCAGGGGGATCCATTCCTCGTCGAGGCCGAGAACCTCGCGGGTCTCCTCCTTGCAGAACAGCGTGGAGGAGACCCAGCACGACGCCAGGCGCTGGGCGTGCAGGGCCAGCAGCAGGTTCTGGATGCCGGCCCCGCCGGCCAGCAGGAACATCTCGCGCTCGGCAGTGGCGCGTTCCTCGTCGGGGTAGTGGTGGGCGCCGCGGAGGCGGACGCAGGGGACGACGATCGCCGGCGCAGCGCCGAGCAGTGCGTCGGACCTGGCCAGCCGGCGCTCGATGACGTGCTCCGGCGTGCCGTCGCGTTCGAGGTCGGCCCGCCACGCCGCGGCCATGGCCGTCAGCAGCCGGCGCCTGGCCGCTTCCGACATCAGGGCAACGAACAACCACGGGCGTGTGTGGTGCGGCGCCGGCGCGGTGCACGCGGCGCGGACGGCCTCCCGCAGCGCCGCGACCGGGACGTCGCCCTCACCGAACGAACGGAGCGACCGGCGGGCGTGCAGGAGCTGCAGGGGCGACTCCCGGAACAGGTCCTCCTCGGGGGGACGGACCAGCTCGAGGGCGCCGCCATCGCCGGCGCGCACCCACTCGGCCGGGTCGTCTGGACGGAGCACCGCCGCCGGCACGCGCGCGTCCTTCGCCATCACCAGGCCGGACGCCGCCGCCAGCTCGTCGGCCAGGGCCACGACCGTCGCCTCGAGGAGGCGGCCCGTGTGATCGGGCGTTCCCCGGAGGTCCACCAGCGCGGGCAGCCCCGCCGAGCCGATGGCCACGTCCACCAGCCCCCGCCGCCAGGCCCGGCCGAAGGTGTCGGTGACGACCACGCCGACGTCGCCCCCGGCCACCCGGCCCAGGGCCTCGCGGATCCGCGCTGCACTCGCATCGGGATCGTCGGGGAGCAGCGTGAGGAACCCGGAGGCGACGTTCGACGCGTCGACGCCGGCGTTCGCGCACACGAACCCATGGCGCGTCTGCGCGATCACCAGGTCCTCGCGCCGGGCCACGACCCGGGCGGTCTCGGACGCGACCCAGCCGCGGTGGCCCCGCTCGACCTCGGGAACCACGCGCCCCTCGGCCTTCGACACGATCTTCTGGGTGACCGCCACGACGTCTCCCGGCTGCAGCCGGCCGGACAGCTCCCGGGCCAGCAACGCGGGCAGGTCCTCGCCGGGTTCGATCTCCGGGAGCCCGTGGACGGGCGAGACCCGCACCATCTACACCAGCGACAGCGCGGTGCGCGCCACGTGCTCCGCGGCGGCGTCGCCGGTCATCACCGTGTCGGTGACGGCCACGCGCATCCCGAGCGCCTCGACCCGCGACCGCAGGCCCTCGTCCGCGCGGTCGATCACCCAGCCGCCCAGGAGGTCCCGGTACAGCTCCGCGACGCCCGCGGCCGACACCTCGACGCCCACGACGGGCAGCAGCCGGTCGGCCATGCCCGCCAGCGGCGCGCCGCCCACGATCCCCGAGACGCCGGCCCCGCGGCCTCGGTGAGCCGCCACGGCCTCACGCATCCCGGGGACGGCGAGGATGGGCCCCAGCGACGCCACCGGGTTCGACGGAGGGAACACCACGACGTCCGCCGTCGCCAGCGTCTCCAGCACGCCGGGGGCCGGCCGCGCCGCCTCGACCCCCGCGTAGCGCACCGCCTTCACCTCGTCCGAGGCGCGCCGCCGCACCCAGTACTCCTGGAAGTGCAGGTCCAGCGTCCGGCCCATGCTCACCGCCTCGATCCGCGTGGTGACGGGGTCGTCACTCATCGGCAGCACCCGGCAGGCCAGCCCGAACCGCGCGGCCACCCGTGCGGTCACCTCCGAAAGCGTCGCGCCGGCGCGCAGCAGCCCGGTCCGGAACAGGTGCGTGGCCAGGTCCAGGTCGCCGAGCCCGAACCACGAGCCCTCCGCGCCGAACCGTCCCAGCTCCTCGGTGGCCCGGAACGTCTCGTCCCGCCGGCCCCACCCCCGCTCGCGGTCCATGGCCCCGCCCAGCCAGTACACGACCGAGTCGAGGTCCGGCGAGACGTGGAGGCCGTGCAGCTCGATGTCGTCCGCGGTGTTCACCACGACCGTCACGTCCCGCGGCGGGATCACGCGGAGCAGCCCCCGCAGGAACTTCCCCGCGCCGATTCCCCCGGCCAGCGCCACGACCCTCACGGGTCACAGCCTACGGGCACGCCGCGGATGAAGTCTCCGGCCGACGGTCGGGGCGCTCATGCCGCCACCAACCGGGCCATCGTGTCCTGCATGGTCGAGCGAGATGCGAAGGGTCAGTCGATCACGAGCCAGCCGGCGAGCCACTACGCTAACGGTTGGGACGTAGGAGGTGAACATGACGAGCGTGGTCAAATGGCTACTCGCTGCCGTGGTGGGTCCCTTCCTGTTCTTGCTCAGTGTCTACGCACTCGTCGGGGGAATCGTCGGGCTGGCCGGGGCAGGCGAGGGCGGCGATTGCAAGTGCGAAGCACCGGCTGCCGCCGGCCTGGGGTGGGACAAGTTCGGACTGATCGGCCTCGGTGTTGTGCTCATCCTTGGTGCCTACTTCGCCGTTGCGCTCGCGGCGCGCCCGAAGGAACGGGGGGTGTGAAGACCCGACGACCCCGACGTGCCGGCTCATCCCGTCGCGAATAGCCTGGCCAGCACACCGAGCGCCACCAGGGCACCGGCTGACCGAATCAGGGCCTTCCCCCGAGGGGATGCCCTCTTCCCGAACGAGTCGGTCACCGGAATCAGCCCGAATGCGAGGGCGGCGTAGAGGAAGTGCAGCGACTCCGCGGGACGCTCCCCCCGCACCAGCTTCGCCAGACCCGCCGCCGCCGTCATGCCGATCAGCACCAGGACCAAGCCCACTCCTGCCTCGGCGAGCCTCCCCGGTCCGCGCCCGAGAACCGATCGCACGGCGCCCTCGACCACAACGCCGGCGACGGCGAACGCCGTGCCCCACGCGAGGATCAGGTGTACGTCGTGCGCGAACATGTCCTCCCGCGTTGTGGAGTCATGGAACCGGGCGTGGGGCTCTCAGGTCACCCCACGGGCGTGACCGCGTTGGTCACGATCCCGATGGTCATGATGATCCAGAACAGCGCCATGGCCGCGAAGGCCCAGCCCCGCTCCCGAAGGTTGAGCGCCTCGCTCCAACTGGTGGGCTCGAGCCTCCCCCGGTCCAGGTACGGGATGGCCACCAGCGCCGCCGTCATCAGCACGATGCCCATCAACGTGCCCCAGATATCGGGCTCCAGCCCCAGGATGGCGACGAACCGGTTCATGCCGTGGGTCCAGCTGATGGGGAACGTGGGGACGATCCCCAACCCACCCGGCCCATGCTCCGAGCCGAAGAACGGCGATGACGGCAGCAGCTGCGGCGCGTCCCCGGGGCCCCGGTGGATGAAGATGGAGACCACGATAATCGGCCCGAGGATGATCGCGCCGTACAGCATCCACGACTTGATGTGCTCGGTGAACGGCGTCACCCGGCCGGTCGGCTTGTGCCAGAACGGCACCGAGATGTGCTTGATCTTGATCAGGTAGTAGTGCCACGCGATCAGCCCCAGAAGGGCGATGGGCAGGATCGCGACGTGGAGGGCGTAGAACGGGATCAGGTGACGGGTGGCGCTCCCAACAGTCAGGAGGTCGTCCCGCGCGTAGTTGAATGCCGTGTCGAGGTGGAGGGCCTCGAAGAACTCGGCCACGTGCCAGGGAACGGCGAAGCCCCGCTCGTCCCAGTGGAGGGTCTCCCCGGTGATGCTGATCAGGAACACGGTCCCGGCCAGGGCCACTCCGACCTGCCACAGGCCCTTCTTGGCGAGCCGGTACCCGCCGCTCAGGAAGACCCGCACCATGTGGACCATGATCAGGCCGAAGATCACGTAGGAGTTGTAGTAGTGGAAGTTGAGGGCGACCGACCACCCCGACTGATTCAGGAGGTCGTCGGTGATCCCGAACGCCTTGCCCGCGTCGGGAAGGTAGCGAAGCGCGAGGAAGAATCCCGTGATGATCTCCAGCACGAGGGAGATGGCGAGCACGCCCCCGAGCGAGTACCAGAACGTGTTGGTGTCGGACGGGATCATGTACTCGCGGACGATCCCGCGGAGACCGAGCTGCTCGCTGATCACGTCGCGCAGCCGCTGGGTGGCTTGCTCGGTCTCGATCCGCACGGCCGTGTCCGGACCGGTGGGACGCTGGGCTTCGGCGGCAGGCCGGGCCTTCGATTCCTCCCCGTCACCACTCATCGGGCAGCATCCTCAGGGTGCAGAGCGATTCGGTAGCACAGCAGTCTGCCCGCTCCGGGCGCCCGGCGCAAACGGGCGGGCAGCTTCCGCGCACCTCTGACGGTCAGGCGGCGCCGGGCCCGTAGTACGCTCCCAGCACATGGCCGAGCCCACCCCTCAGGCCGTCCGGCGGGCCCTGGCCCGCGCCGAGTCGGGGAAGACCCTCACCGCCGACGAGGCCGCGGCGCTGCTGGCGGCCCGGGGCGAGCAGCTGGAACGCCTGATGGCGCACGCCCGGCACCTCCGCGAGCTGGGCCACGGCACGACGGTGACCTACTCACGGAAGGTCTTCGTGCCGCTGACCATGCTGTGCCGCGACCGCTGCCACTACTGCACGTTCGCCAAGCCCCCCGCGCGGCTCGGCTCGCCGTTCCTCACCCCCGAGGAGGTCGTGGCGATCGCCGACGCCGGCCGCAGGCTGGGGTGCAAGGAGGCCCTGTTCACCCTCGGCGACAGGCCCGAGGACCGGTACCCGGTCGCGCGGGACTGGCTCGAGGCCCGGGGGTACAAGTCCACGCTGGACTACGTCCGGGCGGTGGCCATCCGGGTCATCGAAGAGACCGGCCTGCTGCCGCACCTCAACCCCGGCGTCATGTCGTGGGAGGACATGGCGCGACTGAAGCACGTCAGCGCGTCGATGGGGCTCATGCTCGAGACGTCCTCGGAGCGGCTGTCGGCGAAGGGGGGCCCGCACTTCGGCTCGCCGGACAAGGTCCCCGCGGTCCGCCTGCGGACCATCGAGGACGCCGGGCGGCTGTCGATCCCGTTCACCACCGGCATCCTCGTCGGGATCGGGGAGACCCTCCGCGAGCGCGGCGAGTCGCTGCTCGCGATTCGCGACCTCCACCGGAAGTATCGCCACGTCCAGGAGGTCATCGTCCAGAACTTCGTCCCGAAGCCCCGGACGGCCATGCACGCCGCGCCGCCCCCGGAGACCGAGGAATACCTCGCGGCGATCGCCACCGCGCGCGTGGTCTTCGGCCCCCGGATGCACGTCCAGGCGCCGCCGAACCTGTCCGACGACGCGTACCCCCGCCTGCTGGACGCGGGCATCGACGACTGGGGCGGTGTATCGCCGCTCACCCCCGACCACGTGAACCCGGAGAACCCCTGGCCCCGGATCGAGCGACTGGCCGAGGAGACGGCCGCGCGCGGCCTGAACCTCCGCGAGCGCCTCACGATCTACGCGGAGTACGCGACGAAGCCCGATCCGTGGATGGCCGGGAAGATGCAGCGCCCGGTCGCGGCGCTCGCCGGCGAGGACGGCCTTCCTACCGAGGGCCGGCTGCCCGAACCGATCCCCTGGCAGGACCCCGACGTCCAGTGGAAGCCGCGTGAGATCGCACTGACGTTCGCGAAGGCGCACGACGCGGGGCTCCGCGACGACGCTCTGCAGGTCTACGGCGACTTCGACGCGTTCGAGGTCGAGGCCACCAGGCGGTGGGCCGAGCGGCCGCGCGACCCGAGGCGCCTGGCGGGCGACATCCGGAGGGCCCTGAAGAAGGCCACGGCCGGCCGGCCCGACGACATCACCGACGACGAGGCCGTCGCGCTGTTCGAGGCCGATGGCGAGGCGCTCGAGGCCATGTGCGCGATCGCCGACGACCTCCGCCGCGACGCCGTCGGCGACGAGGTCACCTACGTCGTGAACCGGAACATCAACTTCACGAACGTCTGCTACACGGGCTGCCGGTTCTGCGCGTTCGCTCAGCGCGAGGTGGACCAGGAGTCGTACACGCTGCGCCTCGAGGAGGTGGCCGACCGCGCGCAGGAGGCGTGGGAGACCGGCGCCACCGAGGTATGCATGCAGGGCGGCCTCCACCCGTCCCTCCCCGGAGAGTTCTACTTCCAGCTCCTCGACGCCGTGAGGGCCCGCGTGCCCGACATCCATATCCACGCGTTCAGCCCGATGGAGGTGCTGAACGGCTCGACCCGGCTCGGCATCTCGTTCCGCGAGTTCCTGACCGAAGCCATGCGCCGGGGACTGGGCTCGATTCCCGGCACCGCCGCCGAGATCCTCGACGACGACGTGCGGTGGGTCCTGACCAAGGGGAAGCTGCCGGCCGACACGTGGGAGGAGATCGTGGCCACGGCCCACCAGGTCGGGCTGCGGTCGAGCTCCACCATGATGTACGGCCACGTCGACGCGCCGCCGCACTGGGTGGCGCACATCCGGCGCCTCGCCGCGATCCAGGACCGCACCGGTGGGTTCACCGAGTTCGTCCCGCTGGCGTTCGTCCACCAGAACTCGCCGATCTACCTGGCCGGCAAGGCTCGGTCCGGGCCGACCCACGACGACAACCGCCGGGTCCACGCCGTCGCGCGCATCCTGCTGCACGGGCGCATCCCCAACGTCCAGGTGTCGTGGGTGAAGATGGGGATCGAGGCGTGCCGGCTGCTCCTGCGGGGCGGCGCGAACGACTTCGGCGGCACGCTCATGGAGGAGACCATCAGCCGGATGGCGGGCGCGGAGTGGGGGATCCGCAAGGAGCCCTGGGAGCTCGAGGACGCGATCCGCTCCATCGGCCGGACCCCCGCCGAGCGCACCACCACCTACGGCCGGGTCCACCGCGACCGCCCGCTCGCGCGTCAGCGCTGACGATTCCGCGCATCGCTCGACGATCGAAACGAGGCCACGAGCGGCCATTCGGTCAAGCTACTTGACCATTATCGTCAACTAGATTGACCATCGAAAAAAGTGCCCGAAGGTCTTGTCACTCGCGTGGAAAGGGGGAAAAGATGTAGGCAGACATGACGGCGGATGCAGGCGGAAACTTCCACTTGCAATCTGACGGCCCCTTCCGTCAGAATTACACAGCTGTAGTTCACGGAGGGATGAGCCGTGCATCACTACATCCCGTGGCAGGAACGGGGAAGGTGCAGAGAGCACGACCCCGAGGTGTTCTTCCCGGAGAAGGGAGGATCCTCTCGGGAAGCCAAGCGGATCTGTGCGGACTGCCCCGTCCGGATCGAGTGCCTGAACTACGCCCTGCGCCGGGACGAGCGGTACGGCGTTTGGGGCGGCATGAGCGAGCGGGAACGCCGGCGCCTCAAGCGCATGGCGTCATAGACCACCACCGCGCCGAGCTGGACGTCGGTTCCCAGGCGCCCGAGACCCTCGGAAGGGGGTGAGTTGATGGCCACCACCCGAAAGTCGACGGCGAAGTCGGCTGTCTCCAGGGCGAGGTCCACCGCCAAGAAGACGGTGTCGCGCGCGAAGGGCGCAGCGAAGAAGACCGTCGCCAGGGGCAAGTCCACGGCGAAGAAGACCGCCGCCAGGGGCAAGTCGACGGCGAAGAAGACCGCCGCGAGGAAGTCCCCCGCCAAGAGGTCGACGGCAAAGAAGTCGACGGCGAGGAAGTCCCCCGCCAAGAGGAAGTCGGCGGCGAAGAAGTCCACGGCGAAGAAGCGCTAGCCGAGGATCGCTTCCACACGGAAGGGAAGGGGGGCGCGAGCCCCCCTTCTTCCGTGTAGGCCACTTGCGTGGCCCGGCTCCCCGGACTGGTCGAAGGCCCGTGCTAGTCTCGCTTCGGCCGTCGCGCCGTACCCATGATCTCCACTTCGCAGCGCGAACCAGACTCGACCGAGACTCGCCGCAAGGAGCCCAGTGTCCTCGTGGTCCTGGTGGCCCACGAGGGGCTGCCGTGGCTGCGGGACTGCCTGCGCGCGGTGTCGCGGCAGACCCATCCGCGCCTCGGGATCGTCGCAGTGGACACGGGGTCCACCGACGGCTCCCGCGAGCTCCTGGAACAGGCGCTCGGAGCCGACCGGGTCATCTCGATGGGAAGCGACGTCGGCCTGCCGGCCGCCGTGCAGGCGGGGCTGCGGGTCGGCGCCGCCGAGCGGGCCGACTACCTGCTGGTCCTGCACGACGACACCGCCCTCGAACCGGATGCGGTGATGCGCATGGTCGAGGCCGCCGAGCGCATCGACGGCGTGGGCATCGTCGGCCCCAAGGTTCTCGACTGGGAGGACCCCCGTGTCCTGCTCGACGTGGGGCAGTCCACCGACGGATTCGGTTATCCGTACACCCCGCTCGAGGAGGACGAGATCGACCACGGGCAGTACGACCGAGTCCGGGAGGTCCTGTTCGTGTCCTCGGCCGCGATGCTGGTCTCGCGGGCGGCCTGGAAGCGGGTGGGCGCTCTCGACGAGCGGCTCGCTCCCTACCACGAGGATCTCGACTTCTGCTGGCGGGCGCGGCTCGCCGGGTTCCGGGTGCTGATGTCGCCGCGGGCCCGGGCCCGCCACCGGGGGGCCACGGTCCGAGGGGAACGCAAGGGGGCCGGCCGGAGGGATCGCCGGCGCCTGTACGCCGAGCGGGCCAGCCTGGCCGCGATGCTCAAGAACTACGGCCTGCTGACCCTGCTGTGGATCTTCCCGCTGTACGCGGTCCAGTCGTTCGCCAAGGCCGTGGTGTGGACCGCCGGACGGCGGTTCGAGGAGGCCTGGCAGATCGTCACGGCCTGGGCGTGGAACCTCGTCCACCTGCCGGGCACGATCCGGCGGCGCATCCGGGCCCAGGCCGTGCGATCGGTCCCGGACCGCGCGGTCCGCCGGTACATGGCCCCGGCCGCCCTCCGGATGCGGCGGTGGGCTGACACCGCCGGCAGGCTCTTCCGGAGGGGAGACCTCGAGGTCGAGGAGGAGGAGCGCCCGGTCGACGAGGAGGACGAGCTGGTGCTCCCCACGCTCGGGGCGCGCACGCTGTCGCTCGCCCGGGCCCATCCGGTGGCCACGGCCTGGGTGGCCGTCGCGGCGCTGGCGATCCTCGCGTACCGGCACATGTGGGGGCACGACCCGCTGAGCGGCGGAGCGCTGCCGCCGTTCCCCGTGGCGCCCTCGGGGTTCTTCCGCGAGCTGATCTCCGGCGTGCGGACCACGGGACTCGGCGGGACCGACCCGGGGAGCCCGGCCCTCGGCCTGCTCGGCGTGCTGTCGGGGGTGCCGTTCGTCGGGACCGCCATCGCCCAGAAGGCCCTGCTGATGGGGCTGCCCCCGCTGGCGGGGTTGTCGATGTACCGGATGGCGCTGCGCCGCACGAACGAGCGGGTCCCGGCCGTGGTGGCCGCGGCCTGCTACGGGCTGTCGGCGGTGGTGCTGTGGGCGTTCTCGCAGGGGCGGATCGCGACGCTCGTCGCCCTGGCCGCCCTCCCCGCCCTGCTGGACCGCCTGGAACGCGGGTTCTCGGGGCACCGTCCGGGCCGGCCCGTTCGCTACGCCGTCGAGGCGGGGCTGATCCTCGCGGTCGCGGCCTCGTTCTTCCCCGGCGTCGCGCTGGCCCTCGCCGTGCTCGTGGTCGCCTGGCTGGTCACGCCGAGCCGCCGGGGCGAGGTGCGGGGGCTGGAGCTGGCCCTGGGCGCGGCGGCGGTGGCGGGCGCGCTGGCGTTCCCTGTGGTGATCGCCGCGATCGGGGAACGAGGGGCGTCGCTGCACTCGACCATCGGCCGGCCGGACGTCGCGGCGTTGCTCCGCCTGTCCCCTGGTCCGGCGCCCGGGTCGTGGTCCATCGCCTGGTTCGTCCCGGCTGCGGCGCTGGTCTCGTTCACGCTGGTCGACCGGCAGGGGCGGCGGACCGCGGTCCGGCTCGCCATCGCGTCGCTGGGCGGCGTGGTCCTGGCCTGGCTGTCCGCGGCCGGATACCTGCCGGCGACGCTGTCGAACCCGGTGGCCTACGTGGCCGCCGCGGCGGTCGCGGACTGCGTCCTGATCGGGCTCGGCATGGCCACGGTCGTGGAGATGGGGCGGCGGTCGTTCGGCTACCGCCACCTGGCCGGGATCGGGGTCGCCGTGATCGTCGCCGCGGGACTGGGGCTGCAGGCCGTGGCGGCCGGCATCGGCGGGTGGGCCGTCGGCGTGGACCAGGAGCCGCCCTCGTGGCCGCTGGTGGCCTCGGCACAGCCCTCCGCGGGACCGGGGTTCCGCGTGCTGTGGCTGGGCGCTCGGCGAGGCGACCCGTTCCCGTCCCCGGGTGGTGACCCGGTGGCGGAGGCCTCGGCCGCCGGGTCGAGCATCCGGTACGGGCTCACCGGACGGGCCGGCGCGACCATGCTCGACGCGGGCCGGGGCGCCGCCGGCGACGGGTACCGGTACCTCGAGCGGTCGCTGTCGCAGATCCTCACCGGGAACACGACCCACGGCGGCGCCCTGCTCGGGCCGCTCGGCGTGGCGTACGTGGTGGCCGCGCCCGGCGACCTGCCGGAGGAGGTCGGCCTCCGGCTGGACGCCCAGGTCGACCTCGACCTGATCCCCGCCGGAGGCCTGGTGATCTACCGCAACGAGCGGGCGCTGCCCGCGGCCGCCGCGACGGGCCAGCGTGAGTACGCGGATGCCGCCGCCGGGACGGGACTGCTGCCGGTCGCGTCGCTCCCGCCGTTCGACGGGGCCATCCTCCGGGCGGCCCCGGGCGGCTACCGGGGCGCCTCGGCCGGCGGAACGGTGCTGCTCGCGAGCCAGTTCGATCGCGGGTGGCGGCTCGAGGCCGGCGGCCGGACGGTGCCGCCCACGGAAGCGTTCGGCTGGGGAACGGCGTTCCGGGCCCCGGCCGGGGCGGTCTCGGTCACGTTCGGCCGGCAGTGGGTACGGGATCTCGAGGTGGCCGTGCTGGCGGTGCTGTGGCTCGCCGCCCTGTGGATCACCAGGAAGCCGGCCCGCCGATGAGGTCGCGCGGCGCGCTCCTCTCGCTCCTCGTCCTCCTCGGGCTGGTCGTCGGGGGGGCGTGGTTCCTGGACCAGCGGGTCGGGCTCCATCCGGCCCGGGCGCTGGCCGGCTCCCGGTCGGTGGCCGGGCCCGACGACGCGCCCTCCGGGGCCTGGTACTGCCCCCACGGCGGAGGGTCGGGGTGGAGCGCATCCGTGGCCGTCACGAACCCCGGCGAGACCCCCGTCTCGATCCGGGTGCGCTCGATGTCGAGTCGCGGGACGACGCAGCCGCAGGTCATGACCGTCCCGCCTCGCGGGCGGGTGGCCGTCGACGTCCCGGCGGGCTCGCGTGAGGCGGCCACGGAGGTGGAGTACTTCGGCGGTTGGGTGGCGGCGGGATGGGTGGCCACCGCTTCCGGGGCGACCGGCGGACCGGCCCCCTCGCCCAGCCAGACGGCCGCCGCGGCCGGAGGCGAGAGCGGGAGCCCCTCCGGGAAGGCCGTCGAGCAGGGCGTGGCCGCCGAGTCCTGCGCGAGTGCGGCCGGCCGGAACTGGTACCTCCCCGACGGGACCACCACCCAGGGCCAGGAGGACTACGTGGTGGTCATGAACCCGTTCGGGACCGAGGCCGTGTTCCGCCTCCGGCTCGTGGCGGAAGGCCGCGAGGTGGACGCGGGCGACCTGTCGCTGCCGGCCGGGACCAGCATGTCGGTCCACGTGAACCGCGCGGCCCTGGGCGAGCAGACGGTCGCCGCCGTCATCGAGGCCTCGATCGGCAGGGTTGCCCCGGCCTCACTCGGGATCGCGGACGAGGGCGGGATCCGCTCCGCGATCGGGGTGCAGCAGACCATTGCCGACCCGGTGATCCCGGCGGCGGGGGACGCCGGTGGCACCGAGATACCGTTCCTCAACCCGCTGCACCACGGAATCTCCTACGGGGTCGACTTCCTCTCCCGCGACGGCCGGCATCTGGCGCTGCCGAAGGGCCAGCGCGTCGGGCCGGACGCCTCCCGCACGGAGACGCTCACGGCGACCGGGCCCGGCGCGGTCTCGCTGGTCCCGGAGCAGGACGCCGCGGTCGCAGCGGCCCGCCGCACGCTCGGTATCCGCGGCGACCAGGGGTCCACGCCTGCGCTCACCCCCGCCGCCGCGTGGCTGCTCACCTCGCCGGCCGCCTCGTCCTCGGCCACGGTCCAGATCGCGCTCGCCAACACGGGGACGCGGCCGGTGACGGTCACGCTCACCGCGCTGGGGGACGGCGGCCAGTCGTCGCCGAGCGTGGTGACGATCCCCCCCGACTCGTCGGTGGCGGCACCATCGGGCTCCACGAACGCCGAGGACTCGGTCGTCGCGGTGGCCTCGGGGGGAACCTTCCTGGCGGTCGAGACGTCCACTCAGCGAACCGGGGCGGGATACGCCGCCTCGGCAGGCGTCCCGATCCCGCCGCAGTGGGTTCCGCGGTAGCTGGCTGGACGATTGTGTCCCCGTGCTGCGGTTTTCGCCGAAGTTGCCGAAATTGAGGGTATGGAAGAGGGTGCGGCTTCCCTATAATCAGCGATCCGGGCCGTCCGGTCCGGAGTCGAGAGGATCATGGTGAGTAGCGGTCGTCACGTGAAGCGGCGGTTCGCCGGGAAGGCACCGGTCGTCCTGCTGGTCGTGTTCGCCCTGGTGGCGGCGGGCGGGGCGACCTCGGCGTTCGCGGCCCTCGGCTACGACCACGCCCGAGCCGGCCGCATCCTGCCCGGCGTGTCCATCGACGGCGTGGACGTGTCGAACATGACCCGGTCCCAGGCCGTCGCCGCGGTGTCGGAGGTCGTGCAGCACGAGCTCGACGCCAGGGTCCACGTCACTGTCGGGAAGCGGACCTGGGACTTCAGGCTCGGCCAGCTCGGGGTCTCGGCCGACGTGGGCGCCGTCGTCGACCGTGCGCTGGCGATCAACGACGACTACTCCTGGGTTTCCAGGGTGTACCACCGGCTGACCCACGCCAGGGTCCACCGTTCGTTCTCCGTGGACACCACGCTCGAGGCCGGGCCCCTCGTCCGGTTCGTCGGCCAGGTGGCGAAGCAGGTGGGCCGGCCCGCGACGGACGCCGGCTACGAGCTTGACGGCAGCAAGGTGGCCTTGCGCCACGCCCACCCCGGTGTGGCCCTCAAATACTGGGTGGCCCGGGCACAGCTGCGGCGGGCCGTGGAACGCGGCGGCGGCTCGGTCAGGTTCACGATGAAGACCGTCGCGCCGAAGGTCCCCGACGACCAGGTGGGCAAGCTCATCGTGGTCAACCGCACGTCGAACCGGCTGGTGCTGTACGACGACTTCAAGGTCGAGCGGACCTATGGGGTGGCCACGGCGCGGCAGGGGTTCGAGACGCCGCCCGGCGAGTGGAGCGTTGTCAACAAGGTCGAGTACCCGACGTGGCACAACCCGTGTCTCGGCCAGCCGGATTGCTGGGCGGCGGACGAGCCGGCGGAGATCCCGCCCGGGCCCGGCAACCCCCTGGGCACCCGCGCCCTGTACCTGGACGCGCCGGGGATCAGGATCCACGGCACCCCCGAGGACTCCTCCATCGGGACGTGGGCCTCGCACGGGTGCATCCGGATGCACATCTCGGAGTCGGAGGCGCTGTACCCGCTGGTTCCGATCGGGACCCCGGTGTTCATCGTCGGGTCCCCCCCGTGGGGCGACACGCCGGACCCCGGCGCCGCAGGGTAGAGGTCCCATTCGATGTCCCCCGCCCGGGGGGCCACGTGGGGCGACCGCCCGACTCCCCGAGGCGACGGATGGGGGACCAGGAAATGATCACAATGGGCTATGCACTCGGGGTGTGGGTTTGGCCGAGGATTAGACCATCATGGCCCCTACGCATCACCACCCCAAGTGCCCGGCGTGCCAGAACGGTGACGTCATCTCGATCACCATGACGGTCGGCGGAGCCGAGCTGCAGTTCAGCACCTGCCACGAGTGTGAGGCCAAGTGGTGGGTCAAGGACGGCGAACCGGTCCCCTTGACATCGGTGCTCGGGACCGTCGGCATCCGCTAACCGGCCGGGAGCTATCGCCGGCGGGACCGGCATGTAGGATGCGACTCCGTCGTGTCTACCTCGAGTCTCGCTGCCATCTTCAAGGCGTACGACGTCCGCGGCACCGTCCCCGACCAGCTGGATGCCGACGTGGCCCGGCGCATCGGCGCGGCGTTCGCCGCCTGGCTCGACGCCTCGCGCATCGCGGTGGGCCGCGACTGCCGGCTGTCCTCCCCCGAGCTGGCGGAGGCGTTCACCGAGGGCGTGACCTCGCGGGGCGCCGACGTAGTCGACCTGGGGCTGACCTCCACCGACCTCGTCTACTTCGCCTCCGGCGCGCTCGACGTGCCGGCCGTCTCGATCACCGCCAGCCACAACCCGCCGACCTACAACGGGCTGAAGTTCTGCCGGGCCGGCGCGGCACCCGTCGGTGAGGACACCGGGCTCGGCGAGATCCGGGCCCTGGCCGAACGCGACCGGTACCCGCCGCCGGCGGCGCGCGGCTCGGTGGAGCGCCGGGACCTGCTCGAGCGGTACGTCGACCACGTGCTGACGTTCGTCGACGCCGAGGCGATGGCGCCGCTCTCCGTGATCACGGACACGGCGAACGGCATGGGCGGCCTCGTCGTTCCGGCGGTCATGGAGCGACTCCCCGTGCGGCTCGTGATGCTGTACCCCGAGCTCGACGGGACGTTCCCCAACCATCCCGCCGACCCGATCGACCCGGCGAACCAGGCCGACCTGCGGAGGGCGGTCGTGGAACACCGGGCCGACGTCGGTATGGCCTTCGACGGCGATGCCGACCGCGTGTTCCTCGTCGACGAGCGCGCCGAGGGCGTCAGCGGCTCGCTGGTCACCGCGCTCGTCGCGAAGGCCATGCTGGAACGCGAGCCGGGGGCGACGGTCGTGCACAACCTGATCTGCTCGTGGGCGGTCCCCGAGGTCATCCGGGAGCACGGCGGCACGCCGGTCCGGACCCGCGTGGGGCACTCGTTCATCAAGCAGGTCATGGCCGAGACCGGGGCGATCTTCGGCGGCGAGCACTCCGGGCATTACTACTTCCGCGACAACTACCGGGCGGACTCCGGGCTGATCGCCGGGGTCGTCGTGCTGGGGGAGATGTCGAAGACGGGGCTGCCGCTGTCGAAGCTGCTGGCGCCGTTTCGCCGGTACGCCGACTCCGGCGAGATCAACTCCCGGGTCGACGACCAGGCGGGGAAGATCGAGGAGCTGGCCGCGCGGTACGCCGGCGGCCGGCAGGACCGGCTGGACGGGCTCACCGTGCAGTACGACGAATGGTGGTTCAACGTCCGGCCGTCGAACACCGAGCCGCTGGTCAGGCTGAACGTCGAGGCCCGCACGCCGGAGCTGCTGGAGGCCAAGACCGCGGACGTCCTCGCCGTCATTCGAGGAGAACAGGGGGGTTCGGGGGGCTCAAGAGCGAGGCCCGGAACCCCGCGGAGCGATGATGGTGCAGCCGAGCGTTAGCCCCCCGATCGGGGGGGTTCGGGGGGCTCAAGAGCGAGGCCCGGAACCCCCGCGGAGCGATGATGGTGCAGCCGAGCGTTAGCCCCCTGATCAAAGGAGCGACGTCGTGAGCGTGGAGAAGGATCTGCTCGACATCCTGGCGTGCCCGAACTGCCGGGGCGAGGTGGACTACGACGAGGCCGCGCAGGTCATCGAGTGCCGCTCGTGCCACTACCGGTATCCGGTCCGCGACGGGATCCCGGTGATGCTGGTCGACGAGGCCGAGAAGCCGTCCGGGTGAGCGGCGACCGGTTGCTCGACGACGCCGCCGCACTCGCGGCCAACGACCCGTCGGGGATGCTCGAGGCCGTCCTCGGGCTCCCGGGGCAGTGCCGGGCTGGGTTCCGGGCCGGCCGGGAGGCCGCCGAGCTGCCGTCGGGCGACGGGATCACCGGCGTGGTCGTGTGCGGGATGGGGGGCTCGGGCGTCGCGGGCGACGTGGTCGAGGCGCTGTACCGCGGCCGGCTGGGGGTACCGGCGGTCGTGAACAAGGGGCCGGAGCTGCCGGAGTTCTGCGGCAAGGACACGCTCGTCGTCGCGTCGTCGTATTCGGGGGACACCTCCGAGACGCTGGCCTGCTTCGAGGTGGCCACGGGACGGGGGTGCCGCGTGGTGGCCGTGACCGCTGGCGGCGAGCTGGGGCGCCGCGCACACGGGCGGGGCGTCGCGGTGGTTCCGGTCCCGTCCGGGTTCCAGCCCCGCGCGGCGGTCGGCCACCTCGCGTTCGGGCTCCTCGGAGCCCTGGAGGCGATGGGCGTGATCCCGTCGCTCGGCCTGGAGGTCGAGCGGGTGGCCCGGGTGCTCGAGGAGCTCAGGCAACGTATCGGCCCGGAGGCGCCGGCGTCGTCGAACCCGGCGAAGACGGTGGCCGCCGCGATCGGGGACCGGGTCCCGGTGGTCTGGGCGGCCGAGGGCCTCGGCGCGGTGGCCGCGACCCGGTGGCGGACCGAGCTGAACGAGAACGCCAAGGTGCCGGCCTTCGCCGCGGTGCTGCCCGAGCTCGACCACAACGAGGTGGTCGGGTGGTCGCCGGCCGCGGGCGAGCGGTTCGTCCTGCTGACGCTGCGGCATCCCCTCGAGCACCCGGACGTGGCCGCGCGGTTCCCGGTGACGGTCGACGTCGCGCGGTCCTCGGGGATCCTCCATCGCGAGGTCCGCGCGGAGGGCGACACGCCGCTGTCCTGCCTGATGTCGCTGCTCATGCTGGGGAGCGCGGTGAGCGTGTACCTGGCCGCGCTCCGGGGGGTCGACCCCACGCCGATCGATGCGATCGCCCGGATCAAGCGGGAGCTCGGAGGGTGAGTGGGGGGCCGGTCGCGGCGACCCCCGTGCCGTCCCCCGGCGACCGCGACGCGGACGAGGCCGTCTCGGCGATCCGGGAGCGATCGGCCGTCGAGCCGCTGGTGGCGATCGTCCTGGGCTCGGGCCTCGGGCCCGCCGCAGGCCTCGTCGAGCGGGACGCGGAGCTGTCGTTCGACGAGATGCCCGGGTTCCCGGTCCCGACGGTGCCCGGCCACGCCGGGCGGCTGCTGCTGGGGACGCTGGCCGGCGTTCCGGTCGCGGCGTTCCTCGGCCGGATCCACTTCTACGAGGGGCATCCGATGTCCGTGTCGGCGATGCCGGTGCGGGTGGCCCGGCTGCTCGGCGCGGAGACCATGGTGCTGACAGCGTCGGTCGGCGCGCTCGACCCCTCGCTGAGCCCCGGGTCCCTGGTGGTCGCCGCCGACCACATCAACATGATGGGAGAGAACCCGCTGCGGGGGTGGCGGAACCCGGACGGCTCGCCGCCGTTCATCGACGTCTCCGCCCTGTACGACCCGGAGCTCCGGACGATCGCGCTGGAGGAGGCGCCGGCCGCCGGCCTCGCCGCCGCTCCGGGCGTGTACCTTGCCGCATCGGGGCCGTCGTACGAGACCAAGGCGGAGATCGAGTGGATGCGACGGGCGGGCGGCACGGTCGTCGGGATGTCGATCGTGCCGGAGGCCCTGCCCGCCCGCGCGATGGGGATGCGGGTGCTCGGGCTGTTCTCGGTGACGAACTCCGTCGGCGGCGAGGTCAGCCACCCCGAGGTGATCGAGGTCGGCCGGCAGATGGGTGGGAAGCTGGCGACGCTGCTGGAGCGGGTGATCCCCCGCATCCCTGGGGAGAGGAGCTGACTGCATGGACTGCGACGTGAAGGACCTCGGGCTCATCGACAAGGGGCGGGCGCGGATCGAGTGGGCCGGCGCGGAGATGCGCGTCCTGGCGCTGATCCGCGAGCGGTTCGAGAAGGAACGCCCGCTCGATGACCTGAAGATCGCCGCGTGCCTGCACGTGACGACGGAGACGGCGAACCTGGTCGAGACCCTGCAAGCCGGGGGCGCGGAGGTCGCGTTGTGCGCCTCGAACCCGCTGTCGACCCAGGACGACGTCGCCGCCGCGCTGTGCGAGCAGAGCGGCATCCGCGTGTACGCGATCAAGGGCGAGGACAACGAGACTTACTACCGGCACATTGACGAGGTGCTGGACCACCACCCCAACGTCACGATGGACGACGGCGCCGACCTCGTCGGGCGGCTCCACACGAAGCGGAAGGATCAGCTCCCGGAGATCCTGGCCGGCACCGAGGAGACCACCACGGGCGTCATTCGGCTGCGGGCGATGGCCGAGCACGGCGTGCTGGCCTACCCGATCGTGGCGGTGAACGACGCGGACACCAAGCACCTGTTCGACAACCGGTTCGGCACGGGGCAGTCGACGATCGACGCCATCCTCCGTTCCACGAACCTGCTGATGGCGGGGAGGACGGTCGTGGTGTGCGGCTACGGCATGTGCGGCCGTGGCGTCGCCTCCCGCGCCCGCGGGCTCGGCGCGCACGTGGTCGTGACCGAGGTCTCGCCGCTCGCCGCGCTGGAGGCGGTGATGGAGGGGTATCGCGTCATGCCGCTCCGCGACGCCGCCCGGATCGGCGACGTGTTCGTCACCGTCACGGGCGACACCTCGATCATCCGCCGCGAGCACATGGAGACCATGAAGTCCGGGGCCGTGCTGGCGAACAGCGGTCACTTCGACGTGGAGATCGACAAGCAGGCGCTGCGCGACCTGGGAGGCGAGCCCCGGCGGGTCCGCGAGTTCGTCGACGAGTACCGGCTGGGGGATGACCGCCGGCTGTACCTGCTGGCCGAGGGCCGGCTGGTGAACCTCGCCGCCGCCGAGGGCCATCCCGCCGCGGTCATGGACATGTCCTTCGCGAACCAGGCGTTGGCCGTCGAGTGGATCGCCCGCAACCACGAGGGACTGGAGCAGCGGGTGTACGGCGTGCCGCAGGAGATCGACTCCGAGGTGGCCCGGCTGAAGCTCCAGGCCATGGGTGTCGAGATCGACGAGCTGACGCCCGAGCAGGAGGCGTACCTGACCTCGTGGGAGCAGGGGACGTAGGCTCCGCTCCGTGACATCCGGCGGGGAACCCGACCGCGTCGCCGACGTTCGCCCTGGGGAGCTGGCGGCCTTCCGGGCCGTCGGTGCCTCCCTGGCGCGCCGGGGGCTGGTGACGGGCGCGGAGGGCAACTTCTCGACGTCCGACGGCCGCCGGCTGATCATCACGAGGACCGAGGCGCACCTCGACCGGCTTGGGCCGGACGACGTCCTGGCGGGGACCCTGCACGACCCGCCGGCCGGCGCGTCCTCGGACACGCCGCTGCACGTGCGCACATACCGCGACTACCCGAGGACCAGAGCGATCGTCCACGCGCACCCCCCGGGAACCATGCCCGTTCCCGGAGCGGAGCCCCGGCACGGCAGGCACGGCGTCTACGGCACCGGCCTGACGCTCGAGCAGGCCGCGGCCATGGTGGACATGGTGCTGTGGGCCCTTCGCCTCCCGCACCCGCCGCCCCTGGTGGGGACGATCGCCGAGCGGTTCACGCCGGTCGAGCTCTCGATCGGTGCTCCCGCGCGTCCCGAGGACGACGAGCCCGCCGTCGGGCCGGTGGTCCACGGCTTCGACCAGACGAGGATGCCGAGCACCGACGCGGGGTTCCGGGCCGAGACCGTCGAGGAGGTCGCCGAGGCGATCCGCCGGCTGGCGGTCCGAGGGGCGCCGCTCCTCGGCATCACCGCGGCGTTCGGCGTGACCCTGGCGGCATTCCGGGCGCGGCTGCGAGGCGAGGACGTCCGCGAGGCGGTCGCGAAGGCCGGGGCGCTGCTCATTGCGACCAGGCCGACCGCCGTGAACATCCGGTGGGCGGTCGAGCGCCTGGACCGGGTCGCCGCCGCGACGCCGGACGCTGCGCTCCCCGAGGCGCTGCACGCGGAGGCGCGGGCCATGGAGACCGAGGACGCCGACGCGTGCTCGGCGATGGGATGGTTCGGCGCCGAGCTGATCCCCGAGGGCGCGAACGTGCTCACGCACTGCAACACCGGCATGCTGTGCACCGCAGGGATCGGGACGGCGCTCGGCGTGCTGTGGTGCGCCCATCTCGCGGGGAAGGGCATCCACGTCTGGGTCGACGAGACCCGGCCGCTGCTGCAGGGCTCGCGTCTGACGGCGTGGGAGCTGGAGCGGCTCGCCGTCCCCTTCACCGTGATTCCCGACGCGGCGGCGGGCGCGCTCATGTCCCGCGGCAAGGTGGACGCCGTCGTGGTCGGGGCCGACCGCATCGCGGCCAACGGCGACGTGGCCAACAAGATCGGCACGTACCCGCTGGCGGTCCTGGCCGCCCGGCACGGCATCCCGTTCTACGTGGCGGCGCCGAGCTCGACGCTGGACCCCCGGACCGCGTCCGGCGAGGACATCCGGATCGAGGCACGCGATCCGGAGGAAGTCACGCACGCCTTCGGAACGCGGGTGGCCCCGGAGGGCGTGCCCGCCCTGAACCTCGCTTTCGACGTGACGCCGTCCGAGCTTGTCACCGCGATCGTCACCGAGCGGGGCGTGGCCCGCGCTCCGTACCCCGAAGCGCTCGCCGAGGTGGTCGGAGGAGCCAGGTGACGGAACCGGTCTCGGTGCGCACCCGGTTCGAACGGTTCCCCGCGACGGTCAAGGGCGCGCTCGTGTTCCGGGGCGAGGACCGGGACCCTCACCAGATCGCGGTGCGCAGTGCGCGCGTGGTCGGCCTGGGGGGCGGCTCGGAGCGCGACGTCCCCGTCGAGCGGGCCATCATCACGGTCCCGCCCCACCAGGACCTGTTCGTCCCCTTCGAGATGGCGGTGGCCGACCTCGAGCCCGGGTGGTACGGCTTCGAGGTCGAGGTCGACCTCGACGGCGCGCCTCGCACCCTGCACGGCGACCGCCGGTTCTCCGTGGCGTGGCCCCGGGGGACGATGCGCACCGGGACCGTGAAGGCCGACCGGTCCTTCCGGGTCGGCGCCATGCGGGTGGTCGTGACGGGGGTGCAGCTCGCGTCGGACGCCACGACGCTCCGGCTGGAGCTCGATCCCCCCACGCCCGTCGAGTGCACCCTGGAAGCGGATCCGGGGGGCGACCTCCCGGTGGTCGAGACGGAGCTCGACGAGCGGTCGGCCACGCTGACGGTTCGCGCGTACCCGGTGCCGCGCGACGGGCGAAAGCTCCGCCTCGAGGTCGCCGGCGGAGAGGACCGGGGAAGCGTCGAGCTGCCCCTCGGGTAGTGTCGCGAGTCAGAAATCCCTTGGCATTCGGACGGCCCTGCATCCCCGCTGGCTGCGTTGCTCCTCGCGTACCACCAGGTACGCGGGGCTCGTCGCGCCTTACCATCGGGGCGCAGATGCCGTCCTCGGTGCTCGAGGGACTTCTGACGCACGACACTAGCGTGTCGGTGCCTCGCGGTAGCTTCCGTGATCGTGCGGTCCCTGCTCGATCTCGTGTTCCCGCTCCGCTGCGCGGGCTGCGGAGGCGGGACGTGGCCGTTCTGCCCGGCATGTTGGGAAGCCCTGGCTCCGATCACGCCGCCGACCTGTGCCCGGTGCGGCCGGCCGTGGCTCGAGCCCGTGGGCCGGTGCCGCGACTGCCCGCCGCCCGCGCTGGCCACGGCGCGCGCGCCGTTCCTGTACGAGGGCCCGGTCCGATCGGCGCTGTACCGGCTGAAGTTCTCCGGGTGGAGCGCGGTCGCCGAGGCGCTCGGCACCGCGATGGCCGCGGTCGACGACTCGGGTGCCGTGGCAGTGACGTGGGTCCCGCTCGGGCGGCGGCGGCGGACCGAGCGCGGGTACGACCAGGCCCGGGGGCTCGCCCGCGCGGTCGGGTCCCGGCTCGGCCTGCCCGTCCTCCCGCTCCTCCGGCGGGTGGCCGACACCGATCCCCAGGCCCGCAGGACCGGACGCGACCGGCGCCGGGCAATGCGGGGGGCGTTCGAGGCGGTGGCCCGGCCGCCGCCGGGTCCGCTCCTGCTCGTGGACGACGTCCTCACGACCGGGGCGACGGCGGCCGAGTGCGCAGGCGTGCTCCGCGCGGCGGGCGCCCGGTCCGTCGCCCTGCTCACCGCCGCGCGCGCGGTTGCTGGGCCCGTTCCTGCCCGCTGCTATGCTCGCGCTGACTCCCGCCCGGGTCTGTGGTTGCCCGGAGACGATCTCCGGTAGTCGATGCCAGTCGCAGGCGAAACGACCCACGTAAGGCGAGCCTTGGCCGCCGAGCATGGTGCGACTTAGAGGTAAGTCCTGCCCCGGAAACGGGAGAAGGTGCTAAGCCGCCCGCGAGGGCGGTGATCCCCTCGGCAGGCGAGTGTGGGGGCAAAGACCAGGTCAGCCGGGCGGGAGTCGCCCACCCCACCGACGCCGGGCTGCCCCCCGGACGCGGGACCGGCGTCCCCACGCCCCCCGCCGCTCGGGATTAGGCTTTGTGGGGGCGGCACCGCCGCCGCCCCGAGACGCCCGACGCGTCGTTCGCGACGACGAAGGAGGTGCCGATGGACCTCGTCCTCAAGGGCAGGGGAGTCCGCATCACCGACCATCTTCGGGAGCTGGCCCAGCACAAGCTGGACAAACTCCAGCGCCTGGAACCCCGGGCGACGCGAATGGAGGTCGAGATCATCTCCGAGGACTTCCCCACCCACGACGGGACGAAGACCGTCGACGCCGCCCTGCTGGTTCCCCGCCACACGTTCCGGGCCCACGCGAACGGCGCGAAGGTCGAGGACGCGCTCGACCTCATCGCGGCCCGGCTGGAGCGGCAGGTCCGGGATCGTCGGGGGCGGATCCGGCGACGCATCCTCGCCGGCGCTCGCCTGAGGTCGGCGCGAGCGCAGGACACCATGGGGTAGCCCGTGGGGAGCAGAGAGGGGGAGCAGGACCGGTTGAAGGTCCTGATCGTGGACGACCACGCGCTGTTCCGGCGGGGTCTCCAGATGGTCCTCGACGGCGAGCCCGACCTCCAGGTGGTCGGCGAGGCCGCCGACGGCAACCAGGCCATCGAGCGGGCCCAGGAGCTCGTGCCGGACGTCGTGCTCATGGACGTCCGGATGCCCCGCCGGAGCGGGATCGAGGCGACGCGGGAGCTCCGCCGCCTCCTCCCGCACGTCCAGATCATCATGCTCACGGTCTCCGACGAGGAGGCCGACCTGTACGAGGCGATCAAGGCCGGGGCCAGCGGCTACCTGCTGAAGGAGATCTCGACCGACGAGGTGCCCGAGGCCATCCGCTCGGTCGTGGCCGGCCAGTCCCGGATCTCGCCGGCCATGGCCTCGAAGCTGCTCACCGAGTTCGCCGCCATGAGCCGGCGCCGGGGCGGCCCCGGCTTCCACGGCCCCAACCTCACGGATCGCGAGCTCGAGGTGCTGCGGCTCGTGGCCACTGGCCAGAACAACCGCGACATCTCGAAGCAGCTGTTCATCTCGGAGAACACCGTGAAGAACCACGTCCGGAACATCCTCGACAAGCTCCACCTGCACTCGAGGATGGAGGCAGTGGTCTACGCGGTCCGGGAGAACCTCGTCGACCTGTCGAAACCGGATCAGCGCTAGAACTCAGAGGTCACGCGCTCCGGCCGGATGACGATGCGGACCCGGACCTCCCCGGGCGCCAGGTCGCGGAACGATTTGCCGGTGTAGTGGCGCGCGACGACGTCGGCGTGCTCGAGGGCACCCTCCTCGGTGATCTCCACGACCCAGCCCTCCACGCTCGCTCACCGCTCCCAGTCGGCCAGGTCCATGACGGTCACCGTTGCTCGGGGATCTCGCTCGAGGTTGCGGACCTTGGCCCGCCCGCGGGCCGAGTTCACCGTGACCAGATCGCCCTCCATGAGGATCCACACGGGAGTCACCTGGGGGCTCCCGTCGGGCCGGATGGTCCCCAGGACCGCGTGATTGGGCCGCTCGAACAGCCGCCGCTCCTCCGCGCCGAGCCTCCGCCGTGCCATCCGGACACCTCCTTCTTCGGTGAGGGACCTCCCCCCGGCGAAGGAGGGCCCCCCCTATAATCGATGGGAATCTCATCCCGCGAAACGTAAGGAGCATCGTGCCCCTCGACAAGATCATGGGCGGCGGCGACGGCCGCAAGGTGAAGCGGCTGCAGGGTCTCGTCGACATCGTCAACACGTTCGAAGACGAGATCGAGGAGCTCACCGACGCCGAGCTCAGGGCCAAGACCGACGAGTTCCGCCGCCGCCTGGGCACCTCGGGCGACGACGGTGGCGACGGCGGTGAGACGCTCGACGACATCCTCCCCGAGGCCTTCGCGGTCGTCCGCGAGGCCGCCAAGCGCGCCATCGGCCAGCGCCATTTCGACGTGCAGCTGATGGGCGGCATGGTCCTGCACGGTGGCGACATCGCCGAGATGAAGACCGGTGAAGGAAAGACGCTGGTCTCCACGCTGCCCTCCTACCTGAACGCGCTGTCGGGAGATGGCGTGCACGTCGTGACCGTGAACGACTACCTGGCCAAGCGCGACTCCGAATGGATGGGCGGCATCTTCCGCATGCTCGGGGTCTCGGTGGGGTTGATCCAGTCCAACATGATGCCCGAACAGCGCCGGCCCGCGTACGCCGCGGACATCACGTACGGCACGAACAACGAGTTCGGGTTCGACTACCTCCGCGACAACATGGCCATGCGGCTGGAGGACATGGTCCAGCGCGGGCACAACTTCGCCATCGTTGACGAGGCGGACTCCATCCTCATCGACGAGGCCCGGACCCCGCTGATCATCAGCGGCATGGTGGCCGACTCGGCGAAGTGGTACCAGACGTTCGCCCGCATCGCGCCCCGGCTGCGCGAGGACGACGACTACGAGGCCGACGAGTCCAAGCGCACGGTCGCCGTCACCGAGGACGGCGTGGCGAAGGTCGAGGAGATCCTCGGGATCGACAACATGTACGAGCACGTCCACACGCCGCTCGTGCACCACCTCCAGAACGCGCTGCGGGCCAAGGAGCTGTACAAGCGCGACGTGGACTACATCGTCGCCGACGGCGAGGTGAAGATCGTCGACGAGTTCACCGGCCGCGTGCTGGAGGGCAGGCGGTACTCCGAGGGGCTGCACCAGGCCATCGAGGCCAAGGAGGGAGTGCGGGTCAAGGAGGAGAACCAGACCCTCGCCACCATCACGATCCAGAACTACTTCCGGATGTACGACAAGCTCGCCGGCATGACGGGGACCGCGAAGACCCAGCTCGTCGAGTTCGAGGAGGTCTACAAGCTCGGCGTCATCGAGATCCCGACGAACCAGCCGATGATCCGCGACGACCAGCAGGACCTCATCTACAAGACCGAGGACGCCAAGTGGAACGCGGTCACCGAAGACATCGTCGAGCGGAGCGAGCACGGCCAGCCCGTGCTGGTCGGCACGGTCTCGATCGAGAAGTCCGAGCGGCTGTCGGGGTACCTGCGGCGCCGCGGCGTCGAGCACCACGTGCTGAACGCGAAGAACCACGAGAGGGAGGCCATGATCGTGGCCCAGGCCGGCCGCATCGGCGCCGTGACGGTGGCGACCAACATGGCCGGTCGTGGCGTCGACATCCTGCTCGGCGGCAACCCCGAGTACATGGCCCGCCAGGAGATGGCCGCTCGCGAGTTCGACAACGACCGGTACCTGATGTTCGAGATGACGCCGGAGGAGCGGGAGGAGTACGAGGCCGAGTACACGCCGATCTTCTCGAAGTTCAAGCAGCAGACCGACGCGGAGCACGAGGAGGTGGTCGGCGCCGGCGGACTGTACGTGCTGGGGACCGAGCGCCACGAGTCCCGCCGGATCGACAACCAGCTGCGCGGCCGGTCGGGCCGGCAGGGCGACCCGGGCGCGTCGAAGTTCTACCTGTCTTTAGAGGACGACCTCATGCGGCTGTTCGCGTCCGACAAGATCGGCCGGATCATGGAGCGCTTCAACTGGCCGGAGGACGAGCCGATCATGGCGAAGATGGTCAGCCGGGCCATCGAGAACGCCCAGAAGCAGGTCGAGGCCGTCAACTTCGAGCGACGGAAGAACGTCCTCAAGTACGACGACGTGATGAACACCCAGCGCCAGGTGATCTACGAGGAGCGGACCAAGGTCCTCGAGGGGCGGGAGCTCAAGGACGACGCCCTCGACATGGTCACCGAGGGGATCACCGCCGCCGTCGCCCAGCACGTCAGCGCCGAGACGTTTGCCGAGGAGTGGGACCTGGAGGGCCTGCATACCGCCCTGTCGGGCGTGTACCCGGTCCAGTTCCAGGTCTCCGACCTCTCGGACGCCGTCACGCCCGACGAGATCACCGAGCGGATCCTGGACGAGGCGCTCGCCGCGTACGAGGCCAAGGAGCAGGAGATCACGCCGGAGATCATGCGCGACCTCGAGCGCATGGTGCTGATGTCGGTGATCGACACGAAGTGGCGCGAGCACCTGTACGAGATGGACTACCTCGAGGAGGGCATCCACCTCCGCGCGTACGGGCAGCGCGACCCGCTGACGGAGTACCGGCGCGAGGCCTTCGCCATGTTCGACGAGATGAAGGCCGGCATCCGCGACGAGTTCGTCCGGTACATCTATCACGTCGAGCTGGTCCGCCAGGACGAGCCGGCGCGCCCGCGGCCACAACGGGTCCAGATGTCCCACGGCGACGAGCCGAGCAACGGCCAAGCCCTCCAAGCGGTGAGCGACAAGGTCGGACGCAATGCGCCGTGCCCGTGCGGCTCGGGCCGCAAGTACAAGAAGTGCCACGGCGCCGCCTCATAGCGAAGGGCCCGGCGGGGTAGCCGGGCCCTCCTGAGCCTCCGCCGGGCCCGGGCCTCGCGGCCCGAACCCCCCCCCTTTAAGGAAGAACCTTGTACTGGTAGTGGCCCTTTCCTCCGACTCGGCCCCCCGGGGCGGTGCCGGTCGCCCCGTTCGTCCTGCCCTTGGCACCGTGGTCCAGCTGCGTGTCTGAAGTGGGGTTCAGCTTGCCGACGACGGCGAGGGTCACCAGCACGAGCACCACGGCGACAACCATTCCGATGAGGCGGCGCCACTCGCGGTCCACCGGTCGCGCGACCCGTAACGACTTGGTGTTCACGGGGGCCTCTCCTCTCGTCATGTGAAGCAGGCTAGGCGTGCCGGGCCTCGGGGTCGGTGACCGGCGCCACCATCGCGATGTGACGTTCGCCACACCCGGTCGACACCCCGCCGGAGAACCGGGGACAATGCCGCGGCCGGGCGGGTCGGCCACGACGACGTCCGGGACGCACGACGTGAGCGACCCCACCGAGCTCAGATGCCGGTCATGCGGCGCCGGGATCCCCGCCGGGGCCCGGTTCTGTCCGGCCTGCGGGACGCCGGTAGCCCCGACCCCGCCTCGGAGCGAGGGCGACGAGATGCGTCCCGTCACCGCCCTGTTCGCGGACATCGTGGGGTCCACCGCGCTCGGGGAGAAGCTCGGCCCCGACGAGGTCAAGGCGCTGGTGGGGGAGTGCGTCAGCCGGATGTCGCGCGCGGTGGAGGAGTTCGGCGGGACCATCCAGGCGTACATGGGCGACGGCATCTGCGCCTACTTCGGCGTGCCGGCCGCCCACGAGGACGACGAGGAACGGGCCGCCCGGGCTGCGCTCCGCATCCTGCAGCTGGTCGCCGAGTACCGCGGGGACATCGAGGCGGGCTGGGGCATCGCGGGGTTCAACGTCCGGGTGGGTATCAACAGCGGTCAGACCGCGGTGGGGCTGGTGGGTGGGGCCGACCCCCAGGAGGTCGCCCTGGGCGACACCACCAACGTCGCGGCCCGGCTGCAGTCGGCAGCGGAGCCCGGCACCGTGGCGGTGGGCGAACAGGCCGCCCGCCGCCTGCAGCCGGGGTTCGACATCGAGTCGCTCGGGGCGATCACCGTGAAGGGCCGCGACGAGCCCGTCCGGGCGTTCCGGCTCGTCGGCCCGAGGACCGACTCGGCGCCCGAGCCGGAGTCGGCGCTCGTGGGCCGCGAAGCGGAGCGGGCCTGGCTGGGGACCGTGCTCGACGACTTCGTCGCGGGCCGCGGACAGGTGCTGCTGATCTCCGGCGAGTCCGGCATCGGGAAGTCCCGGATGCTGGCCGAGCTCGAGACCGGCGCCGGCCAGCGCGTCACCTGGCTGGAGGGGCGGTGCCTGTCCTACGGCGGGGAGCTCCTGTACTGGCCGTTCGTCGAGATGCTCCGGAGGTGGCTGGGGGTCGACGAGGGCGAGCCGGAGTTCGCCGTGCGGACCCGGCTCCGTGCCCGGCTGACGCCCCTGCTCGACGACCGGGTGGAGGACGTCCTGTCCTCCCTCGGGCGGCTGCTGGCGGTCCGGCTGGACGTCGAGCCCGAGGCCGATCTGACGCCGCCACCGCCCGACGTGCTGGCCCGCGGCATCCGCCGGGCCTACCGGACCTGGATCGAGCGGCTGGCCCAGGACCGGCCAGTGGTCATGGCGCTCGACGACCTCCACTGGGCCGACCCCTCGACGCGCGAGCTGGCCGAGGAGCTCCTCGAGCTCACCGACGCCGCGCCGGTGCTGCTGGCGGGCGCGTACCGGCCGGATCCCGCATCCGAGGGATGGAAGCTCCGCCTGAAGGTCCTGACCGACTACTTCCACCGGGGCTCCGAGCTGCCTCTGCGCCCGCTCACGCCGGCCGCCTCCGAGCAGCTCCTGGAGACCCTCATGCCCCCCGGGATGCTCGAGCCGGCCACGAAACAGGAGCTGGTGACCAGGGCGGAGGGCAACCCCCTGTACCTCCGGGAGCTCCTGCGCGCGGTCATCGAGAGCGCCGGCGCCGAGCGGCACCGGACGTGGACGCTTCCCAGCACCGGCGCGGCCCTGCTGCCGGCGAACCTGGAGAGCCTGTTCATCTCCCGGATCGACCGCCTCCCGCCGGGGGCTCGGCGCCTGGCCCAGGCGGCGGCCGTGGCGGGGCGGGTGTTTCCCGTCCGGGTGGTCGCCCGCGTGCTGGGCGAAGAGGACGTGTCCGCCGACCTGGCCGTGCTGCTGCGCGCCGAGATCGTCCGCGAGGTCCGCCGCTACCCGGAGCTCGAGTGCTCGTTCCAGCACGGGCTGTTGCAGGAGGCCGCGCTGTCCACGCTCACGCCGGCCCGCCGGCGCGCGCTGTACGGGCGCGCCGCGCACGCCTACGAGGAGACCTTCGAGAACTCCCTCGAGGACCGCCTCGAGGTCCTCGCCCTGTACTACTACCGGAGCGACGAGCCGGGGATGGCCCTCGGGTACCTCGAGCGGGCCGCGGAACGGGCGCTGCTGCTCGACGCCCGGGTCCAGGCAGCCCAGCTGTGGCGGCGGGCCCTCAAGGTCGCCTCGCGCCTCCCCGACCCTGCGGCCGGGGCCCGGATCTCCGCCGTGCTGGACCGGCTCGGGCCGGTTGGCGCACCCGACGACGCCTCGCTCGCGGACGAGGACGACCAGGACGACGACGACGTGGGGCGCGAGGGGCGCGACGGGCCCGAGGGGCGCGACGCCTGATCACCCGCCCGCCCGACGAGTCCGCCTGACCACCCGGCCACCGCCTCGGCCGGTGCTCTTCCCATCCGCCCTTCCGGGTGCTACAACCTCCGAGATGACGGGGGGGACCTCTTCGGGCCGTGACCTCCTGATCGGGACCGAGCTTGCCGGGCACCGCATCGAGTCGCTGATCGGGCGCGGCGGCATGGGCTCGGTGTACCTGGCCGAGCAGATCGGCCTGGGCCGCAAGGTGGCCCTGAAGATCCTCGCTCCGGAGCTCGCGGCGGCGGAGAACTTCCGCCTGCGGTTCGAGCGCGAGTCCCGGCTGGCGGCATCGCTCGACCACCCCCACGTGATCCCGATCTTCCAGTCGGGCGAGGCGGACGGGCTCCTGTTCATCGCCATGCGGTACGTGGACGGGACCGACCTCGCCACGCTCGTCGCGACCGAGGGTGCGCTTGCGCTCGAGGAGGCGGTCTCGCTCGTGTCCCAGGTCGCCAGCGCGCTCGACGCCGCGCACGCCAGGGGCCTCGTCCACCGCGACGTGAAGCCGGGGAACGTCCTCATCGCCCGCGGCGAGCCCGACGAGGAGCGCTACGCGTACCTGTCCGACTTCGGGCTCACCCGCCTGACGTCCTCCGACAGCGCGCTCACCCGAACCGGCCAGTTCATGGGGACGGTGGCCTACGCCGCGCCCGAGCAGTTCGAGGGCCGGCCGGCCGACGCCATGACCGACCTGTACTCGCTGGGGTGCGTGGCGTACGAGTGCCTGACCGGCGAGCGGCCGTTCCCTCGCGAGCAGGAGGCGGCGGTCATGTTCGCCCACCTCCAGCAGCCGCCGCCGGCCATCACCGAGCGCCGCCCGGATGCGCCCGCGGCCCTCGACGAGGTCCTGGCGAAGGCCCTGGCCAAGGCCCCCGGGGACCGCTTCGCCTCCGGGAAGGCCCTGGGGACCGCCCTGCGCAATGCTGTCGGCGGAGTGACGTCCACGCCGTCTACCGGTCCCAGCCCGTTTCCCGCCGCCAAGCCCGACTCGCTTCCGCCCGCCACGCCCACCTCTGTCACGCACGGTGCGGTCGCGACGCCCACCGCGGCGGCCTCCACCCCGCCAGTCGCGCCACCCACCATGCCGCCCCCGGCCGAGGCCCCGGGAGGCGCGCGGCCGGCGGGGTCGGAGGGATCGCCGGCCGCCCCCGGGCTCCGGGCTCCGGCGCCCGGCACGATCCGGGCCCCATCGGACGGCGCGGGGACGACGCGGCGCCGTCGGCGAGCGGTGCTCGCCGGGCTTGTGGCGCTGATGGTGGTGGCCGCCGCGGTGGTGGCCGTGTCGCTAGGGCGTGGATCCGGCCATCCCGCCGCGCGCACGTCGGGTGGTCCTTCGGCGTCCTCAGGACCGACCGGGGCGGGGCCGCCGCCCGGCGTGCCCATCAAGGTGGACACGGTGGCGAAGCTCGATGCGAGCACCGGCCGGGTGCTCGCCGACTACCCGGTCGGGACGAACCCCCAGTCCATCACATTCTCGGGCGACTCGGTGTGGGTGATCAACCAGGACGACGTGACGATCTCCAAGATCGACGCCGCCACGGGACACGTGAGCACCCGAGGCGGAGTCCCAAACCCGTGCGGCCTCTCTCCCGACCCGCACGGCGGCGTGTGGGTCGACAGCTGTGATCAGAACGAGATCCTGCTGGTCGATCCGAACTCGTTCGAGGTCGATCGCGCGCTCCACGTGCCGGGGCCGGCCCTGGTGGTGAACGCCTACGGGTCGCTGTGGGCGGTGAGCAACCGCGGAACCGGGGCGAAGAGCTTCCTGTACCGGTTCACGCCGGCCGGCCGCTTCCTGGCCAGGATCACGCTCGGCCTGGACTCGTGGGTCGTCGTCGCGGCCGAGGGGGCGTTGTGGGGCAACGACTACGGCGACGGCACCATCTGGCGCGTCGACCCCGATAACAACGACGTCGAGTTCATCGAGGGATGGACCGGCCCCGACAACGTCGTGGCGAGCGACCAGGGCCTGTGGATCACCGACGACCAGACGAATCCGAATTCGGTGACCCTGTGGGATCCGATCCGGCGGCAGGTCGTGGTGCTGATCCGGGATCAGAGCGGCGCCCTCGTCGTGACCCCGGACGGGGTGTGGTTCCAGGACTCCGCTCCCGACAGCCTGGTCAAGGTCGATCCCGAGACCGGCCAGATCCTAGCCGGGTTCCAGCTCGGGTTCTCGAGCGACATGGTCATGGGGGACGGCGCGCTGTGGATCTCCGCCGGGTCCGACTGAGCACCTGCCCGGTACCATGTCCAGACCATGAGCAACGAGCGGATCGAGCGCCTGTCCGAACGGATCGCGTCGGCGAAGGAGTACCTTTGACGTCGACGCCAAGCGTGCGCAGGCCGCCGGGCTCGACCGGGAGGCCTCGGACCCATCGGTCTGGGACGACCCCGCCCACGGCAAGCGTCTGACCACCCGCCTGGCCCGCCTCCGGAACGAGGTCGAGCGCTCCGACTCCCTCGAACGCCGCGTGGCCGACGTGCGGGCCATGGACGAGCTCCTGGCCGAGGACGACGATCCGGAGCTTTCCGCCGAGCTCGCCAAGTCCCTCGACGAGCTGGAGCGCGAGCTCGACCGCCTCGAGCTCAACGCCCTGCTCGGGGGGGAGTACGACGCGAACGACGCCGTTGCCAGCATCCACGCCGGCGCGGGCGGCACGGAATCCCAGGACTGGGCCGAGATGCTGTTGCGGATGTACCTCCGGTGGGCCGAGCGGGAGGGGCTGCAGGCGGAGCTCGACGAGCTGCTCCCGGGCGAGGAGGCCGGCATCAAGAGCGCGACCATGATCCTTCGCGGCACGAATCCCTACGGCCTGCTGTCCGCGGAGCGAGGGGTCCACAGGCTGGTCCGCATCTCGCCGTACGACGCGCAGAAGCGCCGGCACACCTCGTTCGCCTCGCTCGACGTGGTTCCGCTGCTCGAGCAGGAGCAGGACTTCGAGATCGACCCGAAGGACCTCCGGATCGACACGTACCGGTCGTCCTCCGCAGGGGGCCAGCACGTGAACGTGACCGACTCCGCGGTGCGCATCACCCACCTCCCGACGGGCATCACGGCAGCCTGCCAGAACGAGCGGTCCCAGATGCAGAACCGGGCCGTGGCCATGCAGATCCTCAAGGCCCGCCTGGCCGAGCGGATGCGCCGGGAGCACCAGCAGAAGATCGAAGACCTCCGGGGCGAGCGCCTCGACATCGAGTTCGGCTCCCAGATCCGGTCCTACGTGCTGCACCCGTACCAGATGGTCAAGGACCACCGGACGGGCCTCGAGACGAGCGACGTGAACCGGGTCCTGGACGGCGATCTGGACGCCTTCATCGAGGCGTACCTTCGCCTGCGGGCTGCCGAACGCGGCAACGCGGCCGCCGGGGCGGGGCGCTAGGCTCCTAGCCGGTCACCCCGGTCCGGGCCACCGGCGCCGGCCGGGCCGTCACCGTCCCGCGCGCCCTCCGCCGGCGGCGCCGGCCGATCACGACGGTCGCGCCCACCCCGGCGGCCCAGGCCCCCCACACCAGGCCCGACGCCGCCAGGCCCAGCCCGATCTTCGGGTCCCGGTAGGTGAGCACGACCTCGTGGGCGCCGGCCCTGACCGGGACCGCGAGCAGTAGGTAGTCGGCGGCCAGGACCCGCGTGTCCTGGCCGTCCACGGTGGCCGTCCACCCGACCCCGAAGCTGTTGCGCACCACGACGATCGAGTCGGAGGGCGTCGACACGTGGATGCGGAGCTCCTCCTGAGCCACGTGTTCCCAGGTCGCCGTTCCGGGGCCGCCGCCGCTCGGGCCGAATCCCGGGTCGACGGTGAGACTGGCCTCGTCGGCCGGGTCGAAGTCCGGCCGGAGCGATCGCCGGAGGGCGGAGACGTTGGGCAGCACCTTCCACCGGCGCACCACCGAGACGAGCGGCTGCCAGCCGTCGACCTGGTACAGGGTGAACCGGCCCTCGGTCGCGATCCGGCGGCCGGAAACGAGCGGCGGGAGGATGGTCGGCTGGATCAGCCATCGCACGCCGAGCAGGCGGAACACAGCCGGTGACGGCTTGCGGATCACCGCGGCGTTGTAGAAGAGCGGCGCGCCGTGGTTCGCGGCACGGATGTATGACCAGTACCGCGTCAGCTGGATCGGGGAGTAGCCGTAGACGTCGGGCAGGTCGAACAGCATGCCCCGGCCGTTCTCGAGCCCGGGCCACGACGCGTATTGCTGGGTGAACAGATACCCCTTGACGTAGTACGAGCCCGGCGGCGCCCACGTCAGGTACCGTCCGGCCTTGCCCTCCATGGCCCGGGCGATCGGTCCGCCGTGCATGTAGCCGTGCGTCCGGACACCCGGCCAGCTCAGTGGCTGCGGGCTGAGGTTCTTGCCGTCCTCGAGGCCGATGAACACGCTGCCGCCGTGGTAGGCCTGCGACCACCCGGCCCCGGCCAGCAGCTCGACCGCCAGCACGGCGACCACCGCGACCCCCGCCCACCGGCGCCGCCGCGCAGCCATCAGCGCCAGCGCGGGCGCGGCGAGGGCGACGCCGATCGCGAGGAGCAGGAAGCGGATCGGGTGCGTTCCGAGCAGGAGGGGGAGCCCCAGGAACACCGCCGCGCCGGCGGCCAGCCACCGCAGAGCGTCGCGCACCGGCAGCGGCCGTTCCAGGAACCCCTGGACGCCGAGCGCCCCCAGCACCGGGATCGCCATGAGCCACAGGTAGCGAAGCCGCCCGGGGTTGTGCAGGTAGATGTCCCCGAACGGGAGGTGCAGGACGAACGCCCGGAACCATCCGGCGCCCACGAACAGGTCGAGCGTGAGGAGGTAGCTCAGGACGGCGAGCGCGCTGAAGGCGGCGGCCAGGTACCGCTTCCCGTACGTCCGGAGCGCGGCCGGCACGGCGAGCAGGACGGTTGCGCCGGCGTAGGCGCCGGGGGCGGTCCCCACGGCGAACGGCCAGCCGGCCCACACGCCGGACGGCGAGAGGGGCTGGTCCTCGATGCCGGCCAGATGGGCGACGGCGCCGCCCACCGCCGCGTAGCCTCCCCGGAGGCTGGTCTTGGGGACGAGCGCCAGCCTGGGGATGAACACGGCGAGGTCGGCGAGGGGCAGGAACGCCAGGAATCCCACCGCGAGCAGCGCGGCGGCTCGCCACGAGACCCTCCCTGCTCGGACGTCCCTGGCGGAGCGCGCGACGACGTAGACGACCGTGGTCATCGTGCACATGGCCAGGCCGTGGCTGAGGTGGGCGACCGACACCTGCGCCCAGGCCGCGGCCGCCAGTCCGAGCCACAGGAGCCGGCGGGGGACCGTCGGGGCCCGGAGGAACCCACTGGCCCCCACCAGCACCACCGGCGTCCAGGCGAGCGTCCCGGCGAACGGCAGGGAGATGGCCACGGTGGACGCCGCGATGAGCATCCCGAACGACAGCCCGCCCACCGTCGCCGCGATGCGGTGCAGCTGCTCCTTGCGCAGGAACCAGTACAGGCCGAGCGAGGCGAGGAGCGGGTTGAAGAGGATGAACAGGCGGAGGGCGGTGGCGCACGGGAACGCGGCGAAGAGCGCCATCGGCGGGGCGTACAGCCACCCGGACTGCGGATCGCTGGCGAACGGCATGACGGCCATCTGATACGGGTTGACCACCGGGACGTGGCCGTTCGCCAGCGACTTCCCCAGGAAGCAGAAGTGGGGGAGCCACATGCTGAGGATGTCGGGATGCTGGTTCGTCAGCAGTGGCGCGAAGACGAACCCTCGCAGGGCGAACACCACGCAGACCACGATGAGGAGCGGCCCCGCCACCGGCGCCATCCGCCGGGCGAACCGCGGCCAGCTCGTGTCGCCGGAGGACTCGGCATGGATCGCTTCCGAGGCGGCCTCCCGGTCTCGTGTCGGGTCCGAGTCGGACTCCTGGCCCCGTGCCGGGTCCGGCTCCGACTCCCGGTCCTTGGCCGGGTCCGAGTCGGCCTCCCGGTCCCTTGTGTGCGACCGGTCCGGCGACAGGTTACGGCGAGATGGCATGGTGGCGGCGTCTCCCGATGCGAAGCGGTTGGACACCGCGCCGTGGGTGCCCGCATCCCCGCCGACCTGCGGTTTCACCGCCTCCTGCGGGACCGGCCCATATTACGATCGGCCGGCTGCGTCGGGGCCCGACCCTCCGCCGGGCGCCAGACCCAGGAGCGGCGATCCGGGGCCACCGCGTAGGATGGGATTGCGAGGGCGGTTTCCCTGCTTCGGCCCTCCCACCGAGGCCGGCCAGCGCGTACCGCCCCTTGATGCCGCCGCACCGAAGGAGTTGGCCAATGGGCACCGCCACGCAGGTGAAGGACGAAGCGCTCGTCGAGCGGCTCCAGGAGATCGCCAGGGACCTCCGCGTCACCGACATCGAGATGCTGACGAAGGCCGGGTCCGGGCACCCCGGCGGCACCCTCAGTGCGGCCGACATGGTCGCCGCGCTGTACTTCCACAAGCTCCGCTTGAAGCCCGACCAGCCCGACTGGCCGGACCGCGACCGGTTCGTCCTGTCCAAGGGCCATTGCATCCCCATCGTCTACGCGGCCCTGGCGAAGCGCGGGTTCTTCGACGAGCAACAGCTGTGGACGTTGCGGAAGTTCGGCTCGCCGCTGCAGGGGCACCCGGACCGCATCCGGTGCCCGGGCATCGAGGCCGCGACGGGCTCGCTGGGACAGGGCCTGTCGATGGCCGTCGGCATGGCGATCGCGGCGCAGCTCGATCACCAGCCCTGGCGCGTGTACTGCATGGTCGGCGACGGCGAGTCCCAGGCCGGCCAGCTGTGGGAGGCGGCGATGCTCGGGGGCAGGCACGGGCTGTCGAACCTGTGTGTGATCCTCGACCAGAACCAGGTCCAGCAGTCGGACAAGGTCGTGAACATCCTGGACATCGACCCGGTGGCCGCGAAGTGGCGGGACTTCGGCTGGAACGTCCGCGAGATCGACGGGCACGACATCCCCCAGATCCTGGACGCGCTCGACGAGGCGGAGAACGTCCACGATCGCAGCACGGCGATCGTCGCGCACACGGTGAAGGGCAAAGGTGTGTCCTGGATGGAGCTGAACGCCGACTGGCACGGCAAGGCTCCCTCCTCGGAGCAGGCCCAGATCGCCATCGCCGAGCTGAAGGGCGAGATCGACGCCGACGAGTCGCGCCGCAGGTACGAGGCGCTGGAAGGGAGCAAGTGATGGCCAAGGCGACACGCGAAGCGTTCGGCGAGGCCCTGGTGAAGGTCGGCGCCGACCCCAGGCACGTCGTCCTCGACGGCGACCTCATGAAGTCGAATTACACCTACCTGTTCAAGGAGGAGTACCCCGACCGGTTCGTCGAGTGCGGCATCGCCGAGTCGAACATGATCGGCGTGGCCGCTGGGCTCGCGCTCTCCGGCAAGGTCGCGTGGGCGTCGTCGTTCTCGTGCTTCCTGTCCGGGCGCCTCGAGGTCATCCGCATGTCGGTCGGCTACAACGACGCGAACGTGCGCCTGGCCGGGACGCATGCGGGCATCGGCATCGGCGACGACGGCGCCTCGCAGATGGCGTTGGAGGACGTCGCGGCCATGCGCGCGCTGCCGAACATGGCGGTGATTCAGCCGTGCGACGAGGCCGAAACGACCGCAGTCGTGGAGTACCTGGCCAACGAGCACGAGGGGCCGGCATACCTCCGCCTGACCCGCCAGAAGCTCGACGACGTCAACCACGATGGGTATCGGTTCGAGTTCGGGAAGGTGTCGAAGGTCCGCGACGGCTCCGACGTGTGCCTGTTCGCGACCGGGGCCACCGTCCAGGAGGCGCTGCAGGCCGCCGAGGAGCTGGCCAAGGACGGCATCGAGGCCTGCGTGGTGAACGTCCACACGCTGGCGCCGGTCGACGCCGAGGGCATCGTGCGCGAGGCCGAGCACTGCGGCGGCAAGGCGGTCAGCGTCGAGGACCACAACGTCGTGGGCGGCCTGGGGTCCGCCGTGGCCGAGTCCCTGGCCCAGGCAGGGTCGGGCGCGCGGCTTACGGTGCTGGGATGCCGGGACTACGGCCAGTCCGGTTCTGCGGCGGAGCTGTACGACGCGTACGGCATCTCGGCGAAGTACGTGGCGGAGGCAGCGAGGAAGCTCGCCCGCGGCTGAGAAGGTCGCCGCCGACGCGCTCACGGCCCGGAAGGAGGGCGACCTGGGGGCCTCCTCGGCCCGCCGGAATAGCCCATTGACCTGCGAGTTTTCGGGCCTGGGCCGACCGAGCGAAGGCGCCCGGGTGTTTCCGTTGTACGAGGGCCTTTGCTACACTCGCCGCGCTCCCCGACCTTCCCCCATTGGATCATGATCAAGTTCGATCACGTCACGAAGCTCTACAAGGATTCGGTCGTCGCGCTCTCCGATGTCAGCCTGGAGATCACGAAGGGCGAGTTCGTGTTCATCGTGGGCCCCTCCGGGTCCGGCAAGTCCACCTTCATCCGGACCCTGCTCAAGGAGGAGGAGCCCTCCCAGGGCGCGGTGTGGGTCGCCGGGAAGAACGTCACGAAGCTCTCCCGGTGGAAGGTCCCCGAGCTCCGCCGGAACATCGGGACCGTGTTCCAGGACTTCAAGCTGCTGCCAAACAAGACGGTGTTCCAGAACGTGGCCTTCGCGCTCGAGGTCATCGGCAAGCCGAAGCACGTCATCGACCAGCGCGTGCCCGAGATCATCGAGCTGGTCGGGCTGGGCGACAAGCTCAACAACTACCCGGACGAGCTGTCGGGAGGCGAGCAGCAGCGGGTCAGCGTGGCCCGCGCATTCGTCAACCGCCCGCTGATCCTGCTGGCCGACGAGCCGACGGGGAACCTCGACCCGGCGACGTCGGTGGAGATCATGAAGCTGCTCGACCGGATCAACCGCATCGGGACCACCGTGATCATGGCGACGCACGACAACGCGATCGTGGACGCCATGCGCCGCCGGGTGATCGAGCTGGACACGGGCAAGGTGGTCCGGGACCAGTCACGAGGGGTGTACGGGTATGGCGCGTAGAGGCAGCTACTACTTCCGCGAGACGCTCTCTGGCCTGCAGCGCAACGGCCTGATCGCGCTGGCCGCGGTGGCCACCGTGTTCATCTCGCTGTTCCTGTTCGGCGGCGCGCAGCTGATCGGCCGGCAGATCAACCTCGTGGTCGACGCGCAGACCGAGAAGGTCGAGATCGCCGTCTACCTGAACGACGACATCAGCACCGGCGACCGGACGCGGCTGCAGAACCAGCTCCAGGACATGCCCCAGGTGTCCTCGCTCCATTACGAGTCGAAGGCGGATGCGTACAAGCGCTTCAAGGACCTGTTCAAGAATCAGCAGGACCTGGTCAAGAACGTGTCTCCCAACGCGCTCCCCGCCTCGTTTCGCGTGAAGCTCACGGACCCGGAGAGCCAGATCGGCAGCATCCGGGCGCAGGTGGAGGGGGCCCCCGGGGTGGAGGTGGTGGTCGACCAGCGGGACGTCCTGAACCGGCTGTTCGCGATCTCCCGGGTGCTGCGGATCGGTGCCTGGCTCGCGGCGATCGTGATGCTCGTGTCCGCGGTCGCGCTGATCGGCAATACCGTGCGGATGGCCGTGTTCGCCCGCCGCAAGGAGATCGGGATCATGCGCTTGGTCGGCGCCACGAACTGGTTCATCCGCGTGCCGTTCCTGGTGGAGGGCATGGTGGCCGGGCTGTTCGGCGCGATGCTGGCCATCGTGCTGCTGTTCACGTTGCAGACCGTGTTCTTCAAGTCGATCCATCAGACGATCCCGTTCCTCCCGCTGGTCGGGAGATCCGACGTGATCGCTCTGGTCCCCTGGCTGGTGGCAGCCGGGGTGGCGGTCGCGTTCGTGGCCAGCTACGTGGCCATGCGCCGCTTCCTGGAGGTGTAGTCGCCGGTCGTGGCCGGGCAGAAGGGCTCGGACGGTCGTGACGAGCGGCGCGTCGTCGCCACCAACCGGCGGGCGCGGTTCGACTACCAGATCACCGAGACGTTCGAGGCCGGGATCGTGCTCTCGGGCTCCGAGGTGAAGTCCCTGCGGGGCGGCCACGTGTCCCTGTCCGAGGCGTTCGCCCGGGTCGACGGGTCCGAGGTCTGGCTGGAGAACATGCACGTCGCGCCCTACGAGCAGGGAGAGAAGCGCGGCTACGACCCCCGGCGGCGCCGGAAGCTACTGCTGCACCGCAAGGAGATCGACCGGCTCATCGGCGTGACCGCGGAGAAGGGGCTGACCCTGGTTCCGATGCAGGTCTACTTCGTGCACGGGCTGGCCAAGGTCCGGCTCGGGGTGGGGCGGGGCAAGCAGCGCTTCGAGAAGCGCGAGGCGGTCATCGAACGAGAGGCCCGCCGGGAGATGGAACGGGCGACCTCGCACCGCCGCCAGGCGTGAGTTTCACCGGGCGCCGGGACGGGTAGGCGTCCACCCGAGCACTTGGGGGGAGCCCGACGAGGGGGAAAGGACCGCCATGAGCCCGCGCTTCCACTTCACGGTCATCGGCAAGTACGAGAGCGACCAGCGCCACGAACCGCAGATCACCGCGAACGTCGGCGCCGGGAGCGGCGAGCACTTCGTGCACGCGGGGACGCGGACGATGAGCGTTTCCGAGTGGGCGGCGCTGATCGACGCCCTGCTCCGGATCATCCCGGAGTCGGTGGAGATCGAGGACGCCCGGCACCTGATCATCGAGCCGGTGGTCTCGCCGCAGGACGCCAAACGGTCGGCGTAGCCAACAGAAGAGCGAGTCCCCAGCTATCCTCGACGAACCAATCCGAGCGACGAGCGGGGAGACGGTGGAAGCAACCAAGGCCTCCATGGCCGCGATGGTGCTTCAGCTCGGCGAGGCCTTCCGCCAGGGTCGATTGGATGTCCTCCAGGGAGCCTTCACCCCGGACGTCGTCCTCGAGGTCGCCGGGCAGAGCCGGCTGTCGGGTGAGTACCGGGGATCGGGGCAGGTCATCGCCCTGATCGCGCGAGCCCTGAACTGGGTCGATCCCGCGACGCTCCCCATCGACGGGGTCTCGGAGCGTGAGGGCGTCCTGCTCTCGTTCCGCATCGACCTTCGCCACCTGGGGGTGAAGCAGGGATACGCGCGGATGTTCCAGGTGATGCAGTTCACCGGTGACGGCCGGATCAGCCACATCCGGTTGTGGGCGGAGGACCAGGACGTCCTTGATCGGTACCTCGATCAGTCGGACGTCGTCTGGGTCCACGTCCGAGTCGCGTGTCCGGCAGGGCCGTCGCGCCGGAGAGGCGCCCGATTCGTATACTGGGGTTACAACTACATAGCGGGGGTGAAATGGCTTCGACTCGGGTGGGTACCGCCCGGGGGAAGCGGGCCGAGGTCTCCGGATGCCTCGTTAAAAGCCGGAACCAACACAAGCGCCAACTCTGAGTTCGCGCTCGCTGCCTAATTAGGTAGCCGTCCTCCCCGGACCGCCTGCGGCCGGGACCAGGGCGTCACCAAGCAGGCTCACGGAGGTGGATCCGCCCGGGGTCCGCCGCCGGACACCGCACCCGGGCTGGCCGAAGGGAGATCCGTCCGTGGGATCCCGGAGGCGAGATCACACCGCGGACTACGCCCGTAGAAGACCCGAGTGGTCGCTCGAGGACAGGGGTTCGACTCCCCTCACCTCCAAGAGCGCTCAGCCTTCATCGTCTGAGCGTTGTTGGAGGCGCGCTGGCTCCCGTAGCGTTCGATCACTTCCCATGCCCACGCCACGGCGTCGGCTTCGCGTATGCCGGGCGGCTGGGGTCTCGTCCACAGCTCAAGGTTCTCCGGCCGGTTGTCGTCCCTCACTCCGTTGCGATGGTGAACTGTTTCGTGGGGGAGCAGAGGTCGTCCGAGCATCTGCTCCATCACCAGGATGTGCTGGAACACATACCCCATGGTCCGGGCACGAGGATGTTCCGGAAGCTTGAGCATGATGTAGCCCGCCTTGTGTCTGGTCATGCCCCCCTTCCAGTTGCCGTTGAATCGGCCGCCCACCTTCCGGCATCGGGAACAGGTCCGCGATCTGACTTGCTTTGGGCGCCCGCACGCGCACTGCGATTTGGACCTACATGCAGGACAACGCAGATGCCGACTTGAGGGACGGAATGCTCGACCGCACTGAGCACACAACCGCATGTTCCGACCATATCGAACATGGGTTCGACACGCAGTGACCCGCATCACAGCCCTTGAACGGTTCGACTCCCCTCACCTCCACTGCGCGCCGTTGCGGGGGTTCCAAGCCAATGTCACCACGCGGGGACACCACGGGGTTGTTCAAGGCGATGACGAAAGCCTTCGGCTCGCGGTCGAACGATCTGCTCACGACCGGGCCACCCGGCCGTGCGACGATCAAGAGCTTCACCGATACCGGTGGGCGGGAGGGCGCCGACCCGCGGGTCGTGGTGGATCTCGACGTGCTCGTGCCGGGCAAGGACCCGTACGTGACGCAGGTGACCACCGCGGTCCCGCAGGTGTACCTCAGCAAGCTCCAGCCCGGCGGTTCACTCGCCGTCCGAGTGGATCCGAGCGACCCGAGCGCCCTGGCGATCGACTGGTCAAGGCCGTAGAACAACGAAGCGGTCTGGGAAGGCGGCACCACTCGCGTCTCCGTGGTGGCATCCTTCCGCTTCCCGAGGGGGCGCGGGACAATCCCGGCATGGTCGACTGGGCGGCCGTGGCAATGATGGGGCGGGTTCAGGCCGTCCGGGACTGACTGAGGGCTGAGCGCGATGGGGTGCGTGTGGATGCGGGCTCGGGCCGAGGTGCGGTCGCACGTGGCCGCGGTAATCGCGCTGGCGGTCATCGTCGGGGTGATCGCGGGAGTCGTCATCGCGGCCGCCGCGGGGGCCCGGCGGACCGTCTCCGCGTATCCCCGCCTCCTGGAGGCCAAGAACGCCCTCTCCCAGGCCGTGGACGTGTCGTCGGACGACCCGGAGACCTCGAGGTCGATCCTCCGCGAGGTCGAGCGTCTCCCCCAGGTGTCGGCCTACGGGAGCGTGCAACTGGCCCAGGGCCACCTGAAGATCCCCGGGCGGGGGGCGCCCGGGAACGTCTTCCCCATCGTGAGCCTGGACGGACGGTTCGGGACGACGATCAACGGCATCAAGATCCTCGAGGGCCGCATGTACGACCCGAGCGCCCCCGACGAGGTCGTCCCCAGCTTCTCCGTCGCCGACGACCTCGGCCTCCGCGTGGGTGAGACGATCAGCCTCGTCTACGGGGGCATCCTGGCCAACGGTCCTCCGCCTCGCGGCTTCACGCCACCCCCGCCGGTTCGCCTGCGAGTCGTCGGCATCGGCGCCGCGCCCGGATTCTTCGCGCCCCTGGCGGGCGGCTATCTCCCGGCGGTCGCCCTGCCCCCCGCCTTCTCCCGCGTCCACCACGACTTCCTGGATGACAGCCATCCGAGCGCGGCCATCGTCCTGCGCCGCGGCATCGCGGACGAACAGGGCTTCGTCGACGAGGTGAAGCGGATGCGGGAGCACCTCCCTCCGCACGCCCACATCGCGCTCCCCTTCAACCAGTTCCAGCAGACTGCCGGAGTCCAGCAGTCCACACGGGTGCAGGCGGTCGCGCTCTGGGTGCTGGCGGCGCTGGTGGCTCTGGCCGGCGTCGCCGTCTTCGCCGTCTTCGCCCAATCGCTGGCCCGCCAGACGTTCCTCGAGTCCGTCGAGTACCCGACGCTCCGCTCGCTCGGAATGTCGCCCCGTCAGCTGATGGCTGTCGGGATCACCCGCGCCGCGGCCATCGGCGCGCTCGGAGCGGGGATCGCCGTCGCGGTCGGCTTCGCGCTGTCACCACTGCTGCCGACCGGCCTGGCGCGGATCGCCGAGCCCGATCCCGGCTTCGCCTTCGACGGCGTGGTGATCGCGATCGGTGCGCTCTCCACGTTCCTCATCGTCGTGTTCGTCTCGGCCCTCCCGGCATGGCGGGCGTCCCGGGTGAGCGGGAATGCGCTCGGCACGGCGGAGCTCCGTGGCGCCGACCGCCCGTCCGCGGTGGCCGGCTTCCTGTCTCGCACCGCGTTCCCGCCGAGCGCGACGGCCGGGGTGCGCATGGCCCTGGAACCAGGTCGCGGCCGCACGGCCGTGCCGGTGCGGGCCGCCATGTTCGGTGCCACGCTGAGCCTCGTGGCGCTCGCGGCGTCGCTCGTCTTCGGCGCGAGCCTGAACCACCTGGTCAGGACCCCTGGCCTGTCCGGCTGGAACTGGGATCTCATGGGCTTTCCGAACGGAGGGCCGAACGTGGCCGCGGCCTCCGCGAAGCTCGACGGGTATCTCGACGGGAGCCCCCAGGTCCAGGGATACGCCGTGGGGATCGTCGACAGCGTCCGGATCGGGGGGGCCGGGGTGCAGACGCTTGCCCTGGAGTCCCGCAAGGGCGAAGTGGGTCCCTCGGTCGTGGAAGGCCGCCTCGCGAAGGGCGCCGGCGAGATCATGCTGGGCCGGGAGACCGCGCAGAAGCTCGGTGTGGGTATCGGCGACTCGGTGGAGGTCACCGGGAGTGCGGGCCCCCGGCGGATGCGGGTCGTGGGACGCCTGGTGATGCCGCCGCTCTTCTACTCGACCGCGCGACCGGGACAGGGCGCGGCCCTGTCGTTGGCGGGAGCCGCCCGGGTGATCGAGGGCCCGGTGGACGCTTATGCCGTGTTCGTACGCCTCGTGCCCGGAGTCAAACAGGCGTCGTTCGTCGCGGAGATGAAGCGACGGGTCGGCCCCGTATTCATCGTGCCCCATCAGGAATCCCAGCAGATCCATACCCTCGGGGGTGCCGGCAGCGCGCCGGTGGTGCTGGCCGCGGTCGTCGCGCTGATGGCCGCGGCGACGCTCGGACACACTTTGATCACCTCGATCCGGCGCCGTCGCCTCGACCTCGCGATCCTGAAGACGCTCGGATTCAGCCGACGCCAGGTCTCGTCGACGGTGGCCTGGCAGGCGACGGCGCTCGCCGTGGTCGCGCTGCTCATCGGGATCCCTCTGGGAGTCTTCACCGGACGGTGGGCGTGGATCCTCTTCGCCGATCGGCTCGGCGTCGTCCGTTCCCCGGTCGTCCCGGTCGCCGCGGTGCTCATGGCCGTGCCCGCCACGATCGTGGTCGCCAACCTCCTCGCCGTGGTGCCGGGGCGGATCGCCTCCCGCCTGAAGGCGGGCCCGGTCCTGAGGAGCGAGTGAGGGAGGCGTTCCGCCGCCGCCCCTGCAAGGCCCATTTCCGCGTGACAGGAAGCATGGCTCCTCGTCCTTCCGCGAGGTGAGTCCCGCGCGGGCGACCGCCGCGCAGACCGGCGCCAGGAATCCCGACTTGACGCGAGCCCGTCGTCGCGGTATTTTACCGTTTAGTTATTTAACGGAGAGGTTGAATGGCTACGACAACCGACCAGCTGAACCGGACCTTCGCGGCCCTCGCGGATCCCACGCGGCGGGCGATTCTCGCGCGGCTGGCGGCGGGGGAGGCGTCCGTCACCGAGCTTGCGGAGCCGTTCGAGATGACCATGCCGGCGGTCTCCAAGCACCTGAAGGTGCTCCAGCGGGCGGGGCTGATCGCGCGGGGCCGGGCACGGCAGTGGCGGCCCGCCCGGCTCGAGGCGGGGCCGCTCAGGGACGTCGCCGAGTGGACCGAACGATACCGGCAGTTCTGGGAGGAGAGCTACGACCGGCTGGACGAGTACCTGGACGAGCTCCAGGGCCGAGGAAGGGAGGAAGGCGATGGGAAGCGGTAGCAACGTGCTCACGGTGACGACGCCGTCGGACCGGGAGATCGTCACGACCCGGGTGTTCGACGCGCCGCGCGACCTCGTGTTCGAGGCGCACAGCTCGTGCGAGCACATGTCGCGGTGGTGGGGCCCGAGGCGCTACGAGGTCAGCAGCTGCGAGATGGACTTCCAGCCGGGCGGCGCGTGGCGGATCGTGCACCGCGGCGCCGACGGCGACATCCCGGCATTCCGCGGGGAGTTCCGCGAGATCGTCCGGCCGGAGCGGATCGTGTGGACGTTCGAGTGGGAGGGCGTGCCCGGCCACGTCTCGGTCCAGACGGCGACGTTCGAGGAACACGACGGGAAGACGACGCTCACGGCCACGGCGGTCTTCGACACCGTCGAGGACCGCGACGGGATGCTCCAGTCGGGCATGGAGGAGGGCGCCGTCGAGACCTATGAGCGACTCGACGAGTACCTCGAGGCCCTCAAGGCGGGCGCGGCCGGCTGACGAACCGCGCCCCGGGAACGGGGCCCCGGCGAAGCACCGGCACGGGTGAGAGGAGCGGCCCGCGGCGGCTCGCCCGGTCACGCGTGTGGCCCGGCCAAGCCAGCCGGCTACGCCTCCGGCCTCAGCGCCGACTTGAGGATCTTCCCCATCTCGTTGCGGGGGAGGCGGGAGACGAAACGGATGTCGCGAGGGCGCTTGTGCGGCGCCAGCGTCGCGGCCACGTGCTCCTGCAGCTCTGCGGCGGTCGCTTCCCGGTCGGGCCGAAGCGTGATCCACGCAACGATGCGCTGGCCGAGCCGGTCGTCGGGCTCGCCGGTCACGGCGGCCTCGGCCACCGCGGGGTGCTCCTGCAGGGCGTCCTCGACCTCACCGGCTCCGACCCGGTGGCCTCCGGTCTTGATGAGATCGAGGTCCCGCCGTCCCAGTATCCGGAACCACCCGTTCCCGTCGCGCGCCGCCACGTCGCCGGTGTGGAACCACCCGTCGCGCAGGGCGCTGTCCGTGGCGCGGGGGTCGTTCAGGTAGCCGAGGAACACGTTCGGGCCGCGGACCAGCACCTCGCCCGTCACCTCGTCTCCCTCGGTCGGGACTCCGCCTCCCGCCGATAGGCCGACCTCCACGCCGGGAAGGGGCGGACCGACGGTCCCGAGCGGCCGGTCGCTCGCGGCAGGAACCGCGCAGTTCATGAGGGTCTCCGTGAGGCCGTACCGCTGGACGATCCGGTTGGCCGTGGCCCGCTCGATCCGGGCCCAGTCGCGAGCCGGGAGGGGAGCGGAGCCGGACACGAGCAGCCGGGCACTCCCCAGCGCGCTCGCCACCGCAGGGTCGGCCTCCGCCGCGTCCGCGAGGTCGCGGTACATCGTGGGGACGGCGAACAGCATGGTGCCCTCGCCGGCAAGCTCGCGGGCGATCGCCTGCGGGGAGAAGCGGCCCACGTGGTGGATCCGGCTCCCCACTCGCAGCCCTCCCAGGATCCCCAGTACGAGCCCGTGGACGTGGTGAAGCGGCAGCCCGTGGGTGAGGACGTCGCCGGATGTCCAGTCCCACGCCGAGGCCTGCGCGTCCAGGTTCGAGGCCAGCGCCCGCCGGGGGATGATCGCGCCCTTGGGCGGGCCGGTGGTGCCGGAGGTGAAGAACAGCAGCGCCGGACCCTCCGGGCCGGGCTCGGGACGGAGGGCACGTCCCGCCGCATCGACGTCAACGTCGATGCGTTCCAGGGCGGCGAGGCCGGCCGGGAGCTTGGTTCCGGGCCCGGCCATCACCCGTCGTGGAGCGGCTTCCCGGAGCACGTGCTCCAGCTCGCGGACCCCGATCCTGGGGTTGACGGGAACGGCGACCGCCCCGGCCATCAAGGCGCCCACCACGCCGAAGCAGGTCTCCACCGCGGATTCCGCCCAGACGGCCACGCGCTCGCCCGGCGCCAGGCCGGCCGCGACGGCCGACGCGGCGTCCCGCAGCCGGCCGTACGAGATCGACCGAGCCCCGATCCTCACCGCCTCGCCGTCCCCGCCCGAGAGGACCGCGGGCAGAAGTTCGTCACGCATCCGGCAGACGGTATCCGACCGGGTGGGACGGGCATCGACCACCGGTCGCGGGTCCTCTCCGGGAGCATCGAGCTGCGGGCCTGATCCTCCTCGGTCGACCGGAACGTCCGAGCGATCAGCGTTCGTTCTGCAACGACGGAGCGATCAGGGTTCGCTCCGCGACCACGACGCCGGCCAGGATGACGGGCAACCCCCCGGCCAGCGCGAGCGGCGGCAGCGCCGATTGCGCGGCCAGGAGAGCGAGGATGAATGCGGCGGCGACAAGCTTGAGGAAGACGCCGAGCCTGTGCTGGGCGTGGATCGTCACGACCCTCGTGCCGATCAGCGACAGGAGGAACAGCGCGGCCCCACCGAGCAGCGCGAAGCTCGGGCCGGCCCCCAGGTGGGCCTGATCGGCGCGGTCGATCAGCATCCGCACGCCGGAGCTCATCGCGGCGAGTCCCAGCAACAGCGGGATGTGCGCGTAGGAGTACACGACGACCGACATCGCAGAGCCGGTCAGCGCGATACTCGCCTGATGGTCGAAGTACAGCCACCACACGCACGCCACGGCGGCGAACCCGAGCACCGCGGCCGACACCGAGTCGACCCGCCAGTCCTGACCCGAGGTCCCGACCGCCACGGCGACGACGGACTCCCCGAGCACGATCAGGGTGAACAGCGCCCACCGCTCGGGGAGGTGCGTCGCGCTCGTCGGGATCCGGCGGTGGAGCCTGGTCGAGAACGGGGGCAGGCTCAGCTCGAAGATCTGCGCGACGACCCACACGGCATGGCGCCAGGGCGTCGAGACCGCCAGCGAGACCAGCCACGTCGCGACCCCGATCGAGCCGACGCCGTAGAACCGGACGAGCGGGCGGGCCTCCTTGCACCGAGCGCCACGCCCTCCAGTAGCGCCCGAGCATGAACGAGCGCAACGCCACGTAGGCCAGCGCGAACTGCGCGCTGTGGACGCCGGTGGCCACGTCGTGGATCAACACCGCCATCGCGGCGATGGCCAGCATGGCGGCGAAGTACGCGGCGCGGAAGACCAGGTCGTCGGTGTCGAATCGGGTCGCGTAGGCCATGTACCCCTGCCACGCCACGAACACCGGGAAGAAGAGCGCCGCGAACCGGAGGAACCCCATCGGCGAGTGGTCCAGGACGAGCTCGCGGGAGAGCTCGGTGATCGCGACCACGAAGACGAGGTCGAAGAAGAGCTCCAACCAGGTGGCGCGCCGCTCTCCCTAATCGCGGGCGGTCAGGAGGCGCGGGGGAACGATCCACGGCTGCCGGCGCGGCGCGCCCGTGCCGTCTCGCGCCGCTCGCCGCCCGACCCTCGAGCACATCGGCGGCAGCGTACACGCGCGCCGACGCCGATCCAGGGAGTCCGAGGCTCCAGTGCGGGCGGATTTTGGGCCGAGTTGCAACGACTTCAGTGTCCACGCTCGGTTCAGTCGGCCGCTAGCCGTCTGGCAGTACTGATGAGGCAAGGCAGTCAGCGCACCAGGTCGGCAAGGCCGCGCGGGCCTTTCGGCCGTCACGACGTTGCATTTCGTTCGCTGACCCGGGCCGCCTCCTCCGGCGCGGCCCTCGCCTGTTGTTTCGGCCCCCTCCGCGACATACCTCCGCCAGCTCCAGGAGCACCTTGCCGCTCTCGAACCCCGACGACGTCCGCTCGAGCTCGAACGCTTCACCCGCCAGCCGCACCTCTCCCTCCACGTCTCCGTGACGGGCGGCCAGCACGCTCGCGGTCATTCGCCAGAGCTTCCGGAAGACCAGATCCTCCCCCCTTTGGGACCTGGGGTGTAAAGAACCAGTCGGTATCTGCTCCTGTCTTAGTAGACGTGCGCGACGCAACGGTGAAAGCGGATGTGGTCCGACTCGATGACGTGTACGAGCAGCACGGGGCGAGGCTCTGGAGGGCCGTGTTCCTCTACGCCGGTGACCGGGAGATCGCGAGCGACGCGGTCGCAGAAGCCTTCGCGCAGGCGCTCAGGAGGGGCGACGACCTCCAATCGCCCGAGCGCTGGGTATGGCGGACGGCGTTTCGAATCGCTGCGGGAGAACTATCGAGACGAAAGCGCGAGGCGACAGACCTGATGGACGCTGGATACGAGACCCCCGCCGAAACGACGGAGCTGCTCCTCGCGCTCCCCCGGCTCACCCCGAAGCAGCGGGTCGCGATCGTCCTGCACTACTACGTGGGGTACTCGCTGAAAGAGGTGGCAAAGATCACGCACTCGACGCCGTCGGCCGTAGGTGTCCACCTGCATCGGGGGCGGAGGCGCCTTCGCGAGCTCTTGGGAGATGACGATGCCTGACCTGAAGACCCGGTTCCGCGGTGCCGACCGAATCCCAGCACCGCACCTGTGGACGGAGATCAATGGGCGAGAGCCAAGGCTCCATGGTCGAGAGACCGGGCCGGCCACGAAGTTCCTCGTCGCCACGGTCGCATTCGCGTTCGCTGCGGCTGGCGTGGTCCTCGTTGTGCGTGCCTTCGTCGGCCCTGAGCCTCAGCTTGGATCTCAACCATCCCCGACCACCAGCCCGATCACATCAACCACGGCCCGCGTCACCGACGCGATCGATGTCGGGCGCGCAACGTCCGTGGCGTATGGGGCGGGTAGCCTGTGGGTGAGCATCGATCCCGTGGACTCGGCCGATCGAGCGGTCCTTCGTATCGACCCGGAGAACGACAGGATCCTCGCCAAGATCCCCACACCTGTCGTCCCCGGTTGGGAGATCGGTGGAGGAGGGCTCACCGTCGCAGACGGGAGCGTGTGGGTTGCGGGCCTCGACGCATCCAGCAACGGCGCGCATGGAGCCATTGTCCGGATCGACTCTTCGACGAACCTTGTCGCCGACACCATCAGGCTCGAAGGGGGCAAGGTCGCAGACGTCGCCGCGGACGGGGCTGCGATCTGGGCTTTGACCAGCGGGAACCGGGGTGGACCGGAGCTCGTGCGGCTCGATCCATCGTCCGACGCCGTGGTGGCGACCATCCCCCTCAGCGGCGGGTACGGGCGGTCGATCTTCGCCACCGGTGGTTCGGTCCTCGTGACGGTCGCGCAGCCGCCGGGTGGCCCCTTCGACGGAGGGACACTCGTCCGAATCGACGCCTCCACCAATGAGGTATCGGGAACCTTCGATCTCGGGACGTACCCCTCCGTGGCGATGGATGACGGCACGATCTGGGCGATGACTGACGGCGGGCTGGTGCAGATCGACCCAGCCACGGGCCAGCCGAATGGCGCCCCGGCGACCGTCCCGTGCGCGGGGGACGCTCTCGCGGTCGGAGCCGGAGGAGTGTGGTGCTTCGGGGCGGCGGCCGACCGGGCACTCATGCGATTCAACCCCCAGACGGGACAGGTGGACGTCGCGCTGAAGCCCGAAGAGGGCACCGGGGGGACGGCCCTCGCGACATCGCCCAGCTCGGTCTGGGTCGTGAACGGGACACAGCTCGTGCGGGTCGATTTGGAAGGCGGACACTCGTCCCCGACCCTCCCGTCCGCCCCGGGCTGGTATACGCAGGATGGCGGCGTGGTGCCCAAAGGGACGATCCCAGTCGCATGGGCGGCCACCGTCTCCTTCGATCAGCGGGATCTCCCCTTGCGGACCGTCTTCCCGCTGGAGACGCTTCGGAGCCTGCCGGCCGATGGAATCGTCATCACGGTCTCTCAGGGAGAATGGTGGAACCCGCCTGATCCTGGGTTCCCGGTTCGTCGATTGCCGCTTCAGCTCTCCGACGCTACCGTCAGGCCTCCCGAGGCGGAGGAGCCCGATCGAGACATGGCCGTGTACGAGCTGTACGGCCAAGTCGCCGGTCATGACGCCGTCGTCCAGGTCTACTTCGGGACCAGCCAACCCGAAGAGAGTCTCGTTCAACGAGCGCAGAACGAGCTCGAGGGCCTCCAGCTTCCCGCATGAGCGGAAGCAATCCGGTGTGACCTCGCGCTGGGGTCGGATCAATGGCGCACCTGACGTCGGTGCTTCGAACGCCGCAGCGCCTCGAGATGGTCGGGCTCCACCCAGCAGCTTGCCTTCGGAGAGCGTCAAGGAGCGGCAGGCGGTTCACACGTCGTCCAGCCAGGTCCACGACCTCTCGCCGCGACAACGCACAACCCCTCGTGGGTCCATCTTCGGATCCATGTGTCCACTGACGAATGGGTCATTCCGGCACCTGGAATCCAACTCGCGCTCGAGCCAAATGAGCCGCTGTCGGCCGTGCCGCAGCGGATCGAGACCTTCCGCCGACGCAGTGGACGAGATCCGGGCTCTTTCCGAAGCCGAGAAGTGGGACTACGCGGTGGCCTGACCGCCCACGTTCTGCAGGGCGAGCTCCTCGGTCGACGTGTCGCGCATCATGAACTTCTGGACCTTGCCGGTCACCGTCATGGGGAACTCGTCGGTGAACCGGACGTAGCGCGGGATCTTGTAGGTCGCGATCTTTCCTCGGCAGTACTCGCGGAGCTCTGCCTCTGTGAGGCGGGAGCCCTCCTTCAGCTTGACCCAGGCGCAGATCTCCTCGCCGTACTTCGCGTCGGGGACGCCGATGACCTGCACGTCGGCGATCGCCGGATGCTGGTACAGGAACTCCTCGATCTCCCGCGGGTAGACGTTCTCGCCACCCCGGATGACCATGTCCTTGATCCGCCCGACGATGTTGACGTAGCCGTTGTCCTGCATGACCGCCAGGTCGCCGGTGTGCATCCACCGGGCCTCGTCGATGGCTTCGCGGGTGGCCTCCGGGTTCTCCCAGTAGCCGAGCATCACGCAGTAGCCGCGCGTGCAGAGCTCGCCTGGCTCGCTTCGCGGGACGATGCGCCCGGTCTCCGGCTCGACGATCTTCACCTCGACGTGTGGATGGATCGCGCCGACCGTGGACACGCGCAGCTCGACAGCGTCGTCGGTGTTCGACTGGAACGACACCGGCGAGGTCTCGGTCATGCCGTAGCAGATCGTGACCTCGCCCATGTGCATGCGGTCGATCACCTTTCGCATGACCTCGATGGGACACGGCGAGCCGGCCATGATCCCCGTTCGCAGCGACGACAGGTCGTACGCGGCGAACTCCGGGCACTCGAGCTCCGCGATGAACATCGTGGGGACGCCGTACAGCGCCGTGCACCGCTCCTCCTGGACGGTCTGCAGGCAGGCCAGCGGGTCGAATGCCTCGGCCGGCAGTACGATGCAGCTGCCGTGGGTCATGGCGGCCAGGTTCCCGAGGACCATGCCGAAGCAGTGGTAGAAGGGGACCGGCAGGCAGATGCGGTCCTCCGGGGTCAGCTTCAGCCGCTCCCCGATGAAGAACCCGTTGTTGAGGATGTTGTGGTGGCTGAGGGTCGCCCCCTTGGGGAAACCGGTCGTGCCGGACGTGTACTGGATGTTGATGGGGTCGTCGAACTGGAGGGTTCCCTCCCGCTCGCGGAGGTCGTCCGGCGCCACGTCCTCGCCACGCGTCCGGAGGTCGTCCCAGGTCCACGCGGCCGGGGAGGGCCGATCGGTGCCGAGCGTGACGACCGCACGGAGGGCGGGCAGCCGCTCCGCGCGGATCGCGCCGGGTGCGGAGCTCCGCAATTCGGGCGCCAGCTCGTTCAGCATGGCGACGTAGTCGGTCGTCCGGAAGCCCGGCGCGGCGACGAGGAGCGACACGCCCGACTGCGTCAGCGCGTACTCCAGCTCGTGCGTCCGGTACGCCGGGTTGATGTTGACGAGGATCGCCCCGACCTTGGCCGTCGCGTACTGCAGGACCAGCCACTCCGCGTTGTTCGGCGACCAGATCCCGACCCGGTCCCCGGCGTGGACGCCGAGCGCCAGGAGCCCCCGGGCCACGAGCTCGACCTCCTCGAGCATCTCCGCGTAGGTCAGCCGGACCTTCTGATGCCGGGAGACGAGCGCCTCGGCATCGGGGTGTGCGGCCGCGACCAGATCCAGCTCGCGCCCGATGGTCAGCCCGACGAGCGGGACCTCCGAGGCCCCGTGGACGTAGGAATCACCGGTCCTCACCGCCATCGCCTCCCGAGAGTCTCGACCTCCCCGACAGTAGGCCGCGTGACCAGCGCGGGCAAACGAGGCATGAGGCTGAGTCCCCGGCCTCCCCTTCCCTCGGTGCCTCACTCCCGGCGGTTGCGTCGCCGGCTTCAGTCCGCCGGCGGCGCTCTGATCGGCGCCGGACCGAAGGCGCTACCCGCCCGTGCCCGGCTCGAACGGCCCTTCTTCGATCGTCGAGGGCTGGCCCGGACCGTTGCAGGGCGGAGGCGAAACCGCATCCATTCCGTTGACGTCGACGGCCCCACCGCCCGGGATGTCCATTCGCCACAGGGGCGCGGCGCGGCCATCGGGACACCAGTTGGACCACCGGATGCGGACGAACGCCGAGTCACCGGGGTGGATCGTGACGACGGGCCACCCCGCCGGCTCCGGCGATCCGTTGACGGACCAGCCCGGCGGCGAGGAGCTGAACGAGACGCCGGTGGTGATCGGCTGCAGGTTCTGGTCGAGGAGCGTGATCGTCGGGGTGCCCTGAAGCGTGCAGGTGCCGTCCGAGAGGTTCGTCAGGCCGATTCCGCCCTCCCGGGATCCGGCCGCTCCCTCCATCGTCGCGACCGCCCGAAGCTGCGCCGACGTGCACGCGGTGATCGCCGGGGCCGAGGGCGTGGGCTGCACCACCGGCGCGGTCGGCAGACCCGTTCCGGCCGGCTGGGAGGGACCCGTGCCGATCGCTTCCAGGCCCGCGAAGGCTCCGCCCGCCAGCACGAGGACCACCATCCCGACCCCCAGGGCGTTCAGGGCGATCCTCCGGCGGGCCCGGCCCACCAGCGACCGGGGCACCTCGCGGTGCGGAGGCACGCCATCGGCCCTGCGCCGCAGGAGTTCCTGGAGGTCATCACGCATGTCACTCATCGGTCTTCACCTCGAACCTCGCCTCTCAACGTCTCGAGTCCTCGCGACACCAGCGACTTCACGGTCCCTGGACGGCACCTCAGGATCTCGGCGACCTGTCGCTCGGGGATGTCCTCGTAGAACCGCAGGACGAGCGCGGCGCGCTGTCGCGCGGAGAGCCGCATCAGCGCCTGCCACAGCACCTCCCGGTCCTCGAACGACCGACCGGACAACTGGGCTCCGTCCGGGCCGATGGTGCCGCGCGTCCGCTCCAGATACGCGCGCTCGACCTTCCTCCTCCGGAAGTGGGAGTTGGCGAGGTTCACGACGGTCCTTCGCAGGTATGCCTCGAAGGCGCCGGGGTCCCGGAGGTGGGCCAGCCGCCCGGCCAGGCGGACGAACGCGTCCTGGACGAGGTCCTCCGCGAGCGCGCGCTCCCCGGTCAGCAGGTACGCCAACCGGACGGCGTCGTCCGCGTGGCGGAGGTACAGCTCACCCAGCCTGCCGGTGTCGGTCGCGGCCATTTCGTCCACAGTCGTGCTCACCATGCACCCATCACGGGCTCAGGACGCGCAGGTGCCTTCGATCGGTTCCATGATCCTGCAGCCTGCCAGCAGCCGTGCGCGTGGCCCTGGCGCCCGATGGGCCAGCCGCTCAGAATGGTGCAGGCCACGACGCGACCGCCGCATGCGCAGGGAGGAGGAACGGATCGAGACGCGTCGTGGCGCCCGTCGAGCCGTGCTGGCCTCGCTGGCCTTCACGGTGCTGCTGGGGTCGTGCTCGGGGCACCCGGGGAGCGGGCGGGCGGGGCCCGCATTGCAGCTCCGGGAGGCCAATGCCGCACTCTCCGCTCGGCTGTTCGGACTGCGGTCACGCTACGGGGAGGCGGAGGACACCATGGTCCGAAATCGTGTCCTGTTCGCCGTCTACTGCACCATCGTGCAGGGCGATGCGGTCCCCACCGACTACGGGATGTTCACCGAGGAGGGCGACGCGTCGGTACGGGCTGCCGTCGCGGCCTTCGTCCGGACAGCCCGGGGCGCGGCGGCGCGGCTCTCACCCCGCCAGCGGATCGACGCGCTGTGGGGCGACGCCTGGGGCCGGGACGTCCTCGTGTCGAAGTCCGATTGCTCGTCCCTTCGTTGAGCCGCCCGCCGGGCGTCGGCGCGTCGCCGCCGCTCGTGTCCGGCCACCCCGGCTCCGTTCACCATCACAATCGTGGACCGAATCGTCGGGCCGGTGTCGATTCGGGGGCCTCGTGTTCGTCGTCAGGGTGAGTCGCGGAAGAGCCGCGACCGAGGGAGGAGGCACGGCATGAAGTTCATGCTCCTGATCTACGGCGACGAGCAGGCCGCGGCCCAGGCGACGCCCGAGCAGGTCCAGGCCCAGGCCGATGCGTACGAGGAGTTCACGAAGTCGATCGTCGCCAGCGGCAGCTTTCTGGACGGCGACCCATTCCTGCCGACCTCGGCGGCGAAGACCGTCCAGGTCCGCGACGGCCAGACCACGACGACGCCCGGCCCGTTCGAGGCGACGAAGCAGCAGCTCTTCGCCTACTACAAGGTGGAGGCGGCAGACGAACAGCAGGCCCTGGAGATGGCCGCTCGGATCCCGGGAGCCCACACGGGGACCATCGAGGTCCGGCCCGTGATGACCTTCGACTAGAAGCGCGAGCCTTCCAGCTCGATCCGCGACCGCGTCGCCCGGCCTCCTGCACTCGGGGAAGCCGGGCGATCCGACGCGGGGGGCCTCCGGAAGAAAGGCTAGGGTGGGCGGGTCGGAACAGCGGGCGCTCCCGCCGAGAGCCGATCCGCGAAAGGAAGGACTTCGTGATGAGCCAGACCACCGCGTCCCCCGCATCGTCCGTCACCAAGCAGGAACGGGCCCAGGTCGAGAAGGCGAATGCCTCGGGCAAGACGCCCGTCGTGTTCGTCCACGGCCTGTGGCTCCTGGCGACCAGCTGGGACCGGTGGGCCAGGCTGTTCGAAGGAGCGGGGTACGCGGCAGTCTCGCCCGGGTGGCCCGATGACCCGGACACAGTGCAGGAGGCCAAGGAACAGCCCGACGTCTTCGCCAAGAAGTCGGTGGGACAGGTCGCCGACCACTTCGACGAGGTGATCCAGGGGCTCACGAAGAAGCCGGCAGTCATCGGGCACTCGTTCGGCGGGTTGCTGACGGAGATCCTGGCCGGCCGCGGTCTAGCGGCGGCCTCCGTGGCCATCTCGCCGGCTCCCTTTCGGGGCGTGCTCCCGCTCCCGCTCTCCGCACTTCGCTCGAGCTCGCCCGTCCTACGCAACCCCAACAACCGCCACCGCGCCGTCCCGCTCACATTCGAGCAGTTCCACTACGCGTTCGCCAACGCCGTGAGCGAGGACGAGGCCAAGCAGCTGTACGAGAAGTTCTGTGTGCCCGCCTCGGGGAAGCCCATCTTCCAGGCGGCAGCCGCCAACCTGAACCCCTGGACCGAGGCGAAGGTCGATTCGAAGAATCCCGAGCGTGGTCCGATGCTGATCGTCGCCGGCGAGCTCGACCACACCGTCCCCCCGGCGATCGCGAACGCGTCCTACAAGCGCGAGAACCGCAACGAGGGTGTGACGGAGATCGTGACGATTCCCAACCGGGGGCATGCGCTGACGATCGACAGCGGCTGGCGGGGAGTCGCCGACACGGCGCTCGCGTTCGTCCAGCGATTCGTGGAGCCGTAGCCGGCGCAGGGCGTACCCCACCGCCGAGGGGCCCGGATGGCATCTGGTCCGTGAACGGCGAGCTCGCCCAGGTCGTCTGCCTTGCCGGGTACGGGACCGCGTGGCTGGCCGGGCGCCTCGGGCCGGAGCCACCTCCACTGGAGGCCGCGAACTCCACCTTCGATTACGTGGGCCCGCTCGACCGACGGCGGCAGGACGTGGCAGCCAGCCCAGCAGCTCACCTACGGGCAGAACCTGGGGCAACTCTAGGACCACAACATGCTTACGATCGACCGGTACGGAAATCGCGCGCATCCGCGACCTGGTGCAGGCGCCGTACAACCTCCCGGGCGAGTCCTGGCGGACCTCCATGCAGGCCTCGATCGGCGTCGAGTCCGACGGGACCGTGGACCTCCTCACCGGCGACTTCGTCACCGGCAACTCGACATGTACCTGGCCCGCTCGAGCGACCACGGGTTCTCCTTCCCGAGCCAGGTCAACCTGACGAGCGACTCGAACGACCAGGTCAGGCCGTGGATGTCGATCGCCCCCAGCGGACGGATCGACACGATCTTCTACGACTACGACCGCTCGAGGGGCCTCATGGACGCGGTCTACGGCCAGACGCCGGCCAAGGGGTCGACGATGACCCGAACGATCATCCAGACGGTTATCGACGGTGATGCGCAGCCGCCGAGGGGGCCGGGGCACACCCCATTCATGGGGGACTACGTCGGGATCGACTCGACGGATTCCCTCGTCGCGGTGTCGTGGACGGGCAACGGCCCGGACTCCCAGGACGTCTTCAGCGCGACGCTGCAGCCCTAGAGCGCTACGGGGGGAGGGTTTCGGCCCTCCCCCTCCGCGCTCAGGTCAGCATCAGGAACAGGCGCTCGAACCGCTCCTCGTCATAGCCGTCGCTGCGGGCGGTTTCCTGGTCGGCCAGGCACTGCCGGAGCTGGCCGGCGAGGAGCTTGAGGCCGACCCTGTCGACCGCGCGGCCGACCGCCGCGAGCTGCTGGACGACCTCGGAGCAGTCGCGTCCGTGCTCGATCATCTTCACGATGCCGCCGACCTGGCCCTCGATCTTCCGCAGGCGGGCCAGCGCTCCCGGGACGACCTCGCTCTCGAACCGCATCCTCATACCTCCCGTGGATCCCGCGTCGATTCTCCGGCCTGCCATACCCCCCAGGGTATGGACCTTGGGCCCCCCGGCGCCGGGTCCAACGCCCCCCGCGGCGGCGGCCTCCGGGTGCCACGCTCGCCGTGACGACAGACGAGGAGGCCGGGATGGACGCAACGCAGGACACGCTCTCTCTGGTCCTGTTCTCCGGGACCGACGACAATCTCTCGGCGGCGACGGTGATGGCGGCCGGCGCGGCGGCCATGGGCAAGCGGGTCAACCTGTTCCTGGAGTACTGGGCGCTGGAGGCATTCCGCAAGCACGCCCTCACCAAGGACCACGGCGTCTCGACCGAGGCCGGGCCGGAGGGCGCGAGGGTTCTGGCCGCCTGGTCCGAGGCCAACCCGGTCCACTGGAGCGAGACGCTCCGCCAGATCAAGGACATGGGCGACGTGACCGTCATGGCGTGCTCGCTGTCCATGGACATCTTCGGCCTCACCCCCGACGACCTCGACCCGCTGGTCGACGGCGTCGAGGGAGTGGCCTCGTTCTGGGCCCGGGCCGGCAACGGCCAGGTGCTCTTCATCTAGCAGGAGGTGGACGCCATGGCACAGATCAACGAGGTCGTCGACGTCATCGACGCGAGAGGCATGCCCTGCCCCGGGCCGCTGATGAGCCTCATCGGCGCGATCCGGCAGGGCGAGGTGGGCACCGTGATCGAGGTCCGGTCATCGGACGAGGGCTCGGCCACCGACATCCCGGCCTGGGTGTCGAAGGCCGGCCACGAGCTGCTCCACGTCATCGACGAGCAGGGGTACCGCTCGTTCATCGTCCGGAAGGCGAGGTGAACCATGCCCGCCCGGATCGTCGTGCTGGGGGGCGGCGTCGGGGGGACGCTCGCCGCCAACCTCCTGTCGAAGGAGCTGGGTCGCGACGGCCACGTCACGGTGGTCGACCCGACCGGGATGCACGTCTACCAGCCGGGGTTCCTGTACTTGGCCCTGGGCCAGGCCCACGGGCGGTGGCTGGCACGAGACGAGCGGACGCTCCTGCGCAAGGACGTGGACCTGGCCGTTGAGGCGGCCGAGCGTGTGGACCCGGAGCAGGGGATCGTCCACCTGGCCAGGGGCGGGTCGCTGCCCTACGACCACCTGGTGATCGCCACCGGCGCCCGCCTGGTCCCCGAGGAGATCCCGGGCCTGCCCGAGGGCTCCTACGACTTCTACTCGATGGAGGGCGCGCACCGGCTGCGCGAGGCGCTGCGGACGTTCGACGGCGGGCGGATCCTGGTCGGCATCGCCGGCATCCCGTACAAGTGCCCCCCGGCGCCGGTCGAATTCGTCTTCATGCTCGAGGAGCAGCTCCGCCACCGCGGCATCCGTGACCGCACCGAGGTCACGCTGCTCTCGCCGCTCAACCGGGCGTTCACGATCGAGTCGGCCTCAAAGATCGTCCAGCCGATCATGGAACGGCGGGGGATCGGGCTCTCGACGTTCTTCAACGTGGAGTCGGTCGACCCCGGCGCGCACGCGGTCACTTCGCTGGAGGGGGAGAAGGCCGAGTACGACCTCCTGGTGCTCGTGCCGCCCCATCGCGGCCAGCGGTTCCTGGAGGACTCCGGACTGACCGATGCCGGGGGGTGGCTGCCCGTCGACCGCGCCACGCTCCAGCTGCAGGGCCACGACAACGTCTTCGGGATCGGCGACGCCACGAACCTGCCGATCTCGAAGAGCGGCTCGACGGCGCACTTCGAGGCGCCGGTCGTCGCCAGCCGGATCGTCTCGATGATCCGGGGCACGGCGCCGAAGGCGAACTACGGCGGCCGGGTCATGTGCTTCCTGGAGACCGGCCACCACCGGGCCACCGCGCTGCGGTTCGACTACGAGCACCCGCCGACGCCGCCGCGGCCGTCGGTGCTGTGGCACTCGGCCAAGTGGATGTTCAACCGCCTGTACTGGCACACCGTCCCGCAGGGGCGCATCCCCGAGCGGACTCGAGAGGTGCGCCGCGAGCACGAGGAGGAGTCATGAACACGACGATCGCGTTGACGCTGGATCTGAAGGGGCTTTCCTGCCCCCTGCCCATCGTGAAGACGTCGAAGGCCATGAAGGATCTCCGGTCGGGCGAGGTGCTGGAGGCCCTGGCCACGGACCCCGGATCGGTGCCGGACTTCGATGCCTGGTGCCGAGCCACTGGGAACGAGCTGGTCGAGTCGAGCCGCGAGGACGGTGTCTTCCGGTTCGTGATCAGGAAGAGGTGACCACCATGACCGTCGCCGTCGAGGAAGCTCTCGCCGAGGACATGCCCGTCCTCCCGGGCGAGCAGGACGACAAGTTGGTGATCTTCGCCTGGTCGGGAGACCTGGACCGCGTGTGGCCCACGCTCATCCTGGCCACGACGGGCGCCGCCATGGGCATGGAGGTCACCGTGTTCTTCACGTTCTGGGGGCTGTTCCCCCTGGTGAAGGACGACGTCCGGATCTCGGGCGAGAACTGGATGCAGAACATGATGTCGGTGATGAACCGCGGGGGAGCGGAGCACCTGAAGCTCTCGAAGATGAACTTCGCGGGCGCCGGGCCGGCGATGATGAAGAAGCTCGCCCGTGACCACAAGCTGGCAAGCCCGAAGGAGCTGCTGGCGATGGCCCGCGAGATGGGCGTCCGGCTGATCCCCTGCCAGATGACGATGGACCTCATGGGCCTGTCCCGGGAGGACCTGGTCGAGGGGCTGGAGGAGCCCGCCGGCGCCACGACCGCGCTGCTCGAGGCCAAGGGCGCCACCACGCTGTTCATCTGAGGAACGCCGGCCGCCGGGATTCCCTGCGGCCGGATATCAGATCCCCGGGGTCACCGGGTTGTCAGGGGAGCGCCGGGACCTCGGTGCGCCGGCGAAGCCGGACCAGCAGGTAGACGAACGTCGCGATCGGGACGACGACGAGGACGATCATTCCCGCGACGACCAAGGCCTGCTCGGGGCCGGAGGGTCCCCCGGTGCACGTCGTCTGGATCACGCGCGTGCCCCCTGACACCGTGGGGCAACTGCCGCCGCTGGTGGCGAAGACGGCGAGGAAGAATGGCACGGCCAGGCCGCCGGGAAACAGGAGCGTGCCGATCCACTTGTCCCGCGACGTCCACACCCGGGACGTCCACAGCAGCGCCATGCCGACGAACCATCCCAGGAAGGGGAGGAGCACGCCCCCGATCGGCAGGAAGATCAGCGCCAGGATCTCCCTGGCTCCGCTCTTGGCCGGAGGGATGCCGAAACGCTCGCGAGCCTCGGCGGCGATGTCCCCCGGGTCGCCGAGCCGCTCGAGGAGGTTGCGAACGTCGACTTCGTCCTGGGACGGGAGGCCCGTTCGGGCCTCCGCGATGTGCTCGCGGATCTCCTCCACCAGCTCCGTCCGCCGGGGCTTGGGCAGGTCCCGGAGCTCATCGGCCAGCCTTCGCAAGTAGGCCGCGATCAGATCGTCTGGAGCCTTCGCCATCATCGTCCTCCCCCTTCCATGAGGTGGTCCACCGCGTCGCGGAACCTGGTCCACTCCCGGGCGAACGCATCGAGCGCCTCCCTGCCCGCGTCCGTCAGCCGGTAGTACCGGCGAGGGGGGCCGCTCGGCGACTCACCCCAGGTCGTCGTGACCAGCCCGTCGCGGCGGAGCCGGCTGAGCAGGGGATAGATCGTCCCCTCGCTCGTCACCATCCCATCCAGCTCCCCCAGGGCCCGCACCAGATCGAACCCGTATCGCTCCTCGTCCCGGAGCAGCGCGAGGACGCAGTACTCGAGCGTCCCCCTTCGCATCTGGGCGATCGGCGCCTCCCGGGCTGGGTTTCTCCTCGCTACCATGTCTAACAAGGTACCATACGGTACCTAGTTCGGCAAACCCGAGCTCGGCCAGGTCGACCTGACCGGGAACGGTGGTCGAGCGTCCGCGGCGGGGAGGGGGATCCGAGGTCGAACCCGGGGCGACGGTTCAGGCTCCGCAGACCGATCTGGCGTACTGCAGGAGCGCCGGGACCCCGACGTCGAGCAGCTCGAAGAAGGGGTCGTCGGTGGTGCCGGCCAGGTGCCGGTTGTATGAGGCCTCCAGCAGGATCGCCAGCTTCCACACCGCGAGCGTCACGTAGAACCGGACGTCGCGCATCGAGCGGCCGGTGCGCTCGCCGTACCACTCGACCACCTCGTCGCGGGTCGGCATCCCGGCGGCGCTGTACACGCCGCCCGACAGGGCCGCCCTCCAGGGGTCGTCGCCGGACTCCACCCAGAACGACAGCAGGTACCCCAGGTCGGCCAGCGGGTCGCCCACGGTGGCCATCTCCCAGTCGAGGATGGCGTTCACCTGCGGCGCCACCTGACGGGCGCGGGGGAGGACCAGCACATTGTCCAGCTTGTAGTCGCCGTGCACGATGGTGGCCTCGCCGGTCTCGGGGGGAAGGTTCGCCTCCAGCCAGTCGCGGACCGCGTCGTAGTCGCGAAGGTCGCGGGCGGTCGTGCCGCGCTCCTCGGCCGCCGTCTGAATGCCCTCGCGCTGGCCCCGCCACCGCCGGACCTGCCGGGCCAGGTAGCCGGACGGCTTGCCGATGCCCGCCTCCACGAACGGCGCCGCGTCGGTCGAGTGCAGCTCCGCCAGCGCGTCGACCAGGTCGAACGCCAGCGCCCGGCGCCGGTCGGCGTCGAGCGAGTCGTCGGCGAGCCACGGCGGCAGGCGGTCCCGGATGACCTCCCCGGCCACCCGTTCCATCAGGTAGAAGGGAACACCTATCACCGAGGGGTCCTCGCACGCCGCCACGACCCGCGGAACCCGCGCCCGCGACCCGGTGCGCGCCAGCAGGTCCAGCACCCGGAACTCGCGGAGCACGTCGTGCGCGGTCGGCAGCAGGGGACCCCTCGGCGGGCGGCGCAGGATCCACTCCAGGCCGTGCCGGTGGACCACGAACGTCAGGTTGGAATGGCCCTCTCGGATGCGTTCGACCTCGATCGGGCCGCCGCCCGGCAGCCGTTCCCCGGCCCACGCCGAGAACCGCTCGGGGTCGACCAGCGGCGCGTCCGGCGGCAGTGGGTCGGGCTCGCTCACTTTCCGAGGTACGGCGCCAGCTCGGTGCGCGCGACCGATCGGACATGCACCTCGTCGGGGCCGTCGGCCAGTCGCAGGGTCCGCATGAACGCGTACGCGGCCGCGAGCGGCGTGTCGTCGCTGACCCCCGCTCCGCCGTGGACCTGGATGGCCCGGTCGATGACCTGGAGCGCGACCCGCGGCGCCACGACCTTGATCGCTGCGACCTCACTGCGAGCCACCCTGGCGCCGGCGCCGTGCCGGTCGATCAGCCAGGCGGCCTTCAGCGTCAGCAGCCGGGCCTGCTCGATGGCCATGCGCGACTCGGCGATCCATTCCTGGATCACGCCCTGCCGCGACAGCTCCTTGCCGAACGCCACCCGCGAGACCGCGCGCCGGCACATGGCCTCCAGCGCGCGCTCCGCCACCCCGATGGCGCGCATGCAGTGGTGGATGCGCCCCGGCCCCAGCCGGGCCTGGGCGATGAGGAACCCGCTGCCCTCGACGCCGATGAGGTTCGAGGCCGGCACCCGCACGTCGGTCAGCGTGATCTCGCAGTGCCCGTGCTGGTCCTCGTAGCCGAAGATCGGCAGCGACCGCACCACCTCGACCCCCGGTGTGTCCATCGGCACCAGCACCATCGACTGTTGCTCGTAGACGTTCGCCTCGGGGTTCGTCTTGCCAATGAGGATCATCACCCGGCACCGGGGATCCGCCGCGCCGGTGATCCACCACTTCCGTCCGTTGGCGACGAACTCGTCGCCGTCCCGCTCGATCCGCGTGGCGATGTTGGTCGCGTCGGAGCTGGCCACGTCGGGCTCGGTCATCCCGAAGCAGGAACGGATCTCGCCGGCCAGCAACGGCTTCAGCCACCGCTCCTTCTGCTCGTCCGAGCCGAACTGGTGCAAGACCTCCATGTTCCCGGTGTCCGGAGCGGCGCAGTTGGTCGCCTCGGGCGCGATCTCCGGGCTCCGCCCCATCAGCTCCGCCAGCGGCGCGTAGTCCAGCACCGACAACCCGTGCGGGGGGTCGTCGCAGTCCGGCAGGAACAGGTTCCACAGGCCGCGCGACCGAGCCTCCTTCTTGAGGTCCTCCACGATCGGCGGCAGGTCGTGCGGCCGGCCGGCGGCCCTCAGCTCGCGGCGCTGCTCGGCGTACACCGCCTCGGCCGGGTAGACGTGGGAGTCCAGGAACTCCCGCAGCCGTTCCAGGTGGTCACGCGCATTGGCGCTCAGCTCGAAATCCACGGCGATGCCTCCTCGGACGCCGACGGCCGCACGGGAACGTCGGGGCGTCCGGAGCGTAGCGCAAGCTCACGGACTGCCGAAAATGGAGTGCGTTCCGACACGACGCCAGATGACGTGTGGTTCGCCTTCCACCACGGGTGGGCCATACTCAAACGTCGCTCGCCCGTCGTCGGCCCAGGTCATCTCGAAGATTCCGTCGGTGCCCTGGACGCCCCTCACCCGAAGGCCGGCCCGGAAGCGCCGGGTCGGCATATCCTCGACGAACTTGTCCACGGCGCGTCTGAACGCCTGCTTCTGCCCGGGCGTGAGCGCCGAATGGTCGCTCCTGAATTGATGGGTTGTCGCGTAGGTGGGCGCCACCTACGACTCGTCCAGTCGGGCGAGGAAGTCCTCGCCCGACTCGAACACCTCAACCCGGCCGGTCTCGATGTCCGCCGACGCGGCGGACTCTCCTGCCTGCCACGCAGGGGTCCAGAACCACGCCTGGGTCGAGTCGATGACCTTCTTGGGACGCAGCAGGATGCCTTCGCGAGTGATCTCGACCTCCACGGGGTCGCCCTCCTCGAGATGGGCAGCCTCCCGAACCTCCCGCGGGATGGTGATCTGACCCTTCGCTCGCACGATGCTGATGCTCATTTGCTCCTCTTCCAACTTTCCGACTGTCGGAAAGGAGGATACCATCCACGAAGCCTTGGGAACCGCCGCTCGTCACGGCCGGCCATCCCGCGCGAAGAGGGAGCTACTCGGCGGGCACGCCGGCGAAGCCGCGGCGTTCCAGCTCGCCCTGGAGGTCGAGCCTCCGTGTGCCGAAGCCGCGGGTCTCCCACTCCTCGCGGGGGACCATCCAGAACACCTCGAACTCGTTGCCGTCGGGGTCGGCCGCGTACAGGCTCATGGAGTTCCCGTGGTCGGACTCGCCGGTGAGGGAGCCGACCTCGATCAGCGTCTTCCGCGCCTCGGCCAGGTCGGGCAGCGTCTCGACCTCCCAGGCCAGGTGGTACAGCCCGACTCGGTCGCCGTGGCCCGGCGGCGGCGCGCCGTCCCCGATCCCGAACAGCCCGAGGTCGTGGTGGTTGTCGCTGCCGTTCGCCCGCAGGAAGAACGCCTGGTCGCCGAGCGCCTCGACCGTGGTGAATCCGAGGACCTGCCGATAGAAGTCCGCCGCCCGCCGGGCGTTGCGCACGTACAGCACCGCGTGGTTCAGCCGCTTGATCGTGAACATGCCGTTCTCCTTTCGCCAGGAACACGTCCGGCGGAACGAGGTTATGCCGGATCTGAAGGGGGCGTCCCCGGCGCGAGCGCGGGCCCCAGCGCGGGAGCCAACGCCTCGATCAGGGTCGCGGCGTTGGCCATCATGCCGAACAGGGCCGGCGCCTCAGAGCGCGACGGGTCGAGCCGCGTGAGGATCTCGATCCCCAGGAACATCGCCGAGATGGCGTACGCGGCCTCCCGGACGGGTACGACCGCCGCCAGGGGAGTGTCCGCGATCGCGCGGCGCAGCGCCTCCTCGACGATCGCGATCCAGTCGTTGAACCGCTCGAGGATCTGCCGGTTGAGCTCCGGCTCGTTCGCGGCGGCCATGAGCTGGGTGACCGCGGTCACCGCTCCCGACTCCAGGTCGTCGTCGTGCAGGCGCCGGGCGATCGCCACAAGGTCGCGCAGCGACGACACGCCCTCGGCCGCAGCTCGGTACCGGGCGACCTGCTCCTCGGACGTTCGCAGGAACGCCTCGAGGAGCAGGTTCGCCACGGAATGGAAGTGGTAGAAGATCAGCGCCTGGTTCACCCCGGCCCGCTGGGCGATGGACCGGGCGGTGGTCCCGGTGATCCCCTCCTCGCGGAGGGTCTCGATCGCGGCCGCCATGAGCCGCTCGCGGGTCGACGGGGTCGCCACGACGCGCACGGTACCGCCTCAGGCCCGTTCCGAGGAGAAGCCGAGGAATTCGTTCAGCGGCACGTCGCAGTCCGGATCGCAGTGGAGACGCCGGTCGGACAGGCGCCGCAGGTACCGCTTCGCGACCGGCCACACCCAGGGCCGGGAGGCGAACGAGGCCGCCCAGCGGAACCTGAGGTGGTTCGGGTAGCCATACGGTAGGTGGTCCATCCTGGTTGGGCCGTCCCCGGCCGAGGTCCTCGCCCAAGCGCCATCGCAGCGTCGCTCTCGCCGACGGCGTCGAAGTCCCCGGCTTGCAGCGGCGACTATCCGAAGAAATCGTAGGGTGTGAGCCCTGTCTGTGATGCCCGGTGAAGACCACGAGAGCCGCCCCTGCGCCATCGTGGCCAAGCGTCAAGTCCGGTCCGAAGACTTGGAAGACTTACGGTTCGCGCAGGGAGAGATGGCCAGGTCTTTCAGGCGGCCTCGCGCGAGGAATAGTCAAGAGTTGTGGAACGGAATCTCGTGATCACGCGGCGTCCTCCTTGTCGGTCCGCTCGACCAACCGTCCGTTCACGAACTTCGCGCCCGCTCGCACCAGCGCAACGAGCTCCGGCGCGTTGACCCTCCT